>Ga0210400_10003834_pt1 | contig 13181 bp, 7 predicted proteins | sample IncBWH26MmetaG_FD_155456 | JGI IMG/M metagenome (GOLD analysis project Ga0210400, IMG submission 155456) | Forest soil microbial communities from Barre Woods Harvard Forest LTER site, Petersham, Massachusetts, United States - Inc-BW-H-26-M | ecosystem: Environmental > Terrestrial > Soil >...
CGGCAGTAGAAGCCGTCCTTGGCCGTTAGTCGTTCGTCGTTGGCCGATTCGCTTATAGTTACTCATCCATTAACATTCTTTGTTGTGTTTACCAGTGCGTTACCGGTATATACCCCGAAATTTGCGTTTTCTTGCTAGATCCATGAAAAGAAAGGGACTGTCTCGGAGATACCCTCGTAAAATATCCCTTCTAAAGGACTTACGGAGGGGGGATACCCGGGCTGGACTGGCGTCAAATTGTCAAAGAACTGGAACCGGCTGTGCTGTTATCAAACAGCTAATGGTGTAGTCATTATGTTAGCCGCGTTAGGGCTGGCAAGTCAATCGGAAAATGTGCGAAATCAAGAGGGTTCGACTAAGGTCTGAGGGCTGTGTTGTTGAGCATAGGCGCTCGATTCATGAAGTCCATGATGCAAATCTTTTCACGGTGTGCTCCGGTCAAAGATAGGTGTACACTCGGTGCCGTGTTCAGGTTTCACGTGGATTCCGCTGTAGCCGGTTGACGGGCTCAAACAACAATGACAAGGGCACATTCAAGGAAAGAGCGGCCTACTATTCGTCTCGGCACCCGACTCGACAAGAGTTTGTTCGCCTATGCAGCCGCCGCCAGCGCCGCCGGAGTGGGGATGCTGGCGCTGGCGCAACCCGCCGAGGCCAAGATTGTGTACACCCCGGCAAACACGGAGATCACGCCGAAGATGATCTTGAATCTTGATCTCAACCACGACGGCATCGCCGATTTCCGGATCAGCAATTATGTCAAGACTTACGGGAATGGCACCTACAATGCCCTGAAGGTGCTGCCGGATGGTAAAGGGAACGCCGTCTGGGGAACTGGAAAATACGCTTCTGAGCTAGGTGCCGGCGTCAGTGTCGGGCCCAGCGGCGAGTTTCTGCCGGGCCATCACATCATGGTCACCCAGAAAAGGTTCTGTACCGGCTCTGGATGCGGCTACAGCACCAAGGGGCCATGGATAAATGTCACGCGAGGGTATCTTGGTCTAAAGTTTTCCATTCATGGGCAGACACACTTTGGCTGGGCACGTTTCAATGTGACTGTCACGAGGCGCAAAGCCTACGCTATGTTAACTGGCTACGCGTATGAAACAGTCGCGAATAAACCTATTGTCACCGGCAAGACGAAGGGCGAAGCTGATCACGTCCCCGACATCAACCAAGCCGGTTCCGCCCCGGAACCCGCGAGCTTAGGGCGGTTAGCTCAGGGGGCTGAGGGCTTGGCTCGATGGCGAAAGTCATATGCAACTCATCCATGAGAATCCCGTGAGACCGCGGCGTGTTTTGTGGCTGATTGTGATCTTTCTCAGCGCCATGGCAGTCGCGCAGACCAACCCTGTGCCTCTCGTCTATCAGCCCTTGATTCCGGCGACGATCAAACCAGGCCATAAGGCATTTGCCCTGACCGTGAATGGCACAGGGTTCGCAACCGATGCAGTGCTTAACTGGAACGGATCGACACGGCTCACCGAAGTTGTTTCCAACCATCAGCTGCGGGCGACGATCGATGCGGAGGATGTGGCTAAAACCGGAACGGCGTCCATCACGGTAACGAACCCACCCCCGGGCGGGGGAACTTCGAACGTGGTGTTTCTCCCCATACGGAAGCCCTCATCGTTTGTGATTCTTAGTCCTATTGCTGATTTTCCTGCGGCTCCGGTAAACGCCGTCGGAGATTTCAACAACGACGGCAAGCTGGATATTGCGGTCGGTCTAACGAACAGCGATGGCTCTGGAGAAATTGACATTTACCTGGGCAACGGCGATGGAACTTTCCGTCCCCCAGTGAAGACAAAAACCGTAGTTGCCGACGCCGTGATGCTGGCCGCTGATTTCAACGGCGACGGAAAACTCGACCTGGCGGTGCTCGATGGCCTGGGCAACACTACCATCTTTCTCGGCAGAGGCAACGGAAAAATGGTGCAGCAACAAGTCTTTGACTCTTATTGCTGCACGGTAAAGGCCGCTGATTTCAACCGCGACGGCAAACTCGATCTACTCGCTACAGGGGGTAGTTATGGCGCTGTCTACCTGGGAAATGGCGACGGCACATTCGGATCACCAATACAGATTTCTACCCAGGGTTACCAATTAGACGATCCAGCGATTGCTGACTTTAACGGCGATGGAGATCTTGATCTGGCAGCTTCGGATTTCTATAACCGTAGCTTATTTATACTTCTCGGCAATGGTGACGGCACGTTCCAGCAGGGCATGCCATATAAAACAGCATACTACGGGTATTCAGCGACGGCAGCGGACGTAAATGGCGACGGGAATCTAGATGTCGTGACCAGCGGATTTGAGGTGATGCTCGGGAAGGGAGATGGCACGTTCACAAGCGACGGTGGCTTTAACCTTGGGAACTACTCTTCGGGGGCCGACGTCGCAATCGGAGACTTCAATGGGGACGGCAAACTAGATGCGGCCCTCATTCAGCCCAATGGCTCGTCCGATAATATCGACTTCTTCCAAGGCAACGGCGACGGTACCTTCCAGAGCCCTATTGCATTTCTCGCGGGGAACAGCCCCAACAGCCTGAACATGGGCGACTTCAATGGTGACGGAAGATTGGACCTGGTCGGGGGCAACCTCTTCTTGCAGACGTCAGTCATGCTTGCGCCGAGCAGCCTCGCCTTTGGGATCGAAAACGTGGGCTCCCACAGCGCGCCACTCATCGCCAAGCTGACCAACGACGGTTCGTCCAAACTCCAAATAAAGCAAATCGGCATCAACGGAACCAATTCCATAGATTTTGCCCAGACCAACAATTGCGGCAAAAGCGTGCGGCCAGGCGGCAGTTGTAAGATTCAAGTCGTATTCACGCCGACGGCCACAGGAGCGCGATCCGCATCGCTTTTTGTGGAGTATCAAGGGGTGGGCAGTCCAGAGACGGTAGCGCTGAGCGGAACCGGCGCGAACCTGACAGTCACCCTGACTCCATCCAGCATGACATTCCCGGTGCAAGTGGTCGGCACCACGAGTTCCGAACAAACCGCGACCCTGACGAATACGGGATCAGACGCGGTGACGATATCGAACATTTCCACGAGCGGTCCGTTCAGTCAGACCAACAATTGCCCGTCGTCCCTTTATCCGACCAACAGTTGTCAGATTCAGGTGAGGTTTACGCCGACGGCCAAGGGACCAGCGAGCGGAACGCTTTCAGTTACGGACGCCGCCCAGGGAAGTCCGCAGACCGTCAGCCTGGCTGGGACTGGAACCGTGGTCGAGCTTTCGACTGTAGGCATAAACTTCGGGGATCAGAAGGTGGGAAGCAAGAGCCCTCCGGCTCCGATCAAGCTGACCAACGTGGGGACGACTTCGCTTTCGATTAGCCAAATTGCGATTACAGGCGCGGACGCCGGGGACTTCTCGCAAAGCAATAATTGCGGCAGTAGTGTACCGTCTAAGGGAAGTTGCAAGATTACGGTTATCTTCAAACCCACAGCAAAAGGCGAACGGGCCGCGATTTTAAGCATCACCGATGACGGGGGAGCGAGTCCGCAGATGGTTTCGCTGGCTGGGACGGGAACGTAGGCGACTTCGGAATCGCGGGCTTGTGCCGGCTAGGTTATGGCCCCCTCACTCGTCCGCACAGGACGCGGAAGAATGGGCCACCCTTCTCCTATTACTGATTTAGAATTGTGTTGTTATGGGTTGGCCACCCGCCAAAAACCCCGTCCAATCTTGCTTGGACGGGGTTCTCTTTTGATCTGTGGCCTGGTGCGGCGCTACGGGTTTTGGTTCTGCAGGAGGATTGGCTGGTAGCCGATCTGCACTGTCGAACCGGTGATTGGAGTGGTTTGACCGTAGACATTCTGGTATTGAATGTACGGCGAGCTGACGTTGTAGGTCGTGGTCGTGCATACTCCGAGGCTGCATTTTTGCGAAGCGTCCCACACGGCCAAGGCCTGGTAGCCTCCGGTTCGGGTCAGCTTGCAGGTCCAAATGGTTTTCACCGCGGTGCATGAGGACTTTGCCATGGTTGCGCCGACCATCCAGTTGTAGACGGTTTGGTAGGCGACGCCGGGCTTGAGCAGGGTTCCGGGATCGACGGCGCCGACCACACTGAAGTTTCCTACCGCGAGCGCAACCGGGCTGCTGCCTGCGTTGGAATTGATCGCCGCCTGGAAAAGACCCTTGCCTAATCCCAGAAGCACGCTGACGTTATTGCTGCCCTGGTTGGCTACGACGAGATCGGGCTTGCCACTTCCGTTATTGAGTTGGGCGTTGAAATCACGGACTGCGATCGCGCTGGGTTGGGTGCCGACGGCGTAGTTCACTGCGGCTGCGAATGTGCCGTTGCCCGCGCCCATCAGAATGCTGACGTTGTTGCTTCCCGCGTTGGTTACGGCGAGGTCCGCCACTTTCGGGGCGGCTCCGTTAAAGTAGCCTACCGCCAGAGCGGACGGATTCGTGCCTGCCGGATAGTTGACTGCGGGCTTGAAAGTGCCATTACCTTTGCCGAGCAGGATGCCGACGTTATTGCTTCCCCAATTGGCCACGGCGAGGTCGAGGTAGGCATCCCCGTTGAACTTGGCCGCGACTACAGAGTAAGGCGTCGAGTCGACAGGGGTGTTCACCGCCGTCTGGAAGGTTCCGTTGCCATTGCCCAACAGCACGCTGACGTTGTTGCTGCCGGAGTTGGCTACGGCCAGGTCGAGTTTGCCGTCGTTGTTGAAATCCCCTAGCGTAACCGACCGAGGAGCGCCGGCAGCGGCATAGTTCACGGCTGGTTGGAATGTGCCATCGCCGTTACCGAGGAGAATGCTGATGTTGTTGCCCCCGAAGTTGGCTACAGCGAGATCGAGTTTCCCGTCGCCATTCAGGTCACCGACTGCAACCGCGATGGGGCCGGCGCCGGCGTTATAAGTTACCGGCGACTGGAAGGTTCCATTTCCGTTCCCCAGCAAGATGCTGACGGTGTTGCTGCCCTGGTTGGCGACGACGACATCGAGTTTGCCGTCTCGGTTGAAGTCGCCGACGGCGACCGAGGCTGGGCTGTTCGCCGTGCCGTAGTTCACCGGTGCGGTGAATGTGCCGTCTCCATATCCGAGGAGGGTGGTCATATTGCTGCCGCCTTGGGTTGCGACGGCGAGATCCACTTGAGAGTTGAAGGTCCACAGCGTACCGTCGAACCAGTTTTCCCACTCATACCAGTACAAGCGCTGGGTGCCGATCGATTGGTGGATGAGATAGAAACGGGCGGTGAAGCCGGCCTGCATATCGAAATCGGTTAGGCCGGTAAGGATCGTGCCACCCCAACTGGCTTCCGTATCCCAGACAGGTTTGGCGGACTGTCCGTAGGTTTTCAGTATCTGGTTGAATTGCGTCAACAGGCTTACCAGTTTTTCCGGAACCGGGAGCCCCTTGCCGGGCTGGATGTAGCCGTGATAAGCGATGACGTCAGCAAAGTTGCCGCCGCCGGCGGCGAGGTAGTTGCTCCACCAGGTCATGTCGTTTGCGTATCGCAGAGAACCGGATGGCGTGGTGATGACGGCAGTCGAATCGATGCTGTGAATAATGGCGCGGGCATCGCTGGCCATGCGGATCAACTGGGCGTCGGTGCCGTTCCAGCGGAAGGGATTCGGCGCCTCGTCCCAAATCTCCCAGTAGTGGATACGGCCGGCGGAGAAGGTGGCGATGGCGGTAACAAAATCTTTCCAGTGTTGATCGGTGCCGGTGCCATCGGCATTCAGGTCGTTGGGCGGATCGCAGGAGCCGGGCTCGTTGCCGCAAGTTGAATCGTTGGGATTCGAGGAAGCCCACTGCGGTGTACGCCCGAAGGTGTACAGGACATCGACGCCATGATCCTGAGCGTGGTTCAGCCAGATATTGAGAATGCTCCAGTTGTAAGTGCCCTGGGACGGATTCAATTGTGACCAGGGTGTGTTGCTATCCCAAAGGCGCACGCCGGAAATGGAGTCGACGGGCCAGGGCTCGGCGCCGGTAACGCCGCCGGTCATGTGCATGCCGAACAACTGGGGCGATACCTGTTGCGCGCCCACTGGACTGCTCATTGCCACGACGATGAGAGCGGCAAAAGCGGCGATGGTTAATCTGAATTTCGACATATACTCCCCCTGCGATGCTTGATGTTGCATTTCACTTGTCCTGTCTCTGTCGCTGAAAAAATTCAGCGAGGCGCTTACTTACAGGAAGAAAGTTTGAAGTTGCCAATCCTCGTGTCCCAACTGATGGCGGTGCCGGTTTCGTTGGACTGCAAATATTCGTTCACATACCAGAAGGTGCAGTCGTCCACCGGATCCACGGTCATGCTGGAGTAGTCTCCCCAGCTTGGACTGTTTTCCTGGTCTCCGGTGCCGGTCTGAATGTTTAGCCCGACGGGTTTGCTGTTGGTGGCCAAGTTCCACCACGCCGCACGAATGCTGGGGTGATTCTTGGCATTGGACATACTGAATCCGACTGCAGCATGTCCGGTATGGTCCTGAGCGATGCTGGGCATGAAACGATCGATCGTGATATCCGGGCTTACGGTGCCGCTCTGGTAGAGCGCGGGAGTTCCAGATCCGCGCAATTCGTACCACCGAACGCCGGTGACCCGGCTGGTGATGCCTACTTGCACAGTGTGACTGATCAGAAACGACTCGTGAGTTCCGAAGTTGCGGTAGGCCAGGCGGGGCATTAAGCGATCGCCCATCGAATCGATGTAGTAGTGGCCGCCAGTCGAACGCAGAGCGGGTTCGATCACACAATAAGTATTGGTCGGGCGTCCGGGGGTGTAGCATCCTGGCGTGTAGGTCGGAACAGTTATCGATGAATTGGTGAACGTGGAATTTGCCGGATTCACCCAATCCACATGAAAGTCCCACAAGTTGATCGAGTTTGAAGTGGTGCTCGAGCCGTCGCGCGGCGGATTCTGAATGCTCACGAAAAATTCATCCCGTCCTGCGGGCGGGGCGGTTTTGCCGTCGATGTCGGCCGGAACCAAACTGTGCCTGAGATACGGGGCGCCGTTGAGCGGGATCGGGTTGGGATCGCTGAAGCACTGTATGGGATTCGGAGTGCCACCGTTGAGCATGTTCGTCCGGTCCATGGCGCAAGCCATCACACCAATGATCCGATAGCCTTGGTCAACATCCATCAGATCGAAGCCGACGTAATACCCATCGGCCCAGGTGGCCAACTTCGGCCAATCCGGAAAATAAGGATGCCCTTGAGTGTTTGCACCCGTGTTCAGTTGGAACTGATATGTGTACCACGCAAGAGTGGTGGAGGTCAGGTCGTCGGTGTTGGAGACGGCCACGCAGTAGTTGTAGGGGCCCAGAATGCTCGGCGAGTTGTGGCCGCCGATAACCCAGCGCGATGCCAGATGATCAAAAAGCACCACGCCATCGCCGGCGATATTGCACGGGTTGCCGTTGTTTTTCCAGGGCGACGCGCCATATTGCGGAGCCGACCAGACCGGGGAGAAGGTAACTTTGTCATAGGCCTGAAAGGTGATATTCGTCCACTCCATGTATTGCTTGGTGCCGATCGCGCCGTTGGGATCGACGTCGTGCTGCGCCCACGGATCGAGTGAAGCGTCGATACCCTCAAAGGTCTTAACCGTTTGGGCCTGTGAGAACAATGGCGAAAGCACCATAAGCAGTACTAACAATCTGGACTTGATCATTTTTGGATAAATCTCCGACAAGCTATTTTTCGTGACGAATAAAAGGGGAGGAGTGGGAGGACCTGCATTTAACTTAACACACCATCGCAGGTTTGCAATGGAGACTAAAGTCTCTTTGATGATCCACGGTCGGGCAGAGTAAGCCCGGCTTGGGGAAGTTCTGGTGCAAACCGATTGGCCATCAGGGGCCTTGGTACTGATTGCTTCACACATTGGACTCGCTAGGTAAACGCACCTGCCGTGCCAAAGCTCTCTATGTTTTATCAATCACTTGAATTCTGGCGATCACAGCAACATGTGAAAATTATTGCACACACGAACGGGGGGAAGGCAGATCGGCGCTGTCAGGCTCGCACGGTGGTTTTGCGGGATGTTTCGATCAAACCAATGCCGCAGCTGGTACCCCATTCATTCGCGTCCTTGCGAATGAATGGGGCCCGCTGGATCTGCGATTCGCAGCTTGTGAATTGGCGAAGCGCCTACTTTTTGGGATGCCGCTCGTTGTGGATCTTGCGGCTTTGCGCGTTCTGTTCTTTCTGAAACTGCGCCTTCTCCTTAGGAGTCAGATGGCCGTTGTGCGCAGCCTCATCCTGGGCTTCCTGCTGTTGAATTTTGGCCTGGGATTTTTCAAGCTGGGAAGCTTGGGCAGCACTCAACTGACCGTCCTTGATGCCATTGGCAATGCGGTCCTGCTGGTGCTCTTCGCGGTTGTTTACGTGATTCTCCCAGCCGTGGCCTTGCTCGTGGCTGCCGGGACCGACGTTGAGAGGGTGACCGGTGTTCGGGCCGTTGTTATTCGTCCCGTTGTTATTCGTCCCGTTATTGCCATTGTTGTTCGTCCCGCCATTGTTCGACCCATTGTTAACACCGTTGTTAGGGGCCGGGGGCGCGGCGGTAGTCTGATCGGTCGTCGTCGTGGTGGTGGTTGCGGTTTGGGCGGTGGCTAAACCTACAAGCAGCAAACCGAACGCCAGGACTGAAAGCAACTTAGTGATTCTTGTCATCGCTCACCTCGTAAGGGGGATTTGTATTGCATAGAACCGCTTAAACCCGAGCCGGTTCGATTAGTTTCGCCAGGATTGTCTACCCGGAAGTACATTGTTCACTATCTTGTTGATTCTTAGTCGCTTACTGTATACTCACCGACACCTTCATTTTGTCTATTCGCGATAGGGTAGGAGGAACTCGGAGCTGTGTCAATAGCCGAAAGGGCAATGCCACAAAGCGGTGTGGCGTCTCTGGTTTGGCTCGTTGGTCAGAAAGCAGCAAGCTGCAGCGGCTGAAAGCCGCATATTCATTGGGAGGCAGCGGCACGGCCGAGCCGTGCCCTTCCCAAGACTACGAGGCCAGTTTTCCACACCCCTCAAGCTTACCCTTCTGCATCCGAGCCGGAGTGAACCCTGATCAGAGTCTGCATTAAGGTATCACTTCGTACAAGGTTCCCGGATGATTTTTGCCGCCGAAAACGGTGGTGCCATAAAGAACGCCGTTGTTCAGGGTTACACCCGAGAAGGGAACCGATCCGTCCGCCGGAAATCCGCGGAAGGCATACAACTGAGTGCGGGTCCAGATGCCGCCGGAAAGGGTCATTTTGAAAACCGAGCCGCAGCCGGTGGCGTTGCACACATTCAAATCGCCGCCGTCCCGCGTAGTTCCGTAGATGATGGTGCCGGTGGAATCGATCACCACGCCCGAGTTGAGGTGATATCCAGTGGCGTCCTGCGTAAACTTCTGGATAATGGTCTCCGTCCAAGTGCTGCCGGAGAGCGACAGCTCGACGATGGTTCCGCAACCGGCCGGACAGCCACCACCGCCGCCGTAGAAGGTCGTGGTGTAAAGATTGCCTGCCGTGTCAAAGATCACGTTGGCGCTGGGCTCGCTGCCGTCCGCACCGCCAATAAAATTGTGCAGAACAATTTCTTTCCAGTTGCCCTTGGCCGTCTTGGTCAGCTCGAAAACCAGGCCGCCATTCTTAACGCCCCCTGCGGACGCCGTCCCGTAGAGGTTGCCGAGCGAATCGAGCGTGAGCGTAGAGACGGGGAATTCTCCGGCAGAGCCGCCGAAGTTGAAGAGGATAGTTTTTGTCCAGGTGCCGTTGTTGAGCGACAACTTGAAAACCGTACCGCGTCCCTTGGAACCGCCGTCATGCGTCATGCCATAGAGATTTCCGGCAGCATCCATGGTCAGTCCGCCGAAAGGATGGAAGCCATCCGCGCCTCCGGTAAATAAGTACAAAATGGTTTCGGTCCAAGTGCCGCCGGAGTTGCTCAACTCGAAAACCGTGCCGCAAGCGCCACTGCACGCCTCGGAGCCGCCGTAACGAGAGGTGCCGTAGAGATTGCCTGCAGCGTCCAGAATTACACCGCCACTCACCTTGCCTCCGTCTGTGGGACGCCCTTGAAAGTTGTAAAGCACGGCTTCGTTCCAGCCGCCCTTGCCGTCCGGTGACATCTCGAACACGGTGCCGTGGTTCGTATTCCCGCCTTCCCAAGTCGTGCCGTACATATTGCCGTTAGCGTCGAAGATCGGGGTGTCGAAGGGATAGGCTCCGTCGGTTCCAGCGCCAAAAGCGTGCAGAACCTTCTCGGTCTGCGCCGAGGCGGTGCTGACCGACACCAAAACCAAGGCGACGATCGACAAAACCATGCTCCATGCGGGAGAAAACTTTACGAGTTTCATGAATTTTTCCTTCTGCCGGGCGGGATACCAATCAGGAAGACTCAGCTAACGAACCGGCGATCTCAGTTCTGCAGTTCTACTTGTTTTTCGCATGGTCTGTCAACGTGAAAGAGTTTGCAGCATCTGCAAGTTTGTTCTCCCCCGAGAGCCTTATAAGGCGCGCCCAAAGCGCCCTTTCGATGCAATATTCACCCGGTGTTAATCAAGGAAACGGTGTAGAGTAGTTGCCACGCATCCGAGCACAGCGAGGAGGTGCCAGGTAGAGCAAGGGCATACCCACCCTTTCTTGCAGCAATAAGGGGGTAAATGGCGTTCCGGCAGGAACCTCAGGAGCAAAGCGTCAAATAGAACGCTTGCGTGACGGCCTATCTGGTGTATCCTGCATCTAGGATTTGGTCAAAATAGGGCAGCTCCGCGCTGCTTGAAGGCCTAAGAATTCCTGAATCCGGAGGAGATTTATGAGTGGCAGTTTTGGGCGCTCCCTGTTCTTGGTGGGATGGCTGGCTTTGGGAACGACTTTGCTGCACGGGCAGTCGACCAACGTACTCACGTGGCACAACGACATCGGCCGCACCGGACTGAACTCCGCCGAGACCATTCTCACCCAAACCAACGTAAACAAGACTCAGTTTGGCAAGATTTGTTCGTCTGCCTCGGGCACGATCGATGGACAGTTGATCGCGCAACCGCTGGTGACGACGGGAACCATCACGGGCCACAACCACGTAGTTTATGTGGCTACGATGAATGACAGTGTTTATGCCTTCGACGGCGATAGCTCCACTTGTGCCCTGATCAACCACGTCTCTTTGCTGCCTAAGGGCGAACAAGCCGTAAGTTGCGCGGCGGTCGGCGACCGGCAGTGCCACGCCCTCGCTCCGATCATTGGAATCCTTTCAACGCCAGTCATCGATCTCGCGACCCATACCATTTACGTTGTCACCTATTCGGAATCTACCAATCCGAAGTGCCTCGCTGCCCCTGTCCTCCCGCCGTCTCCGTGTTTTGTCCATCGACTGCATGCCCTCGATCTGGCAACCTTTAAGGAGAAGTTCAGCGGACCCACCCCGATTGCTGGAACCGCTGGCGGCATCGCCTTCCAATCGCGAGGTCACATTCAGCGCCCCGGTTTGTTGCTGCTGCCCAAAGCTTTCCCCAACGGCGATAGCGGACTCTACGTCGGCTTGTCCATGATCGATGGCGCTCCCAAGCGGCCCAACGGGTGGGTGTTCGGCTTCGACGCCAAGCGTCTGCGAGCTAAACCTTATGTCTTTACCACCACGCCGGGCGCGCAGGCTGGCGGCGGAGGAGTCTGGGGAAGCGGTGCGGGCATCGCCGTCGGGGCAGATTCTCCGGGAGGTAAGACGTACCTTTACTTTACGACTGGAGACGGCGTCTTCGACCAGACAAAACAGGACTTCGGAGACAGCTTCGTCAAGCTGACCCCGGCGTTGAACCTCGTCCCCAATGGTTTTTTTACACCCTACGATGAGGATTGCCTGGAATCGAAGGACCTGGATCTCGGTTCGAGCGGGGTCATGCTGATTCCGGATGGCGTGGGTTCGGGCACAACTAATTTTGCCGTTACTGCCGGCAAGGACGGAAACATTTATGTGATGGACCGCGCCAATCCAGGAGGCTACAACGGGACCGCGCCCGGCTGTCCGGGGCAGGGAAGCAATCAGAACATCGAGACGTTCCTGGGCTCGAAGTTTTCCTACCATACGACGGCCGCGTATTGGAACCAGCAAATCTACTTCGTTGGCGGAAAGTCGCCCATGAACAAGTATCAGATCAGTTCGACCTGCACTCCCGCTCCGGTCTGTACGGTGCCGGTGGCCACGTCCACGAACAGTTTTCTCTACGGGCCGGTGCCTTCGCTTTCCTCGAATGCCAATGTGTCGGGAACCGCCGTCGTTTGGGCGATTCAGGGAGACGCATGGCCTTCGCTGAAGACCGTCCCCGCGCCGGCGATCCTGCACGCTTACGATGCCGAGCACGTGGGCTCAAACAACAGTCTGCCCGAGTTGTGGAACAGCGCGCAGTGTCACACTCGCGATCTGGCCGGCAATTCGCTCAAGTTCACCGTGCCCACGATTGCCAATGGCATGGTCTACATCGGCACCATGGATCCAACCGACTCCACCAATACGCGGGGAGAACTGGATGTCTACGGGCTGGTGAGCGGCTCCTGCAACTGAAGGTTTCGGTTTGTTCGGAAAGTCACGGCCACCCGCACCAGCCTTGCGACTAGAAAAACTGTTGGGCATTGAGAAAAACCGCAGCGGCTCCATTGGGAAAGTCGGCAACCGCCAAGTCGGGAGCACCGTCCATGTTAAAATCACCCCACGTCAGCGAATTCCCGCTGCTATCCTGCTCACCTTGGAAAGGGTGCGGGGGCCCAAAGGTACCGTCGCCTTTGCCATAGAACAGCACCCCAAGATGGTCAGGGAAGCCTTGGCCAAATACGCCCGCGATGTCAGGAATTCCATCAAGATTAAAGTCGGCGACCACCGTTGCATAGACGTTTGCATTGCCCAATCCAGACGTTGAGTAGAGGGTTGCTTTTCCAAAGGTTCCGTCGCCATTGCCAAGAAGAACGGCTACCGCCTCCCCGCTGGCGACCACAAGGTCTGCCTTACCGCTGTTGGTCAAGTCAGCGATGGTAACACCGACCGGAAACCCTCCGGCCTGGTAAGTTGCCGTACGCCTGAATTTACCGTGCCCGTCGTTCATCAGAACGGCAACGGCCCCAGGACCCCCAGCTTCTGCAACCACGAGGTCGGGGTGATGATCTCCGTTCAGATCGCCCGCTGCAACGCTGTACGGGTAGTTAGGCAACTTGTAG
>Ga0210400_10003835_pt1 | contig 13181 bp, 6 predicted proteins | sample IncBWH26MmetaG_FD_155456 | JGI IMG/M metagenome (GOLD analysis project Ga0210400, IMG submission 155456) | Forest soil microbial communities from Barre Woods Harvard Forest LTER site, Petersham, Massachusetts, United States - Inc-BW-H-26-M | ecosystem: Environmental > Terrestrial > Soil >...
CTTTATGTCGGCAAGGAGATTCACCCCAGCCTCGGATACATCACCGGCTGGTGCCTCGTACTCGACTACGTCATCAACCCGCTGATCTGCGTCATCTGGTGCAGCCGCGCAGCCATGAATTTCGCGCCGGAAATCCCATATATCGCCTGGGCGATCTTCTTCGCCCTGTTGTTCACGATTCTGAACTGCAATGGTGTCGAGACTTCCGCGCGCATCAATGCCGGTATGGCTGCGGCGCTCGGCGTAGTTATCGTCCTGGTGCTGATCGCTTCCGCGCGGTGGATTCTTCAACTGGCGCACCCTACCGTCGGCATTTTTCTTGATCCTCTCTACAACCGCGCCAGCTTTAATTCGAGCGCACTGCTGCATGGCACATCCATCGCCGTGCTCACTTACATAGGTTTCGATGGCATTTCCACGCTGACTGACGAAGCGAAGGACCCGGCGCGCAATGTACCTCGCGCCATTGTCCTCACCTGTCTCATCACCGGCATCCTCGCCAGCATCGAAGTCTATTTTGCGCAGCTCGTGTGGCCGCGGGGTGCGGCTTTCCCGGATGTGACCACTGCATACGTCCACGTATCAGGCCGCATGGGTGGGCCGATCCTGCTCGCTATCGTCAACGCTTCCCTTCTGCTCGCCAACATGGGCTCCGGAATGGCTTCGCAGCTCGGCGCGGCGCGTCTGCTCTACGCCATGGGGCAGGACGGCGCAATTCCACGTCGGTTCTTTGGCGCGGTAAGCCTGAAGAATCGGATTCCGAGGAACAATGTTCTGCTTATCGGAGCAGTCTGCCTCGCCGGAGCCCTGATCTTAAACTTCGACCTCGGCGCTGAACTCCTGAACTACGGGGCGCTCCTGGCCTTCATCGGTGTGAACCTTTCATCGCTTCTGCGCGGATGGCGCCACGGCCGCTGGTCGCAAACCATCCCAATGCTGGTGTCGCTGGCCGGTATGATCACTTGCGCAATCTTGTGGTGGAATCTCAGTCCGAAGGCTAAAGTCGTCGGCACCTGCTGGGCAATCGCCGGCATTCTCCTCTGGATTGCGCGCCGCCGCTACACGGTTCTTCCTGGAGAAGCCGCATGATCGCGCCCGACTCAATTCACCAAGACCGTGAATCACGCCGCTTCGACGTCACCCTCGTTGGCGATACAAATCTCGATCTGCTGATGTACGGTCTTCCCCAGGAATTGCACTGCGAGGAAGAACTACTGGCCAATGAAATGGCTATCCGCGTGGGTGGATCCGGCGCAATCACGGCGCACAATCTGGCTGCACTCGGAAGCAGGGTCGGATTCGTCACGCCGGCTTCTGGCGACGAATTCGGCCAGCTATGCCAGGCAGGGCTTCGGCGGACTGGAGTCGACCTGTCCTGCTGCGTGTCACTCCCGTCTGCCAGAACAGGCGTTACAGTACATTTGCAGCACAGCGAATTGCGCCACATGTTCACCTACGCAGGCGCAACGTGTCAGCTCACCTTTGATGACCTTGATCTGGGATATCTTTCCGATTCGCGCCATTTTCATATGTCCTCGTATTACCTGCAGCGTGCGTTGACCCCGCGCATCCCCGATCTTTTTTCAGAACTCAAGGCCGCTGGCCTTTCTATCTCGCTCGATCCGAACGACGACCCCGGACATACCTGGGATCGCAGCATTATCGATTCTCTGCAATTTGTCGACCTGCTCATGCCCAATGAGCGCGAGGCGTGCCTGATCGCCGCCGCGTCAACTCCTGAGCACGCCATCGCGATCCTGCGCGAGAAGGTGCCGCTGCTCATCATCAAGCGCGGAGCTAAGGGCGCTTCCGCCTTCACACGGCGCAACGAGTGGCATGCGCCCGCGCGGCCCGTGAAGATGATTGATGCCGTTGGCGCAGGCGACAGCTTTAACGCAGGTTTCCTGCACGCTTGGATTCGGGGTTTTAGTATGGAACGCGCGCTCGCCCTTGGAAATCTTGCCGGAGCGATGTCAACATCCATGAGCGGCGGCACCGCCGCATTTTGCGATCCAGAATCGCTGCAAGCTCTCCGAGACTCCTGCGAATTGGATGCACCTCGTTCAATTGTCTAGGTGGTTTGTCTTGGACAATCATTCAAGCAGCTGGCTCGGCGCGGCATCGCACGTCGGTCTCCGCCGGTGACGGAGAAAGCGGGAACGCAAGGAGGAGATTCAACTGCGTCCTTCGACTCCTTTATCGCATCTTGTGACCATCTGACCGTGGCCTATTGCAGCGGCTTAGCAACTGCAACCGGAAACCGTGGGGCAAGGATAACGGGGAGGGGCTTGGGGTAGAAGTTCTGCGTGCAGATGGTTGCGTTGACCGGTTATCCAACCAACCGCTTCCTATCTCATCGGTTACCGGAACAGGCCTTTGCAGGCCTGTTCCGGAGGTTGAAGAGCTACTACTGCTTCGGCGCTGCCGGCTGCTTCTTCGCGTGTGCCTGCGGGCGCTCGTTGAGAAGGGTTTCTGAATCCTTCGCGTTGAATGGATAGAGCTGCACCGACTGTTGACCGTTGTTCAGGGTGATGTCGACGCGACGGTTTTGTGCCAGGTAAATGAGGTTGCTCTGGTGCAGCATCTTCGTTTTCTCTTCATCAGTCAGCTCAGGATTCGTTTGGATCAGATCCTTTACTTCATCCTTCGAGAGTGGATGCGTATCGCCAAGAGCGGTCGTGTCGATCGCAGATTCTGGAACACCCTGTTGGACCAGGAAGTTTTTGACGGTACCGACGCGGCGTTCAGAGAGCGCCATGTTGTATTTGGCACTTCCGCGTGGATCCGCGTGGCCGGTGAGAGTCAGGCGCGCATCCGGCTTAACCTGCAGGTAAGTCTTGAAGTCCGTTGCCAGGGTAGTGAGAATCTGCTCCTGGCTTTCTGCCAAGCCGCGATCGGGACGCTGCTCATTCGGCAGAGCGGTCGGGAAGAAAACGCTGTGCAGCGCGAGGCTAGGCGGCGGTGGTGGCGGTGGCGGTGGCGGCGCTTGAATATTGACGCCCGTACTGGCCGTCACGGTATGGCCCTTGTCATCCGATACGCTGCAAGTGATCTGCGCCGGTCCGGCGGAGGCGCCCGTAGAGGAGTAGGTTGCCGTGGTCCCATTGCCGCTGATTGTGCCACCGGAAGTCTGGTAGGTGTAAAGGAGCGGACGGTTCTGCGGGCTGCCCCCTTGCGCTGTCACGGTCGACGAATCACCGGGCTTGAGATCAGTTGGATTAGCTGAGCAACTCAGCGTTGGTGGCTCAAACTCCTTGATGGTGTAAGCGGCCGAGCAGTCGGCCACCTCCCAGGGCTTCAGCCCTTCTTTACCTGGCTTCCCTTCCTTCAGGGTGCCCTTTACAGTGTAGGTTCCAGGATTCAACGCACTCGTGTTGATGCTCGCCGTCGTTCCATTGCCGGTAACGCCGTCGCCGCTCCACGTGTACAACGCGTTCAACTTTGGATTCAAATTTTCGGGGCTCGCGGTCACCGTGACCGGATCACCAGCGAAGACTTGCGCAGGCGAAGCCGAGCACGAGGCCGTCATGGGAGCAGGTGGCTTGCCGCCAAAGTTATAGCCGAAACCGGCAACCGCGCCGCTTATCGCAGGGTTATAGACGAACTGGTTATTGCTTGGTCTGTAGTTCTCATACAGATAGCGCCAGCCCACCGCCAGTCCGAACTTGGGAGTGAAGTTGTAGTTGAGTAGGCCTACGGCCTGATAATCGAGGTTGGCCTGGCCTGCACCGGCGTCACCGGCCACCGTCATGGCCGCCTTTTCGCCGAAGGGCAGTATGAATCTGGCGCCGCCCACACCATCGATCCAGTTGACCGATCGCGAATTGCCGAGGCCGGAGGGTTCCAAAGTGTTGTTCAGGCCCACATACCAATAGCGAATTCCGCCAAGCGCGTCAAACTTCAAGTGCTCGCCGTCATAGAGCCTGTATCCCACCTTCCCCGTCAAGATCGACTGCGTAAGATGAGTATTGATCGACGTCTGGCCAAAGTCGTTAATGGGGATCCCGTTGTTGATACCGAGTTTCATCCATAAGAAATCCTCCGGCATCAGAAAGCGGCCTTTATCGGCCTCGACTGCGATCGGTATGATCCCTTTCAGCGTATTAAACAGATCGGAGAAAGGGACATGGACACTGGCATTATGGCCTAGTGCTCCAACGGTTCCGTGCAATCCAGGAAACCAACCGTAAATCGTGATCCCGACGCGCCAATCACCGCCGGTGCTTCCGGTCGGGTACTGTGACACCGGACCAGACGCCTGATCTGGCGTCGTCGGCGCGGGTGCGTCCGGAACAGCGGGTGCAGCAGTGGATGCGCTCGCGGCTGAGCCGGCGACGGTCACGTCTGTCGGCCCCTGAGCGAAGACAGACGTGCAAAATAGCGGGGTGAGCGCCACCGCGACCCACAGGCAGAACTTCTTGCAGTGCAAATTCATAGCCTCTCCTTTTGTTGATACTCAAACGACATGCTTATGACACCGCCATGCTGTGCACCACTTATTCAATTTCAGTTAGGCAAATAGTGCGTGCATTAAGTTTCTGCTTGAAGAGGCTTGGTTACTACTGGCAAAAATGACAGAGCGGCGAGAAAGGGAAAAGATAGCGGACCACAGGATTCTGGACTACCTTGTTGGCGACCGAGCCACGATTGGGTGTTGAGCGGCGGCAACACAGAGCAGCATCAGCACTGCGACGAACAGATAGGCTTCTCCTTGTTTCGCTTCGTCGAGAGGCGCAACATTCTCTATTTGGCGTTGTGGGGCAGCGACCTAGACCGAGCGAAGAATGAGGCATCGAATCGCCTCCGATGACGACGGCGCTATTTGGTCGTGCAGCCTTGATGGTTCTTGCCCTTGGCACACGTTGAATCACCCGGGCCTTGCGCTACGCCCATTCCGTTCTTTGCTTTTGCTTTTCCTCCGTTCGTAGTCTGTGTGGTTGTTACGCCGTTTGAATTTGTGTGCGCAGCAGCCGCATTCCCTGTTTTCGAATTGACCGCGACGGCACTATTCGCGGTGTGAGCTGTTCCGCTCCCGTTCTTGGTTGTAGCTGTGCCGCCATTGCTGGTTTTGGTGGTGGTCACCCCATTCGCATTCTTCTGCGCGACTGCCGCATTGCCCGTCTTTGGGTTGTACGCTGCGGCAGACTGGCCATTCTTGCAAACCGTCTCACCGCGAAGGTTTTTCACACAATCTTGCCCATAGGTGCTTGAAGCGAATACCACACATGCCAGCATCACCAATAGAGTTTTCATTCACGCTCCTCAAAATCGGTTATCGTCCACTAACCTCGGACGGGCAAAGCAAAGGAAGCGAGTCGACGCTGATTGCGCGGTCGAAGATCAGGCTCTCAGTGACTCTACTCCTGCCTACTTTGCTGACAACTGGCAAAAGTGACAGAACCTCACTTGCGAAGCTGCGGGCTGATCTCGTCGCTCATTTGTAGCCACAGCACATAGGACATAAGGAGATTCTTGTACCCACGGCTTTTTCGGACCTTAGCGCCCGAAAGAGGAAAGATAATACGCGTGTTCAAATGAGGAAGGGCGGAGAATCTCGCGAGGCGAGTTAACGCCGGTGAATACAAGCGAGCCGATTTTTCATTCGAGACCTGTCATTACTTACAGTTCACGGCAACGGGGGCGGTGCGGTATTGCTTGTAATTGTGGATTCTCATTTTTCTGCGCTAACGGGTTTCGGGAATGAAGACTACGCGCAATCTATGACCTTTCTCCGCTCCGTCTTATGCCACTTACGCCGCCTTCGCGCAAACGACCACCAACATCCGAATAGGAGAACTGAAAATGTTGAAGCAGAAAACCCTGGTACTTCTAGCGCTGCTTGGCGCAATGGTGCTGACCAGCGAACCGATCTTTGCCCAAGCGGCAGGCAGCGCGTCCGGCGCGAGCGCATCATCCACGGCGAGCCTTGACCAAGACATCAAGATGCTGCGAGCAGATGTTCAGTCGTCGAGGAAAACGATAACTGCGGAGAACATGAATCTGACCGCGGACGAATCCACCAAGTTCTGGCCGATTTATGACCAGTATGCAGCGGAAGTTGCGAAGATCGGCGATGCTCGCGTGGCGCTCATTAAAGATTATGCGGCGAACTACGACACGATGACCGATGATCAGGCGAATCTCTTCATACAGAGAGCGGCGGCCATCGACCAGCAGTTCACAGACGCCCGCTCGAAATACGTGCCGATTTTCGAGAAGGCCATCTCGGCAAAAAAGACCGCGCTGTGGTACCAGATCGACCGCCGTCTCGACCTTTTGATCAACCTGCAGTTGGCGGGAAATATTCCTGTGGTCGACACAACCAATTAAGGTCGGCCGATCAGCGAAGTACGTACCGGTGTTGCCGGGCCGATGAAGTCTATGCCGTTCCCGCTGAAACGGGTGGGGACGGCGCCGGCTCAGGCGTCTATCTGTTTGTTCGCTTCACTGCGAAGTTGACATAGCTTACTCGTAGACGCACTCCAGCGGTTCGGGCGTGGACGGCTTCCGGCAATCTATGGATCGACTTAGAAGGGAATGTGGTTTCTCGTCAGAAGGTGAACCGGATGCCCAGTTGCATCGCGAACGGGATGCCGACGGTCGTTCCGGGACCGAAGAAGTCCCCCAATGCTCCGCCTGCTACGCGCAGCTGGTTGGGGCTGGTGATGGGCTGAATCGTAGAGCAGGAAACGTCAGAACATACGTCGGTGATGTTGCCTGTCTGTGCCTCCGATGACGGGACTGGAAGCGAAGCAATATTGGTCACATAATTGGCACCGGGGTTATTGCGATTGAAGAGATTGAAGAACTCGCCAAAGGGAAGAAGGGTATTTCGCTCGCCTAACTTGATGGGTCGGCCTACACGGACGTCTGCCTGAATATAAGGTGTGCCGCGAAACTGATCCAGTGAGGTGGGACTTCCGTTGATTTGGATGCGTCCCGTATTGTCGGCGGTGGTGATGGTGAAGGGGCGCGCGCTTTCAGCCTGGGTGAGGGTGCTGACTTCGATTCCCAGTGGTGCCTGCCAGGTTCCGGCGAGGACGAATCGATGGCGGACGTCTTCGCCTGATGGGCCGTAATCACCTGGGCCGAAGGGATTGAGCGGATTGCAAACGCCGTTCACATAATCGAACAGTTCGCCCAAGACGCATCCCCAGGTTTGTGCCTTGGAAAAAGTGTAATTGGCGATAAAGTTGAGCCTATGTGAGACATGGCCTTGTAAGTGGAGCATGAGTGCATTGTAACTCGAGCGGTTATCGGAATGAAAGACGTTGATATTGGGGACGTAGGTGGTCTGGTCTGGACTTGCGGGCGAAAGTAACGGAGTGAGAAGATTTGTGCCGCCCGCATAACTGTAAGCGCGATAAGCGTGATTTCCCTGCTCGTGCGTATAGTCAGCGCTCATCGACCAACCAGCACGGAAGGAATGTTCCAATCCACTGGTGATGTGAATTGCGTAGGGCGTCTTGTAATTCGAGTCGATCAGGTTGCCGCTTCCCCCTGATGCGGAGCCGGGGATGCAGCCGCTGTTCTCGGCGCCGCCGGGGTTTGCAACGGGGTCGACGCAAGGGCCGGGTGGAGTGTTGACTGCCTGGAAAGCAGTGGCCCATCCGTTCTGGGCCAAATCATTTGCATATAGGCCGATGCCGGCGCGCAATACAGTCTTCCCGCTGACGCCGGGAGAAAACGCCAAGCCAAGCCGGGGGCCGAATTGCGAACCGTCATCGTGGGGCGCGGCGGGAACAAGAGGAATATCGAGCGCCTTAAGCGTGATAAACGCGGGATTGTCCTGCTGAGTGCGGCCCGATGCATCGAGTAACCCGAACGAGGCGCTATAACGGAGACCGTAGTTCACGGTCAGGTTCCTAGTCACGCGGAACGAGTCCTGAGCGTAGAGCGCGAGGCGTTGCACATTCTGCGAGAAGCTACCGCCCAGGTTCGAGGTGGAAGCGCCAGCCTGCATGTCCGATGGGAATTGCCCGAGATTGGCAGAGCTGGCTACGTAGTAGGTCGGATTTTGCGGAAGTTGGTAAAGCGTTTCGTCGTTATTGGGAAATGCGCCGCCAAGCACCGGTTCGTGGATGAAGTTGATGCCGAACTTGGCTGAATGGCGCGCGATCGCGTTCGTGACATCGTAGCGCAGCTGATATTTCTGCTGGTTGCGCAGAGACGGAAAGTAGGTAATTGGAGTGGCAAATTGATTATCGCCAAATGTCTCGAATCCGGATACAGTCAGTGCAGTTGAACTGAAGGGGAAGGCCAAGGCGAAGCCAAGATTTGAGTTGCGCTGCTGTGTGAGGTGCAGGCCACTCGCGCCAAGGACGAGCCTACCGACCCACGTGGAGCTGAAGATGAACTCGTTGCTGATGACGAGATTGAGGTAGTTATTGTGCGTCAGGAGGCCTGTAGAAGGCAGTGTTCCCTGCTCTACCAGATTGTTGTGCGTGGTGTAGTTATCAACGGAACTGCGTAGGAACCACGCGGACTTCGCGGACTGCGTCCAATCAAAGCGCAGAGAGCCGAAGGCATCTCGAAACGGGATGGGGACATTCGCAGGAATGGCGATAGAGGGGACGCCGGGAATGAGCCCGTCAGAGGCAAGCACGGCGAGCGCGTCAAATTGCGTGGCATTGGCCGGACTGTAGACGATGCTGGCGTCTTCGTGGACCAGTTCGGAGGCGGCAAAGAACCAAAGTTTCTGCTGTTTCAGTGGGCCGCCGACGGTGCCCACGTAGTTCTGTCGAGAGAAAGGCTGCTTCGGATTGGGTGCTGGGTTCTCGATCGGGAAGCGTGCATTGAGAGCAGCGGAGCGATCGAAGAAGGCGACGTCTCCGTGCCAATCATCCGAACCGCGTTTTGTGGTGATCACGACGGAGGCGGCCGTGGTACCTCCGGTATCGGCATCCTCTTGCGCAGTATTCACGGAGAATTCCTGGATGGAATCCGGTGAAAAATTCTGCAGAAACCCGCCTATGTAATCGTCAGAGTTATCGGCGCCGTCGACCGACAACTCGTTATTCAAGCCGGAACTGCCGCCAGTGGAAACTGCAGTTATGCGAGCCTTCGTAGGATCAGACGGTTCGACCGGTTCGGTGCCGGGCGCAAGGTAAGCAATGTTGGCAAAGCTTCTGCCGGCCAACGGCAGCGACTCCAAATCGCGAGACGTAATCACGCTATTGTGGACCTGGCTGGCAAGATCGATAGGTTGCGCAGCGATGGATGATTCTCGCGCACGGACGCCCACAGACTCCTGCACCGCAAGGGGCCGCATGGTCACCGTGACGTCGCGAATGCTGCTGATCTCGACGGTGACGTTGGCGACAGCATCGGCAAAGCCAGGGGCAGCGACGGAAAGGCGGTAGTTTCCGGCGGGAAGGTCGTCGATACGAAAGTATCCGTGATCGTCGCAGTGGACGGTCCGGTAAGCTGCGTCGCCTGACGAACGAACCGCGATGGTGGCTGTTACGATTCTTGCTCTGGTGGCATCCTGTACCGTACCGCGTAACGATCCTCCCGTGCTCTGACCGAGAACAGCGACGGATGCAAGGAGTAAGACGAGATAGATCGCCAGGATTCTCATGTGTTTCAACAAATGGAAGACGGGAGGATCACTTACTCGTGCTCTTTTGGATTTTCGCATAGATCGAATGTGCAGTCGGCAACGCATGTCTGGCCACCCCGAACGGGAGGGGTATAGCGATCCGGTGCAAACACAGGCCGTTGATATACTTTACAATCCTAATTAATCGCAATCTGATTGTTTTCCCCGCCGTACATCAAAATCCTGAATGCATCGGAGCCCTTCCATGCTTGCCGGCCGCCGTCATTTTGTTGCGTCGCTTTGTTTCGTGCTCGCGCTTCCCTTGGCAGCACAACAATATCCAGCAGAAATGCTCTCCGGGTTGCAGTGGCGCGACGTCGGGCCGATGCGCGGCGGCCGCACATACGCGGTTTCAGGAAATGCGGGTCAACTCGACACCTTTTATATGGGCTCAGTGGGCGGCGGCGTGTGGAAGACGGAGAACTCCGGCCGTACTTGGTTTCCTATTGCAGACGATCCGATCACTGGGATTCCGATTGGCTCCATCGGCGCCATTGCGGTCGCTCCATCCGATCCCAACATTGTGTACGTCGGGACCGGCGAGCCGGACATTCGCAGCCAACACTCGTATGGTATTGGTCTGTTCAAGTCGACGGACGCGGGAAAAACCTGGCATTCGATAGGCCTCGCAGAGACGCGCCAGATTGGAAAGATCGTCGTCGATCCTGCGGACCCAAATCGGGTTTATGTAGCCGCCCTGGGGCATGTCTACAAGGCAAATCCGGAACGAGGTGTTTATCGAACGCTCGATGGTGGAGCGCATTGGCAGAGAATACTCTTCAATGAGAAAGACCCGGACGATGTAGGCGCCGTCGACCTGGCGCTTGATCCTAAAAATCCACGGACCCTCTATGCATCGCTGTGGGCAACGCGGCGGCCGCCTTGGGCGGTGTACGCTCCGTCGAACATGCCCGGCGGGGGACTCTATAAATCGACAGATGGCGGCGACACATGGCATCAACTCACCGGTGGACTACCAACAGATGACTATGTCGGCAAGATCGGAATTGCAGTAGCGCCCAGCAATCCGAACCGGTTGTACGCGGTGGTCGATGACCTCGGCGCCGCAATCGCGCGGGGATTTCGAGGTGGACCAGTTGCAGAAAAGACTCCTGCGCCGAAGCCATCCGGAGGTATCTACCTCTCTGACGATGCCGGCGAAACCTGGAAGCTGGTCAACAGCGAACAGCGCCTCTGGGGACGTGGGTGGTATTTCGGGCAGATCAGTGTCGACCCCACCAATCCTGATCGCGGTTATGACATCAACACCGCAACCTACATGACACTCGATGCGGGCAAGACGTGGGTTCCCGTAAAGGGCGCACCCGGCGGCGACGATTACCACCAGCTTTGGATCAATCCGAGAGATGGGAATCGCATGGTACTTTCGAGTGACCAGGGCACGGTCGTCTCCGTCGATGGCGCGAAGACGTGGAGCACGTGGTACAACCAGCCAACCGCGCAAATCTACCATATCGCCGCAGACGACCGCTTCCCATACTGGCTTTACGGCGCGCAGCAGGATTCGGGCGCGGTTGGTGTACGCACCTGGTCGCGAATGGGTACACTCAGCTTCCGTGATTGGGAACCGATCTGCGAAGCTGGAGAGAGCAGTACCGTGGTGCCGGATCCGGATAACGCCAAGCTCCTGTATGGCAATGGAGACCAGCGCTGCGACCAGGAGCTGAACCTGCCCGCACCGGCCGGAGGGCAGTTGCCGGCTGCCGACCCCAATGACCCAAATCGCAGAACGTGGACGCTGCCGCAGGTGTTTTCGCCTGCCGACAAGGCTCTTTATTATGCCAATCAATTTGTCTTTCGGACGCGAGATCGCGGTAAGACATGGGCGAAGATCAGTCCGGATCTAACCCGGTTGCATCCCGAAGTGCCGAAGACGCTCGATCCCGTCACTGCCAAAGACATCGATGAGGAGATGACAGAACACTTTGGCGTTGTGTACACGATAAGTGCATCGCCTCTGGATGCCAAGACAGTTTGGGTGGGCACCGACGACGGGCTGATTCATGTGACGCACGACGACGGTGCAAACTGGAAGGATGTTACGCCACCGTCGATGAATACATGGAGCAAAGTGTCCCAGATAGAGTCGGGTCACTTCGACATGGAGACGGCGTACGCCTCTGTCGATCGACATCGTCTGGCCGACGATCAGCCGTACATTTACCGAACACATGACGGTGGCAAGAGCTGGAAGAACGTGGTGGATGGAATTCCTGATGGCGCATTCGTGAACTCAGTGAAAGAAGATACGAAACAAAAGGGACTCCTGTACGCCGCCACAGAGTTACGTGTCTATGTGTCGTTCGACGACGGAAATCATTGGCAACCCCTCCAACTCAACATGCCGATTACATCGGTACGTGACATCGTTGTGCACGGCGACGATCTGGCTGTCGCTACATTCGGACGCGGATTCTGGGTACTCGATCAAATGGCGGCATTGCGTCAGATCGCGGCGAGCGGCAAACAGATTGAAGGTGAGCGCGCGTACCTGTTTATGCCGGGAGAAACTTTCGCCATTCACCAGGGTGGCCAGAACGGCACTCCATTGCCGCACGAAGAACCACAAGACATGAATCCACCGGCGGGGGTCGTCGCCTATTACTGGTTGAAATCCCCGCCGAGCTCTCCACTTAAGGTTGAGCTTGTGGATGCAAGTGGCAAGGTAGCGGTTTGCGTAGCCAGCGATACCCCGGTGAAGCCGGTCGACACCGAAATGATCAATGTGCAGGCCTACTGGGAAGAGCCGGTTCCACCTCCCTCCGCCGCGACTGGAATGCACCGTGTGGCGCTCAATGTGGCTGCGCCGCGGGGTTTCGGCGCTGGGCGCAGAATCTCGTTGCCTCCTCAGGACGCCTGTCATCCAGCAGGCGCGCCAGCGCCCAAGCCTCAGTCGGCGCCAATGCGTCCCGGCCAGGGAGCTACAGGCCTTCAGCCCGGCGACTACACTGTTCGACTCACGATCGATGGTCAGACGTTGACGCAATCTGTCCGTGTCAAGCCTGACCCGCGCCGACTACCCAAGGGCGCCGACGCATCGCCCGACGACGATAACGATGATGAGTAACGATACCGCACTGCGCCAGTTCAAGAGACATGTTGGTGGTGGCGCCCATGGTTCATGCTGTTGCAGGGCCGGAGCACAAAAACGTAGAAAGGCATCCAGGCGAATCGCGGAGTTCACAGCTGATGCAGAATCTGTATGAATGAAAATTGGCGTTGCGCTGCATCCCGCAACTAACGCATCGCCACAATTTCGACGTTGCCGCTTCGGCGCATGATATTGACGCTGACCGAGTCTGCATAACGATCGCATGAGAGGTCAACACTGCCATTTCCGACCTTGAGGTTGCGAATGCGAATTTGTTGCAGTTTCTCAGGCAAAGCGGAGTGGTGCAGATAAATCCGCGACTCACTCGCGCGAATCTCCAGCCCGAGACACGCCTGTAGCACCATGAAGACGGAGCCTGCGGCCCAAGCCTGTGGCGAACAGGCAACGGGGTAGAGCGTCGGTCCCTTGCCAGGACGGCGGCCAAAGCCGCAGATCAATTCGGGTAGA
>Ga0210400_10003837_pt1 | contig 13178 bp, 9 predicted proteins | sample IncBWH26MmetaG_FD_155456 | JGI IMG/M metagenome (GOLD analysis project Ga0210400, IMG submission 155456) | Forest soil microbial communities from Barre Woods Harvard Forest LTER site, Petersham, Massachusetts, United States - Inc-BW-H-26-M | ecosystem: Environmental > Terrestrial > Soil >...
GGTGGCTTCCGCCCATCGGGGGCCGGCTTTTGAGGCTTGCCGGTGGCTGATTGATACACTCAAGAAGACCGTTCCCATCTGGAAAAAAGAGCACTTTGAGGACGGAGCGGTGTGGGCCGATGGCGAGCCTTTTCCGGAGGAGATTCGTAAAAAATCCGACTTTGGACCGCCAACTGTGTCTAAATAACAGAGTACGCATGGCTGCCCACACTTGTCATGGAGGTACGGAGACACAGCGCTGCATAGCCGCAACCAAAGAAAGGTCAAAACCTACCACGGAGACACGAAGACACGGAGAAAATCAAAGACCAGTTTCACCGCCCTTCGCTGCGTTCGGGGGCAGGCTCCGACGCGGAGGGCACACGAAAAAAATCAGGGAGGTCGCGGAGAAAAACGTTCAACTTCATGACCTCGAAAATGGCATGAATAATTTACGAGAAAAGCGCGATTTCAAAGCACGTCGTAGTGCCGAGAGCAGCAAGATTGAGTCAGAATCGTCCATCGCTCTCTACACTCAAAAGTTGCTGAACTCATGAGAATCGGAACCCCATCTTTCTTCTGTCATTTGCGCCTGTTGCGGTTTAGGGCGCTACTGGTTGCGTCCCTGCTCATCTGGCAGGCTGCCTTTCTCAGTTACGCTCAATCTCCAGACAAGGGTCACGCCGACGGGCAGCGTTCTCCCGCGCAGGCCGACGATCCCAATACCTTCAAGGTCAACGTGCGGCTGGTAAATATTTTTACCTCGGTCACCCATGCAAACGGTGCGCCCGTCGCTGATCTTGTCAAAGAGGACTTCAAGGTACTGGAAGATGGCGTGCCGCAGACCATCAGCGTTTTCGATAAAGAATCCGATTTGCCGCTGAACATTGTGCTGGCCGTGGATACCAGCGAGAGCACCCGCCGCGACATGAAGCTGGAGACCGCATCGGCCAAGCGCTTTGTTCGCTCCATCATGCGCCCCATTGACCATCTCTCGCTTTTTCAGATCACCGAAAATGTAGATCAGCTTACCGGTTTTACCTCAGATCCGCGCATCATCGAACGCGGCATTGACCGCCTTCAGCCGGGATCGGGGACCGCGGTATACGACACCATTTTTCTGGCGGCCGACGTCCTGATCGAGCGCAAAGCCAGGAAAGTCCTGGTCCTCATTACCGACGGAGGTGACACCACCAGCAAGACCGATTACAACAACGCGCTCCGTCGCGCCCAGCAGGCGGAGGCCCTGATCTACAGCATCATTATTGTGCCCGTCGCCGCGGATGCGGGAAGGAACATAGGAGGCGAGCATGCGCTGATCCAGATGTCCAAAGACACCGGAGGCAAGTACTATTACGCCGAAGGCATTGTTTCGCTGGATGAAGCCTTCCGTAAGATCAGTGAGGAACTGCGGACCCAATACCTGATTGCCTACTATCCCACACGCCGGGTTTCCGACTCCCCATTCCGGCGCATTCAGGTTGAAGTAGCAAAGAAAGACCCAAGCGGAGAATCTCTTCAGGTGCGCCACCGCGCAGGTTATTACACCGCGCCCGCTCGATAGTCAATTTGCTCCACTCCAGATCTGGTAGACCACTACGGCGATCATGAACAACAGATAAATCCGAAGGGACCAGAGGACCAGAGTTTGCGGCCCCCGGAGGGTACGTCTCGGGAAATGGTGCTGCTTGGCTTCAGTGAGCTGACCGGGCTCCAGCGACGACAAGTCGCGATCCAGTAAGGAGTCGTTGACAGCGTCGATTCTCTTTTCTTCCGTCATGGTGCCTTTGATTTTCAATTACGCAATTACCAAATTACCCAATTACCAAATTCCCTAGCGAGGATCCACTGCGTTATACCGGAAGCAGAACAGAATTCTTGTTACAACCAGCATAACGGCCTAATGTCCTATAGAGGCGAAGATCCTTGGCGCAATTACGCTCATCCCGAAGAGCACGCCGGCAAGCACCAGCACGATCACAACCGCCGTGGTCAGGGCGTTGGCCCACCGCGTACTGACGTGGTTCCCCATGATTTCTTTGTCGTTGACCAGCATAAACAGGAATACCAGCGCCGGCGGCATGGCCAGCACGGCAATCACATTGACGATCAGGATCACATTGACCAGAGGCAAGCCCGGTATCACCACAATCGCTGCCGCTGCCGCCGCGCAAAGAAACACCACAGAATAAAACGTCTTACCCTCTTTGAACGGAAGGTTAAGACTGTGTGGCCTTCTGGCCACCTCGCCAAACGCGTATGCGGATGAGGTGGAGATGGTAATGGCCGCAACGATTCCGGCTTCCACCATGCCCAGGGCAAATAGCGCCGCACCGAAGCGGCCAACAACAGGCTGCAACGCCTGCGCGAACTCGGCTGCCTGAAAATTTTCGACGCTCATTTGGTGCGCAAGCAGCGGTGTTGTGGCCAGCACCATACCCAAGGCTGCCATGGCGGCCAGGGTAGCGCCCAGAATGGTGTCAAACCGGCCGAACCGGATGTCGCGGGTGGTCAGGCCCTTGTCAACGGTTGCGCTTTGCTGGAAGAAGAGCATCCATGGAGTCACGGTGGCGCCGATATTCGACAGTACGATGATCAGGATTTCTTTATTGAGACCGCCGGGCAGGGGTTTCCATGCGGCCAGGGCGTGGCCAACCGAATGCCAATTCGGATGCGTCAACAGTGCAACCGGGATGAACACAAGATTGAAGAGGGCAGCCGCAAGCGTGATCCGTTCCCAGGTCCAATAGCGATGCGTCATCAAGGCCAGGTACAAGATTCCCAGCGCAATCAGGATCGCTGCCCAGGGCGGTACGCCAAAGAAACCGAGTCCGGCCCGCACGGCGATGAACTCGGCAATCAGCGTCAGGAAATTGCCCAGGCCCAGGTCAAGCATGGCAAACCATCCCCAGAATGGTCCAAAGCGGTCGAAGATCAGTTCAGCGTGTCCGCGTTGCGTGACTGCTCCCAGCCGTACCGTCATCTCCTGAACTACGATGGCCATCATGAAGGTCAGCACGATAAACGGAAGGAAGAAACCGATACCAAACCGGGCGCCCGTAGCGGCGTAGGAGAGCATGCTGGGACCGTCGTTTTCTCCCAGCATTACGAGTATCCCCGGGCCGATGAGCAACCACAGCAGGCGCAGCCTGGAGGGAAGTCCCTGCTTGGCCCGGGCGGCCGAAACGCGCCCCCGATCATGGGCACGATCAATATCCTCGTGAGTGAAAGCAGGTTCTTCCGCGACCAGAGTGTCGAGTACATCCGGAAAAACAGTTGGTGGTCTGTTCGACAGTGTGCTCATAGCTCAAGAGTTAACATGGCGAGACTGCTGCAAAGCCAATATACAGCAATAGTTAACTATAGTTAATCAGCATACAACATGCAACTTAATTAACTAAGTGGGTCATTTTGATTTTCCACAGTGTTCACATCAAGAGGCGCAGGGGCCAAAGCCTTCTTGCACATTTTGTGCTTTGGGTTACGAAAAAACTTTTCCGCAAGCTGTTTAGACCAAGTCCAAAAGGCCAGTTACACCTATTTCTAAATGCCAGAGCTAGGCGATTCAAAAAATTGTCTTGGCCCTCCAGAGGCCGGTTTAAACTGATTCGACAACTCTTGCGTTGCCGGCTTTTGGAACTGAGACCTTGAGACAAGCCGCGATTTTCTTGGCTTAGAGGCACCCTGCATGTCACACCCTTCGAAAAAAAACTGCGAAGGATGGGGCACCCGGTATTCCGGCTGCTAGATCAACTCAACCAAGAATTTACCCCCAATGCCCGGATGATTTCAGCCGCGAATTAAACGCGAATGAACACGATCTAATGAGCCGCCGATCCGAACTGAGACCTTGAGACAAGGTGCATTTCTATAGGAATTTCATGTCACCTTTCACAAACAAAGGGCGGCACGAAAATCATTTTTGGATCAATCGGTTCCTGCCGCCTTTGTCGATGGCGTCACTGGAAGCGACGCACGCCCAAACATGATGCCGGTCTCCACTTCTACTGGTTTTCCATTCTGCAAATACGGCTTGAATCGCCATTGTTCCAGGGCTTCTGTGATCGCACTGGTCTGATCAGGAAATGCGCTGATGAAATGAATGTGCTTTACCTTCCCCTCTTTATTGATGATGATCCGGACCGGAACAGGGTTGAACCGGTGCTCGGTGAGGACCGGATCAACTCGGTACATCAGGTTTCTGCTATTGGCGTAGTCCTTAATGCAGACCGGGACTGCGCCTCCGCCGGCGCCTGCTGTGGGACCGGCGTCGGCGGACAACTTCATTTTGTCCATGCCGCGCATCAGACTTTCCAGGAGTTTCGTGTCAAGGCTGCTCAGCATGATTTGCACCGCATGGCAGCGAATCTGGGTGACCAGGACATACCAATGCAGATTTGCCTCAGGAGACCAATAAGAAAAGAAGCTAAAGGGCCGGCCACCGATGCTCACCTCGGTGGGCTTCATCTCCAGCTTATGGCCGGCCTGCAAATGGTCCTTGGTAAAACTCGCGACTTCCAGGGAGTTCCTGGCAGGCAGATTGGTGAAGAACATATCATCGGCGGTGATCACGATCATTCCTTTACTGGGTCCCTGGAACGAAGGTGAAGGCCGGAGCCGGGCCAGCTCATACTGTCCACTCCCAGACGGAGGCGGCGCCTGGAGCTTCTGGTACCAATCCTGGGGCAGAGAATAGGTCATGCCAAAATACGGGTTGCTAAGAACATTGCCGGACACACCGCCGCCTTCCGGCACTGGGTTGGCGGAATCACTCGCACTCGCCGAGGGGCCGTTAGCGATGAACAGATCCTGGGGTACCTTCACCGTGGGTTCCGTGCCGCTGGAAAAGTCGCCGCCGCTCTGGGGGGCCTCTTGCTTGGGGGGATTTTGCTTGGGCGTATCTTGACCCCAAGCCAACAACGGCACAGAGAAGGCCAGAATGGCCAGACAAAGTAACGATCTAGAATGCATATTCCTCATAATAGTCCCAGGTGGAATGCCACGAACCGCGCATCATTTTCCAGTCTTTAGCCAGGAATTGCAAGCGCCCTAAGGTTTATCCTCTTGGGTAAACCAAGGTAAACATTGGCCTATCGCAGGAGAGCGAATTGCTGTAAGATATCGCGGCTTGGCCAGTGCTTTTTTCACGTGGTGTGCCAACCATTGCTGGTCTTGCATAACCGAGGAGAGATTCATGTTCCCCTATAAATTTCGGATTGTGATCGCATTATCTTTGTTTGCCCTCGTCCAGGCTGCCCTGGCCCAGACCGCTCCTTCCGCTTCCCAGAAGCCGCCGTGTAAATATGATCTTGATGGCAGAACCGTTGGAGATGCTTCTGCCTGTACACCCAGCACGAACCCGCCTAAAGTATTACCGAGTGGGACGATCCTGGTGAAGGGCGCCTGGTCGAGCGCCAGCGACTCGACCACCCCGGTCCCGGAAGGCGGCAAGATCAGCAAGGGCGCTTATAACAATCAGTATTTTGGCCTCTCCTATTCAATCTCCTCTGATTGGTACCAGAAATTCGAAGGTCCGCCCCCTTCGGACAGTGGGTTGTACGTGCTGGCCCAACTGCGGCCATCCGATACGTTCAAGGGCCCTGCGAAGGGACTCATCCTGATCACCGCCCAGGATCTTTTCTTCACGCCCACCGCTGCCGGTAGTGCCCTGGAGCTCATCAATTTCACCAGGGACCACCTAAGAGATGAACAAAAACCAGAACATCAGCCGGCCGAGATCAAGATCGCGGGCCGGGGCTTCGCGCGCTTTGATTATGTGTCCCCTGCAATACCTCTGCATACCTACCTGGTAGCCACCGAAATTCGTTGTCATGCGGTCGAATTCATCTTCAGCAGCCGGGAACCAGCGTTGCTGGAAAGCCTGATCCAGGAGATGAACAAGATGAAGTTGCCGCCGGAGATGGGCGCTACCGGGGGCGGGGGAGAGGTTCCGGTTTGCATCAAGGACTATGCTACGGGGAACGTGATTCAAAAAGTTGATCCGGTCTTGAGCGATCGCCGCTTCAATTCGATCCCGGTCCGGATCATCATCAGCAAAGAGGGAAAGGTCAAACACGTCCACTTTCTGAGTGCCTTCCCGGAGCAATCCAAGGTCATTAACGACGCCCTGATGCAATGGCAGTTCAAGCCGTACCTGCGCGATGGAAAGCCCGTCGAGGTGGAGACCGGCATCTTGTTTGGGAATACGCCAGATCCAAAATCGCCCCGTCCGCAGGCTCGTCCGCAAGCCCGGCATGGCAGCCATGCGACGAATTGAGGTCGCATTTGTATCAACAAACGACGATTCGAGTTCCTTAAGTGAATTGGCACTTACGAGTTGCGGGCTGCGCGCGACTGGCTTGTGGCGGAAAAATCGAGCGTTGCCGAGTTGCCTCTTAGTCTGACGTGGAATATTTGCGCATTTTCGGGGTCCTTCGCTACGCTCAGGATGACAGCGCGTTTTCTGAGGGAGAAGTTTTAAAAATGGCAGCGCGTTTTTAAAGGGAGAAATTGATGCTCCGCCGACGAAAAACTAACTGACATTGGGCTGAACAGTTTGCGGAAAAAGTTCTTTTTTGACAGAAGAACGATACCTCAGCGGCTAAAGCCGGATGTATTCTCTACAACATACGGCACGGCTAAAGCCGTGCCCTTTCAAATAGCTGAATTTTTCAACACGCTCTCAAGGTCATGCCCTGTTACCCGTCTCGTGAGCCAACAGGATTTCTTAAAATGACATAGCCAAGCGCTGAGGCTTTGCGGTCGACAAAAAAGGGGCGGGACATTTCTGATGTCCCGCCCCTGAAATCCTCAGCCGATGGCTAAGGCAGCTAAGCACTGATTCACACTTCTTACAGCGAACGCAGGAAGTTCAGCACATCCTGTTGCTGGCTGGCTGAGAGATTAACGTCGAAGATGTTCTCCACCGTGGTGGCTTCGCCGCCGCTGCTGTCATGAGCCTCAATGGCGCACAGCAGGTTGGTGCAGCGGCCATCGTGCAGCAGGAAGATCCGCTGTCCCAGTCCCCACAGGGGGGCTGAGCGGAACTGGTCGCCGCCGGCGCCGCCCTGGCCTACGTTATCCGCTAGCACCGTGCCCATGTGATGGATCGCGAAATCACTGAACGCGTTGACTGGCTGGTTGCTTAACGGCGCGCCAAAGCTCGAGGCCACGGTGGTCAGCGTGGGCGTGTGGCAGATCGCGCAGCCAATCTGGCTGAACAGCGACCGGCCATTGGCGATGGAGGCCGCAGTGGCTCCCGTGACGCTACCCGTCGGGGGCGGCGCCAGGAAGCGCATGAAGCCGGTAAACAGGTCGATGTCGCTGGCCGAACTGCTGGCATCGGTCCCGGCAAAGTTGATGGTGTTCTCCGGGGTGGGGTTGATCAGGCAGTTGTTGGTGGAGGAGTGCGGAAGACCGGTGCCGCCGCTGCCGCCATTGCCGTCCTCACCGGGCAGCGGGCGCTCATTCCCGAAGATCTCATTGGTGATGCCCATTTCCACGTTGTAAGCTTCACCAGCAAACAGCAGCAACGATTTGTTCTGCGCCTTCCAGCCGAAGCGGGCGATGGTGCCATCATTGCCGTTATGGTTATGGGTTCCGTTGATGCCCACGTTGTTGACGTTGTTGTTCTGCGTGTTGGTCAGCAGCGTGGATTCTTCGATATTTTCGACCAGTCCCAGACCAAACGTCGGCGTGGGAATGCGGAAGATGAGGTTACCGGTGGCCGCGGCCTGGGCGAAGCTGGGCTGGGTAAGTGTGCAGTTGCCGGCATCGGCGCGTCCGGTAATGGTGAACAGGTCTTCCACTCCGCCGTTGGGGTTGTTGACATTGGGATTGCCGTTGGCGTCAAAGAAGAACGGGAAGCGGGCTTCGCGCGTTGGACCGTTCTGGGTGATAAACGCCGGCCGCGTGTCTCTGGGCGCCTGTGAGCTTCCGGCGACTGCGAATTGAGGATTGGTAGCAGCGCCGGTGCCGCCAATAGCTGGTTGGGAATGGCAAATACCACAGGAAACCTCGTTGAACCGTGGTCCGAGACCATTATCGGAGCCACCCTGGACTACTTCCGGGGCATTGAACTGTCCCAGACCGTTTGTGAAAAAGGTTTGTTGGTTGGCAGCCAGGCCACTGAGTGGGTTGCCTGTACCGCGATTGCCTCCCTGGACTCCAGGATCGGTCTGAGCAAATGCCATTCCACAAAGGAACAGCGCTGATAGCAAAATAACTGACGCGAGCTTGGCTGTTTTCATTGAGTGATTCTCCTAAATGTTGTTCCTTTTAACTTTGTTCAAGCCCTGTGTTTGTCCCGCCAGTGGCGGCCAGCGGCAAATGGCCTGGAAGACCCTGACAGAATCAACACTTCAAAGTTTTTGCAAAGCTGAATTCAGAAAAAATGCCACCTCCCACGCAACATGGAAGCCGAGAATTCAGAAAGTTGAGATAACCAGCCGCACCCAAATTCAGGCAGCTTTAGCTGCTGAGGAGGCGCAGGCCCAGGTGAAATCCTCGTAGTTTCCTATCCAAGCGAAAACCAGAGTATCTCAAATCCGGGGAATCTTAACATTTTCCAATTGAAAGTCAAGGAGACAAGAGGACAATATATCGAGATTTATCAGCTATTGAAAATATAGGTTAAAACAATAGCGCTACTCATGGCTAAGCGGCATGAAATGAATCGTGATGTCGTTGCAATGGAGCTTCGAAAAGGGCACTGACTGGCGGAGCATGGCTGATTCTAAACCGCTTGAAACGATGACCGTTGGGTACCCGTTTGGATGAAAATGGCGAAACCCTTGCCGGAGTTTCGCCACTACCTCTAAGGCGTCGGATTTGTCCTTAAACTCCAACAAACGTCAGCGTCCAAGAACGCTGTGAAATCCTAGCACGAGACTTGTTTGATGAAGGAGCTTTGGCGAAATGAATCAAGCTTTCTTTGCGCCTTCGCGTCCTTGGCGGTGAAATGGTTTTGATTCGCCCATTATTTTCTTTCCATCGCCCGTTGCAGGTTCTGATTGAGGGCGGCCTTGGTGGCCTCATATTCTTCCGCGGAGATTGAGCCGTGCAGCCGGTCGCTTTCCAGTTGGAAAAGCTCCTCTTTCAGCGCGTCCAGCAGGGGCTCCTTGCTTCCAGCCTTTTCGTTGGGCGCCGTTGCGCGAACAACATTCCTTCTCATCCGCCAGATGCTGAATACTCCCGCTGCCAAAAGAACAACGATGCCTGAAAGTATGGGCCAGAATTCCTTTTTGGATTGGTCGCTTGATTGGTTTGGGGACTGACCCTGAGCTGGGGGAGCGCCACGGAGGTTGCCGGCCTCGGCTGTTGGCGGAGCGGAAACTCGCGGAGGCGGCATGGTATTCGATTCTGCCGGAGGAGGCGGAGCTGCGCCGGCGCCGGAGACTACAAATGCCGGTACTTCCCTGGCGATCGGATCTTTGGCGGCGTTCACCACAAAGCCATTCGCCAGTCCAGGAGCTTTGAAGGTATCTGGATGCGACGCCTTAAATGACATGGATGGAGGAACCATCACGGCGAAATTCTTGATGGGAAAAGCGAGCTTGAGGTGTAACGTAGTGGGCCCCTCATAGGGCAGATGGTACGCAAATTTATAGAAGGTATTGCCTGGCCGCAAAGGAAAATTGACGGCGTAGAGGTTTTTCTGCCCCGTTACCGGAGCCGGCGCGACCTTGACCCAAATGCCCGACTCACTCCGTACTTCCAGAGCATCAAGGGAGGCCTTTGCGGGTACAGAGATCACAAAACTGTTCGCTCCGGACTGCGTGACGGGCGGCGCGGAGGAATTGGTGACGGCGTACATCTCCGTGACCTTCAGCGCCTTCCCGCTGGACTCCATCTGCGCGATTCCGATGTTTCCGCTCATGCCCGGAATTTTCGCGACGGCGTCAAAAACTCTGATCTCCAAAGGTTTTGACCCGGTCACGCTCTGGTCATAGTTCACGCCCTGGTGGAAGACTCGTACCACGTAGGGGGCCTTGGCCTCACTCACGTTTAAGGTAAAAGCGCCCTGAGCGTCGGTCTTGGTCCGCGCCTCCTCCTGCATTCCTTCCCCCAGGCGTAGCAGGACCACCTCATCGCCGCCTGCGGGCTGGCCGGAGGTTTCGTTTCGAACCGTGCCGGTAATCGTATCGGCCGCAACCGCGGCGGCCGGATGCAGGGACAGGCAGCAAACAATCAAAATCGTGTGGCACAGACGGTGTCTTGCCTTTGCACTTCGAATCAGTGAGTGGTTTGACATAGCTAAGAATTGCCAAAATTGGTGATTGCCAGAATTGCCATAATATCTTAAGGGGTTTTTGCAATTTCGGCGATTTTGGCAATTCTGGCAATTTTGGCAATCAGTCCAGTTCGATCTTGCTGACCGTCATCTTGTCGCCATTCACGGCTCCAGTGACCGTGACTTTGATGTTGTCGTCCTTGGCCATGTCGGCAAGGAATTTCTTGGCTCTTTCGTTGCCGTCATGGTCGAACCTGATGACCTGGTTATCATTAGTGAGCACCGCATAGCCGCTTTCTTCGCAGGGGGGCGTTCGGAGGCAAGCTTTGGTATGGCTAACGGCAGAACCGGCCTTTCGCGCCGTGCGAGCAGAGCAAGCGATGTCCATCAAGTAGCCTTTAACGGCAGTATCGGCGGCAAAAGCGCTGATGCTTGCTGTTGCGAACAGAATTAAGACGAGTCTTCTCATACGCTCCTTTCAAACGAAAAATCACGCCAGGGCAAGTTCGGTCATTGTTTCAAGGGGTATCTTGGCTTTGGTGTTCTTGAATTGGTTTCGTGAAGCGTCAAAAACCTGGGCAACAACTTCCCGCACCTGCTTCTCGCTGAGCGCCGTACCAAGTGGTCGAATCTCCACCGGAGGGCCAACCAACCCGGACCCTTCCTTTCCCGTCCGCTCCACCCCTCTTTCCACCATGCCGCCAAAGAACGCTTCCTGGCTGACGACCGTCTGGTCGAATATTGCCGTCAGATAGGTCTGGGCTTTTTCTACGGTTGCGCCGTCCTTATGAAGTTTGCCGGCCAGGATCTCTTTTAGTTTGACTTTATGGTCCACCAGATATTTCTGGGCGTCCTTGTGCAAGCTCTTGAAGACCTGATGGAATGGGGCGCGTGACAGGAATGGAGTGTAGTTTTTCTTTGTTCCGCCGCCCTCCACTCTGGTGTCTTCGCTCTCATACCGGTCTATTGCACGGACATGACTGTAGGCCAGATAAAGAAAGTCGTCAATCTGGTCCGAGACATTGAAGGAACTGGTAGTCAGGTTGTCGATTGTGTGTTTGAACAGCTCCGTTGAGTTGATAAGGTCGTTCGCATCTTTGTGGGTCGCATTTCCTGGGTAGTTGTGGAGTGCGCGGTTCTTAATCCAGTCCCCGGCGCGCCGCAAGGCCCCTACCGAAACACCTACTGTTAGATGGATATATGCGGATTCTGGAGAGGCATTTCGAGGTGTATCGGTTGGATGATTGATGATGAAGTCGGATGTATTCGGGAGTTCCAGTTTCAGTTCGCTGTCTGCCAGCTTTCCCAAAGTGGTCGTCTTGGTAAAGCCGTTGGTTTGCAGGTAGAGTCGAAATCGAAAAGTCTCGATGCTTGCCAGGACATCTGACATTTTGCTTAAAGCATCATCAGCATGCTCATCAATGGGGTGTGTGACGATCTCCAGGATTGTTGGGCTGTAGAGCACCTCTTCTTCGTTCACGACTCCCCTCATCTGTCCGGCTTGAGGGCTTCCGTCCCCCACGACCTTGAAATGCGGCCCGTTGAGATAGGTCTGCTTTCCGGCGACATTTTCCAGGTCTTTCGTCAGGAACGTTACAGGGACTTCCAACTCGAAGCCAAGCTTTGGCTGCACCACTCTCTGCACGAATGCCTTCGACCCCGGTGGTCTCAGTCCCGCCCGATTCTGTTTCTGGCGCTGGGCTCCATGCAAAGCGGTTGGTGAGGAGCTCCGCTGTGCGGCATGTTGCGCATTTCCTGGCCTGTAAACGGGCGGCGCCGTCCGGCTTATGGTTTTTGTCTTAAGATGGGCCGCCACGGATGCCTGCATCATCGGTAAGATGGGCGTTGAACGCTGTGGACGATAAACCGGAGGAGCACCGGTTCGCCTTAACGGCAGAAGACCTGGGCCCGTTCCAGACCGTTGAATCCTGAGGCCATTCAGAGGACGATAAACGGGAGGAGCTGCCGGTCTGGAAACGTTGGTTTTGGAAACGTTGGTTTTGGATTGGATTGCCCGCGCCATGGATTGACCACCACCGGACGGCGGACGATAAACCGGAGGAGCACCGGTCCGCATTGGCGGCAGAAGACCTCGTCCCGCCGTAGACGGTTGAATCCTGAGGCCATTCAAAGGACGATACACCGGAGGAGCTGCCGGTCTCAAAACATTTGTCTTCGATTGAATCGCCGGCGCTATGGTTTGACCACCAGCCAACTGCGGACGATAGATTGGAGGAGCGCCTGAATTACGCTGCGCCGGTGGAGCGGGTCTCGACTGAATGGGCTTTCCGCCGAAAGGACGATAGACCGGTGGGGTGCCCCCGGCCGATGATGATGCGGTCATTTTCGGCTGGGTGATACTCCGGGAAGCAGGCCGGTGCACAGGAGTGGCTGGGGGCCGCTTGACGTTCTGCGGCGTCCGCGCCATGGTCGTTTGCCCAGGCAGATGGGTTGCCTCACGGGATTGCTGGAATCCGGATGCTCGTGGAACCATAGGTCTAACGTGTTATCTTGACGGCATAGTTTAGCATGGCTGCGAATTTCGCTGGATTGATCTGGATCCAACAGATCCGTGTCACTGGTCATTATTGACGACAAGCCCGCAGCTTGGAGTTCGGCGGAACTTGCCAAGGCGAAGGAAGCCGTGTTTGGAACTGCTCTAATTCGCGTGAATTCGCGGCTAAATTCTTTTTTCTACCTGACAAAGCGTCCCAGCCGCGTCGCAAGATGTTTTTCAGCGGAGTTTTTCCGTGGGCTGGAAAGGGTCAGGCACCTGCTACCCAGATCCTCTTGGCGGCGGTGAGGCCCAGCCGGACAGGTCGATCTGCAATCAGCAGGGTGACTGTGCTGTCGTAGTTCTGCGACTGAATACTGATATGCGTGCCGGGACGGATGCCTTGCTGGTCAAGGAATTCCAATAGCTTGCGGTCGCGCTCATAGATGGCACTGATACAGTACTTCTTTTTTG
>Ga0210400_10003839_pt1 | contig 13177 bp, 9 predicted proteins | sample IncBWH26MmetaG_FD_155456 | JGI IMG/M metagenome (GOLD analysis project Ga0210400, IMG submission 155456) | Forest soil microbial communities from Barre Woods Harvard Forest LTER site, Petersham, Massachusetts, United States - Inc-BW-H-26-M | ecosystem: Environmental > Terrestrial > Soil >...
AGCGGCGAGGGATGGTCCTCCGGCGCCAGCTCCAGCACGCGGTTGGCGAGGCCGCGGAGGAAGGTGCGGTCGTGGCTCACGAAGAGCATGGTGCCCTCGAAGTCCTTCAGCGCCTCGATGAGCATCTCCTTGGTGGCGAGGTCGAGGTGGTTGGTGGGCTCGTCCAGCACAAGGAAATTGGGCGGGTGGAAAAGTATGCGCGCCATCACGAGCCGTGATTTCTCGCCGCCCGAGAGCGAGCGGATGCGCTTGTCGATGTCGTCGCCGGAGAACTGGAAGGCGCCCAGGATGTTGCGGAGCACGCCCAGTCCCTCCAGCGGGAAATCCTTCTGCATCTGCTCGATGACGGTGAGTTCGGGATCGAGGAGATCCAGCGCCTGCTGGGAGAAGTAGCCCATCTTGAGGCTGGCGCCCAGTTTCACGACCCCCGCGTCCGGCTTGGTCGCGCCGGAGATCATCTTCAGCAGCGTGGATTTGCCTGCGCCGTTCTTGCCCATGACGCACCAGCGCTCGCCGCGCCGGATGTGGAAGTTGAAGGAATCGTAAATGGCGCGGCTGCCGTAGCGCTTGGAGACGCCTTCCAGCATCGCGACATCGTCGCCGGAACGCATGGGCTGGCGGAACTCCCACTTCACAGCCTTCCGCTTCTTCGGCAATTCGATGCGCTCGATCTTGTCCAGGGCCTTCACGCGGCTCTGCACCTGGGCGGCCTTGGCGGCGTGGGCGGAGAACCGCTCGATGAAGCGCTGCTCCTTGGCCAGCTTGGCCTGCTGGCGGGCGTAGGCGGCCTCCTGGTTGGCCTCGCGCTGCTCGCGCTCCTTCACGTAGAAGTCGTAGTCGCCCGAGTAGGTGATGATGTCGCCGCCATCGATCTCGATGACCTTGGTGACGATGCGGTTCATGAAGTCCTTGTCGTGGCTCGTCATGAGCAGCGAGGAGGGCACGGACTTGAGGAAGGATTCCAGCCAGAGGATGCTCTCGATGTCCAGGTGGTTGGTGGGCTCGTCCATGAGCAGCACATCGAAGTTGCCCAGCAGCACCTTGGCCATGGAGACGCGCATCTTCCAGCCGCCGGAGAGGGCGCCCACATCGCCGTCGATCTGCTCATCGGTGAATCCGAGGCCGCTCAGGCAGGCCTTGGCCCGGGCCTCCAGCTCGTAGCCGCCGGAGTGCTGGTACTCCTCCTGCACATGTCCGAAGCGTTCGAGCACGGCTTCGAGATCTGCCGTGTCCGGATCGGACATGGCCTTCTCCAGATCCAGCAACTCGTGGTGGAGATCGCCCAGGCGCCCGCTGCCCGCGATGGCCTCGTCCAGCACGGGACGGCCCGCCATCTCGTCCACTTCCTGCCGGAAGTAGCCGATGGAGAGTTTCTTCGGCAGGCTCACCGTCCCGTCGTCCGGGTGCTCTTCGCCCATGATCATGCGGAAGAGCGTGGATTTGCCCGCGCCGTTCGGCCCCACGAGCCCCACTTTCTCGCCGGGGTTGAGCTGGAAGCTGGCATCGATGAAGAGCACCTGCTTGCCGTACTGCTTGCTGACATCGGAAAACGCAATCATGGAACCCCATCCCGGGCGGCCACCGGCCCGCGCCCAAACCTCCAGCCTACCGGCTCGCGGGGGTCCTGCTCAGGGCTAAGATGACGCATGCCCCCAGTCTCCGGCCACAAGGACCTCCACAAGCCCGCGGCTTCAGGCAACGACCTCCGCGCGGCAGTGCTGGGGGCGAATGACGGGCTGGTCTCCAATTTCTGCCTGCTGATGGGTATGGCGGGCGGCGGGGCGGCGGAGAAGACCATCATCCTCACGGGCGTGGCGGGGCTCGTGGCGGGAGCCTGCTCCATGGCCTTGGGTGAATGGCTCTCCGTCACCAACTCCCGGGAGATGTCCAAATCGCTCCTTTCGGAAGAAGCGCAGGAGATCCGCCAGGACCCCGAAGGCGAACGCGCGGAGCTCGTGGAGATCTACCAGGGCCGCGGCTTCGAGCCCGGCGACGCTGCGGAGCTGGCGGATCTCGTCATGAAGAATCCCAAGCTCGCGCTGGCCGTCATGGCGCGGGAGGAGCTGGGCGTGGATCCCGCCGAGATGGGCGGCAACCCCTGGAGCGCCGCCGGCATGTCCTTCACCCTTTTCAGCCTCGGCGCCATCGTGCCCCTGCTGCCCTTCTGTTTCGCGGCGCGAGAGGCCGCGATGGGCTGGAGCGTAGGCCTTTCCCTCCTGGGCCTGCTGGGGATGGGGCTGGCCACTGCGCGCTTCAACGGCCGTAGCGCGCTCTATTCGGGCCTCAGGCAGGTCCTCATCGGCGCCGCCGTGGCGGCCATCACTTTCGGGGTCGGGCGTCTTTTCGGAGCGGCGATTAGCTAATCTCAGCTGAGTTTCGTGTGTCTGTGGTGGCATTCCACCCAGGCTTCGGAACCGTCCTTGTACTGCTCGCGCTTCCAGATGGGGACGGACGCCTTTATCTCATCCATGACCCAGGCTGCGGCTTGGAAGGCTTCCGCGCGGTGGGCGGATGAGGTGGCCACGATGACCGCGGCTTCCGTCAGCGGCACTTCACCGGTGCGATGGTGGACCGCGCAGTTGATGAGGTCGAACCGCGCGATGGCCTCCTGCCGCAGGCGCTCCAGTTCCTTCTCCGCCATGGGCGCGTAAGCCTCGTAGGAGAGCTTGAGGACGGCCCGGCCCTCGTGATGGTCCCGGGCGCGGCCCTCGAAGAGCACCAGCGCGCCCGCGCGCGCATCCGTGAGCAGGACCCGCAGCGCCTCCGCATCCAGCGGGTCCGCCGCCACCCGGGTGAAAGGGATCGCGCCAGTCATGCTTCCACCTTAGCGCCCGGCAGGCGATGCTGGAACGATGCACACGGAAGTGGACCTCTTCGCGGATGGCGCCTGCCTAGGAAACCCCGGACCCGGAGGCTGGGGCTACCTGTTGCGGGTGAAGACCTCCACCGGCCCCCAGGAGAAGGAGGGCAGCGGCGCAGAGCGGGACACCACCAACAACCGCATGGAACTCATGGCCGCGATCCAGGGCCTGGAGGCCCTTTCGCGCCCTTGCGCGGTGCGGCTCGTCTCCGACAGCCAGTATGTGGTGAAGGGTCTCTCCGAATGGCTGCCGGGCTGGAAACGGAAGAACTGGCGGAAGGCCGATGGCGCGCCTGTCATGAACGCCGACCTCTGGCAGCGGCTGGACGCGGCGGCGCGGCCCCACCGCGTGAAGACGGAGTGGGTGAAGGGTCACGCGGGCCACGCGGAGAACGAGCGCGTGGACCAGCTCGCCAGCAGCGCGGCGAAAAGCCTGCAGGACTGAAAAGGAGAGAGGCCCTCACGGGCCTCTCTCCTGAAGCGCGCTTCGTTCAGCGCTTGAAGTTGTAGACCATCTCGACCGTGCCGCGGGTTGCCTGGCCGTTGCGGTTGGCAGGGGTGTACTGGGACTGCATGGCGGCGTTCACCGCGGCGTCGTCGAAGCCGAGGTTGATGGGCGAGCCCTGGAGGACCGTGGCCTTGAGCGGGCGCCCCGACTCATCCACGAAGACGCGCAGCTTCACAGTCACTTCGCGGTAGGGCCCCCAAGCGCTGGCCATGCGGGCGCGGGCGGGAAGGTTCGGCGTGGCGCGGCTGGACACGGAGGCCGGAGACTCTGTGAGGACGCCCGAAGGCTGCTGCGCCGCCTGCTGCGCGGCGGGCGTGGGCGCGGCGGGTGTGGGCGCCTGCTGCTGGACCGGAGCCGGGGCGGGCTTGGACTCCTCCTTCGGGGCCGGAGGCGGCTCGACCTTGGCGACCTTCGCGGTCTTCACCTGCTGCTCGACCTGCTGCGCGGCGGCGGCGGCCTTCTGCCGACGGGCTTCCAGGTCCGCCTGCTTCTGCTGGGCCTCTTCCAGCTGCTTCTGGAGGGCGGCCTTCTCGGCGGCGCTGGTGGTGGTGGAGAGCTGTTGCTGGAGCTGCTGCGACTTCTGCTGGGCGGCGTTGGACTGGGCATCCAGGTCAGCCTTCTGCTGATCCAGCAGGGCCTTCTGCTGCTGCAGCTGCACCAACAACTTCTGGGCTTCGGCGTTCTTCTGGGAGCCGGCGAAGGAGTAGATGGCGAAGGCGGCCAGCGCGGCCACGACGGCGCCCGCGCCGATCAGGAGCCCCTTGTTGCTCTTCTTGGCCTCTTCCTCATCGAAACCCTCGATGTGCTGGGACCGCGTGGCGCCGGAACGGAGCGCGTCGCCCGCGGCGGTGTAGGCGGTGAAGTTGTCGGCCTGCTCCGCCTTGATGGCGGCCACATCCCGCTCGTTCTCCTCCCGGAAGAGGGTGTGCATGAAGAAGGCCATGTTGAAGGTCGTGGGGCTGTAGTCGCCGTCGTAGAGCACCCGCTCCAGCTCGCCGTTGAAGGACTCCACATTCGCGAAGGGGTTGCCCGGCACCAGCAGGCGCGTGAGGAAGCCCTTGATCTCCGCCGGCACGGGGCCATCCTCCTGCGCGGCCTTGAGCGTGGCGCCCGAGATGGCGGAGGTGATGTCGCCGCCCACAGGCAACTTCTTGAAAGTGAGCAGCTCATAGAGGATGGCGCCCACGCCGAAGAGGTCCTGTTGGAGCGGCGTGCCGCCCTGGAGCTGGAGGTAGGGGGCCAGCCAGTTCTGCATGGCTGTGGCGCGCGGGAGGTAGCCCTTCATGGCCTGGGCGTAGGGGGCGTCCACGATCTGGGCCGCGCCCTCGAAGCTCACCCAGATGCTGTGGGGGCTCAGGAGGCCGTGGGCCAGGCCCTTCGCCTGCATCTGCACCACCGCCTGGGCCACGCCCTGGATGACGGAAAGCGCATGGTCCACGCCGAAGGGGATCTGCTCCTGCTGGGCCTTCTCGATGAGCTGGGCCAGGCTGCGGCCCGGCACATAGTCGCAGGCCATGAGCGCGACCTTCCCGCCTTCATAGCGGTAGCCCTGGCCGAAGGCGCGGGAGCCCCCCAGCAGGGGCACGACCCGCTCGATGTCCGCGGCCTTCGTGCCCATGCCCGCCTGGAACAGCTCGTCAGAGAAGGTCCGCACGAGCATATGGCGGTCGAACGCGGACCCGCCCAGCTGGATGCCGCGGTGGAAGCTGCCGAAGGGGTCCTTCGTGAGCTCGGCGGCGAGCAGGTAGGACCCGGCGCGGGTGTAGGTGGCCATGAGGAACTCCGGGGCTAGAGGTGGACGGACCAGTGATTAGAAAACATAGATCGGAATCGGCTCGAAGACTAGCGAACCTGAGTCCCGGATCAGGAAGGGAGGGCTTCGGGGTCCGCCGGAAGGGGCCACAGAGCCCCCGCCTGGCGGTAGAGGAGGATCCAGAGGTTCGCCGTGGCATGCACCGAGTTGGAGAAAGACAGCTGCAGCTGGGCGAAAGGCAGGCTCAGGTCGTCCCATGAGCCCAACCGCTTCCCTGTGGCATCTACGCAGGCCTCCAGCAGCTTGGTCCGGGCGGCCTTGGTGGCGGCCCACTCCTCCAGCCTGAGCACGGGGTCCGGCGGAGCGTCCAGGGCCCAGAAGGGCTCCCGGGTGACCACCAGCTTGGGCAGCTTCTCATCGGAGTAGGCCTCGAAGGCGTCCCGCAGGGGCGTCACGCCGGTGGTGCAGGAGGGATCGTTGAGAGACTGGACCAGATGGGCCAGCACGCCCAGCTCCCGGACGAGATTCTCGGCGCTCACCCCTTCCTTGCTCATGCGGAGGATGGTGCGGAATTCCGATTCCACATCCGCCGCCGTGGCGGGCTGGTCGTTGGCCTGGCCCCGGGCCGCTTCCAGCAAGATCTGGGGATGGGCCCGCAGAAGCAGGGAGAGGCGGCGGGGCACCATGCGCACCGCCTTGACCGTCGCGGCCTCGTGGAGACGGGGCGCCCATGCCGATAGCGGCGCGGCGGCAGGAGCCGCGACGAGCGCCGCGCAAAGGGGGAGCCGGAGCTTCATGGAGCCTCCTTCAAGGCGGGGCCTTCGCGGATATCGAGGGCCTTGATGCGATGGAGCAGCGTCGTGCGGGCCATGCCCAGGCGGCGGGCAGTCTCGCTCTTGTTGCCGCGGCAGGCCTGGAGCGCCTCCTGGATGCTGCGGCGCTCCACATCCAGAAGGAAGCCCGGCAGGTCTGTGCCGGGCGCGAAAGCCGGAATCGACTGCGCCGCGCCGGGCGCGAGGCCCGCGACGGAAACCGGAAGATCATCCAGCCGCAACCGTTCGGGGTCGGTCCCGAGGGCCATGGCCCGCTCGATGGCGTTCTCCAGCTCGCGCACATTGCCGGGCCAGGTATGGGCCTCCAGCGCCCGCAGCGCTTCGGCGTCCACCTGCTTGAGGGGCCGCCCCATGCGCCGCGCGAATTGCCGGATGAAGTGGGCGGTAAGCGCGGGGATGTCTTCCGGATGCTCCCGCAGCGCCTTGAGCTGCATGGGGATGACATTGAGGCGGTAGAAGAGGTCCTCGCGGAACCCGCGGTCCGCCACTCTCGCCTGGAGATCTTCGTTGGTGGCGGCGATGACGCGCACATCCACCCGCACACTGCGATCCGACCCTAACGGCGTCACCTCGCGCTCCTGGAGCACGCGCAGCAGCTTCACTTGGAGGCTCGCGGGCATGGTGCCGATCTCGTCCAGGAACAGCGTGCCGCCCTCGGCCTGGAGGAAGCGGCCGGGGCGGTCCGTGCGGGCGTCCGTGTAGGCGCCGCGCACATGGCCGAAGAGCTCGTCCTCCAGCAGCGATTCCGGGATGGCGCCGCAGTGGATGGCCACGAAAGGCTGCTTGGCCCGCGGGCTCGCCGCGTGGATGGCCCGCGCCACCAGCTCCTTGCCCGTGCCGGAAGGGCCCGTCACGAGCACTGTGCTGCCGGAGGCCGCCACCCGGTCGTTGAGATCCATGAGCTGGCGGTGGTAGGTGGAGGAGCCCACCATGCGCGGGCTGGCCTCCTCCTCGCCGCCCAGCTGGCTGCGGAGCCGCTTGTTCTCCTTGTTGAGCCGCGCCTTCTCCAGCGCGCGCTGCAGCGTGTGCTCCAGCTGCTCCACCTGGAAGGGCTTGATCACATATTCATAGATGCCCATGCGCATGGCCTGGAGCGCCTGCTCGACGGAAGTGGATCCGGAAAGCACCACCACCACCGTGTCCGGGTCTCGTAACGCCAGCTGCGCCAGATCCAGCCCACTCAAGTCCGGCAGGATGAGGTCGAGGACAGCCAGATCGAAACGCTCCGCCTTGAGGAGCTGGACCGCACGAAGGCCCGAGCCCGTCTGCACCACCTCGTGGCCGCGCCGGGCCAGGAGCTCCGAGACCAGGTCCAGGAGCCCAGGGTCGTCGTCCACCAGCAGGATGCGCGGAGAGTCCACCTCTTCACTGTCCAGTGCTGGACGGGGAGCGTCAAGTTCGGAACGGACGGTAGGATGTTGCCCATGCTCACGCGAGAGAATCTGTGGCGGCGCATGGCCGGGGCCCCGGCTTGGCCGCTGGCTTGGGCGATGGTTCCTGCCTGCGCTCTGCCCTGGTGCATCCCGGAGACCTGGGATGGCGCGATGCCGATGGCCTGGATCCTCGCCGGATGGCTCCTCGTGTCAGCCAGCGCATTTCTATTCCAATGGAAACGCCTCGCCTTCCTCCCGCTGGGACTGGCCCTGGCCTGGGGCACGCTTGGCAACCTCCATCAGCGCGCGTGCTGGGAAGCCACCCTGCCTGGCGGTTTCGTGGAAGTGGAAGGCACCATCGCCGCGCCCTGGACGCCCATCCAGGACGGTCTGCGTGGCGACTTGGAAGTGACGACCCCGGCCGCGCTTCGGGGCGGGCGACTCCCGCTGCGGCTCCCGGCAGATGGAATCGCGCAACCGCCCGCGCCGGGGACGCCCGTGCGGATGCGCGCCGAATTGCGCACCGTGGATCCCGCGCCCTCCTTCATCGCGGAACGTCCGCTCTGGCGCGCCCGCAGCGATCGCATGCCGCGGCGCATCGTGCTGCACAGCGCCGCGCTCATGGAAGTGATGGGGGCGCCGCGTCCATCACCGGCCCTGTGGCTCCAGACCTGGGCCCGCGCGCGCTTCGACGCTCTGCCCATCGAGGGCGCGGCGCGGGACCTCTGGGGCGCGCTGGCCCTGGGCATCCCGCCTGCGGATACCGACCGCTTCAGCGTCTTCGCCGAAAGCGGCACCGTCCATGTGCTCGTGGTGTCCGGCCTCCAGATGACGCTCGTGATCGCGTTGCTTGAAGCCCTGCTCCGGCGTCTCGTCGGCCGCGGATCAACCCTGGGGAGCTTAGCGGGCGGGCTCGCTTACGGCCTCATCGTGGGTTTCAGCGCGCCGGTATGGCGCGGCTTCCTCATGGGCGCCGCCTGGGCCGTGGGCCGCGGCACGGGATGGAAACTGCCGCCCGCGCTGGGCCTCCATCTCGCCCTGCTGCTCTGGCTTCTCTTCCATCCCGCCGCGGGATGCGAGCCGGGTTTCCTGCTCGCATGGTGGGCGCTGGTGGGCCTCATTTGGGGTTCGGAGCCCTTGGCCGGGCTGCTCACACCGCTGCTGGGCCGCAGAGGCGTGTGGCTCGCGAGATTCGCGGCGCCCTGGATGGCCACCATCCCTTTGCTGGCACTGCTCCACGGCGGCGCGCCCACCTTCGGGCTCGTGGCCAACCTCTTCGTGCTCCCGGCCATCTCAGTACTGACGCCCCTTTGCCTCGTGCTGACGCTGCTCCCGGTGCCGGGGCTCGTCCATGCCGTGTCGTTTCCGCTCGATTTCCTCACGGACCGCTTCGCGCCCTCCCTCGCGCACATCACGCCGCTGGCGACGGGCCACCTCGCGCCCTGGATCGCGCTATTGCTGGCCTGGCTCTGGCTCGCCCACCGGCAAGCCGGATTGAAACGCACCCGCGCCCTGGCCCTCGCCATCACGGCCGCCACCTTCGCCTTGATGGCCCTGCACGGCATCGGCCGCGCGCCATCCACGCTCAGTTTGGAGGCTGTGGACATCGGCACGGGCGACGCGCTCCTGCTGCGCGCGCCCGGCGCGGGAACCACCGTCATCGATACCGGCGAAGATCCCTGGGCCGCGCGGCGCCTCGTGCGGGCGCTCAGCCGCCGCGGGGTGCGAGAGCCCATCCATCTCATCCTCACACATCCTCACCAGGACCACGCAGGCGGATGGGCCACGCTGGCGAGGCTCTGGCCAGTGCAAGACCTGCGCGGCCCGGTACTCGCCAACGCGGACGCCTGGGCGCCCTGGAAGCCCATCGCCACTCCTGCCATGGATGCGCTGCGGCGCGGCGATGAATGGTGCGATGGCCCGCTCGCCTTCAGCGCGCGCTGGCCACCCAAGCCATTCCAGCTGCCCGACGCGAACATGGTGAGCCTCGTCCTCCGCGCGCGGTGGCAGGACCGCGAGCTTTGGCTCATGGGCGACGCGCTCCAATTGCAGGAACGCGATCTCAGAGACCTGGGCGATCCCGGCCCCCCAGGCAGCCTCCATCGCGTGCTGAAGGTCGGCCATCACGGCAGCCGCAGCAGCGGAGATCCCGCCTGGCTCGAAGGCCTGGCGCCGGACGCGGCCCTCATCACGGCGGGGCTGCACAACCGCTTCGAGCATCCGCATCCTGAAACGCTCGCGGACCTGCAACACCTCGGCATCCCCTTCGCGGTCGTGGGGCCGAGGCGCGGCGCGCGCATCGAGGCCATGGCTGACGGCTGGCTCCTGGAAGGCGGCGATGGCGTAGCGACCTTCCTGCCCTTCAAAACGCCTTCAGCGCCATAAGCCGCTCGATGAGCTGAAGGCTGCACTTCTTCTGATTGGCGCGCCACTGGGTTTGGGCGTCAGGGCCGACCTCGTTCACCACCGCCAGCGCCGCGCCCACCTTCACGCGCGCCGCGTGGCAGGCCGCGTAGACGCCCGTGAGTTCCAGATGCTCCGCCGCGCCCAGGGTGCCCAGCAGCCCCGCTCCCTCGCGGGTCCGCGTGATGGCCGGGGGCACGACAACTCCCTGCGCGGGCAGTGGACCATCCAGCGTGGTCGCCCAGCGCGTCTCCTCGATATCCGGCCGGTAGGCCTCGCCTCGCAATTCGCTCAGGCTCGACGCGATGGCCTCTGAAGCCCAGATCTGGTCGCCGATGTTCAGGCGCCCATCGTAGTGCCCGCAGGTCCCGAGGAAGAGGACGGCTTCAGGCTTCACTTCCTCCAGCAACCGCGCGGTGCGGGCCGCGGCCATCACCGCGCCCACCCCCGTGCAGGCCACCCGCCAGCCCTCCGGAGGCAGCTCCAAGAGCGGACCGAGTTCAGGCGGGAAGGCGCCGAGGAGGAGTTTCATGCGTCCAGGGCCGCCTGGGCGGCGGCGAGGATGGCGATGGGTATGCGGTAGGGGGAGCAGCTCACATAGTCGAGGCCCGCGCCGTGGAAGAAGACGACGCTGCGGGGATCGCCGCCGTGCTCGCCGCAGATGCCCACCTTCAAGCCCGGCCGCGCGGCGCGGCCCTTCGCCACGGCGATCTTCACGAGTTCGCCGATGCCCTCCTGGTCCAGGCTCTGGAAGGGATCGTCCTCCAGGATCTTCTTGCCCACATATTCGGGAAGGAAGGTGCCCGCGTCGTCGCGGCTGAAACCGAAGCCCATCTGCGTGAGGTCATTGGTGCCGAAGGAGAAGAACTCCGCCTCCGCCGCGATCTTGTCCGCGGTGAGGGCCGCGCGGGGCACCTCGATCATGGTTCCGATGGGCGCGCTGAATGAAGCGTTCCGTTCTTTATTCACCTTGGCGATCTCGTCCAGCAGCTCCGCCTTCAACCAGATGAGCTCCTTCACGGCGCCCACCAGAGGCACCATGATCTCGGGCAGCGCCTTTGCCACCTTGTCCAGTGCGGCTTCAGCGATGGCCCGCACCTGCATGCGGTAGATTTCGGGATAGGTGATCCCCAGGCGGCAGCCGCGGTGTCCCAGCATGGGGTTGAATTCGTGGAGTTGGGCCACGCGGCGCTTCACGGCGTCAAAGCTCACGCCCAGCACGGACGCCATCTCCTTCTGACCCGCTTCGTCATGGGGCAGGAACTCATGGAGGGGCGGATCCAGGAGCCGGATCGTCACCGGCAGACCCTGCATGGCCTCGAAGATGCCCGCGAAATCCGCCCGCTGCATGGGGAGGAGCTTGGCCAGCGCGCGCTGGCGGCCCTCCGTGTCCGTGGCCAGGATCATCTCCCGCACGGCGATGATGCGGTCGCCTTCGAAGAACATGTGCTCCGTCCGGCAAAGGCCGATGCCCGCCGCGCCGAAGGCCCGGGCGATCTTCGCGTCCAGCGGCGTGTCCGCGTTGGTGCGGACGCCGAGCGTCTTGTGCTTCACGGACCATTCCATGATCCGCGCGAAGCGGCCGTAGAGCTCGCTCTTCGCCGCCTCCAGGCTGCCGTCCACGAGCACCTGGTTCACTTCGGAGGGATGGGGGCTCAGTTTCCCCGCGAAGACTTCACCCGTGGAACCGTCCATGCTGATCCAGTCCGCGCCCGCCTTCAGCGTCCGGCCCGCCACGGTCAAAGTCCCGGCCTGGTAGTCGATCAGAAGAGCCGAGGCGCCGCAGACGCAGGGCTTACCCATGCCTCGCGCCACCACCGCCGCATGGCTCGTCATGCCGCCTCGTGCCGTGAGAATGCCTTGCGCCGCCACCATGCCTGCGATGTCCTCAGGGCTCGTCTCCACGCGCACCAGCACCACGGGGCCGTCCTTGGCCATGACCTCGGCGTCTTCAGCCGTGAGGGCGATTCGCCCCGCGGCCGCGCCAGGCCCAGCGTTGAGCCCCTTGGTGAGCAGCGCGCCCTCCTTGGCGAGCCGCTCCTTCTCCTTCGGATTGAAGACCGGCGCCAGCAACTGAGAGAGAGCTCCGGCATCCAGCCGTTTCAAAGCCGCGCGCTCGTCAAGGAGGCCTTCGTCCACCAGGTCCAGCGCGATGCGGATGCCGGCCATGGCCGTGCGCTTGCCGTTGCGCGTCTGGAGCAGGTAGAGCTTGCCCCGTTCGATGGTGAACTCGATGTCCTGCATGTCGCGGAAGTGGCCTTCCAGCCGTTGCGCGGTGGCCAGCAGCTCCTTGAGGGACGCGGGCAGGGCCGATTCGAGGCTGGGCAGGCCCGTGCCCTTGGCCTGCGCGTCCGTGATGGGCTGGGGCGTGCGGATGCCCGCCACCACATCCTCTCCCTGGGCGTTGATGAGGTACTCGCCGTAGAAGCGCTTCTCGCCCGTGGAGGGATCACGGGTGAACGCCACGCCGGTGCCGCAATCGTCACCCATGTTGCCGAAGACCATGCTCTGCACATTGACGGCCGTGCCCCACTCGTCCGGAATGCGGTTGAGGCGCCGGTAGGTAAGGGCTCTCGGCGTGTTCCAGCTTTCGAACACCGCGCGGATGGCGCCCCAGAGCTGCTCCATCGGATCCTGCGGGAAGTCCTTGCCGGTCTCGTCGCGGACGATCCCCTTGAAGGCGGCAACGAGCCGCTTCCAGTCTTCGGCGGACAGGTCCGTGTCCTGGTGTTTGCCCAGCCGCTCCTTGACGCGCTCCACCTCGGCCTCGAAATGCGCGTGTTCCAGGTTGAGCACCACATTCGAGTACATGGTGATGAAGCGCCGGTAGCTGTCCCAGGCGAAGCGGGGATTGCCGCTGGCCTTCTCCAGGGCCACAACCGTGCGGTCGTTGAGCCCGAGATTGAGGACCGTGTCCATCATGCCGGGCATCGAGATGCGCGCGCCGGAACGCACGGAGAGAAGCAACGGCAAGCCCGAGTCATCGCCGAACTTCAGCCCCCGCGTGCCTTCGAGCCACTGGAGGGCGGCCTTCGCCTGTGTCGCGACCTCCGCAGGCAGGTTCCGCCCCTCCGTATAGTAGGCGGAGCAGACCTCCGTCGTCAGCGTGAAGCCGGGGGGCACTGGAATGCCGAGAGAGGCCATCTCCGCCAAGTTGCAGCCCTTGCCGCCCAGCAGATCCCGCATGGACGCGCCGCCCTCGTTGCGATCCGCGCCGAAGGTGTAGACATGCTTGGCCATGACAGCTCCTGGGAAGGATCCAGGATAGCGTTCGAGAGGCGGAAACGAAAAAAGCCCCACGCATGATGCGTGGGGCTTCGGTATTAACGTCGCAGCGACCTACTTTTCCGCCTCTGTGCGAGGGAGTATCATCGGCCCTCCGGAGCTTAACGGCCGTGTTCGGGATGGGAACGGGTGTGGCCTCCGGGGTATAGCCACGACGAAGTC
>Ga0210400_10003840_pt1 | contig 13175 bp, 7 predicted proteins | sample IncBWH26MmetaG_FD_155456 | JGI IMG/M metagenome (GOLD analysis project Ga0210400, IMG submission 155456) | Forest soil microbial communities from Barre Woods Harvard Forest LTER site, Petersham, Massachusetts, United States - Inc-BW-H-26-M | ecosystem: Environmental > Terrestrial > Soil >...
GTCTGCTGGCTGTCGGCTTCCACCGTCACCGCCGTTCCTGCAGTCCGGCAGCCGTCCAGGCCGTTGGGATCGTAAACGTCACAAGGAGGATCGTCCAGCCAACCCACCAGCGTGTATTGGCCCGGCGGAATCCCGGAGATCTGGAAAATGCCGTATTCATCCGCGGCCGTCTCACGATAGCTCTGCAAGTGGTCAGCGGGCGCGTCGGGAATCAGAACCAGGCTGGCGCCGCTCCACAACTCCCCGTTCGGCCCGAAGACGCGGCCGAGGAGATGTCCGCCGCGCGAGTCCAGCACGATTTCAAATGGAACGCCGGCTGCCATCGAACCGGCCAAGCCCAGCGCGCGCAAGTCGGTGCCATTCACCCGCACCGCGGAAACGTAAAAATTATCGGGCAGATTCCGGACGAAGACGTCGTAGGTTTCGTCGGGCATCAGCGTCACTGAGAACGGTTCCGAGCTAAATCGCGGAGCTGCCTCAGCGATCGCGCCCCGCTCACTGCGCGGTTCGAGCGTCACGCGCGGCGCTGCATTCGAACGCGGCTCAGCCGGCTCCGCAGTGCCCTCGATGCGAAAGACGCCCTTCCATTCGCGCGCCGGAAGAGCCAGAAGGTTCACTTCGTCGACATCCTGGCCGGCGATTGTCAGGAACGTTCGCCCGATCAGTTGGCGGCCCTCGGCAGTGCCCTCGGCCCATACCTGGTACGATCCCGGCGACACTTCCCGGATAGTGAAGTTGGACTCTTTGTCGAACTCGGCGCGCACAGGCAGCGGAAGCGTCCCGGTGTTGCCTGCATCGATCCGCTCTAGAAAGATAGTAGCGGTGCTCAGCGCCACTCCGCTGGTGCCGTCGGTGACCCGCCCCCTTATGGCGACCCTGCGGGCCGGCTGAAGGAATAAATTGACGCCGCCGATCTCACCGCCATCGCCCAATCGGACCGGCACAGCCTCGCTCAGCTTGAGCGTATCGGGATAGAACGTGGTCGCGTACGTTTCGCTGGGGATCTCGCGGCTCGAAACATCTAAACGCGGTTGATCCTGAAATTCACGCGTGGAAGGAGCTTTTTCATAGACGGCGGCCACGTAATACGATCCAGGCGCCAGATCATAGAGCCGGTAGTCTCCGTGATCGTCGGTCATTGCGTTTCGAACGGCCGTGAACCCATGACGCCCGCGCACGTGATACTCGCGGTAGAGCTGCACGGGCACCGCTACCGCCGGATCGCCGTCGTTGAACCGGATCTTGCCCGCCAGTGTCGCCCACGGCTTCAAGCGGAACGTCACGTCGGTAATCACCTGGCCGGCGCCGATCGAGAACCGCTGTGGCATGCGCAGCGTCCCGCGCAGAAAGACGGACGTGGCGAGATATCCGTCGCGCTGTGCGGTGAGCGAGTAAGAGCCGCGGGGGATGTCGCGGAGTTCGAAAGATCCTTTGTCGTCGGTATCCGCCCCGAGCGCGGGGGTGCCGGCTTCGAGCGGCCGCAGAACCACACGCGCGCGCCGCAGCGGAACACCGTCGGCATCACGTAGAACCACTCCGGTGATCCGGCCGGAGGCGACCGGTTCAGGCGGTTGCGCGCCTCGCGTCACATTTTGAGCGAATAGCGCGCCGCTGATCAATAAGATGACCGATGCCAGGATCAATATGAGGTCCCGGAGCCGCATTTCTACAGCATGACGCACGAAGGTCGTGGTACGTGGAAGCTAATATGGGTTTCCACAGCCGTCCCATCTTCAAATCTTCTATACTGGTGTCCGCTCGTTCTTGAAAGAGTGGTCAATTATGCGAAAGATGACAGTTCCCTTGGCATTCGCCGCCACGGCCGCGCTCATTACCGTGGCGGTGATGTTCATGCTGTCCGATGCGGCTGGCTTGCACGCGCAGACTCGCCCTGCTAGCAGTCATGCGGAGGATCGCGCCGCGATTGAGGACCTGCAAGCACGATATCTCTTCGCGCTCGACTTTCACGATCCCGATCTCTACGTCTCGACCTTCACACAGGACGGAGTGCTCGATTACGGGAGCGGCGAAGTAAAGGGTCGCGAGGCGATCAAAGACGTGATCGCGCGGATGCCGAACCCGGCTACGACGGCCGGGCTTCGACCCGCAGCCGCTCGACACAACATCTCGAATATCGTCATCAAGGTAGACGGCAACACAGCAGCCGGACGCTCGTATTGGTTCCACTACCTCCAATGGCAACCCGCAACGGAGGGGCGTCTTTGACGGGTTCGGGCACTATGAGGACGAGCTGGTGAGGATCAACGGGAAATGGCTGTTCACAAAGCGAAAGATCTACAACGAAGGGCGTGACGAGTGGGCGTATAAGGGCGGCAAGAATCCCGCTTGGTAGCTCGCTCACGTTTCCGCTGTTGGCGGCGTTCGGCTCCAACGAACGAACGGCACACTTGCCCGTTTCGCATGCCCCCCTCAAGTGTTAAGATACCGGCGATACTCAATTCGGAGACTTATCCATGACCACGCGTTTGCTCCTGTTCGTTACCGTTACCGCGCCACTGTGGGCTCAAGGCGGACGCGGCGGCCCCCAGAACCGCGAGGCGCCCGTGACGCCCGTTCCTTTCGAGCGGATCCTTCGCGCGAATCAGGAGCCGCAAAACTGGCTGACCTATTCGGGCAATCTCAACAGCCAGCGTCATAGCGCGCTCACGCAAATTAGTCCGGCGAATGCCCAGGATCTCACTCTTAAATGGGTCTTCCAGTCCCGCTCGCTCGACAAGCATGAGGTGACGCCGCTGGTGGTGGACGGAGTGATGTACACCGTTCAGAGCCCCAACGATGTGATCGCGCTGGATGCGGCCACGGGCAAGACGATCTGGCAATACTCGCACAAGCCAGCGGAAGGCACGCGAAATCCCTGCTGCGGGAATTTGACACGCGGCGTGGCGATTCTGGGCGACAAACTGTTTCTGGCGGCTCTCGACGCCAAGATGATAGCCCTCGACGCGAAAACCGGCAAGGAGCTATGGACTACCCAAGTCGCGGACTATAAGCAGCAATACGCGATGACCGTTGCGCCCATCGTGGTCAAAGACAAAGTGATCGCCGGGGTAGCGGGCGGAGAGCACGGCGTCCGCGGTTTTCTTGCCGCCTATGACGTGAACACCGGCAAAGAAGTCTGGCACTTCAACACGGTGCCTGGTCCGGGAGAAGCGGGTTACGAGACCTGGCTTGGCAAAGACGGCAAGCCGAGCGATTCCTATTTACATGGCGGAGCGCCGATTTGGGTTACCGGATCTTACGATCCCGAGACGAACCTGACCATGTGGGGCACGGGGAATGCTGGTCCGGACTATAACGGCGATAACCGGTTGGGCGACAATCTGTACAGCTCGTCGGTGATCGCGCTGGACGCCGACACGGGGAAACTGAAGTGGCACTATCAGTTCTCTCCGCACGATGAATTCGATTGGGACGCGACCCAGGTTCCGGTGCTGGCCGATATCAATTTCAAGGGCAGCCCGCGGAAAGTGATGATGTGGGCGAATCGGAACGGCGTGTTTTATGTGCTCGACCGTACCAACGGTCAATTCCTGTTGGGTAAGTCCTTTATCAAGACAAACTGGCTTACCGGCTTCGACGAAAAAGGCCGGCCGATGCGCGCCCCCGGAATCGTGCCGACCCTGGACGGAACCTTGGTGTACCCCGGCAACCAGGGCGGAACCAACTGGTACAACCCGTCGTTTAGCCCGGTTACCGGCCTGTTTTATATTCCCGCGTGGGAGAACAGCTCCAGCACTTACAGGAAAAACGAGGCTCCGCCCGAATTCCAGGAAGGCCAGAGCTTCACCGGAGGAGGCCCGGGCCGCGGAGGTACCGGCGATGACGTGTTCAGTTCGATCGTCGCGATGGATCCAAATACTGGCGATCGCAAGTGGGCATTCAAGCTGTCGGCTCCATCAACAGAGGGTGGAGTGCTGACAACAGCGTCAAATCTATTGTTCGCCGGCGGACGTGACGGACAATTCGTTGCGTTGGACGCTCGCGATGGCAAGTTGCTGTGGGAGACGAACCTCGGACCATCTGTCTCGGCTGGCCCCATGACTTATATGGTGAACGGGAAGCAGTACTTGAGTATTCAGTGCGGGAGCGCGTTGTACACGTTCGCGCTTAGATAACAACTAACATTCCGCTGGGGCGACACTCCAGACTTGAGCCATTCAGGGCGGGGTGGTGTCCTAATCCAAAGTAGGACACTACCCAGGGCGGATACTGGTGGGAATGAAGCTGATCTTCTGGTATCGTAAGCTAAATATTTATGCGACTCTCCGCGATACCCGCTTTGCTGCTGTGCCTGGGCTTGGCGGGGAAGCCCGGGTTTGGCCAGTACAAGAGTGTAAACCCGGACGTATCCAGAGTTGTGTCCGACGTTTCCGAGGAGCGTATTGCCGAAACTCTGAAGAAGCTGGAAAGCTTCGGGACGCGTAACCTGCTTTCCTCCGCAAAAGACCCCCTGCGAGGCATCGGTGCGGCGCGGCAGTGGATCTACGACGAGTTACATGGCTATAGTCCTCGGCTCGAAGTGAGCTTCGATCAGTATCGCGTCAAGAAAATCGAGGGGTCCAATTCCCGAGTTCCGCGGGACGTGGATCTGTACAACATCGTCGCGGTTCTGCCGGGGACAATTCACCCGGAACAGCGTGTTCTGGTCACGGCTCACTACGACACGATTGTGTTGGCCGGACCCACCGGCGCCGCGCCCAACAACGGAGAGACGCCTGCCGCCCCGGACCCCGACACCCCGTCTCCGGGGGTAACCGACGATGCCAGCGGCACGGCCTGCGTGATGGAGCTGGCGCGGATTTTGAGTCAGCACGAGTTCGAGAAAACGCTGGTTTTCATTGCTTTCTCCGGCGAGGAAGAGGGTCTTCTGGGCAGCTCCCTGTATTCGGCCAAGGCCAAGCAGCTGGATCAGAAGATCGAGGCGGTGCTCAACAACGACATCATCGGCAGCGAGATCAGCGGCAGCGGGCGTACCGAGAACCGCCGCGTTAACGTTTTCAGCGACGATCCTATGGATTCGCCTTCCCGAACTCTGGCGCGCTATGTCCGGGAAATCGGAGAGAGATATGTGCCTTCCATGCGCGTCGACCTGGTGTTCCGGGCGGACCGAATCGCGCGCGGAGGCGACCAGACCCCGTTCCACCTGGAAGGCTTCGGCGCCGTGCGCCTGTCTTCGCCTCAGGAAGACTTCTCCCATGAACACACGGCTACGGACACGTTTGCTCACACCTCGATTCCCTACATCGCCAGAGTGACGAGGGTGAATGCGGCCGTGGCGGCGTCGCTCGCCTGGGCCCCCAAGGCCCCCGTGGTAACCCAGGAGGTCGAGCGTAACGGGCAGAAGACCACCCAGCTGCTCCTCAGCCGCGGAGAGTCGCGCTATGATGCCCGGCTCCGCTGGAAGCACGAGAATCCGGAAGCAGACTTGGCCGGCTACGTGGTGGTCATGCGCCCCACCACGGCGCCTTACTGGGAGCGAGAAACCTTTGTCGGAGACAAGACGGAGTTTGCTTTGCCGGATGTCTCAATCGACGAATGGGTTTTCGGGATCAAGGCCGTGGACCAGGCAGGAAACGAAAGTCTGGTTAGCCCGTATGTGCCGGTACCGCGCGAAAAAAAGACGATAGACGTGCGCTGAGCCCGCCGGGCTCAGAACCTATCTGTCACGGATGTGCTGCGCCACGACCGGCTCAGATTACCAGATAAACCGGCCTACCAGGGCGATGCGGCGCGAGTCCGTATCGGTTGATTGATAGTACCCGAACGCTCCGGGGGCCGACAGCGTACGGCCGCTCGAGCCGCTGCCTCCGCCGGTGCTGAAGGTGGTGTTGTTGAACACGTTGATCACCTGCGCCTGGAGATGGACCTTGTACCGTTCGCGCAGGCTGAAGATTCGTCCCAGCGACATATCGGATTGGATCAGAGGATTGAGCCGCACCACGTTGCGGCCCAGCGTCCCGAAATGTCCCACCAGCGGCGCTGCGAGTCCGGAGCCGATTACCTTGTTGGGGTTATTCGCGCCGCCTCCGGGATCCGCACCAAAGTGCAAATTGAGCGGCCCGATCAGGTCCGGGCGGAGGGCGCCGTTGGTAACGACCCCGCCGCCGAGCAGGGTGCCGTCCGCAAGCCCCGCCACCGTGCCAGCCGCCAGATTCGCCGAGAATCCGCTCTGAGCCTGGAAGATTCCGCCGAACTGCCAGCCATCCAGCGCCCAGGAAAGCATGTGGTTGGAGATTCCCTTAGCGCGCGAAACAAAATCGTGCGTAATCGACAGGCGCACGGGCACGTTGAATCCGGAAACCGCCCGATTGTTGCGGTTGTCGAAAGGATTCTGCTGCCCAGGCGTATCATAGGCGACAACGTTCAAGGCGTCGGACACGTCGTCGATGGACTTGGACCAGGTGAAGGCGGCGTTAAGGGAGTACCACGAAGTCATGCGGCGGCTCGCGTCCAATTGCAAGGAGTGGTAGATGGAGTTGGCCGAGGATTCCACCACAGTGACAGCGTTGAACCGCGGGTCTATCCGATTGCTGCCCGCGGTGACCGTGCCGGACAGGCCATTGTTCAGCTTGGTGTAGACGCCCGCGGCCTGAGCGGCTTGCTGGTCGGCGAGCGTGGCGGGCGGAGTGAACTGGCCGGGCGCCAGGAAATTCAGCGGGCGTGTGCGCTGCAGGTAAGTGCCCTTGCTACCAGAGTATCCGGCGTGCAGGATCCAATTGCCGAAGACCTCGCGCTCAATGGTTAGGGTAAACTGCTGCACCTGAGGATTCTTCAAATTGGGATCGATGTAGGAGTTCACGGCCCCAAAGTTCTTGATCGTGGTTCCGAACGTTCCCACCACGGCGCTGTTTTGCTGCTGGAATGCCGATGTACCCGACAGAATGTTGGCTAGGGAATTCGCGCCGGTAAAGTTGCCCTGCGTAAGCGTAAAAAGATACATGAACGGCGGCAGGAAGCGTCCGTTGGTAATGGGGTTCAGGAAGATGAAGTCGTAGGAGATGCCGTAGCCGCCGCGAATCACAGTCTTTCCGCCTCTCGGGCTCCAGGCGAAGCCGAATCGCGGGCCCGGATTGTGGTTGGTCTTGAAAAAAGAGCCTCCGGTATAGAACGCTCCAAAGGGGCCGGTTCCAGCGCCACCGAGCGGAGTGGAGGTCTTGCTGATATCCAGGTTGGACAGGAGATTGTTGACCTCGGTCGGGCCGCCCGCGATCTCCTCGCGGAACCCAACGTTCAGTGTCAGATTACGCGTCACCCGATAGTCGTCCTGGGCAAAAAAGAACTCGTTCCACACCCGGTTGCCCCGCACCGAGTTTCCAAACCGCTGTTGGTATTGAAACGGGTTATCGTTCAGAAAATCCTTGAGTGTAAGGTAGGTGATCGTCCCATTCACATTGGAATCGAAGTAGCTGTTAGCCCGGACACGATCCACCTCGGCGCCGAACTTGAATTGGTGCTTGCCCCTGATATAGGTAACCGTATCCAGGTACTCGAACGTATTTTGGATCCGCCCCTGCGGCAGCCCATTCCAAGAGCCGAAGTTGGCAGTGCTGTCGCTAAACTGGATCTCGGGGCCTTTGAAGGTAGCAAGCGGCGTGAAGACCGGCGCGCTGCGGCCGAAAGACGCAAGAAAAGTGTTGGTCACGTTCGGGCCGAAGATGTGCGTCTCGGTGAGCGAGCCTCTCCATGGCCGGTTGGCGCTGCTGGCGCCGTTGGTGACCAGGTTGGAGTCGATCCAGGTGTTGCCTGCGCTGTTGGCGTTGCTGGATTGCTCGCCCATGCTCGCGAAGAAGTAGTCGCGCGAAGTCAGGTTGGCATCCACGCGGCCGGAGTAGGCCAGAGTGTCGGTGGTATTGGAGGCACTCTGAGTTACCGATCCGGTGCCGCTAGTGGGAATCTGGTAATTGGCAACGATCTGCTGGGCGAAAGGAGTGGCGCCGGCTAATTGAGCCGGCGCAAGCGTGTTGGCGACGCGCGTGCCGCCCAGGCCCCGAACCGTGCGCTCCTCATACGTGCCGAAATAGAAAACCTTATTCGGAATGATGTGGCCGCCCGCGAGCGCTCCCCAGTCGTTATCGCGGTTGGGTACCGGTCCGCCGCTCCGGTCGAAGTAGTCGCGAGCGTTGAATTCGCTGTTCCGAAGGAACTCGAACATTTCCCCGTGAAAGTCGTTGGAGCCGCTCTTGCTCAATACCTGGACCTGGGCGCTGGAATTTCGTCCATACTCGGCGTTGAACTGGTTGGTGATGATGTTGAATTCCTTGATCGCGTCGAGCGGCAGGGTCCCCAGACCGGCTTGGCCGGTGGTAGACACATCGGTGCTGGTGGCATTGTCCAGCGTGATGTTATTGCCGCGTCCGCGTCCGCCGTTGGAGTTGAAGCTTCCCAGCCCCAGAAATGGATTGTTGGGCGTCACCGGGATGATGCCGGGCATGGTGGCGGCCAGGCCCAGGACGCCGGTGCTGACAGTGGCCAGGTTCTGGATGGTTTGCGTTTCGACGCTGGTCTGGAGCTGCGCGTTGACGGTGTTCAACGTGGCGACTTCCTCCAACACCGTCACCGTCTGCTCGGCAGTGGCCAACCGGAGGGTGATGGGCATCGTGGCTACGTTGCCGCTCACCACTTCGCCGAATTGCACGATCGTGCCGAAACCCGCGTGGCTTACCCGCACCTCGTAGCGGCCGATGGTTAACTGCGTGGCCCGAGCCGCGCCGTTCATGTCGGTCGTCAGATTGCGCGTAGTGGCAATCTCCGTGTGTTTGACGGTGACCATGGCGTCGGGAACGGCAGCGCCGGCCGGATCGGAAACTACGACTTGGAGATCGCCGGTGATCTGGCTGAAGGCCGGAGCGGCGAAGAACGCCAACGCAAATAAGCTTAGAAACACCCGAGAGAAATTGCAGCGCATATTCCCTCCCCAATAATTTTCCTTACGGTAAGGAAAAAGGATAGGGAGAGTATACGGCCAATCTAGAGACAAAACAAGGGTTTTGCTGGACTTTTTCAACTGCGTTCGCCGAACTTGAATGTGAATGCCCAAATGGAAACTATTGAAAGGAAAGATCGCGCTGGTTTCAGGAGCGACATCTGCCCGACCCCGGAGGGTCACGTACCGAGCAACAGAGCGTCGCGGGAGTACCACCCTCCGGATAAAGCAGGACCGCAACCAGAATCAGGATGGTGACGTCTGAGGAACGGAAGGCGGCACATTGTGCTTCAGATATCTCGGCTTGTGCTGGTTTCTCTATCGGGTCTGGTGTCAATCGCCGCGGACCAAGCCTGGAAAAACAAACAATATTCCGAATGGACTGAGGATGATGCCAAAGAGGTGATCGCCGGTTCACCATGGGTGAAGACGATCACGCCTACGGTGGTGGTCAAGACCCCTGAACCTAATCCGGGTCGGACGGGCGGCCGCCGTCGTGGAGGCAAGGATGGTCCGGGCCGCGGCGGCAGCGACTCGCCTGTTGGCGATGGTCAAAATAATCGTCCGAAAGATGTCGCACCTGGTCCCGCCAAGGTTCCGACTCTTACTCTCAGATGGGAGAGCGCACTTCCGGTACGGCAAGCCGAACTCAAGAACCGCGAAGCCGGCGCGCCTGCCGTGGACGCGGATCACTATGCACTTGCAATATATGGAATTCCGCGTTCGATGATTGCGAATGATTTGCCAGCACAGGCAAATGAACTGAAGAAACAGGCGACCTTGAAAAGGTACGCGAAGAAGGATCTGAAGCCTTCGAGCGTGGAGATTCTGCTTCGCGAAGACGGCCCGGTCATCTTGTACTTATTCCCCAAGTCGGACGAGATCACGTGGAGAGACCAATCCATTCAGTTTGACGCGCAGATCGATAACTTAAAGTGTTCACAATCATTTGATACAAGCGACATGAGATTTCACGGAAATGTCGAGTTGTAGCAGACCCTAGGAAGATTCCCCGAACGATTACTGAGGCCGCCGGAACAGGCCCCCGTAGACCGCTTTCGCCAGGATGTGGCCCTGAATCGCTTTCATCACGTTGGCGCGCGTCTCGAAAGCGTCGGCCGATGGTTTCACGTCTAGCTTGGTGTCCAGGGCGTAAAGCTCAAACACGTAGTGGTGGAACGGGCCGTTCGCGCCGGCTCCTGGACCGCGGTACATGGGTCCCGTAGCGCTGATCTGATAGCTTCCGTCGGGCAGTTGCGAACCCTTGGGCACGCCTTCGGGCAAGCCGGCCGCGGTCGCCGGAATGTTCCAGAGAACCCAGTGCGCCTGATCGTCAGTAGTCTTGTTGCGGGCGAGATCCATGTCGTGCATGTTGAGGAAGAGGCTCTGCGTGCCGGCGGGCGCGCTGGCCCAGCTCATCGCCGGCGACGTACCCTCGCCGACGGCAACACCGGGAGCCGCCTGACTGAACTTAACGGGAATCTGGCCGCCGTCGGGAAATCCTGGAATGGTCAAAGTCATGGCTGGCGGTGCAGCGCCACCTTTCGGCTGACCTCCGCGGCCTGCATCTTGAGCAGAGAGCAAGAAAGCTACGGAAACAACGCTTGTAGAAACCAAGAGCAATCGCATGGATATATCCTAACGTGGAAATGGAAAACCGGGGGCCCAGAAAGCCGCTTCGGAAAAAACAACTTCCGGGCGCCCGACCACCCGGATCAACACGGAGGAAATGCTGTGCTAGACTGCCCGCCATGCGCGTTCTTGCATACGGTGCGAGCATTTTCGCGCCCTGTACGATGGGCTTGATTATGGCAGCGCTGGCATGGGGGCAAGGTACGGCGCCCAGGATCGCGGGGGAAGCGGTCTACAAACAACGTTGTTCGGGCTGCCATGAGCAGACCAATCCGCGGATCCCGCCTCGCGCAGCGCTCAATCAGATGCCGGCAGAGCGCATCTTGCGGGCTCTCGATTTCGGCGCGATGATGACCGTCGCGTACCCGCTGAGCCGCGACCAGCGCCAAGCAGTCGCGGCCTATCTTGGCGCCAGCGCCCCCGTGATTGCGTTCCCGCCGAGCGCGTACTGTACCGATCGCCGGGCCATCGTCTCCGATCATCCCAAATCATCCTGGAATGGCTGGAGCCCCGGCTCAAACAACGCTCGTTACCAATCGGCGGAAGCGGCCGGGTTGAGCATCGACCAAGTGCGCGGCCTCAAGCTCAAATGGGCATTCGGGTTCGATGGCGATGTGACCGCGTTCTCTCAGCCAACCGTGATCGATGGCCAAGTCTTCGTCGGCAGCGCCGCAGGCGTGATTCATGCGTTGCGCGCCGACACCGGTTGCCTGCAGTGGACGTTCCAGGCCAACGGGCCCGTGCGCTCTTCCGTTCTTTCGGTTTCCAATGGGAAGCGGCACTCCTTGCTGTTCGGCGATCAGACTGGATGGTTCTATTCGCTCCAGGCCGAGACCGGCGCGCTGCTGTGGAAAAAGAAAATCGAGGAGCACGACGCAGCACGCTTAACGGGCACGCCTATGGCATACAACGGCAACGTCTTCGTGCCGGTCGCGTCGTGGGAAGAGACTCGGTCGCTGGATCCAGCCTACTCCTGCTGCACGTTCCGTGGCAGCGTCGTGGCCCTGCGCATTCGCGATGGCCAACAAGTCTGGAAATCGTACCTGGTGCCGGAACCGAAGCGCACCGGACAAACCAAGCTAGGCACACCGCAATACGGACCTTCCGGGGCGGGCGTATGGGCGTCGCCGACCCTCGATGCCAAGCGTGGAGTGATGTACATCGCCACCGGCGACAACTACTCGTCGCCCCCCACGTCTCTCAGCGACGCGATTGTTGCGCTCGATATTTCGACCGGCCACGTGGTCTGGTCCAAACAGACGCTGCCCCATGACGCGTATAACTCGTCCTGCGGTACTGACAAGCAGAATTGCCCCGAGGAAAATGGGCCGGATTACGATTTCGGTTCGTCAGCGATTTTAACCCGGCTGCCAGACGGCCGGGACATCTTGCTGGCCGGACAGAAATCGGGCATGGTGTATGCGCTCGATCCCGGAAGGAAGGGCGAGATTGTCTGGCAGGTGCGTATCGCGAGCCCCGGACCCACTTCGGCCACCAGCGTCGGCGTTCTGTGGGGCATGGCGAGCGATGGACAGCAGGTTTATGCGGCCACGGCATCGTCCGGCAGGACTCGCCCGACTGATCCGCTCAATACGGGCCGAAACATTCTGGACCCCAAACAAGGTGGGGGCCTTACCGCTCTGCGCATCGCGGACGGCGGCAAAGCCTGGTACGCCGCGGCGATCGTTTGCGCCGAGGGTTCACCCTCGGGATGCAGTCCGGCTCAATCCGCCGCCGTAACCGCAATTCCGGGTATGGTGTTCTCCGGCTCTAACGATGGCCATATTCGGGGTTATAGCACCGAAGACGGAAAGATCCTGTGGGATTTTGACACCGTCCGTGAATTCCAGACCGTCAACGGCGTTAGAGCGAAGGGAGGCTCGATCGACGGACCCGGCGCAGTGGTCGTCAACGGAATGGTGTTCGTCAATTCTGGCTACTCGCGTTTTGGCGGCATGCCCGGAAATGTACTGCTCGCGTTCGCGCCATAACGAGGGCGGACGGGGCTTCGGGTTTCGTACGCTTTGGTTGGTTGCGGGGGGGCGATTCGCACTCAACAGTACGTCGCCACAGTACGCATTCCCTGTGTCTACGTGAACCGGGTTTCGGGCGGGCACGAGTTCTCTTGTCGTCGCTTCTGAGGCGCGACGCCCGCAACGTTCGCGGAGCAACAGGGAAACACGCTTACCTTGAAGCCGACACGGCTGAGACCAGGTTCACGATAACCTGGCACTTGCGCAAAGCGTCGGTTTGCAGGAGCCTGGAATTGGCTGATCTTGAGGCTGATCCATTATTGTTACAATCACGACGGACCGAGTGAGTCCAGCCCTGAAAAGGCTGGCGTCGGCGGTTCGATTCCGTCCCTGGCCACCACATTCTAAAGCACTTGTTGATCGCCAGAAACATCGGTTTTTAAGCGCGGGAACAATACGGGAACATTCAAACCGTTCCCATGGCTTGCTTCCGCAGGGCTCCTTCCATCAGCTTCCACATCTCGCGTGCCGTGCTGCCCGTCCTGGCGATGTGACTCTTGGCTAGTTTGGCGTAGCGTTCGGTCATCTTGATGTTTGCATGGCCCAGGATCTTGGCCAGTTCGTAC
>Ga0210400_10003841_pt1 | contig 13174 bp, 8 predicted proteins | sample IncBWH26MmetaG_FD_155456 | JGI IMG/M metagenome (GOLD analysis project Ga0210400, IMG submission 155456) | Forest soil microbial communities from Barre Woods Harvard Forest LTER site, Petersham, Massachusetts, United States - Inc-BW-H-26-M | ecosystem: Environmental > Terrestrial > Soil >...
CCTGCGAGCCTTTGCGGCCTCATGCGTCGCCGCGATTGTCTTCGATATGGGCTGCCAATACAAAGGAACGAGAGTCGCCTTCACTTTGTTTCTAACATTTCTTCGTTCTTTGGGCGCGAAAAATGGCTCCGGCGTACCTCTACTCCCGCCCGATCTCCTTGACTCTTCGACGACTTCCCACTAGCCTCATCCGTTTGCAGGCATGTTGGCGGGGTGGATCGCGTCTTCCGCGCAATCCAAAACTAGGAGTCGTGAATGCCTTCTTCGCTTGGGAGGTTGAGGTTTGCGCTAGGGGTTGTCGCGGTCGGGTGCGCAGCGTTGCTCGACCCAGCGCACGCCGCCGCGCAGGGCGGCGAGCCAGAATACTTCGCCATTCGTGGTGCCACGGTCGTTCCCGTCTCCGGACCTCGCTTGGAAAACGCTACCGTCATCATTTCGCACGGTGTCATCAAAGCCGTCAGTAAAGACGCGGCCATTCCCGATGAGGCTTGGGTCATCGAGGGCAAGGGCCTCATCGTCTATCCCGGCTTCATCGATTCCTTCACCGATGTCGGCATTCCCCCAGCTCCCGCCCCCTCGGCCGGTGAAGGAGGTTCGCACCCGCAGCCAACCATCTCGCGCGGCCCGGAAGATCGGCCCGGAGCGACACCCTGGCGCAGCGGAGCAGACGAAGCCAGCTTGAGCGACAAGCGCGCCGAAACTTGGCGCTCCGCGGGATTCACCACGGTCATTTCCGCTCCAAAAGGCGGGATGTTTCCCGGTCAGGCCTCTCTGTTGAACTTGGCTGGCGAGCGCAACGGCGACATGGTCGTGAAGTCGTCGGTCGCCATTCCCGTATCCTTGCAGCCGGTTGGCAGTTTCTCCAGCTTTCCTGGCTCTACAATGGGCTCCCTGGCTTATGTGCGCCAAGTTTGGCTCGACACGGAGTGGAGCACCAAGGCCCGGCCCGTCTACGAGAAGAATCCACGCGGCCTTTCACGTCCGCGTTATGACCGCACCGAAGAGGCTCTCGCCGACGCGCTAGGGAATCACGACTTGGTGCTCATCCCCGCGAATAATGCCACGCAGATTCGTCGTGCCTTTGAGCTTGTCGATCGCTGGCACGTCAACGCGGTGCTGTACGGCGGGCAAATGAGCTACGAAGTAGCCAACGAAATTGCCGCCAAGAAACTCCCGGTTCTTGTCGATCTGAAGTGGCCGGAGGCTGACAAGGACGCGGACCCCGACGAGATCCCTTCCCTTAAGACCCTGCGCTTCCGCGACCGCGCGCCTTCCTCCCCGGCCGCCCTCGCCAAGGCCGGAGTGAAGTTCGCGTTCTATTCCGGCGCCATCACCGCGCCGAAAGACATGCTGAAGGCCGCGAAAAAATCCATCGACGCCGGACTTTCCCCGGATGCGGCGCTTCGCGCGTTTACCTTGACGCCCGCCGAGATTTTTGGCGTCGCAGACCGCCTCGGCTCCATTGAAAATGGGAAGATCGCGAATTTGGTCGTCACCGATGGCGACATTTTCGACGAAAAAACAAAGATCAAATATGCATTCGTCGACGGCCACAAATTCACCATTCGCGAGCCGGAAAAGCCCAAAGATCCTCCCAAGGGCGATCTCACCGGCAAGTGGAAGCTCTCCTACACCACACCAGAAGGAGCCGAAGAGTCCACCGTAGACCTCGTAATGGCCAGCGACGGTTCGCTCTCCGGCACGATCTCCAGCACGCGCGGCAATGCCAACATCATCAGCGGCTATCTCAGCGCCGATAAGTTCAGCTTCACCGTTAACATTCCTATCGAGGGTTCGCCTTCCGACGTGATCTTCACCGGCACGTTCGACGGCACTTCCATGAAAGGATCGATCAGCGTGCAAGGATTGAGCATCGACTTTACCGGCACAAAACCCGGCGTTGGCCAGACTACCGCGGGAGACGCCCGATGAGAACGCCAATGCTCACTTGCATTAAGGTCGTCGTCTGCTCCGCGCTGGTCGCCATACCCGCATCTGTTTTCGCCGGCCCATCCAAGTCTCCCGTTGCCCCCGAGCCCTCTCCCGTCATTCTGATTCAAAACGCCACCATCCTGACGGTCAGCCACGGCACCATCGAGCGCGGCTCGATCTTGATCAAAGACGGAAAAATCGCCGAGGTCGGCACGTCTGTGAAGGCCCCGAAGGACGCGCAGGTCATCGACGCCGCCGGCCAGTTCGTTATGCCAGGCATTATCGACTGCCACTCGCACATCGCGGTGGACGGTAACGTGAACGAAGGCAGCATCTCCGTCTCTTCCATCGTTAACATCGCCGACGTGCTCAATCCCGACGACGTCGACATTTATCGCGACCTCGCCGGCGGCGTCACCGTAGCCAACGTGCTGCACGGCAGCGCCAACGCCATCGGCGGCCAGACTGTCGTGATCAAGTTGCGCTGGGGCCAGCCCGCCTCCAAGCTTCCTTTCGAAGGCGCGCTGCCGGGCATCAAGTTCGCGCTCGGCGAAAATCCCAAGCGTTCCAATTTCAGCCGCGGCACGCCTCGCTATCCCGCCACGCGCATGGGCGTCGAGGAAACGATCCGCGCCGCTTTTGCCGAAGCGCGCGACTACAAGGCTGACTGGGACCTGTACAACAAGCGTACTGCCGCCGGAGAGAAAAACTTAATTCCACCGCGTCGCGATTTGCGGCTGGACCCTCTCGTCGAAGTGCTCGAAGGCAAGCGCTACGTGCATTCGCACTGCTACCGCGAAGATGAAATCCTGATGTTGTTGCGCGTGGCCAAGGAATTTGGCTTTAAGGTGCGCACCTTCCAGCACGTCCTCGAAGGCTACAAAGTGGCCGACGAAATCGCCGCATCCGGTGCAGGCGCGTCCACTTTCTCCGATTGGTGGGCCTACAAAGTCGAAGCTTACGATGCCATTCCGTACAACGCCGCATTGATGACCCGCCGCGGCGTCCTCGTCTCCGTGAATTCCGATGACGCCGAGGAAGCCACGCATCTCAATCAGGAAGCCGCAAAGAGCATCAAGTTCGGCGGCCTTTCCCACGACGAAGCTCTCAAGCTCGTTACCCTGAATCCCGCCATTCAACTCGGCATCGACAAGCGCGTCGGCACCATCGACCCTGGCAAGGACGCCGACTTGGTGATCTACAATCACGATCCGCTCAGCGCCTACGCCGTCGTCCAGAAGACCCTGATCGACGGCCGCGTTTATTTTGACCGCCAGCGCGATATCGCCGACCGCCCCGCCCGCGAAAAAGAAAAGAAAGCGCTGCTCGAAAAAGAAAAGAAGAGCGCAGAGAAGAAGCCGGAATCTGGCGAAGCCGCCAAGAAACCGGGCGAAAAGAAGCCAGAGGAAAAAAAGCCAGAAGAAAAAAAGCCAGAAGAAAAGCCCAAGCCGCCGCAAGCGGTCGCCGTTTTCGGAGGTGCGCGGTGAAGCTTCCCATTTCGCACCGCCGCGTCCTTTATCACCTTTGCTTCCTAACTCTCTTTTTCCCCAAAGTAACGAGCGCGCAAGACCCCTCACCCACCTACGCCATAACTCACGCGAAGATTTTCACTCTCTCCGGCGCCACCATCGACGACGGCACGGTCGTCATCCAGAACGGAAAAATCGCCAACGTCGGCGCCGCGGTCGACGTCCCCGCGGGCGCCCAGGTGATCGACGCCAAGGGCCTGCAGGTGTATCCCGGCCTATTCGATCCCATCACGCAGATGGGCTTGCGCGAAATCGGCGCCGTCAGCGCCACGGTCGACTCCTCGGAAACCGGCGCGTTCAACCCGGACGTCGTCGCCGCCGCCGCCGTGCTGCCCTCCAGCGAACATATCCCTGTTACGCGCGCCGCGGGCATCACCGAAGTGCTCGCCGTGCCGGCAAGTGGCGGCATGGATTCTGGCGGCGCCACCGGCATCCTGGGCGGTCAGGCCTCCGCGATCCACATGTCCGGTTGGACCATCAGCGACATGCTCCTCAAAAGGAGCGTCGCCATGGTGCTCAATTGGCCGGAGATCCAGACGCAGACCTTTGACTTCTCCACCTTCAGCCGAAAGCAAAAGTCCTACAGCGACGCCAAACAGGAATACGAAAAGCAAGTCGCCGAGCTCACCGATTGGCTCGACGCTGCCCGCCACTACGCGCAAGCTCTCGGCCATGGAAGTCCCGCCGATTTTCAGCGCGACCTCAAGCTGGAAGCGCTCGTGCCCGTCGTCCGCGGCGAGTTGCCCGTGCTGGTCTTGGCGGACAAGGCGCGCGACATTCGCAATGCCGTGGAATTCTGCGATAAGCAAAAGCTGAAAATGATTCTGGGCGGCGGCGCCGAAGCTTCCAAAGTAGAGGACTTATTGCGTTCGAAAAGCATTCCGGTGATTCTTGGCCCCACGCTGACGCTGCCCCGCGAAGAAGATGATCCGTATGACCGCTTGCTCGCGCAGCCCGCGGAGCTGCTGGCAGCCGGCGTAAAATTTGCCTTCGGCAGTTTCGACAATTCCTTTTCCCGCCGCCTTGGCCAGCAAGCCGCCAACGCCGTCTCCTACGGTCTTCCCTATGACGAAGCGTTGAAGGCCGTCACCCTCTATCCGGCCCAGATTTTCGGTCTCGCGGACCAAGTCGGCACGCTCGAAAGCGGCAAAATCGCCAACGTCATCGTCACCAACGGCGATCCACTCGAGCTCACCACCGAGGTGCGCTACCTCTTCATCAAGGGCCAGCTCACCTCGCTCGACAACAAGCAAAAAGCTCTATACGAAAAATATCTCAAGCGCCCCAAAGCGCAATAAGTGACGCTGGTCAGCGGCGCGCTACCACCTCTGTCGACCTGCACCACGAATTGGCTGGCCGATTCTGCAAATCAGGGGAAACCTTTCTCATGAATCTGCGTTCCTATCTTTGAGCGTCATGCGCCCCCGCAAGCTCATCCTGGCTGCCGCATTTTGCCTCACCGCCTTTGCTGCGCGCGCGCCCGCGCAAGACCCGCAGAAAATCGTCGACCAGTACATCAGAGCTGTCGGCGGCTCCAAGGCACTCTCCAAAGCCCGAACGCTCACAATCGAAGGCACATTCCACACGCCTGACGACAAGGCCGGCACCTACACCCTTAACACCAGGCTGCCCAACCGCTATTACTCCGAGCTGATCGTCGGCGACACCAGCTTGATTGAAGCGTACAACGGCAAATCCGCCTGGCATCGCACCGCGAGCGGCGAATTGGCCACGCTGGTTGGCGCGGATGGCAGCCAACTCGAAGCCGCCGGGCAGTATTACAATTCGCACCTAGTCGACGCCAAGAAGAACAAGATTGGCCTCGGCTTCGCCGGCTTCTCCAAAGTCCGCGGCAGAGACGCCCTGGAAATCGAAGTCACCACCGTGAGCGGCGTAAAGCGCCACGTTTACTTCGATGCGCAGACGCACCTTGTCTCGAAAGAAGCGGCCACTGTAGGCGGGATCGACGAGCAGATTCTTTACGATGACTACCGCCCGGTGAACGGCCTAAAAATTCCCTTCAAAATCGAGCTGCACCGCGGCACAGAAACGTACGACATTGCCGTCACACGCGCGGAAGTAAACGGCGCGGTTGGTGAACGCGTCTTCGACTTTCCCAAAAAATCGCAAGTTCAGCTGCCCGATTTGAAGGCGCTTTTCAAAGAGATCGACGAAAACCAAAAAGCCATCGACAAAATCAAGGAAAACTACGCCGGCACGCGCAGCGAGGAAGAAACCCAATTCGATAAGACCGGAAAAATCACCAAGCGCGAGCTCAGCGAATTCACCTTTTTCTACTTGAAGGGGCAAGAGGTCTCCACACTGGTAAAAAAGGACGGAAAGCCGCTCGGCGAAGAAGAACAAAGGAAAGAAAACGAGAAAGTGCAAAAGGAAATTCAGGACATTCAAAAGCGCGACGCCAAGAAAGAGGCCAAGGAAGAAAAGGCTAAGGAAGAGGGCAAGGAGAAAAAAGACGACGACGATGTAGGCATCGAGACTTTCCTTCGCGCCTGTCAATTCGTGAATCCCCGGCGCGAGCGCTTCCGGGGCCAGGACGTCCTGGTCTTTGATTTCGAGCCCAATCCCGATTTCAAGCCGCACAAATTAGCGGAGAAAGTAGTGCACGAACTCGCTGGCGTCGTCTGGATCGACGAAAAAGCTCGCGATGTGGCGCGCCTGGAAGCTTATTTTGTGGGAGATTTTCGCTTCGGCGGCGGTTTGATTGCCAACTTGCAGAAGGGCACCAGTTTCATTTTCGAACAAGCCTACATTAACAACGAAGTCTGGCTGCCCACCTACGAAGAAGCCCATGTCGGCGTGCGCGTCCTTCTCGTGAAAGCCTTCAAGGTCAATGAAGTGACGCGCTATTCCGATTACAAAAAGTTTAATGTCGAGAGCATCGGTACGATCGGCAAGCCCAAAGACTCGGCCAGTCCCGCGGCCAATCCGCCTCTCCCCGAAGCCGCAGCCCCAAAGCCACACTGAGAGAACCCGCGACTGCGCAGCGCACCTATCAGCTCTTGCTTGCCGTAACGTTCCGGTCCAGCACCTCGCGCACCTTCTCGCTAAGCGCGCTTGGCGTGAACGGTTTCTGCAGAAACGCTGCGCCGTCTTCTAGCAGCCCGTTCTGCGCCGCCGTCTGCGCCACGATGCTGAACGTGTAGCCCGACATATACAGCACGCGCATCTTCGGATGCCGCGCCGTCAATCGCTTGGCTAGCTCGCGTCCGCTGATCCCTGGCATGATCAAATCGGTCAGCAACAGATGAATCTCCGCCCCGTGCCTCGCGCACGCCATCTCCGCGTCATCAGGGTTCGATGTCACCAGCACGGTGTATCCTTTTTCGGACAGCGCCATACGCGCAAGCTCCCGCACCTGCGGCTGATCCTCCACCAGCAAAATTGTCTCTGATCCTTTCTGTTCTCCGCTCGCCGCCCGCGCTGCGGGCAGCGCCTCTGGTGCCTCCTCCACCCGCGGCAAATACACTTTGAATGACGACCCGCGCCCCGGCTCGCTGTAAACCCAAATGTATCCGCCGCTTTGCTTCACAATGCCGTACACCGTCGAGAGCCCTAGCCCCGTTCCGCGCCCGCTCTCTTTCGTCGTATAAAACGGCTCGAAAATATGCGCCACCGTTTCCGGGCTCATTCCCGTACCGGTGTCGGAAACCGCCAGCATCACATAACTCCCAGGCTTCACCGTGGCATGCTCGCTGGCATACGCCGCATCCAACTCGACATTTGCCGTTTCCACCGTGAGTCGCCCCCCAGTCGGCATAGCGTCCCGCGCGTTCACCACCAAATTCATGATCACTTGTTCCATCTGCCCGGGGTCTGCTTTGATCGTCCCAAGATTCTTTCCCGGAAGGGCGGACATCTCGATGCCTTCATCCATCAATCGTCGCAGCAGCTTGTCCAATCCCATTACGATGCTGTTCAGGTCCACTAGCTTCGGCTGCAGCACCTGACGACGGCTGAAGGCCAGCAGTTGCCGCACCAGCGTGCTGGCGCGCTCCGCGGCGTCCTCGATGCGCTCTACGTTCGCCTGCAGCTCCGGCGAAATCCTCGGCCTCTTCAGCGCCAGCTCCGTGTAGCCCTTGATGATCGTCAGTAGATTGTTGAAGTCGTGCGCGATTCCGCCCGCCAGCCTGCCGATCGCCTCCATGCGGCCCGCCCGCTGCAGTTGCGCCTCGAGCTGCTTGCGCTCCGTGATGTCCACAATAATTCCTTCCATCAACGGATGCGCACCGCTCCCCGCCACCACCACTGCAGTATCGCTCACCCAAATTACTCGGCCATCTTTGCGGATCACGCGATACTCTGCCTGAAATCGCTCCCCGCGCTGGCTCGATGCTTCCGCGGCTTCCACGATCTTGTGATCTTCCGGATGCACGTGCCTCGTCCATGCGCGCGAGTCCGTCAGCCACTCTTCCGGCGAAAATCCGAACATCGTTTGCACCTGCGGGCTGACGTACAGCCATTCTCCGTGCATGCCCAGTTCCGCGATGTAGCTGATGGCCGCCACCTGCTCGACCAGCATGCGGTATTTCGCTTCCGCTTGCGCGCGCGCGTTTTCCGCATCGCGCCGCGCGCTCACGTCGCGGCTGACGCAAACCACGCCGCCCTCCGGCAATGCCGTGATCGCCATTTCCACCGGCACCGTGCTCCCGTCACGCCGGTGAATGTTCACCGGTGCATACCACTTTCCGCCTTTTCGCAGAGCCTCGCGGACCTCCTCTTCCAGTCTGCGCACGTCTTGCAGCGCGTAAACTTCTCTCCACGGCTTGCCCACGATGGATTCCGTACTTTCGTACCCCATCATTTGTGCAAATGCCCCGTTAGCGTAGCTGTGCCGGCCATTTGTATCCACAATCGCGATTCCGTTCACCGCGGAATCCATGGCGCGATTGTGGCGTTGCAGCGTATCTTCCGTCTGGTTCTGCCGGTATTGCGTGACTCCCAACCGCGCCGCATAGCACGCAATCGAAACGCCCAACAGCGCGAAACGCACTGCGCTCCATTCCGTTCCGAGCTGCGCGACCTGTAGCAGTACGATCAGCGGCCCCAGCGCCAAAGTGGTATTCGTTAGCGCCAAGTCTCCGAAACCTGTCAGCCGCAATCGAGGCAAGCCCTGCTTTGTGGCCTCCGGTTGCCAGCTCGCTGCCCATAACGCGATACCTAGCAGCGGCACCGTCCAGGCCATATCCAACCAGGTGCCCGTGGTCAAATTCATGACCAGCTGCACATAACTGGCGCCGCACGCCGAGATCGTAAATATCAGCAGATAGATCGCAAAGCCGCGATACAGCTTGCGAATGTGCGGGGCGCGCGCACGCGCCGCCTGAATAAGCGCTAGCACTGCCAGCGCCGTATCCTTTCCAGTTTCCACGAATATCTCGCGCGCATAGGCGCTGCGCGCGTCCATGTGCCGAGCCGGCAGATAATAAAATCCGAGGTAAATAAAAAAGAAGACGATCCCGATCTGCACGAAATCAAGCACGGACTCTAAATCAAAGCCGGACGAGTCTTTGTCTTGGTTCAAGAATACGGCCAAAGCAAAAAAAATCGACTGCGTGCCAAACAGGAATCGCACCACCGACCCTGCCGGCGGTTCCACATGCAGCACGGTCTCGTAGTACATCCATCCGAGGTTCGCCACCCCCCAGAGAACCAGCCCGCAACCGACGAAGAGCCAGAAAGATCGGCTGAGTCCCGACGCACGGCGAAATGCCGCAAACGCCGTTCCGGTCGCGAATATGCCAGCCGCTGTTTGTAGTAAATTTCCGGTCAGGGTTCCCGCGGTCGAGACTCCCAAGATGGGAACTGCAAGCACATGCAGGACTACAATGACCAGGGCCAAAATGCACAGCTTTCGGAACATCCCAAGCTGCTCCTCGACGGTCCGCCGCGATGTCGACTGCGATATATCGCTTCCGATAAAGTGTAAGATAAGCGTTTAACCTACTAAAGAATCTCCTTCAACCTCGTAACGCAAGAGGAAACAGCTATCTCGCTCCGATTTCAGCGTGTTGTCACAGCGCGAGCATGTCTGTAGGGGCGCAGCACGGCTGCGCCCATTTAGGCGATTGACGCTCTAAAGTGAGGAGCTACGGTGAGAGCCGCGCCCGCGTGGAGCACGGTTTATTTGCCCGACTGGGATACTTGCTTCCAGGCTTCTAGCGGCCTTCGAACGGATAGCGATCTTGCGACTGCACCGCCGCCGCCACTGTGCGCCGCAACGCAATCGTGTCTACCGGCGCGCGCTTGCCAAAACGTTTCAGCACCGCCATCTGCGTCGTCAGCATGTCGCCTTCATTCACCGCCGTCACCGCCCGCTTGGCTTCATGCTCTACGCGCTCCGCGGCTTCCGCGATAAACACTCGCGCGGAGTCAATCATGGTTTGCGTGGCGGATTCGCCCTTCGCTGCCGCCGCTTTTTGCGCGCGCAGCAGGCAGGATTCCATCGCGTAAATCTCCATCACGATGTTCGCCAGCGCGGCGATCAGTTCCTGCTCTTCCGCCAGTTTCTCGCGGAATTTCTGCACCGCGCCGCCTGCGGCCTGCAAAAACATTTTCTTCGCGTTTGCCACCACCCGCGCCTCATCGGCAAGCACGCCTTCCGGCGCTTCTTCGAAGGACGGGCCCGCGAGGATCTCGTCCGCCAGCTTCATTGCCGCGGGTATCAGCGCCAGTTGTCCGCTCATCGCCCGTTTCATCAGCATCTGGATGATCAGCATGCGGTTGATTTCGTTGGTGCCCTCGAAAATCCGGTTGATGCGCGAATCGCGATACGCGCGGCATACCGGATAGTCCTCATGAAATCCATATCCGCCGAAAATCTGCACCGCCTCGTCCACCACGTAGTCCAGCATTTCGCTGCCGTACACTTTGGAGATGGAACTCTCGATCGCGTATTCCTCGAGCACCTTCATCGCGTTCTGGATTTTGTCTCCGCCGCCTGCGGAGCCCGCCGACATGGCCGCTTCAATATTTCCCGCCGAACGGTACACCATGGACTCCACCGCAAAAATCTGGATGGCCATTTCCGCCAATTTTTCCCGGATCAGTCCAAACTCGCCGATCTGTTTGCCGAACGCCTTGCGTTCCTTCGCATACTTCGAAGAAGTCGACAACACGTTCTTTGCCCCGCCCACGCACGATGCCCCCAGCGTGAACCGTCCCGAATTCAAAATGTTGAATGCCACAATGTGCCCGCGCCCGATTTCATGCAGCACGTTTTCCTTGGGCACCTTGCAGTTTTCCAGGAAAATCGGCGTGGTCGAGCTCCCGTGAATCCCCATCTTGTGCTCTTCATTGCCCGGCTTGAACCCCGGAAACGTGCGCTCTACGATAAACGCGGTAAATTTCTCGCCGTTGACCTTCGCGAACACCACATACACATCCGCGAACCCGCCGTTGGTGATCCACATCTTCTGCCCATTGAGGATGTAGTGCGTGCCCTCTTTGTTGAGCTCCGCGCGCGTCAGGGAATTCTGCGCATCCGATCCCGCCTGCGGCTCGGACAAACAGTACGCGCCAATCAGCTCGCCCGTCGCTAGCTTGGGTAAATATTTTTTCTTCTGCTCTTCCGTTCCAAAATAAACGATCGGCAGCGTGCCAATTCCCGCATGCGCCCCGTGCGTCACCGCAAAACCGCCGTAAATCGAGAGCTTCTCCGTGAGCACCGTGGTGGCGATCTTGTCCAGGCCCGCCCCGCCGTACTGCTCCGGCACACCGCCGCCCATCAAACCCAGCTCGCCGCCCTTCTTAACCAGCGACGCCATCAATCCGGCTTTCTTGTTCTCCAAATCCTTCGCCAGCGGGAGCACTTCCTTCACCACAAACTCTTCCGCCGTTTGTCCAATCAGCTTCTGGTCATCGGTCAGATCCGCCGGCGTAAACACATCCCCCGGCTGCGGCGATTCCAGCAGAAAGCTTCCGCCCTTAGCCGCCAGCTTAGTAAAGGTTGCAGTAGCCATCGATTTCTCCCTCGATATGCGCGATAGGCGAATCGCCTGACACTACGTCTGATCAACCGCAGGGCGCGCCCTTAAGTCTACGCCTCGTGCGATTCGACAGGCAATTTATGCGTGCTTTCTCCTCTGTGATCTCTGTGCTCCGCTCTCTGCGCACTCTGTGTTAATCCTTTTCCCGCTGCATCCTTACCTATGCTCGCCGAAAAGGCTATAGGTCAATAGTCCTAAAACAATCAGCGTCACCACCACATAAGTCCAATCCCGTTGGTACAGAAATGCCACCACAGAAAACGCCACCCGTGCGATGGGCGTGGCAATCAGAATCAGCAAGCCCAGTTGAATGAGCCCTCTTCCATGGAGCGCGAGCGCCTCATGGAAGATACCGGGAACCGTGCGCAGTTCCTCCGGCTCCCCTTGAAACACGTGATAGTTCGTAACGGGCGTCTGGTGTCGCGCGAGGTAGATCGCCCCGCCCACCATGACAAACACAGCCGCCAAAATCACACCAGTCCGCAACAGCCGGCCCATTATTTCGTCCATGCGCTTTTCTGCGTTATCGATCATTGCTTCCTTACATCATTACTTCTTTACTTCAGCCCGTTGTAAATCATTTCCAGCGCCAACACCGCAATCACGCTGCTGAACACCAACCGCAATACCTTCACCCGCGCTCGCGCCAACACTCGCGCCCCAATCAACGAGCCCGCGAGAACTCCCAGCATCACCGGCATCGCCAGCCCCGGATCGATGTAGCCACGGCGCAAATAAACTCCGGCGCCCGCCGCCGCGGTCACTCCGATCATGAAATTCGATGTTGTGGTCGACACTTTGAACGGCAGCTTCATGGCCTTGTCCATGGCTAAGACTTTCACCGCACCCGAGCCAATCCCCAGCAAACCCGAAAGCACTCCAGCCACAAACATCAGGCCAAACCCCTGCGGCACCCCGCGCACGTGATAGCTTTCAAGTCCATTTGGAGTTGGATACGTACTGTCCATGCGCAACCAGGTGGCGATGCGATCCGGTCCGGCGTTGCCGCTGGAATGCTCGTGTTCTGTCATGGAGGCGTATGCGGAATAGAGCAGCACCACACCGAAGATGATCGAGATGGCGGAAACGCGCAGGTACAGAACCAGAGCCGCTCCCACCAACGCCCCAATGGTCGTGGCGATCTCGAGGAACATTCCGACACGCACATTGGAATATCCCTCGCGTACGTAGGCGGCAGCCGCGCCGCTGGAAGTGGCAATCACCGAAACAAGAGCAGCGCCAATCGCATAGTGAATGTCGACGCCAAAGGCGACGGTGAGCAGCGGTACCACCACCACGCCGCCACCAAGCCCGGTGAGCGCGCCCAAAAATCCCGCCAGCAGCGCTCCCAGGCCAACCAGGGCCGTAAACTCAAGCGTGTTCACGGATGTCGTCCAGATTCCATCTTTAGCTCTGCCGAAACTTCTGTCGCTAGCGAAATGTTTACTGCGCCGCGGTGCGCTGCGTGCTGTCCTTGAAGGTAATCAACAGGAAGCTGGAGTCGGTGCCGAGAAAATCGACGATGCGGCGGTGCTGGCCGGCGGGCATCCAGAGCACATCGCCGCCGTGAAGAAACGAGATGTGCTCGCCGCCGAGATTGGCGTCGAGATTGGCATTGGTCAGCGCAACCAGGAGCGCATCGACCTTGGGTGCGGCGTCGACGTAATCTCTTGCGCTGGCCACTTTGTAGAGATCGACGCGAACCTC
>Ga0210400_10003842_pt1 | contig 13174 bp, 13 predicted proteins | sample IncBWH26MmetaG_FD_155456 | JGI IMG/M metagenome (GOLD analysis project Ga0210400, IMG submission 155456) | Forest soil microbial communities from Barre Woods Harvard Forest LTER site, Petersham, Massachusetts, United States - Inc-BW-H-26-M | ecosystem: Environmental > Terrestrial > Soil >...
CAGGTTAGTGTTGAGCGGCAATTTTTTATCCACCACCATTTCCTGTTTTAATTTTTCTAATTCAGCGACTTTATTCATTACATCATTATTGCATAAAGAATTATTGCGGGCAATAAAAAAGCCCTAAAAAAGGGCTTTATGTTATGTTTTCTTCTTAAATTTACCGCTTTGATGTTGCCCAGCGAACAATTCCTGCGCCAGCTCCCGATTTCCAAAGCCACATTCCAATAAGGAGTAATACTAATGGCAGAAAGAAAGAATCGGTAAGAAAATTATTGGTTAAGCCAGTGGAAACACTCGTGGCTCCCAGCAAGGAAGATTTTGTTACATACACGGTGGCGCTTGAGGTGGCTGTTCCCGTATTAGAACTTGATACTGTTGCCGCATTTACCAGCGTAGTTTGTCCATAGGAAAAATTACCAGCAGGTGCCACTTGAGCTTGGTAGGTAATAGTTTGGGTTTGGCCGGAATAAAGGTTACCCAAGGAAACTCCCTGAGAAATATTTCCCGATGTGGCAACTCCATTCACGGTTAAATTATTGGCATAAGTTAAGTTGGCGGGCAATATATCTTGAACCGTAACATTATTAATGGTTTGGTTACCTGATACTGTAAGCACCACAGAGAATTGAATACTGTCTCCCGGGTTGGCACTGGTGGAGCTTCCCCATCCAGAATTTCCCGAAGAAATATCTTTTACTGTTTTGGTAATGGAAAGCGTTCCGCTGCCAGAATTTGAATTATTATTATACCCGTTATTGTATCCATTGCTGTAAAAAGACATATCCTGTCCATAAGAAATATTTCCGTAGTTATCTTGAGCCACGGCTCTGAAATGATACGTGGTGTTGGGGTTTACATTATTGATATTTTGGCTGAACGAAGCCGAATAATTCATACTTTGATGGAATGATTCAAAGCCATAGGAAGTGCTGGTTCCCCATTGAAACCACACGTAGGCGGTGCCAGAGGTGTTAGTGTTGTAAAGATATCCGTTGAGGGTGGCTTGATTAGAAAACACGTTAGTGGCGGCGTTGGTTTGCACGTTGAGAGAGTTATTATTGTTGCCGTTGTTTCCATAATTTACATACACAGTAGTGCTGCTGGAATTTGACTGGCCCGTATTGTTAGTGGCGGTTAAGGTACAGGTGTAGGTAGTTTGGTTGTTGTAGCCGTTGTTATAGGGAGCGGTGTAGGTTGGCTGAGCAATGGAATAGTTAGAGAGCGAACCTCCTGTGCACGTCCACGAATAAGTAATGTATCCGCCATTAGTTGAATAAGCGGAACCCTGCAACACAACGCTTTGGTTATTATTCACATACACATTTGGGCCGGCATTTACCACAATTTGCTGGTTGCCCGACCCTTGGCCAGTATAAAATGTCATATCTTGTCCGTAGGTAATGCCATAGCCATTTTGGGCAACTGCGCGATAGTGATACGTTTGATTAGAAGAGAGATTGAAAATTTGCTGGCTGAAGGTTCCCGTATAGGTTTGAGTCATAGAGTTTGTGGTATTTCCGTAATTGGTATCTTGACCCCATTGAAACCACACAGTTGCCGACCCCGATCCAGCCAGGTCATACAGGTTTCCGTTAAGCGTTGCAGCATTATTTTGCACATTGGTGGCCGAATTTGTCTGCACCTGCGGGCTACCAACGGCCATTGCAACACTACCCACTGAAAAGAAAAACAAAAGACCAGCTACTCCAATTGATGCCATTTTTACCATTGATGTGGTTTTCATAAATGTAATAAGTTAATTATATTATTATAGTATGCTGCTTTCAGTATAGTACTGAAAGCGCGCGTGTCAATAGTTTTTTAGAAAGTAATTGTATCGTTATTAAATGTAAATATTATTAACGATACAAAAAAAGAAGGGCCAATGCACTCCTGTAATATTTTCTGGTGGACCTACGGAGAGTCGAACTCCGACTTCATCCATGCCATGGATGCGTCATACCGCTAGACCATAGGCCCAAGTTTAATTCTTCTTTATATCTTATATTTATGATTTGTCCACTTCAACTTTATATTCACCGCGGCGGGCGGCTTGATTTTGCTTTGCCCGGTGCAGTAAAGATTGCTGGGCAGCCAGTACGTTTTCTTCCTTGCCCTGCCAAATTTCCAGCGCAGGATACTGAATGGCCCGGGAAAAAGAGAATGTTAAAGGCCACGGTAAGCGCGATTTAAACGTTACGTTCATGGCATGTAACCGAGCCGCGGCAAGTTCTCCCGATTGGCCGCCCGATAAAAATGCCACTCCCGCAATCGTAGCAGGAACTTCTTGTAAAAGACAATTAACCGTGGCATCGGCCACTTCATCAACCGATTCTTGCACCGAACACATTAATCCCGGCACTACCATATTGGGTTTTAATATCATGGCCTCAAGCGCCACGTTTTGGATAACAAGATTTTTAAAAACCGTTTGCAATACTTTTTGAGTTACCTTGCGGCATTGTTCTAAAGTGTGGCTACCGTCCATTAACACTTCTGGCTCTACAATGGGAACCAATCCGGCTTTTTGGCACATGAAAGCGTATCGTGCCAGTAACTCTGCGTTAGCCTCAATACAATCTTGGCTTGGAATGTCATTGCCGATAGCAAACGCCGCGCGCCACTTGGCAAAACGGGCACCCATGTGAACATATTCTTGTAAGCGCTCAGATAATCCATCTAACCCCTTTGTGATTTTTTCTCCTGGATGAGCCGGCATGTCTTGCAGTCCTTCGTCAACTTTAATGCCAGGAATTATTTGGGCATTTTTAATAACGTCAACAAACGGCGTGCCATTAAGTTTTGTTTGGCGAATTGTTTCGTCGTAGAGAATTAAGCCGTTAATGTACTCGCCAAGCCCTGGCGCGGTAAGAATTAATTCCCGCCACGCACGTCTGGCTTCAACTGTTTGAGGAATTCCCAATTCACCAAAGCGCTTATCACAGGTTGCGGTACTCTCGTCCATTGCCAATAAACCTTTATCATTAGCAACCAGTGCTTGCGCAGTTTCAATAAGTTTTTTTACATTCATTTTTATAGTGGCCAAAAATATCAAATTTTTTCTGCCTTCAATTGAGGATTATCAGCTAATATTTTTAGCAATTCTTGGCGGTGCAAAAGCCCTTCCCGAGCTCCAATTTTTTGCAGCACGGAAGCAGCATTAGCCGTTCCCCATCTCATGGCTTCGGTAATGTCATGTCCTAAATGCAACGCCGCCATAAATCCGGTAGAATAAGCATCGCCACAACCCGTTCTTTCTATATCGGGCCATTTTAATATGTCGAGAAAATAAGAATCGGTGCCATCAAAACTATACGAACCGTTTTGCCCATCGGTAATAACTACGATGTTTGCGCCCTCATGGTGCAATGCCTGCAACAGTTTTTTTATATCTTCATGGTTTCCTAATAATCGCTGAGCTTCTTCTTTGTTTACAAATAACACTGCCGTTTTTTTAATGAGCGGTTTTAAAGCTTCCAATCCCTCTTTGAGCTGATGGGTGCCGGGGTTGAAGCCAAGTTTGGCGCCAGTTTTTTCAACGTAATCAATCACCTGCTGGTGCAGTTTTTGGTGATTTGGGCCAATAGAAGTTAAGTACACCCAGCCAGATTTTGCCAAGGCAGGAAGGTTGTAATTTCGCAGTTCGTGGTACACCAAAATAGTGCGGTCTTTCTGAAAATTCAACACTACAGAATAGTTGGTACCTTTTGTTTTATCAAATTGAATGTAATCTTTATACACTCCTTCTTTTTTTAGCACTTGAAAACTTTCTTTGCCGGTGGAATCTTCTCCTAATATAGTATAGAAAGCCGATTTTAAACCCAGCCTGGCTTCTCCCACTGCTACATTTGCGGCATTGCCCACAGCGGGAACATTTGTCATGGATTTTACCGCAACTTTATCGGGATACGCAACGCACAGCAAGCAATCTTCTTGGTTGGCATCGCATTGAATTTTAGCATCTTCAAGACCCAAAAAAACGTCCAATGTCGTGTCTCCAATTGAAATTAGATCAAATTTTTTCATATTATTTTTTTCTTTTTATCACTTTTTTTGCTGCTTTCACAATAAACGGATGAGTTAAGCCAAAAAAGTTTAACAGTTCGTCGGGAGTTCCCGATTGGCCAAAGCTATCATCCACGCCGATCATTTCTACGGGCACGGGAAAATTTTGTGCCAATACTTCAGCTACCGCGCTCCCCATGCCGCCCATAATTTGATGCTCTTCAACAGTAACTACCGCACCAGTTTTTTTGACTGAAGCTAATAACGTTTTTTTATCCAAGGGTTTTATGGTGTGGTTGTTAATAACTTCAGCATCAATCCCCTCTTCGGCTAATTTTTCGGCAGCAAGCAAGGCTTCATACACTAACGGCCCGCAAGCAATAATGGTTACATCTTTTCCTTGGCGCAACACAATTGCTTTACCAATTTCAAAGGGCATTTGTTCGGTGGTAAATACCGGTGTTTTTTCGCGGGCTAATCTAATATATGTTGGCTTATTATTAAAAGCGGCTGCAAACGTTGCTTTTTCGGCTTCAATCGCATCGCATGGCGAAATAACCACCATATTTGGCTGAACCCTCATTAACGCCATATCTTCAAGTGCCTGGTGGGTTGCGCCATCTGGGCCAACGGAAACACCAGCATGAGCTCCGGCAATTTTTACCGGAACATTATTTAAAGAAATAGTGGTGCGGATTTGCTCATTATTTCTGCCGGGGCTAAAGGTGGCATAGGAAGAAATAAAGGGAATTTTCCCGTAGTTTGCCATGCCGGCGGCAACCGTAGCCATATTTTGCTCGGCCACGCCCATTTCCACAAAACGCTCGGGAAACTTTTCTTGGAACCAATGACTGCGGGTTGACTCGGCCAAATCGGCACACAGTACCACCACGCGCTGGTCTTTTTCGCCGGCTTTCACAAGGCCTTTGCCGTAGCCATCTCGCGTAGGCAGCATGGCTAAAGATTTTGTATTAAAAATATCTTTTACTAAAAACTTATTCATGTTCGGATGTTATTTTTCCATTAAGTGTTCGTAATTCTTTGAGCATCATTTCTCCTTGCTTATTTTTTGGCCACACATCTTCTGGTCCTTGGCCCGGGGGTGAGCCATGCCAGCGATAATCAAATTCAATCTCTTTAATTCCTTTGCCGGGAATATTGTGAGTAATAATAATGGTTGGTTTTTCAAAAATGGCTTTGGCTTGTTCTGTAGCATTAATAAATTCACCGATATTATTTCCATCGGTTTCAATAACGTGCCAATTAAAAGCTTCATACTTTGCACGCACTGATTCTAAAGGCATGATATCTTCGGTCATGCCGTCAATTTGAATGTTGTTTCGGTCCATGACAGCCGTTACATTATGTAGTTTATTTTTTCCCGCAAACATGGCTGCCTCCCAGGTATTTCCCGCGTCTTGCTCGCCATCAGACATTAAACAATACACCCTGAATTTTTTATTATCCATGCGCGCTGCATATGCAATGCCACTTGCCTGCCCCAAACCCGACCCCAAAGGTCCGGAAGTGGTTTCTACCCCCGGCAACTTTTCGCGTTCGGGATGGCCTTGTAATCGAGTGCCAAATTTTCGTAAAGTGTTAAGTTCTTCTAAGGGAAAATAGCCGCTGCGAGCCATGGCAACGTAGCGGATTGGGCAAATATGGCCATTGGATAAAATTAAGCGGTCTCTGTCTTCCCAGAAAGGATTTTTAGGGTTGTGCTGTAAAATATGAAAATAAAAAGCGGCAAAAATATCCGCCATTCCCAAAGGGCCAGCCGTGTGGCCAGAACCTGCTTTTACTAGCATTGAAATCAAATCCTGGCGCATCGTATTGGCCATTTCTTCCAGTTTTTTTATTTCCAAGGGAGTGAGCATGTAAAAATGTAACGCATTATATTTTTATTTGCGAGCGAGCGCAGGAAATATGCTTTGCATATTTCTTGTTCGCTAATGTTCATGTTAAACTGTCTATTGCTTCTTTAATGTTAGGCGAATCAAAAATGTAACTGGCGGAAACCAAAATATTGGCTCCTGCCGCAACACATTTTTTGGCGGTTTCAGGATTAATGCCGCCATCTATCTCAATGATAACATTTGGAAATATTTTTCTCAAATCAGTAATTTTTTCTAACGTTGATTCATTAAATTCTTGCCCTGAAAATCCCGGATTAACTGCCAGAAGTAGCACCACATCAGCCAGTGGTACTAAACTTTTTATATCATTAACCAAAACTTCCGGGCTCAAGGCAATCCCAAAAGAAACTCCGCCGTCTTTCGCTTTTTTTGCCATTGCAGCGACTTCTTCTTGGTTACTTTTATCATCCACATGAACAATAATTCGTTTTGCGCCAGAAGCAATCCAACCATTAATATCTTTTGCTGAGTTCGCAATCATAAGGTGCATTTCCAGTGAAATGTTTGAGACAATATTTTTTAATTCTTCCGGGCGGTTCCAGGTAACATTGGAAGTGAAAATCCCATCAGAAACGTCAATTTGAACCCAGTCAACATAAGGCTCAACCAGCGACATTTTTTTTGCGATCTCATCGATATCTTTGGCAATAATTGCGGGAATTACTTTTATCATAGGTTATTTAGCTTTTCAATTCTTCTTTCGTGCCGCTCTTCTCTGCTAAACGGAGTGTTGAGCCATGTCATTGTTAATTCTTTTATTTTTTCAATGTCCGTAGTCCGGGATCCAAATGCCGCAACGTTGGCATTATTATGTTCTCGTGACATTTTAGCTGAATACTCATCATAAATTACTGCCGCCCGTATTCCTTTCACTTTATTTGCCGCCATCGCTTCGCCTTGACCCGAACCACCAATGACGATTCCTTTACTGTCTTTATTTTCAGTAACTGCCTTAGCAACGGGGACGATAAAATCGGGGTAGTCGTCGTTTTGGTCAAGCACTAAATCTCCCAAATCTTCAACAGAAAAACCTGCAGCTTTCAAATAAGTTTTTAATTCTTTTTTAGCCTCAAACCCAGCGTGGTCCGCCCCAATAAAAATGTTATTATGATAATTCATATTTTATCATTATATAAGAAAGAAAATATTTTTACAAATCAGTTATAGACACCCAGTCATTATTTTTGTACAATGAGTAAATTACCGTGAATTAAATAAAAAAATATGCTATCTCAAGAAATTAAAAATATCATAGATGGTGATGTTGATGATTCCCCTGCTGCGCTTTTAAAATACTCCACCGATGCGAGTCTTTTTTTTGTGAAGCCGGCGCTGGTGGTCTTTCCCAAAAACGTGGAAGATATTAAAAAGCTGGTTAGTTTTGTGGCAGGAGAAAAAAAGAAAGGCCGCGATATTTCACTAACAGCGCGCTCGGCGGGAACCGATATGACCGGCGGTCCGCTTACCGAAAGCATTGTGGTGGAATTTACCAAATATTTTAATCACCTGTTAGAACTGGGTGAAGATTATGCTGTGGTGGAACCTGGCATGTATTATCGTGATTTTGAAAAGCAAACGTTAACCAAAAATCTTATATTACCCAGTTATCCAGCTTCGCGCGAGCTCTGCGCTATGGGCGGCATTATAAATAATAATTCGGGTGGTGAAAAAACGTTGCGATACGGAAAAACCGAGCGCTATGTTGAATCGGTAACTATGGTATTGGCCGATGGCAACGAATACGAATTTTCAAAACTGACAAAACCAGGGCTTAAAAAAAAGATGGCCCAAAAAAACTTTGAAGGAAAACTGTATAAAGAAATATTTGGGCTCATTGATGACAACTACAACCTTATCAAAAACGCCAAACCCAATGTTACCAAAAATTCATCGGGATATGCGCTGTGGAATGTGTACGATAAGGAAACTGGCACGTTTGACATGGCAAAACTCATGGTTGGCGCGCAAGGCACGTTGGGTTTTATGACCAAGGCAAAACTAAAACTGGTTCACCCCCAAACACATTCTAAATTGCTGATTATTTTTTTAAAAGACATATCGTTGGTGGCTAAGGTAAGCAATATTATTCTCCCGTTTAACCCCGAAAGCCTTGAAACCTACGATGACAATACCGTTAAGCTTGCCATTAAATTTTTTCCGGAAATTTTACACCAGATTAAGTCTGGCATCTTTAAAATTATGCTCAAAACGTTCCCAGAATTTTGGCTTATTGTTACCAGCGGAATCCCAAAGTTGGTAGTATTGGCAGAATTTACCGCAGATACCAACGATAAAGCAGATCAAATTGCAAAAAATGCCAAAGAGGCGCTGCATAAAAACTTTGGAAACAAAATAAAAATGCGGCTGACCCAAAGTGTTGAAGAACAAGAAGAATTTTGGGTTATCCGCCGTGAAAGTTTTAACTTATTAAGAAAACATGTGCGGGGTTTGCGCACTGCTCCTTTCATTGATGACTTTTCTGTTGCAGTTGAACACTTGCCTGAATTTCTTCCTAAACTCTACGAAATTTTGAACCGCTATAAATTGCTCTACACCATTGCCGGCCACGTGGGCGATGGAAATTTTCACATTATCCCCCTCATGGATTTAACTAATCCCGCTTCAAAAGAAGTTATTAAAAATCTTTCAAAAGAGGTGTATGATCTGGTTATTACATTTGGCGGAACCATCACGTCAGAGCACAACGACGGTATCATCCGCACTCCTTTTTTGCGTCAAATGTTTGGCAAGGAAGTGTGCGATTTATTTGCCGCTACCAAACATATTTTTGACCCGCTGAACATTTTTAACCCCGGAAAAAAGGTGGGCGGCACGTTTGAATACGCCCAAGACCATATCAATACTCAAAAGGTATGAAAAAATATTTATTTATGCTTGGTGTTTTCTGCGCTATAGTGCTGCCAAGTTTGGCTTCTGCCCATGAAGTGTATGTTTTGACACCTGGCGATGTTTCCAAGGCGATTCATGAGCCGTCGTTTAATATGCTGGCGGTTATTGGACAGAATTTCGGGCAATTTTTGTTGTGCTTTTTTATAGTTGTCGCGAGCGTAACCATTATTTTTTTTATATCTACCCTTTTTCCAGTAGACCGCAGCGCTAACTCTTTGGGCGCACGAGCCAAAAAATACGCGCCACTTATTGCCCGGGTTACCATAGGCCTCTCATTTTTAGCATGCGCTTTTTATCAGGCCACCTTTGGACCAGAATTACCCCTTTCTTCCACGTTTGGCAGGCTTTCTGGATTTATTACAGCGGTACTCATTATTATTGGAGTTTTGATTATTGTGGGGCTATGGGCAAGGTTGTCGGCTTTTGCAGCCCTTATTATATTTTCGGTTACGGTTTTGGTTCATGGAATGTACATGTTAACCTATGTTAACTATCTGGGAGAAATAATCGTTCTTCTTATTTTGGGAGCTGATTATAAAAGTTTGGATAATTATTTTCTGGCAAACCAAGGTAAAAAATCTGTTGCCATGAATAAAGTTGCCAGGTATCTTGCTCCAAAAAGCTTTGCTATTTTACGCATTTTGTTTGGCACCGCTCTTATTTATGCTTCAGCTTACGCAAAAATTATCCATAATAATTTAGCACTTTTGACCGTTGAGCACTACCATCTTGATAAAATTTTTGGATTTGAGGCGCATTTTTTGGTAACGGGAGCAGCCCTCATTGAATTGTTAATTGGCATCTTTTTCATTATTGGATTTGAAATTCGTTTTACGGCAGTATTTTTATTGTTTTTTTTAACGCTTTCGCTTCTCTTTTTTGGCGAAGCGGTTTGGCCGCATCTCATCCTTATCGGCATCCCTATCGCTTACATTTTTTACGGCTACGACCAGTATTCTCTTCAGTGGTATCTTTTCCGCAAAAAAATCTAATAAATTTTAAAAACAAAAACGGGCTTTTGCGCCCGTTTTTGTTTGATGTTAATTATCGTGAATTACATTATAAGTTTTTTGATTAATTGGTGTGCTTGGTCGGCGTTGTCTACCAGATGGTAAATTTGCAAATCTTTCTGTTCAACATAGTGACTTGCGTATACCGACTTTTCTATCCAGCTTAACAGCGGTTCCCAGTAAGAACGGCCAACTAAAATAATAGGAAGAGCAGGAATCTTTTGAGTTTGAATGAGCATAACCATTTCAAAAAATTCATCTAAAGTTCCAAATCCGCCCGGAAAAAAGATATAAATTTGGGAAGCAAATTCAAGCATGGTTTTTCGCACGTAAAAATGGGCGAAAGATTTTGATTCTGTCACGTAAGGGTTTACTTTTTGATTGCTTTTTAAGATAATGTTCAGCCCAACCGACCGGCCACCTGCCTCAAGTGCTCCTTTGTTAGCGGCTTCCATAACGCCAGGTCCGCCTCCGGTAACGATAGCAAAACCATCTTTAGCTAACAGGTTCGCCAGCTTAGTTGCCTGGTTGTAATCAGTACTTTCGTGGTTGCAGCGGGCGGTGCCAAAAATACTTACGGCTTTTTTAGATTGGTGCAATTCTGATAGAAATTCAAAGCCCATAATAAAATCCGAAATAATGCTGTAAATCTTATCGGCCGACACATGATGCTCGCGAGAGTATTCTTTAAGCAGATCTTCAATTTGCGCCCGCGAAATCGGAAGCGTATTTTTTTGTTTCATATATTTTTTATTAGATTGATTCAACAGTACCCTTTTTTCCGTTTTTTTTCAACTTTTTAAAAATTATTTACAAAATTACTTTTTTGGTATAATATGGGAATGAGCCTCCATAGCTCAATTGGTAGAGCAGGTGCCTTTTAAGCACTTGGTTCCAGGTTCGAGTCCTGGTGGGGGCACACACCAGTGCTAAGTCAACTGACCGAGTGGGTCTGACGATTTGGCCGCTTAAAATCACCTTTTATTTCAGGTGATTTTTTGTTACGATGACTAAATGATTTCTAAAAATCGATACGTAGCACTTCTTCGCGGAATTGGTCCCGGCAATCCGAATATGCACGGGTCAAAACTTTGCAACGTGTTTGAAAAGTTGGGATTTACTAATGTCGCCAGTGTTATTTCCAGCGGAAACGTAATTTTTGATTCTCCGTCCAAAAATATCGCCGGATTGGAGTCAGAAATAGAAAAAGCCCTGCCTAAATATCTTGGTTTTAGCAGCACGACGATTATACGGAGTCAAAATGATCTTAGGGCGTTGGTTGGGAAAAACCCTTTTAAAAACAAAGAACACAGTCTGAAAACCTATTTAATAGTCACTTTTTTAAAAGACAAGAAGCTGGTTCCGGGAGGTGTGATTTGTACAACTATAAACATGGGCCAACCGCGCACTCCTAAGGTAATGGCCGACTTGGAAAAGAAATATGCTAAAGCGGTCACTACGCGCACTTGGCTCACCATACTCCGTATTCTCAAGAAAATGGAGAGTATTGACTAAGAATTTTATAATAAAAAATCTATAAGAAAAATAATCGTTGGTGTGGTTTTGTTTACTTGTGAAGATTTAATTTTTTAAATAAATTAATTATAAAACTATGATAAAAGGAAATTTTCTTGGCGCTGCAATCGTCGCCATACTCTATACGGTGTATATTTTGATTCACCCTCTGCCGATGAAATGGCAAAACGTATTGGTATTGGTGGTCCTTAATGCTTTAACTATCGTGTTGACGGCTTTTGCGTTCAAATAAGTGTCTATATTTAAATAAGAAGTTATGAAACCAGTTTATGTAATTATTTTAGTTATTATTGTTGCCGCATTTGCGCTTGGCGATTACCATGGCGTGGCGTTGGCAGCCAGTCAGTCTGAAGGCGCAATTCCCCAAAGTGGAGATCTTTGCGGCGGAACCGGTGGCAACGGACAGATCGTCAGTGTAGGAAACAGCTCGTTTACTATTAAGCGAAATGATGGTAGTAGTCTAATTGTTAACCTTACACAGCAGGCAACAATTCAAACATCAACTGGCCCTGCATCTCTATCAGATTTAAAAACAGGAGACAGAGTGACGCTCGTCGGAGGCCCGAATCCCGATGGCAGTTTTACCGCAAATACTGTTATGGTTTGCGCCGGAGTGGGTCAAGGAACTCAATCAGGACAAAATAAAGCCATTAATTTTAATAAAGCAAAAGCATGGAGTTTGTATCTAAATATATCGGCCATGCTCCTGGTCAGTCTAATTTGGATCGGCATCGCCGCGTTTCTTCTTTTTAAGAAAAAGAAAAGCCTCGTATACCTGCTATTCTTCACTGTCTTCTACGTCTACATAGTTACGGTTCTGTATTACACACTATATATACATCAATCTCTGCTTCTCCTGAAGTATTTTGTGCCAGACCTTATGCTGAACGGAACAGCGGCTGGGAAAAGTTTAAATCTCATTCCGCTCATCACGATCACCCTAGGGGATTTGAAATTCTTGTTTCTCAATATTCTACTTTTCATGCCTTTTGGCTTCGGACTGCCGTTCGTTACGAATTTTCGCTTCAAGAAGATCGTTGTTATTGGTGCACTCTTTAGCATCGCTATCGAGCTTCTGCATTTGCTAACGGGACTCTTGGCGAAAATGACGTTCCGGGTTGTCGACATCAATGATGTAATATTCAATACTGTTGGTGTCGCAATTGGCTACATTCTATTTGTCGCCTTCGTGCGTATTTATCGCCATCTATTTCGTAATTGGAAGATATCAGCCAATCCTATCTTGCGATATATTGCTGAGCGGCCGCAGGTAAACACATGAACGACCATCAACTTTTTTAAGGGTATCCTGCACAACATTGGAGTGGTGATTGCGAGATTCGCTTACTATAAAAAATACAGCCAAATTATACACCCTATTTGTGTATAATTTGTATAATTTTCTGAATAAAATTAGAAAAATAGGATACTCCTGTAAGTTTGCATTTTCACCTAAAAACTCCTATAATATAGTTAAACTGAGTGGCCTCAAAATGAGGCGACTCGAAAGGCCCAAATTGCCCTTAGGAATGGCGGGTTTCAGATGGGGTCGGGGGCACATTAGCGGCAAAGCTTTTATTGCCGTGTTACATATAATTATGGCAGCCATAATTGAAATACAAAACCTCAAGAAAAGTTTTCCAGGTAAAGGGAAGGATAAAAAAAACGCAGTTGAAGCTGTTAGAGGTATTACGTTTAGCGTTGAAGAGGGCGAAATATTCGGACTGCTAGGTCCCAACGGTGCAGGTAAAACTACTACCATGCGAATGCTTTGCACACTCTTGCAACCAACCA
>Ga0210400_10003843_pt1 | contig 13172 bp, 15 predicted proteins | sample IncBWH26MmetaG_FD_155456 | JGI IMG/M metagenome (GOLD analysis project Ga0210400, IMG submission 155456) | Forest soil microbial communities from Barre Woods Harvard Forest LTER site, Petersham, Massachusetts, United States - Inc-BW-H-26-M | ecosystem: Environmental > Terrestrial > Soil >...
TTCCGCACTTGGACATGCTCGTGATAGATGCGCAGGGAGCCGAACTGAGAGTTTTGAGAGGAGCCATAGAAACACTCTCCCGGATGAAATTCGTACAGGTTGAAACAGCCGACTTTGAACTTTACGACGGTTGCGCGAGGCTGTCCGAGATAGACGCCTTCATGCGCGAGCACGGATTCAAGGAAATGAGCAGGGCATCCTTTTCTCCGAGGCCCGACATCGGCCAGTGCTACGAAGTTCTCTACGAGCGCATATGAGCATCGCAGTCGTCATCATCGCAACAGGCGAGAAGTACGTTCCCTACGCGGCACCCCTCATTGCCTCCCTAAAACAGTTCTTCCCACCGCACCACGTCTTTCTGTTCACGGACAGCGGGGAAGAATTCGAGGCCACCAAGATTTATCTTGAACATCGTCCGTGGCCGCGTCCGACACTCATGCGCTACCACACCATCCTCGAACAGAGAGATGAACTACAGCAGTACGATTACATCTTTTACATGGACGTGGACCTTCGCGTTGTAAACAGGATAGCTCCAGAGGAAATCCTTAGTCATGGAATCACGGCTGTTTTGCACGGCGGGTTCCCGACGACCTTCGAGAGAAGGACCGAGTCAACGGCCTATGTTGGAAGTAATCCTCCCTACTACCAAGGAACGATAGTCGGTGGACCGACAGCTTCATTCCTAAGAATGTGCAAAATTATTAGTTGGAACATAGACGAAGATGATTCGCACGGCATCGTGGCGGTGTGGCACGATGAGTCTCACCTGAACCGCTACCTACTAGATAATCCTCCGTCGAAGGTTCTTTCTCCGGCTTACTGCTTCTCTGACGGATGTATCTGTAATATCCATAGATGGCCTGTTCACCTTATCCAGCAGTCTCCTATCAAGATCAATCACATCGAAAAGCCTGACCAAAGTTGGAAAAATGGATAACAAAATAGTTCAGGGAATGTGGCTCGGCCCCACTCTCACCAACGTCCAAAAACTGTGCATCCGAAGTTTCATCGACCACGGTCATGAATTCCATCTCTACGTCTACGAGGACGTCAAAGGCATACCCGAGGGAACGGTCGTGAAAGACGGCAACTGGATTCTTCCCTTCAGTGAACGGGAGAGGGTGAAGTACAACGCACACTTCTCCGACCGATTCAGGACGCAACTGATATTTCGCAACGGTGGATGGTACAGCGACATGGACGAGATTTGCTTGCACCCTCTTGACGCCGAGACACCCTACGTGTTCATTGACGAATATCGGTACGATGGAGCGCGGCGGTCACGCACGGAGACGGAGAGGCTGGTGAATTGCTGCCTATTCAAAGCCCCGAAGGGATGCGACTTTTTAGGCTATGTCATTTACAAGCAGAGCCAGATGGATGCGCTCGCGCTGCCAAAGTATTCCATCGAACTAGGACCGGAAATTTTCAGGAAAGAGATTCCGGCATTCGGTCTGGATAAATACATTGCGCGACCCGAAGTGTACGATGCGATCGGACCAGATGAACTCAAGGCATTCATCAGCTCCGATATGAATTGGAACCTGCCGGAAGCGCGCACGGCTCACCTCCGTATGAGCTACTGGGCACCAGAGACAGGCGGATTCGATCCCGATGCGACGTATCCCGAAGACAGCCTATTCGAGCAATTGAAGCGCAAGCACGGCGTAACGAAAGAGAGCAAGGTATTCATGCCCACACCGTCACTTAAGACAGACGCGGAACTGGAAAAGATCGTAACTCCCTACACGATGGCCTCACCGGAAAGAATCCGTCTCCTGATCCAACTATCTCATCTTGTCGAGAGCGAGCGAGTCCCCGGAGACATGGTGGAATGCGGCGTGTGCAACGGCGGCTCTGCGGCTATCCTTGCTCACTCTGCGGCGCATTCACGGTTAACGCGGACCACCTGGCTATTCGATTCTTTTCAGGGACTTCCTACTCCGACCGACCAAGATGGACCGAACGCGAAGGCGCACGATGGCGATTGCGTCGGAAGCATCGAGAACGTGAAAAGAGTGCTTAATCTTGTCGGAGCCAACACGCGAGAAGTGAACATCGTCATGGGCTGGTTCAACAAAGTTTTACCCGGCATCGGCATCAACGAGATTGCGATGCTTAATCTCGATTCCGATTGGTACATGAGCGAGAGGCTATGCCTTGAACGCCTTTATCCCTGCGTTGTACCGAACGGCGTCGTCTACTTCGATGATTACTATTACTGGCCCGGAGCGCAACGGGCCGCAGACGAATTCTTCGCTTCGCTGAAAGAACCGATTCCAATGTTCCACCAAGTCGAGCATTCGATGTGGCTACAGAAGGGGCATTTCTGATGGTCGTCTATCTGATAGAAAATCAGGTCAATGGAAAATTGTACGTTGGCAAGACGATCAAGACTTTGAAGCACAGATGGGGTGCTCACAAGGTAGATTCGAGAAGGGGGTCAGCGAATCCACTCCACTGTGCGATGAGAAAATATGGAATTGATTCGTTCACGATTTCTATGATTACAAAGTGTTCGACTAAAGAAGAAATGGACGCCACTGAAAAACGTCTAATTATCGCTCTTTCCACCCACACATCGACGGGCAGAGGATATAACGCAACATGGGGCGGGGATGGCATGGAATCGGGCGAGAAGCATCCGTTATTTGGTGTACCTGTGCCTCTTGAACGTCGCCAGAAAATGTCGAGGGCGCAGAAGGGGGCAAATAATGCCTCAAGTAAGGCGGCTGGTCCGAACCACTGGAATCGTGGACTTATTCGTTCCGAAGAAACGAGGGAAAAGATAAAAGCTAAGCGTGCATTACAGACGAAAACAAGAAGAGGAGTGCCAGTATCAGCAGAAACCAGAAAGCATTTAAGTGAAGTACAGAAGCGTATCATGTCAGACCCGAAAGAAAGGAAGCGCGTGAGCGAACAAACCAAAGTTGGAATGAGAAGGCCGGAGGTACGAGCAAAATTGCATGGCCCGAGAAAAGCAATGTTGGGGACCGGGCAACGGGAGATGTTCCCGTGGTAGGAATAGTCCTCAAGGGTGGTCTTTAGGCAACCAACTCTTTCAGTACGCTTTAGGCTGCGCTTTCGAGCACCACGGCAAGAAGGTTGTGTACAACAATTCTCTCTTGCAGCCTGGACGCGGGAGACTCTACCTGCTCGACAAGCTGGGACTCGATCTCCACATCAATAACGAGTTTTGGGGACCGACTCCGATCGTCGAAGAGAAAAGCCTCCGCTACAACCCAGACATCTTCATGTTCGATGAGTGCATCCTCAACGGCTTCTGGCAATGCGAGAAATACTTCCTCGACGTGCAGGACGAGATTCGCGCGGTCGTCAATGGAATGAGAGGAAGCTCTCAGACGATCGCCGTTGGACGGCAGATTGTCGATGCCGGCGAGAAGAGTTGTTTTATTCACGTGCGCAGAACCGACAATCTAAGGCCAGAAGCTCTAAAAGTTCACGGCTTAATCAGTGCGGACGATTGCCATTACTACGAACGCGCTATCTACCTGATGCGAGAGAAAGTTCCCGGAGTCCACTTCTTTGCCTTTTCTGATGATCCGCTATGGTTAAGAGAAAATGGTTGCTGGGACCCGGATGTAGTTACCGTCGTGGACCACAACACGATGAGCGGCTACACCGACCATAAGCACGAGATTCACGATCAAGCGGGAGGGACGGAGCACGAGGACTTGTGGCTCATGTCTCTCTGCCATCACGCGATCATTGCGAACAGCTCCTTTTCGTGGTGGGGTGCATGGCTCAATCCGAAGCAAGAAGATAGAATCGTGATCGCTCCCGATCCGTGGTTTGCGACGAAAGACCTTGACTCAACAGATATAATCCCCGACAGATGGACCAGGGTGAAAATACGATGAGTAACGCGTCGAATGCGGCACTTCTACTTCAGAACGGCCATCCAGAACTCGCGGCGAAGATACTCGATGCCGAACTCGCCCATGATCCTGAGAATTGGGAGTATCACGTCAATATCGGCATCGCCTACCGGATGACGAGTCAGTTCCATCTGGCCTTACTCCACCAGAAGCTCGCCACGCAACTGAAACCGGAACAAGCGGTTTCATGGCACAACCTCGGCGTCACCCACACCGAAATTGGAGAATTTGACAGGGCATTTCTCGCTCACCAGAAAGCGTTTTCTCTATCTCCGAACGACGCACAAGTGTGTCTCGGTTACGCCTACGCTCTCATGCGGTACGGTAAGTTTGAACCAGCGTGGCCGTTGTGGGAGCAAGCCCGCTATAACAGCGTGTGTGCTATGAAACCAAGAGGACTGCCACTCTGGACTGGTCAGGAATCCCTCGCAGGAAAGAAGATTCTCGTTATGAAGGAAGGTGGCTTCGGAGACTCGATTTTCTTTCTTCGCTGGCTCCCAGACCTGCAAGATCGTGGTGCTCAAGTCAGCTTCTACGCTTGGCACCAGCAGGCGCCAATCTTCGTTGGACATCCGTGGATGAGCAGCATTCTGACGGATGAGGAGCCAATCAACCCCAAGAACTTCGATTTCTGCGTTTCGCTCATGTCTCTGCCGGCGCTTTTGAAGTGTTCCGCCGACAAGATTCCGGCCGCTCCTCGGTACATCATGGCGAATCCTGAACAGGTGATGCTCATGCGCGGTAAGGTATCCCGTAGAAGTAATCCGCTCGTGGGCATCTGTTGGGGTGCAGAGGAGGGCTTTATCCCCAAGAAGTCCAGGACGATACCGGACGCGGAGATCGAACCGCTGAAGGACTTGCCCGTGGATTGGGTTTCTCTGTGGCCGGGACATTGCTTGCCGTGGATGAGCGAGATGCCCCTGAAGGATTGGGGAGAAACAGCCGCACTTATCTGCCATCTCGATTCGGTCGTCAGCGTCGATACGGCGGTGGCGCACCTCGCCGCAGCGATGGGCAAACCGACGAAGATTGTTGTTCCTTTGGGGTCAGATTGGAAATGGTTCAATAACCTCACTACGTCACCGTGGTATCCTTCGGTCGAAGTCATTCACAACACTGACCCGGTTAAGTGGAAGGGTGCGATTGATGGCGTTTCAAGACTACTTCAGCTTCCTCATGGGATCGATTCCCAACCTTGACGTTGAGTTAGCCAAGCAACTCGTGAATCGCGGCTGGCGTGATATAAGAGAAGCACGGCTGTGGTCTTGGCTGCGGGGCGTCGGAGTTCTCGTCGCTCCGCAGAGCCTCGTCGGTGGCACCGTCAGCGTCACGCAATACAGTCCAGTTGTCCAACTTGACACCGCGGCCAACAATGCCCTCAACAATGTGAATAATCCGCTTGTGACGCAGAGGCAATTCCGCTCGGGGCAGGGTCCGGTCTACAACATCAAGTCTTACGATTCTATCGGCAAGACGCTCACGCTCGATCGCTTTTACATGGAGTCAACTGCCTCGCTTCAGTCTTATCAGGTGTACCGCTGTTACTACCAGCCGACCGATGGAAACGGCGCACTGGTCACCGACTTCGAGAAATTCAAAGTGATCTTCAATCCGATCGAGGGGTACGCTATCGTCGGGCCGAACCTCAACATCACGAGAGCGGAACTGGACGCCCGAGATCCTACGCGCGGTTCGCAGGACCTCGCTTACTGCATCGCCGCGTACAACGTGGATTCAAACGGAATCCCCTTTTACGAGATGTGGCCGCATCCGACATCGCAGCGAGGGTACGTGCATCTTTATCAAAAGAGGGGACTCGACCTCTCTAACACCAACGATATTCCTAAGACACTTTCCAAAGAAATAGTTATTCAAAGGGCACTGTATTACGGATACGATTGGGCCATCACAAATTCGGGAAGATTCCCAAATCTGAAGGGCGTGAATTGGGCGCTCCTGAAGGCGGAAAATACGCGCGCCTACGATAAAATGCTGCAAGACGCGAAGCGCAAGGATGATGACCTGATACCCGATAACTACATCCCGGACCTACGCGATTATTTGCAGGGCGGAATTATTGATTCAAAGTTTATGCAAAGCCACGATTTCGGGAACCTGATCGGGTAACTTGCTGTACGATGTAAACGCCTAATCGGAATCGACCGAGGGCCGCTCTAAAAGGGCGGTCCTTTTTTATTTTGAGGAGGGAAGCGATGTCTAAACACAAAGATCAGATGTCCACTCCGTTTCACAACGCCATGCGCGGCGACATCACCATGAAGGCCGACCGCGATGACGTGTACGACTACAACCCCTGCCCGCAATTCTCGAAGCCACATGATCGAGGACCGCACACGATCCCCGTTGTCTTCAAAGAAGGGGAACTCGGCCACGACTACACGGGTAAGCCCGGAAAGAACGCCGCTGTTACAAGCACCATGGGCGGCGGGGTGAGCAAGAAATCATGAAAATCAAAGACACTCTTTCGAGTCCCATGTCCATGCCCGTCCCGCGCATCGACCGCGACGGCGACAAGCGCGACATGCAGGATCACAACGACCAAGGACTTTCCGTGAAGCGCGACCGTTCGCGCAGTGATCCAGCCAACACCTTTCAGGAAAATCTGAATGGGAAAAGTTATGTCGGTCCAGTCAACAAGGTTGCTGCGGACATTGTGTCTGGTCCAATGCAAGGTCCGCGACGGGATTCGACGGGCGAACGGGAGTGCGAACTCTCGAAGAAGCAGGGCTACTAAATTGAGAAAAGCGCTCTTGGTGTTGTTCGGCCTCGTGACTCTAGGACTTTTCGCGGTGCCCGCCCGAGCGAACAACCGGGCGTTCGGCTTCTGCACGATCGGTTCAGTCGTCCCAACCGTTTCAGGATTGCCCCTCAATAACGCGGCAGGGACGGCGCAACAGGATGTCTTAGCGAGTTACCCCGGATGCCAGGTCAACGTCTACTTCACCGGGACGCTCATTCCGGCCACGCTCTATTCCGATGATCTGCCTACGCCGACTCCTCTTGCGAATCCATTCTCAGCCGACGCCAACGGGTACTGGTTCTTCTATGCGGCGAGTGGTCGCTATGACGTCACACTGTCTGGCGCCGGGTACATCAACCCATTTACCTTGGCGGATTATCCGTTAACGGTGGGTGGAGGTGGCGGTGGAGCAGCCCCGACACTTTCCACGAACGGCGTCGTAAACTTCAGTCAGTCGGCACTCAATCTCGTGAATGGATCGGGAATCATCATCACCAACACGAGCGCCGGAAATGTGTCGATCGCAGCGAGCAATGGAAATATCACGAACGGACAGGTGGGCTATGGCTCTCTCGCTAACACGCTGACCAGCGATGGAACTTTTCTGTGGAATTCCACAGCTATGGACTTCCGCATCGGTCCTCCCAGCTTTCCCACCTTGGAAGTAACGGGAGCTAAATTCGGCGAGCCGAGCGAGCGTGGCGTCCTTTCTCCTGGAGCGGTTGCGTCGATAAATCCGAATCTTAATCTGACGGATAATTCAGCCGCATTCCCATTTAGCTTGGCGCAGGGATTTTACTCCCATTTGACGACTGGACTTGACGGATCAAGCGCAGCCAATCAGGAACAAGTCAATGAATTTCAAGGAGACTGCACGAGTCACAACGGCAGTACCTGTGTTGGCTTCTCCAGTACGATTACGGTAGATGCAAGCGGCGGACAGAACAGCTTCGGCGTGAAGTCTGCTCTGGGTGCCAGCACGAACGTGGCGGCGAATCTCGCAAGCGGAACCGCTGTTGGACTTGAAGGATTGAGCACCTGTGTCGGAGCGAATTGTCAGTCGTGGGGCGCGGAAGTCAGTTCGACCTGCTCGGGAGCGAGCTGCACTTCGCACGGCCTCGACATCCTCAACGGTGGCCTCGCGTTCAATGGCAGCGATGGAACCTCCGGAAACGTCCCGGTATCGCAGGGGCAGGGATCGCGGCCTATCTGGTCCACGGTAAACCTCGCCTCTAGCAACTCTGTGAGCGGCATTCTTCCGGTTACAAACTTTTGCTCTGCTACCGGAGCGAGTAGTTCCACGTTCTGTCGCGGCGACGGTACGTGGTCGGTTCCCTCTGTGTCGAACGCATGGTCGGCGATCACCGCAGCTACGAACGCGAATGCTGGATCATTCATACTCTCTGGAAATACATGGGATGCACGCATTGCCGCGCATACTTTCCCGTCCGTGACCGTCGCGGCGGCGGGCTCGCTCCCCGGAAGCTGCGTCTCGGGCGAGTTAGGCTTCGTTACTGGCGCAACCGCAGGACAGAATCTCTATGAGTGCAACGGCGGCGTGTGGACACAGCAGCTCAACTCCGGCGCGGCAGGCGCGTCTACCTCTCTCGGCAACCTCGCGGCGGTGGCGATCAACACGACGCTCTTGCCCGCTGCGGTGAACACCGTCGCGCTCGGCTCGAACACTCTCCCATTCACGAATCTGTTTCTCGGCCCGGTGGCGAATCAAGCGGGATCGTTCAATACCGCGAACCTGACCGCGAATCGCACGGTGAACCTCCCCGACGCGACCTCCACGCCCGTGCGCGACTGCCCTGCGATCGCGAACAACGTGGTCACCGCGATCGCGGTGGCGACTGGCACCTGCACGCAGGCGCAGCTTGCAACCACGAATCTCTCTGACGTAGCGACGATCGTGACCGCGACATCCACTACTACGAAGACGAATTTGACGCTGAACGCGGAGTCCACTGGCAACTCCCTCAGCTTCCCCTCGCGTATTCTCTACCTCGCCGCCGGATGCAACGGCACCGTCACGGGGCCATCCATCGACATCGGCGTGGCGAATCAACCGCTCGCTTCCTGCTTCGGCACCACGACGCGCAACGGAAAGCTACAGTTCACGCGCGGCAACACAGGTTATCTCAATGGGCATCTCCCGAAGGATTGGAACTCCGGCGCGAACATTGACATTGAAGTGTGCTTCACCACGACGGACACCACGAACGGTCACGTGACTTCGTTCAACATCCAAACGGGATTCAATAAGACGGATGGCACGGCGACCGACGATCCCGCGCTTAACTCGCAGCAGGCGCTCTCCATTACCACCGGAGCGTCGCAGGTGTCCGGCGGCGAGCTGTGCGGGTCGCTCACCAATCTCACCACCACCGGCTCCGGCGCGGACTACAATTTCGTCATCGCCGCGACGCGCAACAACACCGGCACGGATACGAACACAGACACGGCTGTAGCAGTGAAGTCATTCGAGGTGATTATTGGAAGGACGATCAATGCAACGAATCGCTAAACTGGCACTTCTCACACTCTCGCTCACGCTCATCGCGCTATTCAACCTTGTCCCAAGCGCCGTCGCAGCCACTCGCTACGTGTCGCAGTCCGGCGGCACGTTCACAGGAGGAAGCCGCTGCAACGCCCAGACAGCCATTTCCGTCGCAACGTTCAACGGTACGACGAACTCCGCAGGTGATGTGAATATCCTCTGCGGCACGCTGACGACGACGCTCACTCCGCTGGGAAACGGCAGCGCGGGAAACGTCATCAGCATCATCTTCGACACGGGAGCTTCCATCAGCCTGCCGAGCTGCGGCGCGAACGGCTGCATTTTCATGAGCGGGTTGAACTATTATCTGATCGACGGCAGCCCGACCGCCACGCCCTGCGGCTACGTGAATCATGTGGATGTCGCTTGCAGTGGGACGATTGAAGCGACCGCTACCGGCACGGGCATGGGCCAGACGGAATCCATGGGCATCTACGCGCGCGGAGCATCGCATATCGAAATCCGCAACCTGATGATTCGCAATATGTACCAGCATACCTCCACGAGCGATCAAGGAGCAGGACATAACTACTATGGCGTGTGGTACGGCGCGCCGAATAGCGATACCGTGAACGTGCACAATATCACCTGCCACGATATGAAGGGGTGTGTGGTCGGTGAGACACCGAACACGAACAACACCATCGCATATTCAGAACTATATCGTATGAATTGGGGCACCTTTCAATCTGGCGGTCACACTGTCAATGGTATCTCCAACTTCTCCTTCCACGACAACGACGTGCACGACATGGAGAACTGGGACGACACGACGGATTCGTTCCATCACGACGGGATCATGCTGGCCTCGGACGATACAGGAAATCAAACAGTCAACGGCGCGGAAGTCTACAATAACTATTTCCACGGTGGTGCATCCTCGCCTACGTGTTCCGGCGGCAATCCCTGCGTGACAGCGTGGATCTTCATGGAAGGCGTGTATAACATTCACCTTTACAACAACGTGATCGTGGCGAATTCCGGCGAGGAGGCCGCGAACGGCTGGATCTTCTTCTGGTCCCCGGTATCCTCGCCGAACGATACCGGCCAGATCATCGCCAACAATACCGTGCTCGGCTCAAATCTCTCCAATGGCGCGTGCGTGCGGATCGAGGGAGTGAACACGGTCATCCAAGAGAACAATATCCTTGCCGGATGCGCGTACTTGACCTGGATGGACTCGAACACCACGTGGACGGTGTTGAATAACCAAGTGTATCAGTCATCGTCGCTGCAATGGCGCAACAACAATACGACATACAGCACGCTCGCGGCGTGGCGGACAGGGAGCGGCGGAGACGCGAACGCGGTCGCGACGACGGGGAGCCTAGGACTCAGCGCTGGATACGTCCCGCAGGCTGGGTCCATCGCCATCGGCGCGGGAGCGAATCTTACGAGTCTATGCAGCGGCACGGTGACCGCGCTCTGTCAGGATGCCGCTGGGATCGCGCGACCGGCAAGCGGAGCATGGGACAGCGGAGCGTATCAGTTTAGCGGGACAACGCCGCCGCCCAAGCCGCCAGTGATGCGGCAGCCTGTTATTTTTTAAGAGGAGAATTAGTGAGAAAACTATCATTTGTCCTTGCGTTCTTCCTCATCATCGGTTGTGGACGGCAACACGAGGCCACTACGAAGCAAAACCCAGCGCTCGCCGGCCAGACTGCGGGGCATGGTGTAATCCTGACTTGGGTTCCAGGTGTGACGCCCGGAGTCGTGAACTATAGCGTGTGGCGAGGAACGAAGTCAGGAGGACCCTACGTAAAACTCGTCGGTCCCAGTCCGATTCTGACGTACACGGACACGGCCGTGACGCTAGGGACTACATATTTTTACGTAGCCACCGCCACCTTAGGGACTGCGGAAAGCGGCTACTCAAATGAAGTGAGCGCCGTGGTTCCGGTCAATCCACCACCGCCACCGCCTCCGCCTCTAGGACCAGCGAAGATCGGTGACCGCATCAAGGTGAACAGTACCGCTAACATTCGTGCGGTGGCTCTTGCAAATGGCTACGGTACTCCGCTGTACGGAACGGAGCCGACCGGAGCGCTGGGCACAGTCATAGGTGGGCCAGTTGCAACCACTCTGGGATTTCCATGGGTGCAGGTTAAATTTGACACCTGTATCGCAGCTATACCGAACTGCACGGGCTGGATGGGCGGAGACAACATGACCGTCGTGACCACGCCACCCCCGCCACCGCCTCCACCTTCACCCACGATGAGTACGACCTGTGCGTGGCTTGCGGATGGGGTGACTTGGCAGTGCAATACAGTCACAGCGAATATTCCAACGGGGCAGACAATTAAGACGGTAGTGAGTTCCGGAACGCTCACAAACACGTTCACGGGCACACGTTGATAATGTTTTAGCAGAAAGAGCACTGCGATGCGGATACGGACTGGAATCTCAGGGGGCCTCCTGTGGAGCCGACATGCTGTTCCATGCAGCCGCTTGACGGGGAAAATGATGTCAAACCGTGTACTCGTGAACCAAAGCATCATTGGGGTCCGCTTCTGTACTGTTGTCAGCACTTCGATCGCGTAGTCATTGCTCTTTACGACTTGAGTGAGGAGATTAAACAGGCCAGACACCGGGAGATGGTGAGACTATACGAGGCGAGCACCAAGAAGTCGTCGAGAATTGAAGGGAAAAAGTGCCAGGACGACACCGATGGATGAAGTCCAGATTCAAGCGATGGTGTATGAGCTTGATAAGCAAGTTGCTGTCCTGCAACAGCGGGCCAACAGCGCGGATAAAGCTGTCATTGTTGCTCTCACGGACCTAGGTCGGCGACTCGATGAGATGAACAATTTTCGTGCGCAGATCAACAGCGAGCGCAACATGATGATGACCAAGGAAATGTTCGACGCCAAGTACAACGAGTTGTCAGCGAAGGTGGAAGCCCTCGCGCTCGCGAAGAGTAATCTAGAAGGCAGGATGTGGATGCTGGGGGCGTTCATCGGCGTGGCGACGCTGATCCTGAACATCGCCATGCGATACTTATTCAAGTAGAGGAGGCACTGTGGGGCAGATCATCCAGTCCGTCTGGCAGGGCATCACTCAATGGATCGCGGCACATCCAGGGTGGGCGACTTTATTCACCTACCACGCGCTGTCTGCGTTCGTCGGGTCGCTGGAGATGCCTACGACGCAGAGCAGCGCATTCTATCGGTTCTTCTTCAAATTTGTGAACGCGCTGGCTGCGAACTACGCCCGCGCGCAGGCCAGCACCACGAGCGCGGGGTATCAGCCACCGAAGCCGGAAACAGTTCCAGGACCGCAGATTCCCGCGCCACCGAAGCAACCGTAAGGAGGAAATATGCCGTTTCTGTTCAGTATTCTTGTGATGATTCTTATCCTCGGGCTGATCTATTGGGTGATTTCGATCCTGCCGATTCCTGAACCGTTCCGGCAGATCGCTCTCGTCATCCTGGTGGTCGTTGTCTTAATGTATCTGCTCAGTATGTTATTCGGGATGGCTGGGCCGCTGCCTGTGTTTCGCGGCGGCTATCACTACTAGAAGAGGAGAATTCATGATCTCACGCAGGGATTTCGGGAAGCGCACAGGCATGGGAATTATCGGTGTGCTGTTTGCTGGCGTGTTCGGTATGACGGGATGCTCGGCCTTCGCGGACATCTCCGCATGGATTCCGGTGGCGACGACCGCGATTGACAGCATCGTGTCACTGCTCGGTGCGCTTGTTCCACCGCCAGCGGCCGCGATCATCGCCGCAGTGAAGGTCGCACTTCTCGACCTCGGCGCGACAATCTCGCAGTACAATGCAGACACGAATCCATCAGACAAGGCCACTCTGCTCGCCAAGATTCGCACGCTGCTGAACGACGTGGCGTCGAATTTCCAGAACTTCCTCGTGCAGCTTAATCTCGCCGGCAATCCGATCATCACCATCGTCATCGGGCTTGCGAATATCATCTTCGCCGCGAT
>Ga0210400_10003844_pt1 | contig 13171 bp, 9 predicted proteins | sample IncBWH26MmetaG_FD_155456 | JGI IMG/M metagenome (GOLD analysis project Ga0210400, IMG submission 155456) | Forest soil microbial communities from Barre Woods Harvard Forest LTER site, Petersham, Massachusetts, United States - Inc-BW-H-26-M | ecosystem: Environmental > Terrestrial > Soil >...
CCGAAGGCTTGTTGAATACAACTGCGGAGACCACCGCAATCAGGCAGTAAGCAAGGATGGCCTGCGTCAATTTGCCCGAGAGCAACCACTTCCGGAGGGGCTCCCGGTAAATTACTCTGGCAGCGAAGGTCCCCAGAAACATGGCCAACCGGACCAGTGTCCCCAGATCATGAATGGGGAGCGCCCATTGGAGAATTGGCGATACCGGAAGAAAAAACACGACGAACAGCAGCAAGGGCTTGAAGCGGGCAGCGGCAAGCATGAAGACCGCACCGGCCACGATCAACGGAGCAACCAAAGGCTCTTCAACGGTAGCCGCAGCAGTGGCGACTGCGGTGATGATCAACAAGGCTTCCACCACGCCACTGGGACGGCTGTACCGCAGGCTGTGCGTGAGTGGCAGATGATCCATCTATTCCCTGCCCTGTCCGTTCGTGGAATGCTTCCCGGCTGCAATCAGCACTGCAAGCGTTTCGCGCGCGCACCGCTCCCAACTAAAGATCCGGACCCTGTCCAGACCGCCGATCCGTAGCTGCTGCCGCAGGCCTGTATCGAAAACCGCTGATTCCACTTTGGCTGCCATATCTTCTACCGAGAGAGGATCGAAGTAACGCAGCACATTCCCGGAAATTTCAGGCAAGCATGATGTATCGGCGGCAATGGTTGGCACTCCGCAGGCCATGGACTCGACCATGGGCAGGCAAAAGCCTTCGTACAACGACGGAATCACGGACAGCGATGCACCCTTGATCAGGAGAGCGAGGTCTGCATCGCTGAGCGCGCCCGGAAAAACGACTCGTCCTTTCATGGCCGTTTTCTCATTTGCCGCGGACAATATTTCGTCATACTGCCAACCCATGGGCCCTGCCAAAACGAGGTCGAGATCCAGACTACCGTTGCGTTCGAGCATCAGGCGATATGCCTTGATCAAGCGCACCAGGTTCTTTCGTGGCTGGATCATTCCATGGTGCAGGACATAAGGCTTGCGAACTGCCAGCCTCTCCAGCAGTTCGTGCTGCCTGTCGGGATCGGGCGGCTCGGGATTGAAATTGTTCTTATCGTAGCCGAGATGCACAACCGATATTTTGGATTCCGGCAAGCGGTAAATATTGATCAAATCCTGCTTGGAACATTCTGAGTCCGTGATCAGGGCGCGCGAATATTTCGCCGAACTGCGCAATTGAAAGCGCAGCATGGAGGAGATCCTCCTGGAATGTGAGGGCATCACTACAGGCGTTACATCATGAATGGTCGCGACTACGGGAACAAGCCCTTTGACTGGAAAGACCGTGCCCGAGGGACAGAACATCACATCCGATTCGGCCGCAAAGGCCGACACGCAGGAGCCACCAAAGCGCCACAGCCTGCCAAACCTCAATAGAGGCGCCTGGCGAGGATGGAACCCAGAAGCATCCTGATACGCGTTGGCGTCGTTGTTCGCCCCGGAACAAACCAAAGGAAAGATATTGACTGAATGTTCCGCCGCCATTTGCCGGAAACTCTCCAGCAAGTTCCTGGTATACACATAGATTCCGTGATTGCGGAAACGGCTTCCCAGCGACCAAGTGTCAAACGCAATTGCGAGATTGCCGTTATTCGCCATGGTTCACGGTGTTTCCGGCTGCCAGTACCCAATCGCCTTAGGTCCGCGCAACAGACCTTTGCTGATCCTGATGGCAAACACGGCGAATGCCGCACATGCGGCCGCACCCGCCAGAACCTCAGGAGCCCACTGCTTCACGGTCAGAAAGCCGGCCAGGATGAGGAGAAAGACCGCTGTAATCCTGGCGGCGTCCTGGGGAAATACCATTTGGCCCAGATGTTTTGTAGTCAAGTAGCAGTTTTGCGCCAAGAGCAAGAGTTCAGTCAACAGGGTGACTACGGCCGCTCCGACATACGAGAAATGAGGAATCAGCGCCAGGTTGGCCGAGATATTAAAAACGGTGCAGATACTCGCGGTCCAAATAAAGATCTTCTCTTTACGCGCCGCCAGAAGCAGAACGTTGAGCGCGTGATTTAGAAAAACAGGGATGCTCGCCCAAGCCAGAATTTTCATGGTCACGATTGACCCGGAGTAGCTCTGCCCCAGAACAGCGAGAATTAGCGGGCGCGCAAATGCCAGCGTCACCAGCACGGCCAGCAATGCCGCGAGATAGAGAAATTTCATGGCCCTGCCGCAATGCTGGCGCGTCTCCTGATTCAGCGCGGAAAACTGACTCCCCCCGGAAGAAGAGAGGACCGGCAGCAGCGCGCCCATAATGCCATACGGCACGATGGAGAGGCTGGCAAAGACGCGGTAGGGTAAAGCATAGATGCCGGTTGCCACGTTACCCGCCAATCGCGAAAGTAGAACCACATCCACACGATCATAGATCGTGACAATGAAAGGGTAGACATTAAACGCAACCGTGGCTCGCGCCACCTCGCGGAAGGGGCGCAGGTGGGACGCTGTGAAATCCAGGGCAGGCGCAATCGCCAGGACCGAGACCACGGCGCCGCCCAAGGCCGCAAGAATTTCCGCCACAATCACGCCTTTGATTCCAAAGCCCTTGAAGATGAGCAGCGGGGCAACGAACAGAAGAATGGCTCCCTGTGCAAGTTCCACCCACAACAGGAGCCGGAACCTTCCCAGACCTTTCATGATTCCCTGCGCGGATTCGCCGGCCGCACGCGGAACCAGCGCAAGGGAAAACAGGGCGGCATTCAGAACCAGGGATGCCGGAAATCGCAGGGCTGCTAGCAGCACGAGAGCAATGGCAACGCAGGGAACACTATAGGCAAGGCGTATCTGGGTAATCTTTTTTGCCAGAGGCCAGGCCGCTTCCGGCTGTCTGGCCACCTCGCGGGTGAGGAAATCTCCATAGCTATAGCCACTGATGAGCGCCACCAATTCCACAACTGTCAGCAAGAGAGCGTAAGCCCCGAAGCTTTCACTCCCGAGTAAGCGCGCGACGAGCAAGAGCACGCCCAGCCGCAGTGCCCGTCGCACGATTTGCCCAATGGTGAGCCAGCCGGCATTGGACACAACGTGATTCCCTGACTGCGGTTTGCTTTCCGGACTGGCCGCCGTAATGTTCATGCGTAGACGGTCCTCTTGTCAGGAATCCCGAGCACCTGGCGGTACACCATTGAAGTTTGCTCCGCCGCCTGTTCCCAACTAAATCGCCGCACGTTGTCGCGTCCCTTTTGAATCAGGGACATTCGCAACTCGCGGTCCTCCCATGCCTGGCTCAACGCCCACCCGAACTGCTCCGGATCGCGCGGGTCGGCATACAGAGCGGCATCTCCGGCCACTTCCGGCAATGAGGTCTCCGCGGAGCAGACTACGGGTACGCCACACGCCATGGCCTCCAGCACGGTAAACCCAAAACCTTCGTAGAACGAAGGGCAAGCATAGACACGGGCAGCCGAGTACAGCGCAGGCAGGTCCGATTCCTCAACAAACCCCGTGAATATCACCTTTCGGGCAATGCCAAGGTCTTCTGCAAGACGGCGCAACTCAGCCTCTCCCGGATTCGTTGGTCCCGCAAAAACAAGCTGGGCGGTTCCACCAGCGTTAAGAAAGCAGCGAAAGGCGCGCAACAAACCAGTATGGTTTTTCCTGGGTTTGCAGATGCCAGCGTAAAGGACAAAATCTTCACTGATTCCATACTTCGAGCGCATTTCCTGAAGCCTGCCGCTATCACTGACCCTTTGAAACTCGGCGCCGGCGGCGGGATAGATGACATCAACCTTTTCCGGTGCGACATTCAGGTGACGGATGATGTCTTGTTTGGAAAAACTGGAATCGGTGATGATACGGCTCGCCACCCGCACAGATGCCGCCATCATTCCCCGATAGTAGAGTCGGCCTAGCCGGGAAGGCAGGTCCTCTTTGCAAGCCAGATAGATCACGTCATGGATGGTGACAACGGACGGGCAGGCCCGCAGCAGCGGCAGCATGAAATGAGGCGAGTGCAGCAGGTCGATCCGGTTGGCGCGGAGAATGCCGGGCAGTTCAAGCTGTTCTCGAACCGAATAATATTTGAGCCGGGAGGTGAGCTTTTCCGCGTGTTTACCGGAGACTGCTATTTTTTCTTCTGTCCCGGGAAGCATGATCAACAGGTATTCGTGCTCCGGATCGCGAGCCAAGAGCGCCTCAACCAGGCATTTCATGTACCGGCCGATACCGGGGTTGCTGATCCGGCGCAGATCGAAGGCGATTCTCATGCGCCCCCAGTCACTTGCCGTGGCGGCCCGCCCCGGCAGCTTGCGGCTTCATTTGGGCAACCGGTTGAGGGATGCGCAAAGTCTCTCGCACCACGGTGAAGACGGAGTGGGCCAGGGCGTGCTGCAGGTCCTCAATCATCTGCATGTTGTCCGAAGGCAGTACTGCGCAGATATCGCAAAGCGCCTTCATCTTGCCGCCCTCATATCCCGCGGATCCCACGGTAATGGCCCCGGCCTCACGGGCGGTCTTCAATGCCTTCAGCACGTTGGGAGAGTCGCCGCTGCCGCTGATAGCAAAGACAACATCGCGAGGGGCCACAAAATTCTTCAGTTGTTCCGAGAAGATATGCTCATAGCCTGCGTCGTTGGCCCATGCGGTCATCAGGGGAACGTTGTCGGTGAGCGCAATCACCTTGAGCCGACGGCTTTGAGCATTGTGAATGGTAGTCTTGCCAAGATCACACGCCACATGCGAAGCGGTAGCCGCACTGCCGCCATTGCCAAGAACGAATATGGTGCGGCCCTCATTGGCCGCCTGGATAATGGTTGCCGCTATCTGCTCGATATTGGCATAAGGAAGACGAGGAATCACATCCGACAAGGTTTGGAAATAAGCTTTGACTGAAACCTGTCCATCCGTCTCCACCGGCCGTAAACGCGCCGTTTCCGATTGACGATGCATAGTGTCTCCTTTGCCAGATTACTTACTGACTCCAGGATTTCCGAGTCCGAGACCAGGAAAAAATACGGATGCAAGAAGCACAAAAACCGGGACTAAGGGCACTCGCAGCAAGTCTCGCCTCTAAGGGCTTCATTCCCCTCTTGTACGATGATCGGAACCATTGCCAGTGCTGCCACCGGGTCTGCCCACCACTATCCAAACAAAGCATTAAAGAAGCAGACCACCTAACAGGAGCTGAATTCCCCGCCGTACATGCTGCCTACGAATAAGGCCGTCAGGCGCGGCGACTGCGTCGAAATTTTCCAGCCAGCGCTCTGAATTCGTCCGATACTTCAGAGACCAGCACACGCCGGGCATCATGAGCGGAAAGATGCTCCCAGCGTTCTTTCGCAACGACCCAAAAACAGCCAAGCAACAGTACGACCAACACGCTCAACCCTACAATCAGGGACCGGATGGGGCTGACTTTTTTTTCAGGAAGATTTCCCTCATCCATCACGCGAACAACGGGGAGTTCCTTGGCTTCCTGCACCCTGGCCAGTTCGTATTGCTGGGTAAGAAATTCATAGAGTGTTTCCTGAATTTTGGTCCGCCGATATAAATCGACATAGCGATAGCCGAGGGCCGGCAGCGTGCGAATAGATGGATAAGAGCCTGGTCCGGTCCCGGACTCATTCGCCACATTGGGGTCGGTATAGCTGCCTACCATTTTATTTAACTGCCCTTGCAGCTCTTGAACCCTGGCCTTCAGCGCACGGATGCGCACGTTGTCGTCAGAATAGATCTCCTGCATGTATTTAAGTTGCGACTGGTTGAAGATGAGTTCGCCCTGCAACTTGGCGGCGGCGTCCATCATGGACTTGCCCTGCTGCTGCACGTCCATCATGGTGTTTTTGCTGGAGAATTTGCTCAACTCCAGAGAGTCCTCGTCGAGCTCTTTCTTGGCGCTTTTCAACCGGTCTTCAAGAAACTGGCGCTCGCGGTGGGCGGCGGAAGTATTCAGCTCAGCGGCCAGCCGGTTCATTTCTTCGATGTACGTGCGGACCATCTTCTGGGCCATGGCCTTGTCCCAGTCGATCACGGACAAAGTAATTACACCGCTTTTCTTGTCCTCTTCAATCTCGGTTACCTTATTCAGCTTCTTGCGAGCGTCTTGATAGTATTTCTTATTGTAGTGGGTAAGCAGATTGTAGCGATCAATGAGAACGTCTTGCACCGTCCGGCTGCGGAGCACCTCAACATAGAATGCGCCCGGGGTTTTTACCCCTAGCAGACCCGCAGCATCCAAACCCAGTCCTACCCCGCCCGCGCTTCCACCGGAAACTTTGCCTAACAGCCCGGCCATCGCGGAAGTATTGGAGTTTTCGCCCGGCACCAGCCTGGCCGTTGACTGATAGCGTGTGGGAATCACAAAGGCGACAAGAAGCGAAAGGATTGCGGTCTTCCACACTACACTCCAGAGAAAGCCGCGGTGTCTCCACAGCCGGAGCAGGTTTTCCGCCAGGCCACGCGGTTCGCGCGGCAAAGACTCGTGATCACGATGATAGGAGGGCTCATAAGGAGGTGACGGTGCATAAGTTGGTCCACTACTTTCCACCACTAAATCTCCAATGAGGCCAATATGTCAGTTGAAAGGAAGCAGTAAAGTCGCTTTGCTTGCTCCCATTCGTCAGCAGCGGGAAATTCCACCATTCATATTGTACGAAGCTTGAGAGCGACATGCCCGGATTAAATTTCCATTCAGAGTGGACGTACGTATCTTTAAACGCGCCGCCTTTAGCAAACATAGGGTCGGCCGCCATGGACCTGTAGCCGACCTGAATGGTTTTGTCCGAGGCAAACCAGTAGGTACTCTCCCCGCGAAAGGCAATTCCCTGGCGGCCTACGGTGCCGTTTCCAATGATATTTCCCTGATTGGTGTAACCATCGTTGTAGCGGATGTTCCAGTAGAAAAACCCTCCCCCCGGAGGCTCAATCAAACCAGGGAGGTTGGTGTAAGAGGCCTCAAACCGAAAATCCATCTTAGGCAATTTGGGAAGCTGGGGCATATAAATACCGGGGTTATGGGCCGCGCGCCGGGGATAAAAAATGGGAGTGGTTTCATCTTCTACAAAGGAATCATTGTAGAGAGTCAGCCACTTACGGAAGCCTGGAATGCGATAGCTGAAGTCGAACGTTGACCGCCGGTCGCCAGGATCTTTCCCCCTGCCGGAGGCGTTGCCGGCCGAAAACAACGACGCACGGGTGGAACCGGCCGTGATGGGAAAATCAGGACCACCCCAAAGTCCGGTTTTTCCCACTCCGAATTCAAGATTGGGGGTGGGCCGGAAGTTGATCTTCTGGCCGTTCAGCATGGGCTGCCTGGACAGGGTCCTGCCAATGGCAATCGCCTCGGGAGGACCTGTGAGTTCCTGAGTGGCCACGAAATGGTGCCCAGTCAGCTTGCCTACCCAGAACTCTACGCGGTACGGCCCCAGAAGCCCTAAAAAGCTCGGCAGTTTTTTGGGTGTTGTCTGGTCCACGCGGAACATGTACATGGGTTCGGCGTTGCTGCTGGACAAGAACGGGTCGCGGGTGGGGCCTGTCCATAGCGTCTGCTTGCCAAAGGACGTCTGGAAGCCTTTCAGATTAAGCATCACGTAGGTATCGAGCAGACGGAACTGGTTGAATGCATTAATCGGAAAAGCAGGCTGGACGACGGGCTTGAAATCCGCTACTTGAAGCGCATTCTGAACGGCCTGTGAAACTCCGGGTGCGGAGGGCGCATGTTCAAATTCGCCACGAACGTAGAACCCCAGCGGACCAATCGAGGCGCTGCCGGAAGCGCCGCCGAGAAAATTCGCGCCCTCCTGGTAGGGACGGCCATAGTCGTTCACAATGGTTTTGGCAAAATGGTAGCCATCCGTAAGCGGTTTGCCCGATATGCCGGTCACGCGGGCGTAAACGGAATCCACGCCAATGTAGTTTGTCTCTGTTCCGCCCACTTCGGTGGCGAACTCCTTGTTCAAGACGGACAACAGGCGGGTCGCTTCATTGTCAGGTGACTCCTCCAGATAGGCTGGCGCTTCTTCCAGAAGACGGGCACACTCACGGCGCGTCCAGGGCCTTAGTCCCAGCATTCCGCTAGGGATGACCCCAAGGCCAGCGAGGCGGTCAAACGCCGGGTAGACCCAACTATCCATGGGAACGTAGGGAGAAGCAACGCTGTCGGAGGAGCTGTTACCGGCCTCCGGTGTTCTGTCTTTAACGAACGTGCCGTATTCGGCAGCGGTCAGATCTTCTTCCTGGTGCCGTTTGTACACCTGCCGCCCGATAAGCCATCCCATGGCGCTGCCCGCAATCACATCACTGGGAAAATGGGCTCGTCCGGTGACCCTGGCCACACTCACACCGGTAGCCAGACCGTAAACAAGGACCTTAGTCAAGGGCCCGGGATATTCATGGGCAATCACGCTGGCAACGGACCACGCCAGAATGGAATGAGCGGAGACGAATGAAGAGTTCGCTATGGTGCCATGAAAAAACCTTCCGTCTCCTGCGCCTTCAGTCGGTCGTTCCCGGCGGGTGGTGGCTTTGAAGACTTCAGCAACTACAAAACTGTTGAGGAAAGCTTCGCCTGACAGGATGCCGGTTTCCTGCTGGTGATCGTCGCCCCGCCATCTTCCCATCAACCAGAGTGCTCCTGCTCCGCCCGCCACAAGCCCCAGTCCCGCGTTCGACAGGTTCCCGGAATTCTTGGCCAGGGTGCCGGTCTTATTGATCCGCGAAGAAAGCTCGGCATCGGCGTTGATCATGCCGGCGGTGAGGCCGATCAGCGGCACTATCCAATTCAGGTCTTCCACGCGCGCCCTGAATGGACTCGTCCAGATGTCCCTTTGGTCGCGCACAAAGTTCCTGCTAAAACCAACCGGGTTCAGCGTGGCGGGATAGGAACGCGGCTCAACGGGCTTCTTTACGGGAGGCTTCTGGGTACCTTTCCCGGCTGTGTTCTTATTGTTACTGCTATTTTGACTGCCGCTGCTCTGTCCATACACTCCAAGGGAGAGACTAAGAAACAGAACTACCGCCATGAACTTTCTGTGGTTAATGCACTTCAGGATCACTAAAAAATCTCCCTTAGAAGCTGATGGCCACACGGGCCGCTACGGCAAGGCCGGAAAGAACTTGAGCAGACTCGGCAAACAATCTCAATTTGTCGCCGGAGGCTATCTTCTCTGGGACATAAACCGTGTCACCAGGCTGTAAGACGGTGCTCAAGGCGTTTCCTGACCACCACTGGCCGACGCTCTTACCAATCACGGCGCCATTGGCCCGTACGACAAAGATGTCTTTCTTGCTGGCAAACCCGGTTGGACCTCCTGCCTGCCGGAGATACCAGCTGGCGTGTCTGCCAGGGGCAAAGGTGATGGCCGTGGGACTGTAGACCTGTCCCGCCACCAGGACAAAGTTTGGCCTCTTGGGAATAATCAATGCGTCGGCCGGACGCACCTCAATATCGACGACCGTGTTCTCCCATTTCTCGATCTCAGGAGAGATATGAATCAAGAGCCGCCCATTGGGCTGAATTTGCTTGAGCTTATCGATTAATTGCTGCCTCTGGCGGCTTACCGATATTGGCTCCGGTCTGCCGGTGCCGTCCCCCGCAAATGCCTGGCTCTGGAGTTTGTTGATAAGTTCATCCCGGTTCTTGGACGAAAGTTCTTTCACCTGGACGCGCTCCAGAACTGCGCCATAGGGATAAGCCTCCGGTAGAAACCCGCCTGCCCTCTTCAAAATGGAACTGAGGCGTTCGCCTTCCTGAATCCCGTACCTTCCCGGATGCAGGACCTCTCCAGTGACGGTGATCGCGCCTCCAATATTGTTCCACCCGCCAAGCTGGCGGATGGTAAGACTGTCGCCGGGCTTCAAGAGGACATCGGTGTCGAGTTCTCCGGCAACCGCCCTGCCAATAGGTATCTCGCGGTGTTCAAGCTCCACTCGCTCCCCGTTGACAATTGCGTAGCTGGAGAGATCTGCTGAAACCACGTAAGCGCTGCGCTTGAATCCCCCAGCCATGCGCAAGAGACCCGCGGCCGTCATTCTTTCGGAAAGAGGATATTCTCCAGGGCGCAGGACTTCGCCATAAATAGAGACCTTGGGAGCATCCGCTTCATAGCGCCCGAAGATGCGGACGGTGTCGAAAGGCTGAAGCGTGGGTCCGGGCCCCTGGTTTTCCAGGACATCGCGAATGTTGAAGCCAATTACGTTGGGCCGGTAGTCCGGAGGATTAAGACGGATTATTTCCGCGCGGTCAGCCGGTTCCGGCAAGAGATCCTGAAATGAAGTGATGAGATCAGAGACCCTGAGACCATCTCTGTAGGGGTATTTTCCGGGCCGAAATACGTGACCCTGGAGATATACAGTTCGATCGCTGTAAGGGAGGATGGGCGCAATCGTGATGATATCTCCATCTTTGATTGGGAGCTTCCGGAACGTCCCTTCGATCGTCCCAATGTCACCACCCTTGGGTAGATCCACGCTGAGCATCACTTTGCGCTCGTGGGCCTGGATTCGCTCAACCTTGATCTTGCTGGTTTCTCCCGTTACCAGTACCCCACCGGCCAAATCCAGGGCCTGGTTCAGCGTCTCCTCGTGAAAGAGCTCATAAATGGCCGGGCGGCGCACCATGCCCGCCACGGTAACTTGCTCTCCAACAGGAGGTACCAGAATACTGTCACCGGATTCAATCCGGCCTACCGCTGAGGTCACGCCCTTGAGCATGAGCTCATAAAGATCAATCTGTTCCACCAGCTTCTGGCCTCGGAAGTGCTTCACGATGCGCAAGGAGCCGGCATCCGTAGGTCCACCAGCCGCCAGCAATGCGCTGAGAGCGGTAGAAAGAGCGCTGATGTCATACGCCCCGGGGTTCTTCACGTCCCCGACAACGTAGACGCGCACCGTCCTCAGGCGGCCCAGAGTAACATCCACAGAAACATTCTTGAACTGGCGGGCCAACATGCTCTGGATCAACTGATGGGCCTCGCCCAGGGTGCGTCCGGCCACCAGGATGGATCCTGCCTCCGGCAGGACAATCCGACCTTCGCGGTCCACATTCACTTGCAGCCTTTGGGATGCGCTGCCCCAGTATTCAATCACCAACTGGTCGCCGGGACCAACCACGTAGTCCGACCCTACAGGAACATCCAGAGCTGCAACTTTATCGGAAGTAGTGCTGCTGTTACGAAATAAGGCCGCTCCAAATCTCTCCAGCTTTGCCGGATCGGTCACCGTTTGCGTGTAGAGGTCCTTAAGTACCGGAAGATTGTGGTAAGGATAATTCTTTTGCGCTGAATCCTTTTCCTTATCTCTTATTTTGTTTTGGCCATTGGGAGCACCCGGCTCTTTTTCGCCTGCAGGAACACCGTTCTGAGGAAGATTGCGATTTGGATATTGCTGCGGAGTTGCCTGTCTCTGACCGGCGGGAGGCTGGCGCATCGGTTGCTGCTCTTGCGGCGCTGCCGTCCCGAATCCCCGTTTCCTCAACTCATCACTGATTACCAGACGCACACGGTCATCCGAACGGATCTGAGAGAAGAGCCGGTCGTCGGTAATCTCCGCCTGAGTGATGGTGTAGCCGCGCTCCTCAGCCTTGCTGACAATCTCCGCCTTGGCTTCGGCCAGCAGGTCGGGATTGTCCTGCAGGATTTGGATGATCTCGTCAGCCGAGAGCGGCCCCGAATCAGGTAGCTCCTGCTGTTGCTGAAGTGGCGGCTGCTGGCCTGATTGCTGCGGGTATTGCTGCGAGTCTCCGGACGGCTGCGATTGTTGAGCACTTACGATACCGGAAAAAAGAAGAGAACAAAGAGCAAGGGACAACCACCAACTCTGCTGCACACGAATAGGCGAAACCAAATTTAGCATCCTTGTCATAAAAAGAATTTCAGTCCTGGTTACCCAGTACATCAGCTAAAGCGAAGAAGCTACTGCAGGTTCCAGTGGGAGCTCTGCGTCATTGTAAATAGCGGCGCACGAAATACAAAATTGCCACGAACAGCATTAAGGTTTCCTTAAGGCTTCAAGATCTGTCATAAGATTCTGCTCAGTCTGAGACGGCCATTCGAAGGTATCTCATTCCCTCATCGACGCATCCCACGCTGTAAGCCAACAAATGAGAGCACTTGCCCATTTGGAATTTTTTTTTGAGGAGACCCTGAATGCAAAGATATTTTCTCTCAACATCCCTGTTATTCCTGGCGATGGGAGCTGCTGCTGCACAGACAACCAGTGCACCGAGAACCGCGCCTGCCACCGGAAATCCGGGCACTGTGATCGCACCAAGCAATCCCACACCATCGCAGACCGGAACACCTTCAACAACCTCCCCACGACAAGCGAGTAACCCGTCAGTAACCTCTCCTGGGCAATCCGGGGTTAATTCGACCACATCCCCAGGTCAGACTGGAACTAATTCAACCACCTCTCCGGGACAGAGAAGCAGCTTAGGCGCGAACCCATGTGCGCTTTCCACCTCTCCGGGCGCAATGGGAACTCAAGCCGGCTCTACGCCAATCACCGGTACTGCGTCGAATAGCACTGCAAATGCCAATATCACGACCGCAAACAGCCCGGGAAGCCTGCCATCAAGTTCAGCAAGTTCGTCCAGCAGCAACTCTCCCACCGGAACCAATAGCATTTCGGCAACGAACCCCTGTGTACCTGGAGGCGTGACGCCCTCGACTACGACTTTGCCAGGTTCAACCACTTTGCCGGGTTCAACCACCTCGCCAATCACGACACCTCCTCCGGGAACAACCACCACTTCGCCGGGCTCGATGACGACCACTCCGCCAGCCAGTCCGCCCCCTAACTCAACTTCGCCAACTTCCCCGAACTCACCCGACACGACCTCACCAAACAGCCCCAGACCACCGCTTGGGAAGTAATGCAGGGCAAAATTTTGGATTAGAAGAGCGGCTGCCTTGCAGCCGCTTTTTGCTGGAGGCCCGACATCTGAAAGTAAGAAACGGTCTAGGTCGTTTTCCAGAGACGCAACCAGTCTCGCAAGTGAGGGATTTTGGCGGATTATTTGATAATGTAATTTTGTGAAAGAAAAAACCATTAGCGTCACGGAAGCAGCCCGTAATTTTTCTGATTGCGTTAACCGAGCCCATTATCAAAACGTCACGTTTGTGCTGCTCAAAGCATGGCATCGTGATTTGCAGGCTGCCCGCAAAACTCTCAAGGCACCAACTGACCGATGGCGATGATTCTTGATGCTGGCGTTCGAACGGGGCAGCGCAG
>Ga0210400_10003845_pt1 | contig 13171 bp, 17 predicted proteins | sample IncBWH26MmetaG_FD_155456 | JGI IMG/M metagenome (GOLD analysis project Ga0210400, IMG submission 155456) | Forest soil microbial communities from Barre Woods Harvard Forest LTER site, Petersham, Massachusetts, United States - Inc-BW-H-26-M | ecosystem: Environmental > Terrestrial > Soil >...
GTTCGGCGCCAGCCATTCTCCCAGGGTGAGGTCCCACACGGGTAGCGCCGTTTTCTCCCAACTGCATATTTCGGAGACATCGAATCGAAGTCGTTTGTTGGCGGACTGATGATGCAAATGGCCATAGAGGGATATGCGGTCGTCCCCCGTAGCGCCGGGATAAACAGCTGTCTCCCTGTGATAGTTTCCCGACAGGAGGAATACCGTACTGGTATCTCCGCCGCTAAGTTCGATTCGCGCATTCCTGGTCTCGCCGGCGTTACCCGTGGTTAGCTTTCTGAAGTCGGTATGTCGGGTGCTGTCCCAAAGAAAAAGTTCAGGCAGGGTAGTTGCATTGATGGGTTCTCCTGCGTTAGCCACCGCCTCTTTACGCAAACTCAGGTATTGCTGCGTGGACAACAATGGGCTCGTTCTTACCGCCTGCGTAATCCCCGACGAGACATCTGCGGTACATTTCAGGACTCCTGCCGTACCCTGGTTCAGCGTCATCAGAATGATCCCGTTGGCGCTGTGACTGCCGTAGATGGCGGTGGCCGAGGCATCTTTCAAGACCTCCACCCTCGCAATGATAGCCGGAGGAATACTGTTCAAAGGGCTCGCGCCCATCGCCCCTTGTGCGGACCCGGTTCCAATGGCACCGATCAAACCGTTGTTTCCGGGCACAGGCACCCCGTCGATGATCATTAGCGGGTTTGTCCCCCGCGCGATAGAGTGCAGGCCCCTGATCAATACCTGATAGTTGCCCCCGGGAACTCCGTTCATCATGCGGATGTCCAGGCCGGGTACCCTGCTCTCCAGCGCGCCCATCACATTTCCGATCGGCTCAACGGCAATATCATTGCCATGTACGGGTACGACGGACTCGGTACTCTTTTTCTCCGTAGTCCTTCCATAGGCGATGACCACGATATCGTTTAGGGTAAGAGTTGAAGGAGGCAGCCGGATAATATGAAAATCGGTGTTGCTGAGCTGTACTTTCATGCTGAGATACCCTGTGAAAGTAAAGGTCAGGGAGTCCTGGAAAGATCGCGCCGGAACACTGAACAGGCCTCCCGGCCGGGTAGAGCCAACGATCCTGCCACCCGCTTCAATAGACGCTCCCGTCAGGGATTCACCGTCCGAACCCGTTACCTTTCCTTCGAAGGGTAAATACAGCGAAGCATCGAGGGGCGTCTTACGGTACACGGTGATCCTTTGTGCTTCGATGGAAAAACCCAACTTCAATCCCGCAAAACAACGCTGCAGCACCTCTTTCACCGTACAGCTCCGGCAATCCATGGTCACGGTAGGCGCATCGTACAGAATATCGGGACTAACGGTGACCAGATAATTCGCCTGATCCTGGATCATATCTAAAACCCGGCCAATCCCCAGATCTTTTCCTCTGATATTCAGGTTCTGCGCCCGGCAGGGATTTATCGAAAGAAGCGCTACCAAAAAGAACACAAGGGTCTTTGCCACTCGCATGAGCAATCCGCATTAAAGTTTGTTGAAAAAGTGGATAAGGCGGACTCAGGAGCAATAGAACAAGGTTAATGGCTATGGATCGTCAGTGCATCCCGTTATCGTTTAATATAAATGGTATCCTTTTGTATTTGGATCCGGGCATTCCCGCTCTCTGCCTGCTGCAAGTCGCTTACTATCTTATCCAGCGGTTCCTCATGTCCATACTTGCCTTTTATGCTCACCCCCTGCACCCCTTCCGGATTCACAACGGTCATCTGATGCCAACGCGCTATTTGCCTCAGCACCGTTTGCAAAGGGGTATGGTCAAACCGCCAGCAGGAATCCATCCACGCGAGCACCCGGGTAGGATCCGGTATCTTCCCGACGCTGAGCCCCTCTTCGCTCACCGCCACCTGTTGCCCCGGCTTCAATCGTACACTGGCGCTGTCGCGGAATACTTCCACCGCCCCGATGAATAAAGACACCTCGTTCCCCGGCTCATTGCCGTAAGCCATCACATTAAACCTGGTGCCCAGTACCCGGATGCCGGATTGCCCGGTGCGCACAATGAACGGCCGTGAGGGATCCTTCGCGATGTCGAAATAGGCTTCCCCCTCCAGGAAAATTTCCCGGGCCTTCCCGCCAAAAGCCGTGGGATATCGCAGCCGGCTGTCATAGCTGAGATAGACCTTGCTGCCGTCGGCCAGTTGTACGGCAAAGGCCTCCGTTTTCCCCGTCGCGATGGAATGATAGACAGGTGGCGCATCCTTCACTGGCATCGGCGTATAGACCAGGGTGTGTGCATCCCGCTTGGTTGCCACGGAATTGCCTTCGACAACCACCTCTTTTCCTGCCGCCACACTATCCAGCACTCGCGGATTTCCGTTCCCCACGGTAAGCAGCACCCGGAAATGTCCGGGACCCGGCACATTGGCGGTTTCGCCTGGCTGGGTCATTCCCCTCTCATGATCCATCCATTGCCGGCTGATAAGGACCCCGCCGAGTATAGCAACCACGATCACCGCCGCCGCCGCGGCAACCCGTCCCGGCCGCCGCCACCAGGGCCGCATCGGAACCACAATCGCCGGGTCCCGTTCCGCTTTTATCTGCCTTTGTACATTTTCCCATATGCTTTCAGTGGAGATGTTCTCCATCTCCCGGAGGTTCTCCCGCAGCCATTGGACATTTTTGAACAGCAGCGGCAACTGACGGTGTTGATCCGACTGGCTGAGCCATTCTTCCCAGATGGCCCGTTCCTTTTTGTTGAATTTCTTACCCCGGGCAAATTTCAACATCAATGCTTCTATCAAGGCATGATTTTCCGTCATAGCGAGATGGTTTTAGGATTATGATCTCCTATTGGCACGATGCAACCGCGCCTTTTACTACGCCCCGATCAGCTTTTTTTAAATTAACGGTCACCGATCCCGCCTTGAGAGCAGAATGATCATCCAGATGAGTAAAGCGGGATCAGGCATCTCCTTTATCAGGTACGAATAGGCTTGTTGCAGGTGATTGTGGACGGTGCTTTCCTTCAGCCCCCGGATGCGGGCAATGGCCCTGACATCCATTCGCTGATAAAAATAAAGCCAGAAGATCTCTTTCCGCCGGGCGGGCATTCGCCGGTATAGCTCATATATCCTGCTAAGCACCAGCGCCTTCATCTGCTCCACATCGTCATGTTGCGCGTCCCATCCGGGCTGATCCCCGGCCCAGGCCTGCTCCCTTAACATTCGTTTTTCTTTCGTCCTCCGGCGATCGATCGTCCGGTTCCGCGCGACCTTGAACAGAAAGTTCTTCAGATGTTCTTCTTCGTTTATCTTCTCCCGGTTGGCAAAGAGATGGAGAAAGCATTCCTGCACAATGTCTTGTGCTTCCATGTGATCCTTGCAATAAAAAAAGGCGAACGCGCAAAGCGGCCGCGCATACAGATCGAAATAATAACGGAATGCCTTTTCGCTTCCTTTTTTAAATTGGTTGAAATGGCTATCCACTCATGGGCTGTTTTATTTATTACGTTCCTTCCGGCTGCACCTTTCCCGCGACCCGTCATCGGATTCTTACGACATGCATCCGGTCTTAACTACTCCCGATTCATGTAACCACTGTATTTGTTCAGTATTTTAACGTATACGTATATATACCCGAAGTGAGGCTCGCCTCAAGATTATTTTAACATGAGACGGTTATCTCTCGATTCCAATCGTACCTAATTATGCCAACAATAACGAACACGCTTTAAACCTATTTATCAAAACAACCGCCATGGTAGATCCAATCAACAGCGAGGTCCTGAAGCGATTCAGGGAAGGAGACGGGGAAGCGTTCACCATCATCTTTGAAAGTTTCACCAAATCTCTCGTCTGGTTTGTTAGAAATATTATTAAAGACGAACAGGATGCAAATGACATCGTCGCCGACGTCATGTTGAAGTTGTGGCGCGACAGGGCGAAGATCAAGAATGCCAGCCATCTCAGCCGATGGCTATATACGGCGGCTCGCAACGCAGCGATCGATTATTTCAAGCGAGAGCGTCCAAGAACGGACTATATCCGTGAACAAATATTTCTTCAGACTCAACTGGAACGGCTAACGGAATCGGAATATGACAAAAGCCTCCTGCTGCGGGAATGGAAGCAATTGTTGGATAAGGCGATCCAGTCCCTCCCACCACAACGACAAGCTGTCATAATACTCCATTTCTACGCAGGAATGACGACAGACGAAATCGCGGCAACGTTAAAGATATCGCCCCAAACGGTGCTGAATCATAAGAGCAAAGCGATTGACACCTTGCGCAAGCGGCTGCCTTCCCACTACCGTGATCTGTTACAGTAGTTAATTTGGTGGGGTAAGTCGTACGTATGTTAATGACAGCCAAGGCCCGGATTAGTTCAGCGAACACAATATATTACAAACCAAACATTTGCCACTCATGCAACCTTTATCCGAAATGGATCCCGCGGTGTTGAAACACGTTCGCGGCGAGACCCTCTCCCCCAAAGAGGCGGAGATCGTAAAGAATTGGCGCAGTCAGTCGCCGGAAAGAGACCAATTGCTCAAAGACTTCGAATCAGGAGCTCCCTGGATAGTCCAGGAGGTTCGTAACATTGTCCGGCTAGATTTCTCGGACATCTGGCATAAAGTCGTATCGGAATTGACAGCAGAAGGCGCCGGTCCCTTTCCCGACGCAGCGCCTGTGCTGCCTTTGCCGCAAACGTCGAAGCGTCTCTGGAAAATCGTCGGCATCGCTGCCTGTGCGATCGCCCTGATAGGTCTCGTCATAACGACCATCCGCCGGATGAATCACCACCCTGCCAAACCGATAGCTTCCACCCACCGCACCAATACCGCAGCCGACATTCAACCAGGCGCGAATAAAGCCACTCTGACACTGGCCGACGGCCGCCGCATAGTGCTTGATCCGACCCGCACCGGTCCATTAGCCAGCCAGGGGAACATGACCGTCTCGATAGAAACCGCCGGGCAGGTCAGGTATTCGCCTTCGACTACCCCGAAGACATCCTCGGCTCCATTATATAATACCCTGGCTACCCCACGTGCCGGCCAGTTTACCCTTGTCTTGCCGGACGGTAGCCATGTCTGGCTGAATAATGTATCCTCCTTGCGCTATCCCATCATCTTCACCGGCAACTCCCGGGAAGTCGAACTGAGAGGAGAAGCCTGCTTCGAGGTTACCCGAGACGAGTCGCGTCCGTTTAAAGTACATATATTGAAAGGCGCCCAACCAACCAACGAAAGCGATACAGTTGAAGTACTTGGCACATCTTTTAATATCAAGGCGTATGACGATGAGGACACCATCTATACCACGCTCGCGAAAGGGAAAATAACATTTCATCGCAATGGGAACGATGTGACCCTCTTACCGGGCGACCAGTCGGTCCTCACCGGGAAAGTAGTAGATGTCCACCACAATGTCGATACAACGATCGCGATGGCCTGGAAGGATGGGAACTTCAATTTCCATCATGCCGATCTCGAAAGTACGATGCGCCAATTAGCCCGCTGGTACGACGTGAAAGTGGAATATCAAGGTAAAATAACTGGCAACTACGCCTTCCAGGGCAGCATCAGTCGCAGCCTTACCCTGCAGCAGATCCTTGATAATTTGGGAAAATATGGGGTCCACGCCCACCTGGAAGGAAGAAAGATCATCGTACTACCGTAAACAAGTCACCGAATATCCTCAAAAAGACCTTACTTCCTGGGAGCTCCGCCATCGGAGCTCTTTTTATTCGCACCCCTAAAAAATATCGTCCGTTGTCACAATAATATACCGTGTTTTAACCCTTTCACTGCTGCGCCCCAACCCGTATCTTGCGCAGCATTACTAAACACCTAAACTTTTCATCGCATGAAACGGACCCTCCTCCTCGGCAGCCTTGCCGCGATCGCAATCCTATTTTTCTCCTGGCGGAATCATCACGACCCCGACAAAAACCCCGCACCGGCGCCCGTCGCGACGCAGGGCGGCGGCCACGCCGTTCCCATGGCCTACATCAAACCCTGCCTCAACGAATACAAGGCAGTGATGAAGAAGTATGGCATCACGGAAGACAACCCCCGCAAACCCATCACCAAATGCCCCGACTCCACCTTCCTCATCACCCTCAGCGAGTCCTTCCACGCCGATTCCCTCGTCGCCTGGCTAAATAGCCAGATCCAGGAATATGATCCGCAGGGTAAGGGCGCAAACCTTAACTTCGTCGTCATGCCCGGTATCTGCACCGCCCAAATGGTCGGCGCCGTAAAAGGACCAAAGGCTTCCACCGGCCGGATCAGCTATTTCATCGTCGCCCAACCGCGGGCAGGCGGCAAGAGCAAAATGACCCCGGGCGGTGACCCCGGTTCCGGCTTCGAAGTGGGCGGCCTTCAACCCTAAACCCGCCGGGCCCTTGACCTATGACATTATTTTATTATCAGTACGTTCAACTGTTCAGCCTTTTGTTGGCCATCCTGTGCCGCAAAGGGCTGAACTTTTTTTCCATCGGCATCCTGATCCCTATCTTATTACTGGACAATATCACCGAGATCATCGGATCCAACTTCACCCGCATCTTTCACTCGCCTGACAACTATTTCGTATATAATATCTATTACCTCCTGTCGACGCCCCTTTATCTCTATCTCTTCGCGGCCATGCTGAAAGGGGACGCCCGCGAAAAACGCCGCCTCCTCATCACCGGCATAGCGATCGAGCTCTTCATCATCGTCAATTATTTTTGTATACAGGGACGCGTAGAATTCAACACGTTCAATGCCCTTCTCGTCGGAACGGCCAATATCGTTCTCTCCTGCCTCGTCCTGACCAGGCTGGCGATCCGCAAGGAAGAAGAGACCAAGATGCTAATGGTAGACCCTTATTTCTGGATCAATGCCATGATCCTCCTCTTCAGCCTCGTCTCGATCATCGTGTTGGGGTTACAGACATATATCGCCCTCAACCATCTCCAATTCGAAGGGAAAAATCTGTATTTTGCACTCTTGGAGGCGGCCAACGCCGCACTCTACACCGGCTACAGCGGCGCCTTTCTATTATGCCAGACGCAAAGGAGCAAATAACCACCACCATCCTCGCAGTTGTCCTCGTACTGCTCTTCTTTGGCGTATTGTTCATCATGATGCTCTCTTACATCAACTTCCGCCGCCGCCAGACGGCCCGCGAGAAGAAGGCGATGCAAGACCAATTCGATCAGCAACTGATGCAAACCCGCCTCGAAATTCAGGAACAAACCTTCCGCTACCTCAGCGAAGAGATCCACGACCATGTCGGCCAGCTCCTCAGCCTCGCCAAGATCCAACTCAGCAGTTTCAAGGAACAGGAGCCCATCGATTTCCCCCTGCTAAAGGAAGCCGGCGGCCACGTCGCCCGCGCACTGCAGGATCTCCGCAGTCTCGCCAAGGGCCTCCACGCCGGCCATATCCGCCACTTCAGCATCCGCGAAGCCGTCGACGAGGAAGTGCAGCGCATCCGCAAGGCCGGCGGCCTCACTGTCTCCGTCACATCGGAAGGCGACGAACAAAAGATAAAGGAGGAAAAACAACTCATCCTCTTCCGGATCATCCAGGAATGTCTCCAAAACTGCCTCAAACACGCCGCCGCCACCAACATCAACATCGGCTTCACCTGGTACTCTGAACAACTCCGCGTCCGCGTCCGCGACGACGGCCTCGGCTTCGACATCGACCAGGCCCCCACCCTCAACTCCGGCATCGGCCTCGAGAACATCCGCAACCGCGCCCGCCTCACCGGCGGCTCCAGCGTCATCTACAGCCGCCCCGGCGAAGGCACGACGGTGACGGTGCAGATACCGTACGAGTAACCCCTCAATTGGTCACCCATTCACCGAACGAAGTGGATTTCAGCAGGATCTCCGACTTTTGGTTGTTCACCTTGGCATAGTAAAAGATGCCGTCATTCTGATCAATCTCAAACAAACTGGAGACCGTGTAATGGCCGAAATGCTTCTCCAGGGAGGATTGCAGGGAAATGGGCAATTGCGTCGGCGCGATATCCCGCGATGTAGCGATCAATTCGCCGGCGGCGCTGAAAAATGCGCTAAGGTTTTCTTTGTTGACGCTGAAGTCCACCCGGTACAGGCCGGTAACGGCACTCCAGATAGGCGTCTCCGCCTTGGCAAAGGTCCGCTCAAACGACGATACAACAGCCGAAGGAGTCTTGATCTGGGCGAAACTGTTCGTAGTGGCAAATGCGAGAATAATCGTCGCAATGGTGATCATCTTTTTCATACATTTTAATTTAGGATTCAAATGTAATGCGGGAAATCAGGCCCATAAGGGGAGTTGAGAGGAACCTGGAAAATGTTGCGGCGAACACCGTGTTTTGGCATTGCCGGAGGCTTACCTTGCAATTGCAACACAAAATAGTTGATTTGCAAGGATAAACTATGGAGCTAGCAGAACAAAAAGGCCAGGCAGTGCGGGCTTTCAATAAAATTATCCGATATTTTATCCCATATATGGGATAAAATATCGGATATGGTAAAGCCGCGATAAAGCCCTTTTTGGTGCCCCTATTATGGTCGGCAATTCAAGAAAAGGCGCAACATATTGATATTTAAACAATTAGCACCATTCACTCTACCATGCAAATTTCACATTTTATGTGAAATTTGCAGAGATGATCAAAAGACGACTCGCTCTGGAAAAGGTCCGGGACAGTGCCGACTGGGAACAGGGTCTGAGTTTTCCATGTATGTTATTTGCCATTCACCAATGCTTTTCGACTTGCTTTTTGGCTCGCTTTCAAAACATGTCGCAAACCTTCACTGTAAACCAATACTAAAGGCAAATAAACCGCAAAAATCAACAAATAGAAAGTGTGTAAACCATTGATCAAGTGCGTAAAAATACCGTGAAAACACTAATGTCGTTTACTTAAGGTATTATTTTCCTTATTGAGGCTACGATTCTTTCTTCGACGTATGAGTATGCAACGGCTAGTCATTTAAAATTTTGCCCATTGATAGGTTCGTCTACAAATGGTTCATCGTAGTTGGGGTCAGTCCCAAATCGCAACACGTGCCCATCTGGATCTTCAACCTGCATTTCCATTGCCCATGAATAATTTGTTGGTGCTTTTCTTATTTTCACTCCGTTTTCTTTTAGGTCATCATGAAGTTTAAATATGTTGCCATCAAACCCAACCCAAAACCATGTTCCAGGATTTCCTTGCGCTCCTTTGCATAAATATATGACAGCGTTTTCGCGGTTCACGCTGGTAAAGTCGTCCGTTCCCCAGTCAACCTCTTCAAAACCTAAGATATCTTTATAAAAGGCTCTACTTAAATTCATATCTCTGACAGAAAGAATAATCTGTAAGTTTTCTATGCGAATTCCCAATTTGTCGCGAATGTCTTTAATTGTCATAACCTAAAATTTGACTTAAAAGTTACTAATTCTTTGTAACTTTCAGATCAACTTCTGGCTATTAGACTTAGGGGTTTATACGTCTTTGTAATTCATGTGGTACAGCATGGGCGGTCTTCGCTTTCGCTTTTCGTGCCTGCCAGGTCAAACAATTTCTGTATTGGCGGCCACCTGTTTGTCGAAGACGGCCAGGGCCATTCGGATCGTCTTTTTGATGAACATGCCGATCAGGATGCCTTTGGTCGTCCAATAAGCAAAGGTGCGGTTGATTTTTCTAGGGTGTCTGATCTTGCCTTTCTGTTTATCTGCGTTGCTTTCCGCAATGACTTTTTCCTCTATCGGGAACGCCAAAGCAGCACATAGGGTCATCATCATCACTTTGGCGTAGATATCCTGCTTAACGGCGGTGGCCGTCTTGCCGCTAAAGGCTTCGACTTGTACCCGGGCTTTATACATCTTGTAACCTTCCTCCGCACCCCAGCGGATCTGATACAGTTCACCGATCTCTGACAACTTGTACTTTGCGGCGTCCAGTAAAGAGGTGGCTAATATCTCTTCTTCACCATTCTCCAGTGCTATTTTAACCAGCGTGCATTTGACTTCCCTTTTCATCAAGGGGAACTGTTCGGCAAAGCTATCATAGTATTTGTCCGGGACCGTCAACGTTACAATGGTATCCCGCTTGCGGCTTGCCCTAAACTCCTTGACCGGCAACTAGTGTTCCCTCATCCGGACAATGAAGTTTATGCCCTTGGAGTGCAATCCTGAAAATAGCGCGGTGCCAGGGTACCCACGATCCAGCAGCAATATATCTCCACGCTCCACCTTTGACAAATGCCTCAATAACAGGTCTTGTTCATTGCCATCCGTCGGACCTGTCTGTACATCCAGGGTCAGATAGTTCACCGGATCATACAACGTAGAGAGCAGGCACATGCTCTTCGGCAGGTCTTTATTCTTTCCTCGGCCCATACCTCGTCTGTCAAATTCCTCGTGGATGCTCGGATGGTTCGGCAGGTTCAGATAAGTGCCATCGACCGTCAACAGCTTGTGCCCATGATAGCCGTAGAAATCGACTTCCTTATAAAAGTCTTTCCAGATAATATCGTTGAGCTCCAGGAACGCTTCCGGCGCCAGTTTCCGCCTCGACCTGCTGAAGCCGCTCTTCGTAATCCTGCGGATGTTGAACTGCTCGTTCTCCGTCTCCTTTAAGAAGCTGTCCATCTCCCGTTGTAGTCCCGTCTTTCCCATTCTTAATATGCTGATTATCAAATGACCAAACGGAAGCAAGCGATTCCTGGTGAAGGCCCCTTCCTGGCCGTGCGTGTGACGGCCTTTGAATGCTTCATTGTCATTGATATGGTAATTTAGTTTGTTGGTTACTTTAATCCGGTAATCTTTTGATGGTTTTCGGCGATCACACCGCCCCTTCTTAATATACCTAAACCAAATTAGCTCATTCTCAACTATTCGCCCCCCGTTAAAACACCCATTTTTGCTTAAATCAACGACATTAGTGAAAACACCCTTTTTCATTTGGTTAAGGATCGATATTTTCAAGAGCAAATCTCAACACAACCAATCAAGCGAATTTCATGATCACCGAAATTAACATCGTCAATGAACAGACAAACGATAAAATCTATTTCCTGGGAGTTACTTAAATTGACAATTCCAGCATTTATTGGGTTCCTATTTGCTTATATTTCTTTTTCAAAACAGTTCGATGCAAACGAAAAAGGCCGGCTAAATGACAATCTCAATAAATTACTAGATATAAATCTGCTATACCCCTATGTGGAAGACAGTGTCTTTATAAGCTGGTGGAACAGTCATAAAAGTTCAAGTAGTGACAGTTCGTTAAGATATCAAGCGTATTGCGAATACGTTTTTAATTTCCTTCAAAATACGTGTGAGTATTTTCATTACGATAAAAAGAAAATATTAGAGTTCGTTGATATGCTGGATTTGGTTGATCAGCATAGAGATTGGCTGAATCTACCTGAACAGAAAAATTCAGGATCGTACCCCAAGCGCTTTCTCGATTTTATTGACGAGAATTTCAAATAAGGGTGCTGCAAAAACGCTTGTAAAGGTAAAGCCTTTGAATCTTCGGTGTTACACGGTGAGTTGACGTTTGCACACTATCTTACGTGATCATAGACGACGATAAAGGCCTATAAAAATAGTGTTTATATATCTTTTGGATTTTTTTGTACCTTTATACCTAATGTTTTTAGTATGAATTGGAAAGAGCATATATCCTCAGATCCTTCGATCATGTTTGGCAAAATGGTCATTAAGGGTACCCGGATACCGGTTGAATTAATCCTTGAGAAGCTGGCCTCGGGTTATTCCTTCGAAGATTTAAAGAAGGCCTATCCGCATATAACAACTAGCGATATCCAAGCCTGTTTGCTGTTTGCTGCCGACAATACTAAACATGAAAAAACCCTAGCAGTTGCTTAATGAAGTACCAGATTGTCGCGGACGAAAGTGTTGATTTTAGAATCGTTACCCAATTGAGGGAGATTGGTCTGATAGTATATGCTATCGTTGAGCAACAGCCATCCATAAGAGATGAACAAGTATTAGCGATTGCGAATGAAAATGAGGCATTATTGTTAACGGAGGATAAGGATTTCGGAGAATTGGTTTTTCGATTGCAGTTACCACATAGAGGCATATTACTGATCAGAATTGCCGATGCTGAGCAGAAAATAGAGTCCGTTGTAAGAACGATTGAAAAATACTATTCAGAGCTGCTTGATAGATTCTCAGTCATCAATGCCAGTAAGCTTAGAATTAAAGAGTAAGGTTGAGCTCATTAATACATTGATAGACTGTAAATTTTTTGATATTTTTTGTCCCTCCTTTGTCCCTCGGCCAATTTAAGATGCTTATTTTCAAAGGTTTTTAGATTTTGTATTGGGAAGTGAGCATGCCGTGGCCCCTAGGGACGCATGGCGCGGAATGCGGGGTTGATGCGGGTTAGATTTTGTTGCCCCTGATTATCAGGGGTTTTCTTTTGCCTTTACTTGCCTTTCTCGGCCTTTAGCAGACAAATTCTTATTACGAATCTGGGACTATTTGAATTTTCAGGGCACCTTCCGGTGCCTTGAATCCAAGCAAGTTATCTTCTGTATTTTTTGCGGGGATGTTTTTTAGTGTGGTGGATAGAGCTGATATATATCAGTTTCTTACGCTTGTGAATTTTATACACGATCAGGTACGGGAAATAATCGACCATAGCTTCCCGAAATTCTTTTCTGTCCCTGCTTCCATAAGTTTCCGGGTGTTGTATAATCTCATCGATCTTAAAACGAATGGCCTTGATGAACCTTTCCCCTAATCCCGGCTGGCGATCTTCATACCACGCATATGCTTCTTTGTAATCTTCTACCGCCAGCGGGTGCAAAAAGAAGGAATAGCTCATTATTTCTTTCGTTTCCTGGCTTTATATGATTGCCGGGCGAGGCTTTCTGCTTCATCCAGAGTATATAATTTCACCGTGCCGCTTTCCATTTCTTTAAAACGGCGGTCCATTTCTGCTACATAGGTTTTATCCTCCAAAAGGTCGTCGTCGTGCCGGTTTTCTACAAAGGTTTTAACGACGCCCAGTACTACTTCCTTCTCTTTGGGGTTAAGCCGACCTAGGTAAGTATTGATTTGTTTATCTATGGTAGCAGTCCTCATATATTTAATGTTTGTCTACAAACTTAGCAATTTTCTCTGCAAAAAGAAAACCATATTTGGCACTGATTTATAGTCAAAACACTGAAAATCAATCCAGGAAGAAGCCAACCTGCTT
>Ga0210400_10003846_pt1 | contig 13170 bp, 12 predicted proteins | sample IncBWH26MmetaG_FD_155456 | JGI IMG/M metagenome (GOLD analysis project Ga0210400, IMG submission 155456) | Forest soil microbial communities from Barre Woods Harvard Forest LTER site, Petersham, Massachusetts, United States - Inc-BW-H-26-M | ecosystem: Environmental > Terrestrial > Soil >...
GAAAAAGGCCGGGATCTTGGGGATAGGACAGTCTGCTATTCCTGAGGATGTCAATGATGCCTACGATGACCTCAACGACATGTTGTCGCAGTGGCAACGTAAACGGTGGCTAATCTGGCACCTGGTAGACTTGGCTTTTACATCGACCGGTGCACAATCTTATAGTGTTGGTCCCGGCGGTAATTTTAACGTTTTAACGCGTCCTGACCGACTAGAGGCAGCGTTTTTCCGCCAGACCATTCAGAGCCAACCTAATCAGATTGATTACCCTCTGGAAATCATTGAGGCACGTGAGACCTACAATGATATCGCCCTGAAAAACCTCACGTCCTTCGCCAGTTACATATTTTACGATTCGGCATTCCCCATGGGCTACATTTACCCGTGGCCAGTGCCTAATTCGAGCATCTACGAGATACACATCACCATTAAAGAGCAGCTGAATCAGTTCACAAGCCTCGGACAGGTCATTTCACTGCCACTGGAATATTTCGCAGCGATGAAGTGGAATTTGGCCCTCCGGATGAGAGTCAATTATCAACTACCTCCCAACCCGTACTTGATTGGATTGGCTAAAGACAGCCTGAACACAATCCGAAACGCCAACACACAAATACCTCGGTTGAGGATGCCGACGGACCTCATACGGCCCGGCGTCTACAATCCGTACTCTGATCAAATTCGTTAGGCTCCCATTTTGGGGGCTTTTTTTATGTCTGAATTCTAAAAAAGGAACAAAAAAATGGCTACTGCAAAACTTCATAATTACCCAACTACCGGTTTCGCCCTGATTGAAGGGAATCAGCTAAACAAAATGGTTAGTGTCGTTAATAGCCTCAACCAATCTTTTGGGACGTTTACGGCAAACAGCAACATCGCTGTCACGGTTGCCGATACTAATGTTGGACCTAATTCCATAATTATCCCAACCTTGAAAACTGTCGGTGGAACAGTAGGGGCCTCTGTTCCAGCAGTAAAAACTATTACAGTTGGTGTTGGCTTTACCATAACCGCATTAGCGAGTGACACGTCCGTCTACAATTATATGATTATCAATCCTACTCTCTCTCTGTAGCATTCAATGGGGGAGCCAGTCGCATTAATTGGGGGTTACTATGAGGCTAAAAGCATCATTGCTGCGGCGCAGGCGTGCGTTAATCTATATCCTGAAGCGAACCCAAAAAGCGCGCAGTCTCCATTTCCATACACCAACTACTTAACGCCAGGTCTTACCCTATTAGTTTCAACGATATATGCGACAGTGCGTTGTGTATATCGCACTTCTAACGGGCTGCTGTACGCGGTGGTGGGATCGAACGTTTACTATGTGGGCCAGGACTATTCCTTAACACTTGTTGGGATTATTGGCAGTGGCAGTAATTCGGTTTACATGGCTGATAATGGGCTAGCTGCGGTTATTGTTGATGGAACGCCGAACGGATACGCGATTGACCTACTAACTAACAATTTCGGTCAGATCTCAAGCGTCAATTTCTACGGTGCTGATCGGATTGGTTATTTAGACACCTATTTTCTGTTCAATCGGCCCGGAACTGCACAGATGTATATCTCATTATCTGAAGTAGACTACTCCATGTTAGTTGGTGGCACGGCATTTGATGCTTTAGATATAGCGGCTAAAACTGGCTACCCTGATGCTATAGCAGGCATAGTTGTTATGCACCGTGAAGCATGGTTAATTGGCACTCTGACTGCCGAGATATGGTACAATTCTGGCGCTCCCGATTTTACATTTGAAGCAATGCCGGGTGCTTTTATAGAGCATGGGTGTGCGGCTCCTTATTCTATCGCACAGCAGGATTTAAATGTTTACTGGCTGTCACAGGACGAAGAGGGGCAGACAATAGTATTGTTGGGAAACTCCTACAGAGTAGAGCGGATCTCAACGAATGCTCTTGAAAACGAGATATCAAAATACACCAATATTAGCGATGCCATCGGATACTGTTATCAAGAGGAAGGACACGCATTCTATGTGCTGACTTTCCCAAATGCAAATGCCACATGGGTATTTGATCAGTCTGTAAAATTATGGCACCAGCGTGCCTGGACTGATCCTAATGGCGGTCTAAATCGGCATCGTTCGAATTGTGCGACTAACGCCTATGGTGTCAATATTGTAGGAGATTGGGAAAATGGCAATTTATATGCCCTTGATGTCACTAATTTTACTGATAACGGTCAACCAATTTCAAGGATTCGCTCCTTTCCCCATTTGGTGAAGGGTAGTCGCCGCATTGTGCATAAATCATTTATTGCCGATATGGACGTGGGCGAGGATGACGGCTCTATTGATGGCTCTACACCGTTCAATCCTCCCGTGGTTTCCCTGCGGTGGAGTGATGACAAAGGCAAATCCTTCGGCAACCGTCTCGAACAGAGCTTAGGTGCCGGTGGTCAATACCAAACAAACATCAAATACAACAGACTCGGAATGGCTAGAGATCGCATATACGAGCTCTCGTGGTCATGTCCGTGCGGTACAGCGCTCAACGGTGCGTATCTTGAAACTGAACTATGTGAAACATAATGCTGACACAACAGGGTTTTCCGCAGATTAGCGCACCGTTTTTGGATCAAAAAACCGGAATCATAAATCAGACCTGGTTGCAGCTGCTGATTGCGCTATGGAACCGGACTGGTGGGGGCATGGGAGATATCTCTGATACCACAACGTTCCTGTCCCTGGCATTGAGTGACAACATAAATAGCCGCCCTACAGCACCCAGCGCTCCTATATCTAGCATTACCGTCACAGCATCCCCGTTTAGTTACCAGGCATCGATTGCTGGTCAGGTTTGGATCAACCAGGGCACTTACTCGTTTCTGACGTTAACGAGAGGAGCTGTAACGCTGTCTCTCGGTCCTGTGACGCGCGGAACAATACTGCTTTCAGTCGGTGACATTCTCACGTTTACCTACACCACGTTACCTCCAACCCTATATTTTGTCCCATTATGAGCATAGTACCTGCCAATCTATGGCCCGAGTTACAGATAGGTACCAGCAATACCGTTTTGTTCGCCTCGGTGAGCACAGGCGTCAATATCGTCAAAAGTGCCGTTTTTACCAACATCGATACCGCAACGCACTATGTGACGGTGTATGTCGTGCCAGGTGGCGGCGTTGCCAGCGCTAACAATATAATTATTGACGCATTTCCTATTGCTCCCAGACAGGCCTACGTGTCGCCTGAACTCAGCAATCTGGTGCTACTCAATAGCATGTCGCTGATCGCCATTTGCGATACGTCCAACGTAATAAACACTATAGGGAGTGGATTTATTCAATGAGAAACTTTTTAAAAATAGCTCAAAATATAGACATTATTCCGCTTCTGCATGCAGTGCAGAGACAACCCAATCTGTGGAATGTTAATACCCTGCGTACTGCACATCCAGGATCGCCACACAGTGAGATTGATGACATATGGTTATGTTTTAATGATTTAGATACGTATCTCGAAAGTGGAGATACTGCAACTATAGATGAGTATGATAGTATTTTTTATCCCGCATGGAATGACTTACCTCAGGTACGAAGCATTGTTTTTGACCTTATGAGACGCGTAGAGGGAATTAGATTAGGTCGAGTACTCATTACTCGTTTACCTGCTGGTAAAAAAATAGGTACTCACACTGATAGTGGACCTTGCGCCACATATTATCAGAGATATCACATCATTCTTCAGAATCATCCAGGCTCAATATTTAGAGGCGGAGATGAAACGATATGTATGAACGCTGGAGAGTGTTGGTGGTTCAACAATGCTGCAGAGCATGAAGTGATTAATAACAGTGTAGATGACCGTTTAACCCTAATTGTTGATATCAAATGCTAACAGCTCAAGTCGAAAGTCTAACAACAGGTGCTGATGAAATTTTACCTTTATTGTCAATCCACTACAGAAAATTGGCGCTGAACCAAGATAAAGTTCCGTTAGATCCTCAATACGACATCTATCTTGAACGCGATAGTCGTGGAGAAATTACCTACATCACATTGCGAGATAACGGAAAACTTGTCGGTTATTGGATCGCGTTTATAGCACCAGGATTGCACTATAAAACCTGCCTAACAGCCACAATGGATATCTGGAATGTACTGAAAGAATATGAAGGTGGTGTTGCTCCACTCATATTGATGCGCGCTGTAGAGCGAGAATACAAAAGACGTGGGGTCAATAGATCTTACGTAGGCGAGAAACTTCACAAACCATCCGGCAGATTATTTACAGCATTTGGTTATCACCCCGTAGAAACATATTACTCAAAATGGATAGGATAAAATGGTAGCCGCAGCACTAATAGGATCCGCAGCCGTTGGAGCTGTCGGCAGTTCAGTCGCAGCAGATAAAGCTGCGGGTGCACAAAAGAAGGCTTCGCAACTGAGTACTGACACGCAACGTCAGATGTTTGATATCACCCAAGAAAAACTATCACCCTACGTTTCTGCCGGGAATACTGCCACAAATATGTTGGTCGATAAGTTACCCGACCTTACAAAACCTATAATGCTCGATCAAGCAGCATTAGAAGCGACTCCCGGCTATAAGTTTGCGTTGGATCAGGGTCTGAAGAGTATCCAGAGTAGCGCTGCTAAAAGAGGCCTTGGTGTGTCAGGCGCAGCTCTCAAGGGCGCCACACAATATGCCACCGGTCTTGCTGATAATACCTATCAGAATCAGTTTAAAAATAACCTAGATAGCTCTAACGCTATTTATAATCGCTTATTTAATCTGTCTACCCTTGGAGAAAATGCTGCTGCTGGAGTAGGAAAAGCGGCACAGGAAACTGGTGCAAATATTGGCAATAACATAACAAATGCAGGACAAGCGCAAGCGGCATCCCATTTGCAGACCGGACAGTCTATAGGAAACTTTGCAAATGCAGCTGCGAATGGATACAGAGCAAATCAGCTGACCGATATGTATGGCGGTGGATCATCTCCAAGTAGCACAAGTTGGGATTGGTAGAGATAGAAATATTACTTGTTGTACGTAAAATCACCTGAAATTAAATGTAAGAAAAATGCCTATAAACAGTATCGACACCTCAATTTACAGTACAAAACAACCTGAGCCAATAAACCCTTTGACGGCTCTGAAAGAGAGTATCGATGTTAGGAATGCCTATCAGCAGAACCGCAATGCGGTGCAGGAAAACCGTAATGCTGTTGAGCACAACAAACTCATCCAGGAACAGACGCAGGGAGCGCATCAAGGTGTACTGAAAAGCCAATTTGATAATGCCCTACAGCAAATGAATAATCTAAATGGGATTTTGTCGCCATTAGCTAAAAATCCTAATATTACACAACAAGAAATGAGAAATGCAGCAGATAACGCTGTGGCTATCGGAGCCCTCACACCTCAGGTTCGGGATGAAATAATAAAAACTTGGGGTGAGGATACCCCAGAAAACAATAGAAAAACTGTACTGAAAACACTTTTTCAGATCCAAGATCAGGCGACCAAATTAAAACTAATCTATGGCAACCCCACTAGCGTAGATACAGGAGCTGGAAAACAGTTTGGTAACCAATCATTAACCACTGGAGAATTCAGACCTACTAACACAGTGCGGAACGAACTTTCCCCTCTTCAGAAGACAGAGAATCAAACCTATATTGATAAAGCAAGTGGGGATACGGTTACTTCTCCCACTGGAACTCTTTTTAATAAATATGGTGATCCTATAGGTACCCCCCTTGCTCCTACTCAAAATCCTAATCAAGGTATTGGTGGCGAAGTTGACCCTGAGGAAAAAGAACTTGATCAACTTCTTGCTGAAGCAAGCCATCCTCCCGGATCACAGCCACAGCCGGAGAACGTTCCCACTGGTTCCCAACTGCCTATAGGTACTCGGACGATTAGTCGTGCCCCAGGCGTAGTAGAATCTATGAAAAGAGCAGCTGAATCAGGCGACGCATTGCGTCAGGTTGCTGACTCCGTTCCGCAGATGGCAGGAATGCTCAGTCAAATGGAAGGCCTTATCAAATCCGGTGATTTCAATTCAGGCCCTGGTGCTGAAAAATGGGGAAAAGCTCTTTCAGAAGCTCAGAGACTTTTTGGGGTAAAAACTGAACGCGTTGCGAATCAAGAAGAGTTCAATAAATTGGCTGGCCTAATTGTTGCTGAACAATTTAAAGCTATAGGCGGCACAGGAACTGACAAAAAGTATGATGCTTCAATGGGGATTAGTCCCAGTACCGGGTTATCAAACCAAGGAAATGAACGCATAATTGCTCTGCTTAAGGGTAATACAGATGCGATCAAAATTAAGAATATTGAATGGCAGAAATATAAAAATGAACATGGGGCTGGGAGTTATGGAGAATTTTCCAACGAATTCAACCAATCTTTTGACCCACGCGTCTTTCAATCCCAGCATATGTCTAAAAACGAACGTATAAAAATGGCAGACTCATTAAGTCCAGCTGAAAGAGCAAAATTTAAATCAGATTACAATCAGGCTATAGAAAAATCGTGGATTAGTAAGTAGGTATACTATGGCTATTGATTATTTTGAGAGAGACTTTGGAAGAGAAGAAAGTGCTCCCGTAAAAAAAACCGCTGCTGCTAATGCTCCTGCTAGCGAGCCTATCGACTATTTTGAGAGAGATTTCACTAAAGAAAAAGTGCCTGTTTCGAACAAAAATTTGAGTTATTTTGCTGGCGTTGGTGCTGGAGCAGAAAAATCACTGCGTAAGGGATTGGCTGCGCTAACTCCCGCTGCAGAATACCTTGAGAAAAAACTAGAGCCTATCGTTGGTGATGTCACATTTGGCAGCAAATTACCCAAAGCCAAAGAAGCCGGTCTACAGAATGCTGAAATTATAAAAGAAATTGACCAACAAGAATATCCTTGGAGCTCGAAGGGTGTTGGGACTTTGAGTGGCGATGCCCTGGTAGCTTACGCGCTAATGCGTAATCCAGCAAAATTATTAGGTTCTGGGCTTAATACTTTAACAAAATCGAGTCCATTACTGGAAGCAGGGGCAGCCTCTGTGCAAAATGCGATTAGAAACAGCGTTTTGTTAAAAGGCGCAGAGCTGGCTACTAAGGGGGCAGTAAGCGGTGGCGTGACTAATTTACTCACGTCTGGTGGTTCAGAAAAATCAAAAGGAGACTTGTTGCTGGAAGGGGCTGAAGTTGGAGGGCCTTTAGGAGTGCTTGCTCCCCTTGCAGGACAGGGCGGCAAATTCGTCGGAAAATATTTAGAACCTCTTTCTGAAAAAGGTCGGGAAGTCATTGCGAGTAGGATAATTCAATATTTTGCTGGCAAAAATCCATTAACCTCTACGGCTAATATTGGTAGAGAGATTGTGCCTGGATCTAAAGGGACAATGGCTGAAATAACTGCAAACCCTGGTATAGCAAAATTGCAAAGCACTCTGCGCGATCAGAATTCAGCAGGTTTTGTTGAGCGTCAGACTGAAAATGCTGCAGCACGAAACGCTCACTTAGATAAAGCTACTGGGACACCGTTAGACATTCAAACAGCTACCAATGCTAGAGATATAGAAGCTAATGCAATAGTGAGTAAACTTTTTAAAGATAGTCCTCAGGTTGACACGAGTAAAGTAGTCAATATCTTGGATAAGATTCTTACCGGCAGTAGAGGAAAAAGAGACGCGGTTAAAAACAGCCTTAATAATATCAGATCTAAATTAGTGGTAGGACAAGAAGTTTTAGAAAAAAAACCGGAGATCTTTGATGCCTATGGCAATGTGATGAATAAAGCAGGATCAGAAAATCATAAATTGAAATATGAAACAGATGCCAAAACTTTATACGATAGTGTACGTAAGCAGATCGGTGATCTTTTAGACAAAAGCGACTTGACTAATAAGGCTGGAATACAAGCTGCGCGAGAATTAGGTGTAGTAAAAAATGCATTAGACAAGGCTATAACAAAAGCGGCCCCGGGGTTTAAAGAATATCTGACAACATATCATGAAACATCAAAACCTATCAACGCTATGGAGTGGTTACAAGGACTCAGGTTAACTGATGCATATGGTAATATAACTCTACAGAAAGTAGATAATGCTCTGGAAAATTTGACAAAGCTAAAAAAAGCCAAAGGAGTCAATAACGCAAAGTCCGTTACTGGAGATCAACAGAAGATTTTACAGGATATTCGTGAAGATTTGTTACGTAAGGGCAATTTGACATTAGGAAAGTCGTATGGCTCCAATACCGTTCAAAATGCTGGCGGCCAAAATCAATTAGAAGCTCACTTACCCGGCAAACATGGGCTTTTTTCTGGAAAACTGGACCCCGAGTTAATTGGGGCCGTTTTAGGGGAAAATATAGGCAGCCTGTTTGGGGTAAAAGGCGCTGGTACAGTAGCGGGGGCATTTGGTGGAAAGGCTATAAAAAATGTCTATAATAAAAAGGCCCAACTCATCAAAAATCAGTTGGAAGAATACATGTTACATCCAGAATTATATTCGCATATACCTGACAAAAATGGGCTTGTGTCTCGGATGGTACAAAATGCCCTTGCTTCTAAAGGGTTTGTTCCCGGAGCGGTGCTTACAAGCAATGCTCTTCTGGACAATGTAGAAAATTCTAAGTCGAATAAATAAAACCACTAACGCTTCTAAAGTTTCGTGTATGTCTTCACAAATCACGGCGTATAGAAAAAGAAAACCAAGAGAACACCATATAAAACCAGACATTAGATCAGACATTAGACCTTAACTATCTCTTTATAATTTAAAAATTAAAGCCTCTCAGATTCGTTCTGAGGGGCTTTTTTATTGGAAAAAGCAATGGCCTCGACAGCAACATTACTCCCTAACGGAAAGCAGCAATTCATTGATCAGAACGGTGTGCCGTTGGTTGGTGGCACGGTTGCTTTTTACATACCTAACACATCTACGCCGCAAAATACATGGCAAGATCCAGGGGAGACGATTTTAAACACCAATCCTATTGTCCTGGATAGCCGTGGACAGGCGCTTATTTACGGCGCAGGAGATTATAGACAGGTCGTTAAAGACGTTAACGGCAACACTATCTGGGACCAGCTGACCAGCGGCGGTACTGGCGAAAGTGACGGCTCTACGTATGTGAACATCCAGACTACTTTCGGCGCTGTGGGTGATGGCGTGGCTGATGATACGGTGGCGCTTCAGAATGCCCTCAATTATCTGAATGCTACAGGAAGTTGTATATATTTCCCCAGCGGTACCTATCGTATCACTAGTCCTTTGTCGATTACGTTTACCTATACATCGGACATGGCCATTACGCGTCCGTCGATAAAAGGAGACGGTCCTACGAACTCTGTTATCTGGTGGGATGGTTCTAACACCCCGACTCTCTATATGATGACTATTCAACGTGTAGAGTCGTCAGATGGACCGGGGCTACATGCACACAGCGTCATAGAAGGTATTGGATTTTCACCCATCAATACTGGAAAAAACTACTATATAAACGGACTTCTTCTACTTAAATGGGCCTATCTCCATTTAAGAGATGTGAGATTCTTCGGCTTGAACGTTGGTCTCACTCTAAATCAGGTAGCTAGCTCCCAGTTTGAGAGCCTAGAGACTCGTGGTAACAACTATGGTGTTTACAACATTGGCTCAATCTCGTCCACTTATAGTCCTGTCTATCAAAACCATGCTCAGACGTGGACATCATGTTACATAGGGAAAAATAATACTGGTGGGATGCTATCACAGGATGCTCAGTTTACATTTATTGGAGGATTTGTAACCAATAACGGATTTACTGCGCCAACTAATACTGGATATGGAGTCACCATTGCCAACTCGCAAAACCCAGCCGTTGCATGTCAATTTACTGGTACGACATTTGCGGGTAATGGGACAACTGGAAATTCTGGCTCTAATGCATCACGGGCTGATGTTTATATCCTGCATAACAATGCCATTTCCGATGCAAATTACAATTTTGATGGATGTACGTTTGACCGTTTGAGTATCAATTATGCCCCATACGGCATATATTTAGATAAAACTGCTGCTACAGCTGCGAACTTATCTGTTAACGGATGCAATTTTCAGGATGATGGAGTTTATACGCCATCAGCTAGTAGGCCATATATACTACTTTTTAATGATGGTGGTGGTCTTACAAATGTTAACCTAGATGTCTGTGGTAACTGGTATAACCAAACTATCGAATATCCAAGTTTCGTTACAGGGATTAACTATTATCCAGGCACTATCCCATCAGTTTCTAGGATGAAATCCTATTGTGTTACCGTTTATAATACAGCTGGGAATCAGTCTATTCCTACTACTACTGATACTATTATCACCTGGAATACAGCTATCATCAACGATGCTGGAATGTGGAATGTAAGTACGCCAACTCGTCTAACTGTGCCAGCTGGCGCTACTAGAGTTAGATTACAGGGTAACCTTCGATTAGCTGCAAGCAGTCCTACAGGGCAAATTTCTTACATGTTAATCATGCATAAAAACGGCGCCGATTTTATCGGACTTGGAAAACTTCAATTGATTGTAGGGGCTACTGGAATTGCAAATGCTGCATATAATAGACATTTAAATTGTTCTTCGGCTGTGGTGCCAGTGACTGGTGGTGACTATTTTGAGCTATCATGTTTGCAAAACTCTGGGAGTACGGTTGTTACTGATAGTGGGTCACCATTAGCTATAGATGCTACCTGGTTCTCCATGGAAATAATCGAATAATTAAATCTCAATGGCCGCTTTTTAGCGGTTTTTTTTATGTCTAAATCAAAGGAAAATGTCATGAAATTGCTAATTGTCTCCATAGTTTTGATGGTTTTTCTATCACATAGTGCCATGGCTCAGGATGTTGTATCGGTTTGTTTGCCATCAAGTTCGAAATTTGGTGGTACTAACTGTAATCCTGTCACATCTACCAATCCTTTTCCTATTAGCGGCTCTTCAGCCCCAATCAATGGATCTAGTAACTATGCGGCAGCAACTATTGGTGCATCATCAACTAGCGTATTGGCATCAGCTACAGTTAGATATTTTCTCTCTATCACAAATCAGAGTGCGGTAAACAATGTCGCGTGTAACCTCGGTGGTACCGCTGTCATTAATGGAGCTGGTTCCATAGATATTCCTCCTGGCTGGCAGCTTGTGTGGGAGGGAACATATGTTCCACTCGATGCTGTTAACTGCATAGCCTCAGGTTCTTCTACACCGATAACAGTAGGAGCCAGATAATGAAAAAAATCAGTTACCTATTGGCTTTTTTGTTGGCAGCCACTTCTTTAGAGGCGCAGGCATTTTTGTATGGTCCACCAATCGCGGGTAATGGAATAACCGTTACTGGTTCGATCGTTGGAATAACTGCTCCGGTTAGCATAGCTAATGGTGGCAGCGGTCAGATTACTGCTAATGCCGCACTAAATGCATTTCTACCATCTCAAACAGGAGAGTCAGGTAAATTTCTGAGCACCAATGGTACTTCTACCAGTTGGGTAGCCGAAACTGGTGTTGGTACAGTGACCAGTGTTGGTTACACAGGAGATGGAGTTATATTCAACAGCACCGTTACAGGATCTCCAGTTACAGCCAGTGGTACATTTGTACCATCACTTTTAACTCAAACGGCTACGACTGTCCTTGCTGGTCCAACAACTGGCAGCGCAGCTACACCAACATTCAGAGCGTTATCAACAACCGATATTGTCGGACTTGGAACAATGGCCACGCAAGCCGCCAATAATGTACTGATCAGTGGTGGGACCATTGAGAACGCTACAATCACTGGCGGGACATTGGATAATACAGACGTCGGCGACACGATACCGGCTAATGGAACATTCAGCAATCTCACAGTCGGTGGGCTAACTCAATTGCAAGGCGGCTTAGTGGTAACGTTCACAGGTGTAACAAGTGGATCAACTTATAATGCTACACCTTCTGATTGTATAATAAATGTCTCTAAGTTTATTGTTAGCGCAACCAGTGTAGTTTTATCAGGTATATCTCCTGCGGGACAGGTAGTTATAATTAAAGATGCGAAGGGAGTGGCAGCAGCAAACCCCATTACCATTACTGCTGCGGGCTTCACGAATACCATAGATGGACAATCCTCATATGTCATAAATGTCAATTACGGATCTGTCAGTCTCTACAACAACGGCATGGGTTGGAGCGTATTCTAACCGCCTTCTCCCATAATTTTCTCAAATAATCCCAATAATTAGAAATTTAACAGGCGCAACCAATGGCGATCACCTGACCCATTATTGCTGCGCGCTATTCAGACAAGGAACAATCAAAATGACTTACACACCTATTTCATTATTCCCAACTTTAACTCCATCATCATTCTCCAGTAACCAAAATAACTATGCTCCAACGGGTTTAGCATCAGCATCAGTTTTATACCTCACAACGACAGCTGTATGTGGGCTAACTGGCATAACTGGTGGAGTTGATGGCCGAGTCATTACCCTCGTTAATATCGGGAGTTACCCATTATATCTCTACAACGCTAATGGTAGTTCGTCGGCTGCAAACGAATTCGGGATTGGTAAAAACCTAGTCCTGTATCCAACTGAGAGCATCCAACTTGTTTATGATGGCACCCTTAGTAATTGGTTGCAGCTTGGCCAATACGAGGAAGAGGAGGTCCAATATTGGGGTGATGGTTCCGATGGGGCCGTTACATTTGCGTCCAATACGATACAGACCGTCCTGACACGAGATATGTATTATTCCAATACTACTCATACTGGTACTGCTGGTGTTGTAACAAATGGTTGTAAAATGTTTGTCTCGCAAACCATGGACATCTCGGCGGCCCCTGTAAATTCGATCCGAAACTCAGGATCTGCTGGGGTTACTGCTAATAGTGCAACGGGGGCTGCGGGTGGCGGAACAACAAATCCAAACACTATTGGAGCTGGAGGTGTGGGAGGTGCAGGAGCATCCGGTACAACGACAGTAGGCGGCAATTCGGCAGCAGTTGCAACCCAAACGTATTCTAACGGAAGTGAAGGGGGAGCTGGAGGAAGCGCTGGTGCAGGATCCAGTGGTGCTGGTGGCAGTGGTGCCCTTCAAGGATTGACATCAAATCTCAATTTTATCCGCATATTCAACTCTGACATGCTGTTTGGTCCTAACCAGATAACTGGAGGAGCTGGTGGTAGTGGG
>Ga0210400_10003848_pt1 | contig 13164 bp, 13 predicted proteins | sample IncBWH26MmetaG_FD_155456 | JGI IMG/M metagenome (GOLD analysis project Ga0210400, IMG submission 155456) | Forest soil microbial communities from Barre Woods Harvard Forest LTER site, Petersham, Massachusetts, United States - Inc-BW-H-26-M | ecosystem: Environmental > Terrestrial > Soil >...
CGGCATTGCCAACTCTGGCCATGTCCGCAAAGCGAACGAAGGGCCGATGGGTTGTATACGAGCGCCGCAACGGGGAATTTATCTTTCTGTCGCGGCTTTTCACAACGAGAGCGCAGGCAGAAAAGGAACGCGATAAACTGACGGCAACATTCACATACAAAAAGGTCTCATTTTGGCGTGGGGCTTGTCGCTAAGGAATAGCAGCCTTCTCTTCAATCCGCAATTTCAGAGCTTCAAGTTCCTGCTTGGTCATGCCTTGCAGAGCCATCGCTGTGGCCAGATACAAAGCGGGAACGTGTTTCATTTTGTCGCCATGTTCTATCTTGCGACGGAGTTTCTGCACTTCTGGATCAGCGCCCACTCGCAAAAACACTTTATAAGCGTCGGGGATGGGCAGGGTCTTTTCGATCAGGCCATGCTTAACCAAAATGCGATGATACGACGGTACTGCCAACGCCGATGGATGGGTCTGCGGAGGATGGGTTTGAGGAGCGCGCTTGTTTTGTTTTCGGTGTTTCATTGCACCATGCTTACATGTTTTCTCGATGCGGTCTCGATTGATATATTGCGTTGTCCTGAGTGTGACGCACTATTCGAGCGTGGGCGATTCGTGTGCTACGGCGCGAAGCCACAGGCACACCAAAACTAGAGGCACTGGACCCTTCACTCAGCAACAGACAATAAGCGCTGCCACGTTCTGGCTAATACGGCGGCTCGTTCCCTGATGCTGTGTTAGGCTCTCGGCATGGTCAGAACTGAGGGGGACGCGAAGGGTGCTCGGCAAGGGTTCTGTGTCGCCATCGCGTCCCGGGGTTAGGGGTTACTCAAATAGAGTACGCCTTCGAACGCAAGAACGACAACGCTCACTCGGACGACCCTTGCGCAAATGCTCACCACTGTTCGAAGGACTCGGCTTGTCACCCCCGCTCTGGTAGGTCGCGCGGCCCATATCCAACACGTCAAATTCATGCGATAATCGCCCCACTGTCCCTCCTGCTCGTCCCCCGATTTGGAGTTTGGATGCGCATGCCCTTTTGCATCCTCAATGTGCGCGGCGATGTGCTCGACGACGGAGAGCTGCACTTCGTAGAGGCGGTGCAAACCTTCGACGCTGCGAGAGCGCGTGTGCAGACACTCTCGAAGTCATGGCCGGGCCAGTATCTTATTTATGATGCGGCGACGGGAGTGTTCATCACCGCAACCGACGAAGAGGCGTGACCGTTAGCGCCCAACACAGATGCCTTCTACTCTCAACGAAAAGAGTCGATGTCTTAGACTGGATTCAGTGATCCCAGTACGACGCGGCTAGGCTTCAGTCGCTGAAGTAATCCCCTCTGCGGACAAAGGCCATTAGCACAGACAACGGTCTGCACTTGTTCCTTTGACAATTCCCCCCACGAGAAGCGATACCAAGATTCCATGGTTACCGCAGGAGAACTGTTCGAACGTGGCCTCTTTTTGCCGACCAAATCAACGATGGCCCAATGTTCTTCGCGCTGCTGAAGATATCGTAGAGACGCACGCCCTCGCGGCCGAAGCGGCCGCGTTCTCCGGCTACAAGGAGAAGACCATGGCGAAGCGAGCAGAGAAGCGGGAGCGCAGATCGATGGTATTGCAGCCGGATGCGGCTGGCATCGATATTGGCGCGGAGGAGATTTTCGTCGCGGTACCACCGGATCGTGATGAGGAGTCGACGCGCAGGTTCAGCAGCTTCACCCGCGACCTGCATGCACTTGCCGATTGGCTCGGCCGGTGCCGGATTCAGACCGTGGCGATGGAGTCGGCAGGGGTGTATTGGATCCCGCTGTTTCAGATACTGGGGGAGCGCGGCTTCAAAGTTTATTTGGTCAATGCGCACTATCTGAAGAGTGTGCCCGGACGCAAGAGCGAGATACCGTTGGGGCAAAGTAGAGGGTCACAATCGGTTGAATGCGAGCAAGGTCACGCGACGCTAACAACGTGCTCCTTAATCGCAAACCTTACCAGATCAGAGTTCGTGCGCAATCCGAACTCCTTCATGATTCGGTACTTGTGAAATGCCACCGTGACGGTCGCGACATCCAGCACGGCAGCGGCTTCTTTCATGCTGTGGCCTTCGCACAGTAGTTGAAGGACTTCGCGCTGACGTGTGGTTAGAGTCTTGGCTCGATCAATCCGAGGATCTAGAATGAACTCCTCGAGCCGCCGGCGCGCGATCTTTGGGGTGACGTATTGCTTGCCTTTCAAAACGTCGTGAATTGCCGTGCTCAGTTCGGACCGTGAGGAGTTCTTCAAAAGGTACCCGGATGCCCATTCCTTCAGCACTTCCGAAGCGACGAGGTGGTCTTCGTTCACAGTAATGACAATCATTCTTGCATCAGGCATCATTTTCTTGAGCTGACGACCCGCTTCCAACCCGCCGAGCACTGGCATACCAATGTCAATGAGGATTACGTCTGGCTTCAATGCCGGAGCGACTTGAAGAAGCTTGCGCCCGTCCGGAACGATCCCGACGACGTCAAATTCCAGCTCGAGCAGCTTTCCAAAAGCCTCGGCGACAAGAGTATGATCATCCGCGAGCAGGATGCGGGGCTTTCCCATAGTTACCTCCCAGAGTGCGGCGGAGGGCGGAGTGAAAACGCCAGTTAGGCTGAATATTGGAAGTTATAGTAAACATATTTCTACCACCCTTGACAAGAAACCTCGTTCGATACCGTCTGAGTCTGCTTGGGATGCGTTCGGCCAGTAGCCGCGAAGAAATACATCCGTCTTTCGGGAGGCTGCGAAATTGCGTGGCACCGTGAAGTGGTTCAATAACACGAAAGGGTATGGCTTCATCGGGCGCGACGATCACCCGGATGTTTTCGTTCACTATTCCGCGATTGTTGGTGAAGGTTATCGCACTCTGCAGGAAGGAGACGTGGTCGAGTTCGAGATTGTGCAGGGACCGAAGGGGCCGCAAGCTGCCAATGTTCGAAAAGTCGAGAGCTAAGTTGCACAGTGGGTTTGTACATTTGTGGCGTTGCTCGAATCCGGGAAGTGACTAAGGAATCGTAGGTCAGGTGCTGGATGACTCTTCCATTTCGGACACTTCGCTTATGCTTTATTCGCGTATGGAAGTCGGCCCGTTGCAGATGGCGGGCGTCAAAGGCCTCGTCAGTGTCGCCACGCTAATTCCCGCCGAAAAGCTCGATCCCTTCCTGCTGATCTACGTCCAAGCCTCCCGGACCTATCGCCATGCGGAAATTCGCGACCAGAGCACTGACTCGAGCTTCCGTGCTTGGACTGCTTGGTCGCAGCCCACCCGCAACGGAACTCGCCATGCGAGTTCGTAGCCCTCAGTCTTCGGTCCCGTGCCCTAGCGCCGACTAAGCCTTCGCCTCAAGCTTAGCGGACTCCCCACTACCCACTCGGCGGAATAGCCCGGATGATCCCAGTTCATAGGGCAGCAGTCGAATCCTTTCCACAGACCGGATACCGCTGATACGCAAACAGTGAACTCAGTCCTGATTAACGTCGAAAACCAGACGAGTAGAGTACTAGAACGCGAAGCCTGGCCGTAGTTTACAGAACTATAGGAATTGATAGTTCCGTAGCCGAACTGGCAACCCTAGTATTACGAGTAGCGTGGACTTGACGCCACTCCGCCGCTCGCTCGTGTTCGGGGCTGAATCTGTGTGCAAACAAACGGGAGACTGCATAGTAGATAAAAAAACATCCGAGTCGCACGCCTCAAGTCAATGGATCATAAACAAAAGTTGATGGCATTCCTGAGGATCACTGCGCAACTGGTGGATCGATTCGAGCAGCTTGCACCGGACGTGGATGGTAATACCGACCCCGCTGATGTCCGTCTCATCAAAGCGTTCCGTACGAAGCTTGATGAACTTATTCTTTCGCAAGGTGCAAAATCGGCACGCCGATTTAGAGGCAAACGATGACTGCACGGGTCGTAAAGGAACATGCGGCATTATCGGCGTTCTTCATGCTTTGGACAGACTGGGCGTGGCTATTCATAAATCGGCGCGATTCAGGACGGGTCAAGAGTACGCCGAATCACATTTGCTGGTTGCGATCCTAACCGTGTCCCCTTCATTCTGGGTCTTGCGTCCCTCGCCTGCGATTCCTATGTAGTGGACAAATACAACTGGACCGTCATGGCGCCCAATGAAACCGCAACCTTTACTGTTGTTCAACCATTTTACCAGATCTGGCACTAGCGTTCTCCCTTACACCAACGGCTTCGCTGCACTTTGCGTCTTCTTAGCAAGAACTCATTCACTGCCTTTCGCACCAATGCCGACACAGGGGCAAGGGAACGCTTTGACATTGCTCCCAGCGCCCTTATCTGGCTATCCGTAAGCCAAACCACAGTTCTCTTCATGTTTCTACAGGGCCGAATACATCTCGCCGTAGTTCCAGAACTATAAGAACTGATAGTTCCGTAGCCAAAGTGGCAACCCTAGTATTACGAGTAGCGTGGACTCGACATCACACGCCGACGCTCGCTCGTGTTCGGGGCTGAGAGTCCTTAAAAATGTAGCCCCGCACACGTGTGACTACCCGCGACTAGGCGTTGGAAATCAACAGGCATTTTGGATTTTTCTTCACAGGGTTGCAAGGGGAGACCGCATGGTGGACAAAAAGGACATGACCTATCTTCTTGAAGCCATTGAGCGCATCGCTCTCGACTTCAAGACAATGCAGCACATGCTAAATCACTGTCATCCAGAAGGTCCGTTGTGGATTCGTCATTTGCGCGATTCGCTGAAAGCGGTAGAACCGGTAGTTGATTCCATCTTTGTTGAAGTCCGCGAAAACATTCAATCAGGTCAATCCTTCGATAACGTAATTCCATCTCTGAGAGCAGCGCTGAACCGGGTGTCATTGTGAAAGTCACGCTTCCAAGGGTGAGAGCTAAAGAGCCGCCGCCTTGATTGGTGCGGTGCTTCCACATAGAAGTGCTGACGTCTGCATTCAATTTTGGTATCTTTCTGGACCAAGCGTACCAAGCTGGTCTCCGTGAACCATGCAATCCACAAGAATCTGGCCGAGCGTCTCCACCTTGCTGGCGGCGGCTCCTGGATCACACTGCTGTGCCTCGTAGCAATCCTTAACTATCTTTTGCAGCTTGTGTCGTTTAGCTTGCGATTACCAGCGGCCAGGATGACCGCCATTTGGTTACCCGGCGGGCTCCTCCTGGCTGCGTTCCTGCTTGCGCCCACTTCACGCTGGTGGACGCTTATTTTGACGTTCGCTCTGTCATTTATCGCGGCGTTTTGGTCCGACCGTCAGCTCGGACTCCGCATTGTCGTCCTCTCGATGCCAATCTCTTTTCTTGCTGCTGCACTTATCGCGCGATATCTCCGTGGAGCAAATGGTCAGCTTAGTTTCTCTACACTGAGAGGATTCCTAAAGTTCGTCGCCTTACAGGGTCTCGCATTCCTTCTCGCGGTCCAACTGCCGATTGCCGTCTACCAAAAATTATTTGGCGAGCCTGTCCCTTCTTTATCTGTGTTCGCGGTGCGCTACCTGGGCGACGTCCTGGGATGCTTGTTCGCGGCGCCAGCTTTCGCGTTTACTGCCGCGGCTGCCCTTAGGCGCGCTCCTGCAAGGAGCACGACATCCCGGACAGAATTGTTGAGCGCGCTGGCAGCTTACGTGACGGTGGCTGCAGTGGTTTTCGTCAGTCCATTAACGCCATTTCCGGCGCTGCTCTTTGCACCTCTCCCGATTCTGCTCTGGGGAGCACTTCGACTAGGCCTGGAAGGCGTTAGTTGGATGCTGCTCCTACTCGCTGTCGTCGCGACTTTTGGTGCGATTCACGGGCATGGGCCCTTCCTTGCGATGTCGCCGACGAACAACTTGCTACAGTTGCAGATGTTTCTTATAGCCTCGGGGCTGCCGCTCCAGGCACTCGCGGCGGCGGTTCACGAACGCAAGGTCAGTTCTGAAGCACTTCGAGAAGTCGAAGAACGGTTTCGTCTGGCGGCTCAGGCGGGAAAGATGTTCGCCTATGAGTGGGACGCTGCCACCGATGCGATCGTGCGCTCGGGAGAGAGCGCTCGGATTCTCGGGATAGATGAGGCGACGCCCACTACCGGTGAGCAAATATTGGCTAAGGTTCATCTAGATGACCGAGAAAGACTTATTGCGGCGATGGCCGAACTTAGCCCTGAGAAGCCCTTCCTCCAACTCAGCTATCGCATTGTCGGTCCCGACGGCACGGTGATTTGGGTGGAGAGGAACAGTCGTGCGCACTTCGACGAGCAAGGCAGGATGCGGCGGATAGTAGGCATGGTAGCGGACATCACCGAACGTAAGCTGGCGGAACAGGCACAGAGAGAATACGAGAAAGCCGTGGAAGGTTCGGAAGAGATGATCGCTGTTGTTGACCGAGAATACCGCTACCTGATCGCGAATCGTAAGTTCCTGAAGTATCGGGGCATGACGAAGGAACAAGTGGTGGGGCGTCTGGCCCCAGAAGTACTGAACCCGGGGGTCTTCGAGTCGGTCGTCAAAGGAAAATTAGACGAGTGTTTTTCGGGCAAAGTCGTTAAATACGAGATGAGATACACATATCCTGAGCTCGGCGAAAGGGACTTATTCATATCGAACTTTCCCATTGAAGGTTCGGTCGGCGTCGATCGAGTGGCTTGTATTTTGCAGGACATCACGGAGCGCAAGCGGGCCGACGAAGCACTACGAAAGAGCGAGGAGTGGTTACGTCTGGCGGTCCAAGCGGGAAGGATGTATGCGTTTGAGTGGGATGCTGCAACCGATGTGATAGTGCGATCAAAAGAGTGCCGAGGTATTCTTGATTGGATGGAAGATCCAACGTGTGTTACGGCCCGGCAATTTGTCGCCAGCGTGCACCCCAACGACCGCGAGACGTATGCCGCCAGACAGACGCTTACTCCTGAAAATCCTACTTATCAAACTAGCTATCGAGTTGTACGTCCAGACGGGAGTGTAATTTGGCTGGAGGCAAGCGGCCATATCTCTTTCGACGCGCAAGGCAAGACGCAGCGAATCATAGGCATGGTGAAGGATGTGACCGAAAGGAAGACAACGGAGGAAGCGCTGCGCGAAAGTGAAGAACGCTTGCGCATGGCGGCGCAGGCGGGACGAATGTACGCGTATGAATGGGACGTCGCCAGCGACACGGTTGTGCGGTCGCCGGAGTGCGCCGACCTGCTGGGTCTTGGTAGCCCAGCGCACACGACTCGGCGCGAAATGTTGAACTGTCTCCATCCGGACGATCATGGGATGTGCGGCGACCTGAGTGCAGTTACGCCACAGAATCCGACCTTGCGAGCGCGGTACCGCATCGGTCGGCAGGATGGCACCTGGATGTGGGCGGAGAAGACGGCGCGTGCGTTTTTCGATGACCAAGGCAAGATGGTGCGAATGATCGGCATGATCGCAGACATCACCGAACGCATGCTTGCGGAAGAGGCTCTTGCCAGCCTGAGCCGCAGGTTGATTGAGGCACAAGAGCAGGAACGCTTCCGCATTGCCCGAGAGTTACACGACGATGTAGGTCATCGGATGGTGCTCCTCCAGATGGGCCTGGACGAGTTTATGCAGAACATGGACGGGCTAAAGCCTAGCGCCCGAGAACTCCTGCAAAACATTTCGGAATTAGCGTCAGAAGTTTCGAGCGACCTTCACAACGTGTCTCACCAACTTCACCCAGCAAGACTGGACCTTATCGGATTGGTAGCCACAGTGCGGGACTACTGTAGAGAACTCTCCAGGCAGCACCACTTGCAAGTCGAGTTTGTCCATCAGGACGTTCCGGCGGAGACGCCAAATGACGTTGCTCTTTGTCTCTTCCGGATCGTACAGGAGGCCTTGCGCAACATTGTGAAGCACAGCGGAGCCGCGGAGGCCGAGGTTGAGCTGTGTGGCGATGGCCATCAAATCCACCTTCGCATCTCGGACGAAGGCAAAGGGTTCGACGCTGGGTCTGCGGCGGGACAAACCGGCCTGGGTCTAATCAGCATGCGCGAACGGCTGCGGCTTGTCGGGGGACATCTTTCGGTGGAATCGCAGCCGTCGCATGGCACGCGAATTCGTGTTCGGGTTCCGCTGGCCGCAACCGACGCGGCAGTCACAATCGAGGGTAAGGCTCACAAGGCAAGAGCATGAACATTCTCCGCCATGAATCATTGAAATGCTGTCAAACTTCAGGGGTGGTCAGCAGCAGAAAAGGACGTAATTAGAGAGAGCGCATTAATCGTCTTGATTTTGGGAGTTGCCGGCGCCGCATCGTTGCAGAGAGCTGTGGCCAGCGAAATATACGGCGTCCGGACGCTCGACCCGCTTGTCTTAGCAAGCGTCATGGCCTTGCTGGCGATCGTTGTACTCGCTGCCTGTTCCGTTCCTGCCCGTCGCGCAATCCGGGTCGATCCTATAGTTGCCTTGAGATATGAATGACAGCTTCGCGCAATTGACCGACATTCCGAACGCGCAGCCAGTGCCAGACCAAACGGCCCCTCTGACAGTCGCGAGACTCAGATCGGAACACCTTCCACGGTGAGCGGCTCTTCGCTTGAAGTAGAAGCTGCTTGGCGGGTGTTATTGTCGTTCCCCTCGGTTGAAGTTGGCGTCTTTCCGAACTGTTGGTCCACTTCGTTCAGGAGCCTACGTTCGAGGCCGGCGAGATTTTTTGCCCACTGCCCCAGCAGCATTCTCGTCTTCACTTCGCGATAGCCGAGACGACGTGCGAGCTCGCAAATCCGAGCGCTCTGCTCGTCTTGTTCCTGGTTCCCCTCCGGCGGGTCAAAGTGTTCGTCAGCAATCCATCTGCCTTCTGGGTAGAACTCGCTACTGATCTCCGATGCTCGCTCGTCATCGGTCTCGCGCACTAAATACTGCTCATCAGAGCCGAAGGCTGCTGGTCGCGTCATATCTCTTACGCTCATTTCAAGACTCAGGATATGGACCACCGACGAGTGCCTTATGCCGCTCTGGTCCTTGTACCAGATCCTTTCTGGGGTTGCCCTAAGTAGGGCCTTAACGCCTGACAAGCGATTGCCATGGAAGCGGCGGATTTGCATCAGGCCGTTCGAGAGGTTGCGGACCGAACGGTAGCTGCTGGTGTGCAGCCGGCACACAGCCCCCAGTTTTGGGAATCTCTCCAGCATGAAATAAAGGTCACCCGAAGGACGGCAGTCTCCTTGTTCCAAGTCGGGACAGCCATCGCCGCAGGACTCGTAGGGTTGATCCTTCTTGGGTCCGGCAGCGTATCGATACTGGCCCGGCCAAGCTTCGCCTTCTGGATGCTGACGCGTCTTGCGAACCGCTCGCATCTCGTAGCGTATGCCATTCCCGTTCGCGATTTGCACCAGTTCGCCGCGGCACTTGCAACCTCCCGCTGTCCACCAGGCATATTCTGTCCGCAGGATTTCCTCGGGATCGTCATGCAAGAAAACAATTCCGAGTTCCGTTGGCTTCGCTTCATGCGCCTCGGTAATGTCCGGCGCCGGCTCCCAAACCACATCCTGTCCTCGCAGTGTCTTTCGCTTGAATACGAAATGATCGAGCCGCCTTGGATGGCTGTTTTGATTCCCCGGTTCCGGTGCCTCTCCGATCGCAACTTTGATCGCAACCGGAAGTTTCTCCAGTGCCACTCCGCTTTCATCGTGTGTCAATCCGAGGATGCCCATATTGCCTTCTCCTTAAAATAAAGTTTGTCCGATCGAAGAGTTGTGCCGCTACCTGTGGCCAACGGCTAGAACAAGGTCAACTGGGTGTCGCTGCTCTCCCCACGGCGAGAGAGCTTCCGGCGTGACTCTGCCAGCGACTGCCTGAGCGAATCCCATTGATCGGTCGCCACCGGGTCTGTATCCATAAGAAGAGGAGGTTCATTCGCGATGGCGACTTCCAATTCAATGGTTTCCGAGACACGCGTTCCGAATGTTTCCTCCTGCTTCTTCTGCAGCGTCGACCAGACCGCGTCAGCTCGCTCCCCAATTCCCTTCTCCGTTACCAGTTCACGCGCCATCGCCATCAGAATGTCATCTTCGTCATTGATGGCTTGCAAGCCTTCTGAAGAAAACTTTCCCTCCATGGCGAGCGAGACGAGCAGTTTTTTCCCCATGAGCCGCAGACAGGTTTCTTGCATTGTGTGCGCGTAATGGAGAAATTTAACTTTGACTGGCAGGTGCTGGCCTATGCGCCAGCTTCTGCGGCTCGCTTGGCGAAGAACGTATATCGAATATCCGGTCTCATAAAAGAGGATCGTGGGGAACTCGATGAGGTCCAGCCCGGTCTGAACCAATTTGGGATGACAAATGACCGCCTGTGCTCCTGCGCGAAGCTGGCGCTCGTACCATGCCTCCCTGGCCTCGGGCGGCACTTCTGTGGTGAGTACTGCAACCCGCACGCCTTCATTGGTCAGAATGCGCTCAAGCCGTCGCGTCACATCTCGCTTTTGGCTGTAAACGGCGTAGATTTGGCATCGACGTCCTGTCGCAAGTTCTGATTTCACTTCATCGACCAGACGACGTTCCTTCGCGAAAACGTACTGTTCATCCAAATCTTGCGTCTCAGCGATCAGGAATTTCTCGCGTCGTTGAGTCTCTGGATCGTATTCACTGCCGTAGAGATTGCCGAGATGAAAGGGCCGATCCGGATATAAGAGCAAGGCATTCAATGCCACACTCACTACCGATTGGTTCCCACGGTGCTCCTTGAGAGCGTTCTTGATGTCGTCTTCTAACTGCTCATAGGCCTTCCGAAGAGGAGGATCCATTTCGACAGCAACAACTTCTTCCTTGTATGGCGGAAGGGCTTCAGAAATATCCTCAAGCGAAATGAACGCTCCGAGACTCATCAAGAACCGGCCGAAGAGCATGGGCGATGCCCCTGGGCGCCGTCGGACGCGCTTGGTGATGCGCGCTTCGGAGCAGGCGTTGTCAGCCGGCTCAATGATCGTGACGTTCTCCAACAAGCCATATGTTTCGGTGAAAGCTCGTACACCCGCCTCGCTATATTCAAATCCTTCTTCAACCATCCTTGTCGGTTCAAGCCGGAAGAGAATGTTGAAGAGCTCATCCGCATATCCCCCAAGCAATGTCCCGGTAAGGACGAGAGTGCGCGCAGCACAAGAAGCCAGCGTGCCGAGCGCATTGCCCTGAGCTGTGTCTCCCTTCAACTCGTGCACTTCATCTGCGATGGCATAGTCAAAGAAGGACGGCATGTAGCGCCCGATGAAGCCGACTGGACCGAAGCGGCGGATTCTCGTTTCATCTGCCTGCCACAGCGCGCTGTAAACAGATCGCCGGGAGTTGTTGGGCGTATCCCCGTTCCGGCCGCCTATGATTTCGCTGAGCTTGGCCTTCTTGAAATCGGCCCGTAGCAACCGCTCGGTCTGGTCGGACGAATAGACCGGTGCGCCGCTATCTGGATTAGTGACACTTCCCTGGTAGCGGCCGCTCTTCGCCGTCGTAAAGGCGTGCCGCCAGAAATAGCTCAGCTTTCCGCGATCTCTGCCAACGATGAACAGAGCCGGTGCGTTACACAAAGAATCCCAGCGGTCGCGGGCGGTGCGATATCCCTTGCGCAGGCGCAGATCCGTAAGACTCGTGTGCAGTCCTTCACGGATGATCTTTCCGCTCCGGAGTTTCACCTCGTTCACGCCTGTGTGGCAGGCCGAAGTTGTCTGGGTCTTGAGCCCATCTATCAAGAACACCCGGACTCGCGGCAGTGTTCGAAATGCTTCCCGCGCCCACTTTCCTACCAATTGAGGAGGAACCATCGCGAGTGCGGCGAACTGATTTCCTTCGCTGTGCACGTGCGCGACACCGAGAGAAATAAGGGTCTTCCCAGTCCCGCATTCTGCTATCACCGCACCGGCACGGTCTTCATTCCATTGCTTGACGGTGCCCATGATGGCTAGCTTTTGTGCGGGAAACGGCTTCCGCAGTAATTGTTCGAGTAGAGGCGAGCTTGGATCTTCGACGGACTGGAGTGGCGGAAAACGTTGCAGAATCCTGTCGCCCAATTCGGGTGCGAACTTCCGCAAATAATCGCCAATGTCCTTCGGCAGTTCCATGATGCCTCCCTCATTGTTTTGGATCGCAAGCTCGGGCTGGCCCCGCGAAGGGCGGAGGTCATAGGGGAGCAAAAGAGCTGTAAAGGTCGATCAGGCCAACAATTCGAAAAGAGATGGGGGAAAATTCCAGCGGATGGAACCGGTCTCTTGTGGGATGCGAATCGCTCCCTGCTTTAACCCTTCGCTGATCCAATCCAGGAACGATTGCTTCGTTCCCTGCACCAATACCGGCGAGCAGCCAAGGCCCACCAGTGAACGGATAGATTTCCTACGCTTGAGTTGGTCCATAAACCATGGCGCCCACTCCGGAACGACCGGCAAACCGAAACGTCTCGCGACGCGATTCAAGACAAAGACGGATTCGCCGTTGCACAGAACACTCCGCATTCCGTCGCGGTCTGCTCCTGGTCGGGTCTTCAACATTTCGTCTGAAAGAGCCACGAGGTGGCGAACCGGCCGCTTTCGACCGGGCACGGCTAGGCTTCCCCGAAAGCATTTCGCATTGGGTCCCAGGGTCGCTACGACACTTCCGCCTCGCGGCATTTGCAGTCTGAAGACCGCACCCTCTATGACAGCCGCGCACACAGCTCCGATCTCGGCGTCACCGCCGATAACAGAGATCAAATGGGCAGCCGCTCGTGCATCCTTGCCTGGCTCCAGAATGAGACGATCCATTTGGACTCGAACCTCATTGATCGTGTCCTTCACGCGTCTTGTGAGTTCCAGAAGACCAAAGCGCTCGTGAGCGTTTTGCATTCCTGTTTCCTCCACCTGTCACATCCGTCGAAGGCGTTACAGGTGACGAAACGTACAGGCAACTATCCACTGCTGTCGTCAGCTGGGAATTCTGAGTTGGACTTGAGCCCACGGAACTAACGGTGAGCTCCCCACGTACAACCTCTAGGAGGGACCTCATGAAGCGGAAGAGCGTGACGATCCCGCAGTTGCTCACCTTGCTTTTATTGTTCGTCGGTTTGGCGAGTTGTGCTTCGGCGCGTGACAAAGGCATCGTGATCGCGATGGGCGGTGGCAACGGAACTCCAGAAATCTATGAGAAGTGGAAAAGCTTGGGTGGCGGAAAGAATGCTCACGTGGTCCTCATTCCAACCGCTAATAACCCC
>Ga0210400_10003850_pt1 | contig 13161 bp, 11 predicted proteins | sample IncBWH26MmetaG_FD_155456 | JGI IMG/M metagenome (GOLD analysis project Ga0210400, IMG submission 155456) | Forest soil microbial communities from Barre Woods Harvard Forest LTER site, Petersham, Massachusetts, United States - Inc-BW-H-26-M | ecosystem: Environmental > Terrestrial > Soil >...
GCATCAGCCTTGCGGCAACTTCGGCCATGTTCTTGAGCAGTCTTTTGAACGCTGCTACCTTCCGTTCCTCGAGACTCTTGAGAAGCACCCTAGTGTTCACGTTGGCCTCCATTATTCCGGCCCGCTGCTGACCTGGATTGAAGAGAACCGACCGGCATATTTCCAGCGGCTGAAAACCTTAGTGAAGAATGGCCAAGTGGAAATGGTAGGTGGCGGCTTCTACGAGCCCATTCTCATTTCCATTCCAGATGCCGACCAGCGCGTGCAACTCATCCGGCTTGCCGATTACATTGAGCATCATTTTGGTGAGCGTCCGACTGGCGCTTGGCTGGCGGAACGCGTATGGGAGCCGCAACTTGCTTCCGTGCTCGCGGAAGCCAATATCAGCTACACCGTGCTTGACGACATTCACTTCCTCTCGGCGGGCTTCGAGCCGGACGAGCTGTTCGCCGATTACATCGCGGAAGATCAGGGCAAAACCATACGCCTCGTTCCGGGACAGAAGATCCTTCGCTACCTGATTCCGTTCGGAACCATCGAGCAGGTGATCAACTACCTTAAGGAAACCGCAGGCGCACACCCGGACCATATGGCTGCCATGGGCGACGACATGGAGAAATTTGGCGTGTGGCCCGGCACCTTCGACCATTGCTACAAAGACGGCTGGCTCGAGAATTTCTTTGTGGCACTGGAAGAAAATTCTTCCTGGCTGCAGGCTTCCACTCCCAGCGAATACCTTTCGACGCACACACCGGCTGGGCGCGCTGATCTGCCGACTGCGTCTTACACGGAAATGATGGAATGGGCGCTGCCCACACGCGTCCGCCAGCGGTACAACGAAGTGTTGAAGGAATTTGGCTCGCGGAACGAGGTGCTCGCGTTTCTTCGCGGCGGTTCGTGGCGCGGATTCTTCCGCAAGTACCCCGAGTCCAACCTGCTGCACAAAAAAATGCTGCACGTTGCCAATCGCATCGACACTTCGCCAGCGCGGCGCAGCGTCTCGAAAGCCGGAGAGGAGCTTAAGAAGGCTCGCGATCTTCTGCTGCGCGCACAATGCAATGACGCCTACTGGCACGGAGTTTTCGGTGGCCTCTATGCCCCGCACCTGCGCACCGAACTCTGGCGCAGTCTCATTCGCGCCGAACTAATTGCCGACCAGCAAACGCCCGGTGGCCTGGCGCCCCGCGTCGAGAAGCTCGACTATGACGGCGACGGCACTCCCGAGCTGCTTTTCACGTCCACGGAGTATCAGGCTCTGGTGAAGCCCTCCGACGGCGGTACGCTAGCCGCTCTGGATTTTCGTCCGACCGGTTCGACTTTGATCAACTCCATTGCGCGACGCCCGGAGGCCTATCACGCGCGGCTTCGCGAAATTGCCAAAAACCCATCGGGGACCGTCACTTCGATTCACGAACAGACGCGGGTGAAGGAGCCCGGCCTGGAGCGCTATCTCCGATACGATCGCTGGCCACGTCATACATTCCGCTTATTCCTCTTCGACCCGTCGCGCAGTCACGCCGATTACGAAAATCTTCAGCTGCAAGAGGATGCAGGTTTTGCCGGTGGCGCGTTTACTATCGGCCGCACGACGGAACGGGAAGCCGAAATGGTTCGCGAGGCCCCGCTTGGCTGGCATGGGCAAGACGATTCCGGTCCGCGTCTGTCGGTCACAAAACTGTTTTCGTTTGGTCCCGCACCGCGCGGTTGCGAAGTGGCGTGTGAAGTCAAGATCGGCTTGCCGGCGGGGCTAGATCGCACACTCGCGGTCGGCATCGAGTCCGTGCTGAATTTCCTTGCGCCGACCGAACCGGATCGCTTTTTCCAAACGCCTTCCGGGCCGCAGAACCTGCGCTTCAGCGGATGCATTCCGGGCCCTACGCTTCGCGTAGAAGACGGTTGGCAGAAAATTCGTGTAGCACTGCACGCTCCGGGTGCCGAGCAGTTCTGGATTTCACCGATTGAAACGGTCTCCGAATCCGAAGAAGGCTTCGAACGGGTCTACCAGGGCTCGCAGATTCTCGCTGTCTGGCGCCCCTCACTCTCGACCGCCAAGCCCTGGGCCGCGCATCTATTCTGGCGCATTGAATCGTTTTGAACCTGCTCGAACCCGGCCGACCGGTTTGGGTTGCTAGCGTACGATCAACAAATTTTGAGCGAAGGGCCACTCTTCATCAATCCACTGGCCATCGCATGCGAACCCCGTTCGCTCGGCCATGTGCGCCACTTCCTCGGGACGGTACTTGTGCGAGCTTTCCGTCCAGATCGTTTCGCCCTCATTGAGCATCAGGCGCAAGTTCGCCACCGGGATTTTTACAGCTTGCCGGCGCATTGAACGCAGATGCATTTCGATGCGCCGCTCCTGATGGTTCCAACGCGCCTCATGGCGGAAGGAGGATAAATCGAAATCCGCGCCCAGCTCCCGATTGATGCGCGCGAGCACATTCAAATTAAACGCCGCGGTTACGCCGGCCGGGTCGTTATAGGCCAAAAGCTGCGTAGCAATTTCCTTTTCCAAATCGGTCCCAAGCAACAAACCGTCGCCGGGTTGCAGAATTTCCCGAACTTCGCGCAAGAAGTCTTCACCAGCGGCACGGTCGAAGTTACCAATCGTGCTGCCCAAAAAGAGGACGAGCAGGTGATCGCCTTCATCGCGTGCTTGCGCGACGGCCCGAAGGCCCTCTAAATACGGCTGCTCGTAACCCACGATGCTGACCATATCAATCTGTCCCAACTCCTTCTCGCAAGCAGCCAGCGCGGCGGGCGAGATCTCAATCGGGAAATAGTAGGTTCGTTGGCGACGAGATAGGGCTTCCAAAATCCATCGCGTCTTTTTTCCGCTGCCGCTGCCAAGCTCGGCAACGTGAATCGACGAAGGCAGCCGGTCCACAATTTCTTGCGCGTGCGTTTGCAATAATCGCGCGTCTGCTCGCGTTAACCCGTACTCTGTCAAGAGGCAAATGGCCTCGAAGAGCGCCGAGCCAACCTCGTCGTACAAATATTTCGAGGGCAGCTCTCGTTGCCCGGGCTTCAACAAGCCTTCGCGCACCGCCGCTGCAAATTCGGACACATGTCGGGTGGGAAGAGTTTGGTAAGTCAGCATTGAAATGGCTCCCAAAGGGCCTGGGTTTTATTTACTGGATTAGTCCTCGACGCAACGGAAGGTTGCGTACACATACGGGTAATGCGGCTGAAACCAGTTGCGGAACGATCGCCGCAACATGCACGCAGCCGTGCGCGGCGAACCGCCCTTCATAACGTAGTGCTTGCCATCGAAAAAATTCGCTGAGTATCCAGGATAAAACGGCATCGCCGTGAAACCGGGAAGGGGCTTGAACTCCGTACGCGTCCATTCCCAACCATTGCCGAGCAGATCATGAACGCCGTGCGCGCTCGCTCCGCGGGGATACGATCCCACCGGGCTTGGGTCCCAATGCGCAAAATCAAAGTTCCCATACCGCCCATCGGGCACTTCGTCGCCCCAAGGGTAATTCCGCTCTACCTCAGAGTCTGACGTTGAATATGCCGCACGATGAAATTGTTCTTCGGTCGGCAGTTTGCGCCCGAGCCATTTTGCGTAGGCGGTGGCTTCCGCGTGGCTCACGTACACCGGCCAGTCCAGCGGGAGTTGCATCTCCCCAAACATCGTGCGATATAGCCATAGATTTCCCGCACGGCGCCAGAAAGCCGGATGCTTCACGCCTTCTTTTTCTTTCCACTCCCAGGCTTCTTTATCCCAGAGAGACTGCTCTGAATATCCGCCGGCTTGCACAAACGACATGAAGTCGCGGTTCTTTACGTTGTAGTTGTCGATGGCAAAATCCGCCACGCGCACCTCGTGCGCTTCAAACTCATTGTCCCAACCGAACTCGTCGCCGTTCACTCGCTGCAACCCCAGCGTGGCGCGCCCCGCGGGAATGTCCACCAGGTGCGACTTTGCCCGCGGCGTCTTCCACACAGATTCGTGCGCCGCAGGAATTTTCTTCTCCGCCGGAAGTTGGTGCAGCATGTACGCGAGCGTTTCCGCATGCATCAACCGATGCTCCACCGCCACTTCCAGCATCGCCGCCAGTTGCGGATGCCCGTCCGAGGGGCGGCGCATCGCGTGCGTAATCGCCTGATCCAGCTCGCTCTTCAATTGCTCGTTGTAGCGATCAACTTCTTCGCGCGTTGGCCAGTCCGATGGCTTGTCTGTAGGCAAGCCGCCGCCTACCGGATCGATTCCAAACGCAAACAGCTGATCGAAAGAGGGATTAAACGATTGCAGCCCAAATGCGCGCTGCGCCAGCAAATTCCAATCGAAGGCTTCGACGTGTCCGATGTAAAAAATAATCCGATGCCGCTCGGCAATGGGGCGATCGTACAACGCGTCTTCGCGAACGACGCGGAATACATCGTCTGTTCGCTTGCGTGCGTTTACAAGACGGGTGTGAAGATCGTGACGAATGCGTACAGCGCTAGCCGAGGCTCCCATGCGTATGCTCCTCCCATTGGATGCGGCTTCCGCTGCTGCGATGCATCGAGATTCGTCAAGATTCGTTTACAAATCCCGACGGTCAGGAGGCTGAGTGAACTATATTATGTTCGCTCCCGGGTACGCCGAGTGTCAATCCAAATGAACCCGCAAACCGTTCCAGAGAAAGCCGACCGTACCATTCAGTTCCAAAATGTGACATACAGCATTAACGGTACTGCTCATCACACGATTGTTAGCGAAATTCGCTTTTCCGTGGGTGCTGGGCAGACCGTCCTTCTCCTCGGCCGCAGCGGCAGCGGCAAAACCACGCTGCTTAGACTGATCAATCGCCTCCTTGTTCCCACCGGCGGGCAAGTCATCGTCCATGGGCGCCCCACTACCGAGTGGGATCCAATCCGTCTGCGCCGCGGAATCGGGTACGTCATTCAAGACGCAGGCCTTTTCCCCCACTTTACGGTTGCGGAAAATATCGCCCTGGTGCCTTCCCTCGAGAAATGGGACGCGGATCGAATAACCGTGCGGGTGAAGGAGCTCCTCACGCTAGTCGGCCTGGACCCAGCTGAATTCGCTGCGAGGAAGCCGCACGAACTCTCCGGAGGCCAGCGGCAGCGCATCGGCGTTGCTCGCGCGCTCGCGGTCGACCCAGCCATCCTTCTCATGGACGAGCCCTTCGGCGCGCTCGATCCCGTGACCCGCGCTGAGCTTCAGCGCGAATTTAGCGCTCTCGCTCGCCGCCTGGGCAAGACGATTGTGTTTGTCACTCACGATCTTCGCGAAGCCTTACTGCTCGCTTCGCGGATAATCCTGCTGGAAGGGGGCCGCATCGTCGCCGACGCCACGCCGCAAGAATTTCCCCGCATCGATCATCCCGAAGTGCGAGCCTTCACCGCATCACTGGATCCGCTCCGCGGTGCGCAAGCATGAGCGCCTGGAACTTTTTTGCCGAGCATCGCGCCGAAATCCTTGAAGCCACTGTCAATCACCTGGCCCTTGTTGTCGTCGCCATGGCGTTTGCGATTGCCATCGCCGTTCCTCTGGGCATGCTCATCGTTCATCGCAAGACTTTGCGCAATTTCGCGCTCGGCATCGCCAGTATTTTTCAGACTATCCCCAGCCTCGCTCTCTTCGGTTTCCTGATTCCGATCCCGTTCATCGGCGGCATCGGACGCCGTACTGCAATCGTTGCGCTCGTTCTCTATGCGCTGCTCCCCATACTTCGCAACACGTACGTTGGACTGACCGGCATCGACCCCGCCGTACTCGAAGCAGCCGAAGCGATGGGCATGACGGAATATCAAATTCTATGGCGCGTGCGTTTGCCGCTTGCTCGCGCCGTCATTCTCGCCGGTATTCGCACCGCGACAATTATCACCATCGGCGTAGCCACCATCGCCGCGGCTATCGGAGCAGGCGGGCTCGGCACGTTCATCTTCCGCGGGGTAGCGATGGTGAGCGATGCTGTGATTCTTGCCGGCGCGATTCCCGCAGCGCTTCTGGCCATAGCCGCGGACCTCTTACTTGGCTGGCTGGAGCGCCGGCTCAAAATCGTGTAGCGCGTTCCGCGCTCCGCTCTCCATGACTCTGTGTTAAATTCCCGCATGCGCCGCCCACCGTTCTCTGCGTTTTCTCTGCGTCTCCGCGTTATCTTTTTTCTGATTTGTCCGTGTTTCTTCTCGGGCTGCAGCCAAAATAAAAAACCTCACCTGACGATCGGGTCCAAATTCTTCACGGAACAAGTGGTGCTCGCGGAGCTACTCGCGCAGCACATCGAAGCACGCACCGGCGTGCACGTCGAACGCAAATCCAATCTGGGTGGCACGCTCCTCTGCCAGAAAGCTCTGCTCTCGGGCGACCTCGATCTCTACGTCGAATACACCGGAACCGCGCTCACCGCCGTCCTTAACGAATCGCCCAGCCGCGATTCGGACGATATTTACAATCGTGTGAAACAAGGGTATGCGCAGCGTTTTAATCTGGAAGTCACCGAGCCGCTCGGGTTCGAGAACACTTTCGCCATGGTCGTTCGCAGCCAGGACGCCCAGCAACTCCATCTTCGCAACACGAGCGACGTCGTCCCGTACGCCCCCAAAATGCGTGCCGGCTTCGGCTACGAATTTCTGGAACGCCCCGACGGGTTCAAAGGCTGGAGCCAGCTCTACGGACTGCGTTTCGCTGCGCCGCCCAGTGTGATGGACCTTGGCCTTATCTACCGCGCGCTGGTCGACAGAAAAGTTGACATCGTTGCGGGCAATTCCACCGACGGTTTGATTGACGCCCTCCATCTGGTCCCGCTCGTCGACGATAAGCATTACTTCCCGCCGTACGATGCTGTCCCCATCGTCCGCAGCGACGCGCTTGCGAAGTTTCCGCAGCTGCGCTCAGCGCTCGCCGATCTCGCCAATAAAATCTCGGCCGAAGAAATGCGCCACCTTAACGCGGAAGTCGATGCCGGTCTGCGCGACCCCGCCGCGGTGGTCCGCGTCTTCCGCACCGCCAAATCCTTATGACTTAACGGGATGCGTCTATCGGACGGAACCTGCTGTAACCGGCTATACCGCCCTGCACGTCTGAGACTACAGGGAACGACTGAAAGTCTTCGTCTCACATTGATGCTAAATTAACTGCGCTTACTTAACTTCGAGAGGTGTCCATGAAGATTGTCATCGGTTCGCTCGCATTGCTTCTCGCGTTCGCCGCACCCGCTTTTACGCAAGAGAGGGGCGGCCAGGCACCCCATGGTGAACAGCAACACGGCGGGTCTCGCGATGTCGGCGGCGGCCACGTACCCTCTCATGGACCTCCTCCTGCACGAAGCGCTCCGCCTCGCGAGAATCATGCACCCGACAATCGCTCCGCTGAAAATCGCGCTCCGCAAGGACGCCCTCAAGACGCACATCCCCAAGAGGGACGCCCGCAGGAAGGCCATCCCCAAGAGGCGCGCCCTCAAGAAGATCACCGCTCATACCGCGATCAGCCGAATCATCCGGAGGTGCCGCACGTCCACCACGATGACACGTGGGTTGGCCATGATTCTGGCCGCGGCGATGCTCATTATCATGTCGATCATCCGTGGGAACATGGCCGCTTCCCTGGTGGATTCGGGCGCGAGCACGAGTACCGCCTTGGCGGGGGAGATCGCGATCGCTTCTGGTTCAACAATTTTTATTTCAGCGTCGCGCCGTATGACTACGACTACGTCAATGATTGGGATTGGAACAGCGATCCCATCGTGATCTACGAAGATCCAGACCACCCGGGGTGGTATTTGGCCTATGACGCGAGAACTGGCACGTACGCGCACGTGACGTATCTCGGCCCGCGATAGTAGACGCTCACGTCTCGGGACGCGCCGGAAGCACGTCTATGCGGGCTAACTAATTCCTCGTGAGTGTGGCGGAGACTTTCCGCGCTCCTCGCTCGTATATTGTGAGCGCGCGACTTCGATTCACGTGGCCTTTCATGGTCCACCTTCGATAGAGTACGCGCAACGAGGAACTCTCATGGACACTACGCCGAGGCGTACCGGCAAACAGGTCGGTCTCGCCGCGCTGAATTTGCTTTTCGTGCTTTTAATTCTGTTCGGCGCACAGGCGCTCATGCGTGGCCACGTCAATCGAACCGTGGGCCTCGCGGTTCTTTCGGCACTAGTATTTGGCGCCTATCTCGTCGGCTGCAGGTTCATCGAGGGCCGCCGCCCGCCCGAACTCGCTGGTCTGATCTCGGTGAAAGAATTCTTTGCTGGCCTAGCGTTAGGGGTTACCTTGTTTTCGGCGGTCATTGGCGTTCTCTGGTTGTTGCGCGTTTATCACTTGCAAGCACGAGGAACCGCCGCTGGGCTCGGTGCGGGCGCTCTGAGCGCTCTACTTGCCGCCACCGTAGAGGAAACATTGATTCGCGGCTTCCTCTTTCGAATCGTCCAAATGGTCGGTGGCACGTGGATTGCCGTGGTTATCTCCTCGGCGTTCTTTGGCGCTGCCCACGCCTTCAATCCCGGCGCGACCGTCATAAGCTCGGTCGCCATTACCCTTGAGGCGGGAGTGCTCCTCGCCGCCGCTTACGTGCTCACCGGGCGTTTGTGGTTTCCCATGGGTCTGCATGCCGGTTGGAACTTTTCTGAGGGTTCCCTGTACGGACTTTCCGTGTCCGGCTTTACCGCGAAAAACGCACTTACGCAAGGAGCCCTGACCGGCCCGGTGCTTCTCACTGGCGGTAGTTTCGGTCCGGAAGCATCCATTATCGCCGTGATATTGTGCCTTGGCGTTGCGATCCTTCTGCTGTGGCGCGTGGCAAAGCTCGGCCGCATACACCCACCACTCTGGTCGCGGCACAATCGGCCAATCGCGTTGAGCACCCCAGCAGCAACCGAAGCGCCGGTTCAGCCCCAACTTTGACTGCGCGCCCGAGAAGCTCACGGGCGCTGGTTAGCCGAGCACAGCTTTGCCGTTAAACCGCGCTGAGGCGCCGAGTTCTTCCTCGATGCGCAGCAATTGGTTGTACTTTGCGACGCGGTCCGTGCGCGACGCCGATCCCGTTTTGATCTGCCCGGCAGCCGTGGCCACCGCTAAATCCGCGATAAACGTGTCTTCCGTCTCGCCCGAGCGGTGCGAAATAATCGAGTTGTATCCGGCCTTGCGCGCCAACTCAATCGCGTCAATCGTCTCGGTGACGGTGCCGATTTGATTCAGCTTGATCAAGATTGCGTTCGCGATGCCTTCGTTAATCCCGCGCGACAGCCGCTCCGTGTTGGTTACGAATAAATCATCGCCCACAAGCTGAATTTTCTTCTTCGACGATTTGCTTCCCACGCTCTGGGTCAATTGCTTCCATCCTGCCCAGTCATCCTCAGCCATGCCGTCCTCAATTGACACAATCGGATATTTCTCCGTCCAAGCCGTCCAGTACGCCGCCATTTCCGCGGATGAATGCGAGGACTTGTCCGATTTCTTGAAGACGTACTTACCGCTGCTCTTGTCGTAAAATTCGCTTGATGCCGGGTCGAGCGCGATGCTCACTTGCTCGCCGGGTTTGTAACCCGCCGCCCCAATCGCTTCAAGCACGATCTGAATCGCTTCTTCATTCGACTTGCAATTCGGCGCGAATCCGCCTTCGTCGCCCACCGCCGTTGAGTAACCGTGCTTCTTCAGCGCGGCTTTTAACGCATGGAAAACTTCCACGCCCCAGCGCAAGGCTTCCGAGAAAGTCGGCGCGCCGATCGGCATGACCATGAACTCTTGAAAATCCACGGAATTATCCGCGTGCGCCCCACCATTCAAGATGTTCATCATCGGCACGGGCAGCAGATTCGCGGACCTTACCGAAGAATAGGTGGCCAGATATTTGTACAGCGGCAATTTCTGCGCAGCAGCAGCAGCGCGCGCGGCCGCCATGGACACGGCCAGAATCGCGTTCGCCCCCAACCGCGACTTGGTCGGCGTTCCGTCGAGCTCGAGCATGCGCTTGTCCAAAGCGCGCTGATCCGCGGCGTCTAGCCCGGCCACAGCCTTCGCAATCTCCCCATTTACATTGGCGACGGCCTTGAGCACGCCCTTGCCCAGGTATCGCGACTTGTCTGCGTCGCGCAGCTCGAGCGCCTCATGTTCACCGGTGGACGCGCCGGACGGAACCGCCGCTCGCCCGCGCGCCTCCGTTCCGACGTAAACGTCGGCCTCCACGGTGGGATTTCCTCGTGAATCGATTACTTGCCGTGCGTGCACCCGCGTAATCTTTGTCGACATTACTTGTGTGGTCTCCTGAACGAATCTGAGCCGACTATTCTACAGAACTTTGCGGGCCCGCACACCGCCTGCGCCTTCCTACACGGACGGCAAGAAGCCGTTTTCCATCGGGCACATTCCGCCGACCCCGAAGCTCGTCGATCAATATTTCAATGATTCAACCGGTGTGGGTGACCACGCCGAACACGACGATGCGCGCGGCCCCTGGAACTCCGGCAACGGATGGGAGTTCGTGGAAGCACCAGCGTTCGGAGAGATCCGCACAGCCGAAGGAGCGAGAGCTGAAAGCAAGTCTCGTTCCGCACATCGTTAAAACGAGGTGGAACGGATCTAAGGGAGCGGCGAGTAGGTCGCCCCTCTTTTTTGAGCTAGCAAACGACGATCTACGCCAATTCCGGTTCTTCGATTAGCGATTCTTGCCGGACTACGACCACAATTCCGGAATCCGTCACGTGAAACCGCCGCCGGTCCGCTTCCATGTCATAGCCGATTTCCGTGCGCTCCGGCAGCGTGACGTGCCGGTCGATAATCGCTCGCCGGATTCGCGAGTGCCGTCCGACATTCACGTGGTTGTACAGAATAGAATCAGACACTTCGGAGTAGCTGTTCACGCGTACGTCGTAGCCCACCACGCAGCGTTGCACGCGTCCGCCGGATACGATCGAACCGCCTCCCACAATCGAATCGAGCGCCACGCCCATGCGCTCCGGATCGGCAAAAACAAATTTCGCCGGCGGATACTGATGCTGCCAGGTGCGCAGCGGCCAGTCCTTGTCGTAGAGGTTGAAAATCGGCGACACGGAGACGAGGTCCATGTTCGCCTCGTAGTACGCGTCCAGCGTCCCCACGTCGCGCCAGTACAGCGCATCCTTGCGATTCTCGTCGATGAAATTGAATGCGAACACGCGGTGCTTGCTGATGATGCGCGGCAAAATGTCTTTGCCGAAGTCATGCGAAGACTTCGGATCTTCCGAATCCGCCAGCAAAATCGGAATCATCAGATGCGTGTTAAAAATGTAGATGCCCATCGAGGCATTGCACTGTCCCTTGTGATGGGGCGATTCTTTCGGCGCAGCGGGCTTTTCTTCGAATCCTACAATGCGCCAGTCTTTATCCACCTCGATCACGCCGAATTGCCGGGCTGCTTGCTGCGTCGGAATCTCAATCGTCGCTACCGTGACGTCGGCGCCGGAGTCCACATGCTGCTGCAGCATGCGGCTGTAATTCATTTTGTAGATGTGGTCGCCGGAAAGGATGAAAACGTATTTCGAACGCTCGCTGCCGATGGAATAAATATTCTGATACACCGCGTCCGCCGTGCCCTGATACCACTGCTGCGAAACGCGCATTTGCGGCGGGAGCACTTCAATATAGTCGCCGAGGCCGGCGAGCGGAGACCAGCCGGCGCGAATGTGCCGGTTCAAGCTCAACGCTTTGTACTGCGTCAGAACGAAAACGCGTCGCAGATCCGAATTAATGCAATTGGAAAGCGTGATGTCGATGATGCGATACAGCCCGCCGAACGGCACCGCCGGCTTCGCGCGATCGCGCGTCAGCGGCCATAACCGCTCACCCTGTCCCCCGGCAAGCAGTACTCCGATGGCATCGCGCATTTCGGACACGGTGGACCCCCGGACTTCGCTTTCGTGGAGCGGCACATTCTAACAACAGAACTAGCCGAAAACACAATATGCGGACGAGTTGCGCGTGTTTCGGCGGATCGGCCAGAAGTTGCCACCCTAGCATGATGACATGGACGTTAACCTAACGAAGATAGCTACGTGGTTACGATCAAGCGGCCCCGACCCTCTCGTACTCCCTCCTCCCGTAAAGATTGCTTGACTTCCGCACCCCTAATTGATTAGAAGATGCCATCTACCTCGTGCGATAATCTACAGGGGCGGTGTGTATCAGCGAGAGAACACCGCACAGTTTGCCAATCCGAACGGATTGGGGGTGAATTAATACAGTGGCTGAAGTCATCATCCAAGAGAGTGAATCTCTGGAAAATGCCCTGCGCCGCTTTAAGCGCAAGGTGCAACAGGAAGACATCATCAAGGAAATAAAGAAGCACAGCTTCTACATGAAGCCCGGCGAAAAGCGACGGGCAAAAGAAGCGCTTTCGCGGAAGCGACTGCGCAAGAAGCAGCGGCGCGAAGCGGACTAACCTCCCTCCTCGTCGCGGCTCGGCGCCGCACTTCCGAGAATCAGGCCCCTTAAGGCAAGGACGTTTGGGTTTCTGTTGCAGCTTCGTGCCCGCAGGCCCAAGGGATTCCGCTCGGTTCCCTCCGAGACCGGGATCCCCCATGTTCCCAGGCCCATGGTGCAAAGTGCGCCCATCTCCCTGCCGTTTTGGGGTCCAGGGAGAGCGGCTCAATGGAATACCATGACAAGGTCCTGAAGTGTTCGGAGTGTGGCGCCGAGTTTGTTTTTACTGCGGGCGAACAGATGTTTTTCGCGGACAAGGGCTTTAAGAACGAGCCCAAGCGCTGCAAGGCTTGCAAAGCCAAGCGCGCCGAAGGCGGTGGCGGCGGAGGGAGCAGCGCCTCTCCAATGCGCGCCGAAACAAAAACGAATTGCTCCCAATGCGGCAAGGAAACTACGGTACCCTTCCGCCCGACCCAGGGACGTCCCGTCTTTTGCCGCGAATGCTTCCAGCAGCGGCGCGCCATGGGTGCCGCATAGCTTTAGGTAGCGGTGACTTTAGTTTGGCTGCCGGCCAAATGAGCTGACGAAGGGGGCAGACGCACGTGTCTGCCCCCTTTTTAAGTGCGCCAGATGTTCAAGATGATTGGCGTAACAACTCCATTGTCGAGGTTGAGCGTCCCCAACAGTCCGACCGTATCGGAAGCGGAGTGGGCCGCGCGGGGTTCAAGCCCCAACGTGCCGCCATCAACCCGATAAATCACACCCGTATCTACGTCCGTAACCAATAGAAAAGCCTTTGTTAAA
>Ga0210400_10003852_pt1 | contig 13150 bp, 10 predicted proteins | sample IncBWH26MmetaG_FD_155456 | JGI IMG/M metagenome (GOLD analysis project Ga0210400, IMG submission 155456) | Forest soil microbial communities from Barre Woods Harvard Forest LTER site, Petersham, Massachusetts, United States - Inc-BW-H-26-M | ecosystem: Environmental > Terrestrial > Soil >...
GACACCAGCAGCGCGGGTACGGGCGATAACTTTGTGATTCGGTCAGGAAGCCCTGCCGGCGCCTGAAGCCCGGTGATCGTAAAGGTCCCCGGAGTACGAAACTGCGAGGGAACGGGGGACTTCCCGTCCAATTGAATGAATGTTGTGAAGGGAGCTTCGGATGAAGTCTGCGGACTATTATCTGCTCGGCGATGCGTTCTTGCCCATCGCGATCTCCGTTGCAGAACAAACGGTCGTGTATAGGATGATAGGTTTGCCTTAAGATTGCATCCATACAAGCCAACTACGGCCAAAGTTTAAGAGAAAGCCTCTATGCACGACGATGTAGCAAGAAAACGATGCTCCTGGGTCGGAGATGATCCGCTGATGCTCCAATATCATGATCGCGAGTGGGGTGTCCCCGTCCACGATGACCGCAAGCACTTTGAATTTCTCGTGCTTGAAGCTGCGCAGGCCGGGTTGAGCTGGGCGATCGTACTGAAGAAGCGGGAAGGTTATCGGCGCGCTTTCGATGGGTTTGAACCCGAGAGAGTCGCGCGTTATTCGGCTCGGCGAATCGAGAAGCTCGTATTAAATCCTGAGATCATTCGCAATCGAATGAAGATCGAGGCCGCAGTGCGCAACGCACGCGCGTTTCTCAAAATCCAGGAAGAGTTTGGAAGCTTCGACTCCTATTGCTGGCGTTTCGTTGACGGACAGCCAAAGCTTAATCGCTGGAAGATCATGCGACAGATTCCCGCGACTTCTGTCGAGTCCGATGCGTTCAGCAAGGACCTTAAGGGTCGCGGATTCAGTTTCGTTGGTTCGACGGTTGTGTACGCCCACATGCAGGCCGTTGGAATGGTAAACGATCACCTCGTCGATTGTTTCCGTTATCCGGAGGTCCGGCAGAATCGGAAGACTTGATCTTCCACGCTAAAGAAGAGTGTCGAGGTGGCATTGAAAGAGATAAAGTTCGTGCGCTCCTGGCGCAACACTTGAGTGGTTATCTCCCTTAGCACACGGGTTCCCGAGGGGAGAGCCAGCAAACCTTGCAATTGGAAGGTTAATGGCAAGCGGCCATCGACTTACAAGTCGACGCCGGTTGCCGGCGGCCTGCCCGGAAACGGAGACAGCGATGCTAAGTGTAAGCGAGCTCTCAAGAAACAACAACAACATGGAAGTATTCGGTGAGCCCGACGCGGGAAAGGGGTGCTCGGCCATGTCGATGACATGCGAGACTAATATTGCATGAAGAAAATTGGATTCCTCTCATTCGGTCATTGGACGCCTTCGCCGCAGTCACAAGCGCGGACGGCGGCCGACGCGCTCCTGCAGTCCATTGACCTCGCCATGGAGGCCGAGCGCCTCGGAATGGACGGAGCCTACTTCCGGGTTCATCACTTCGCGCAGCAACTGGCATCACCCTTTCCGCTACTCGCGGCGGTGGGTGCTAAAACGCGAAAGATTGAAATTGGCACTGCAGTGATCGACATGCGGTATGAGAATCCTCATTACACGGTGGAGGACGCCGGAGCTGCGGATCTAATCTCTGGCGGCCGACTGCAGTTGGGAATCAGCCGCGGTTCCCCCGAGCAGGTCATCGATGGTTGGCGTTATTTCGGCTATCGCCCGGCAAAAGGCGAGGACGATGCAGATATGGGTCGGCGGCATGCCGAAGAATTTCTTGAGTTGCTGCGTGGCAAGGGCTTCGCGCAGCCTAACCCACATCCAATGTTTCCCAATCCGCCAGGGCTTCTGCGTCTTGAGCCCTACTCTGCAGGGTTGCGTGATCGTATCTGGTGGGGATCTGCTTCCAACGCGACGGCAGAATGGGCCGCGAAGCTAGGAATGAACCTGCAGAGCTCAACACTCAAATTCGACGAGACCGGCGAGCCGTTACACATCCAACAGGCCGCGCAGATTCGCGCCTTTCGCACAGCCTGGAAGGAAGCTGGTCACAAGCGCACTCCGCGCATTTCCGTCAGCCGCAGCATCTTTCCATTGATCGATGACCATGACCGTGCCTATTTCGGACGAGGCGGTCAGGAAGATGACAAGATCGGGTTCCTTGACGAAAATACACGGGCGATCTTTGGCCGCAGCTACGCTGCAGAACCGGAGATTCTCATCGAGCAACTTAGGAAAGACGAGGCGATCGCGGAGGCCGACACGCTATTGCTAACCATTCCAAATCAACTGGGTGTCGCCTATAACGCGCACGTCATGGAGGCAATTCTGACTACGGTCGCCCCAGCCCTCGGTTGGCGCTAAATCGTCGCCACAGTCATTGAGACAGCTGCCCTAACCGCTGTGTTTGGTGGCCATGCCACTCGCTTTCGAATACGTGGTAAAACGCCCTTTCCAGTGTTCGCTGATTCGTGAGCGCTAAGTAGCGGCGGGAGGGTCTGAGAGTTGAACCATTAGTTTGCCACTATTGGAACCGTCGAATAATTTGTTGATCGCCGCTGGGGCAGACTCGAGACCGCGGACGATATCCACCCGATACTTTAGCTGGCCTGAGCTGTGCCACTGCGTGAAGTTACTCACCATTTCCTTTACTTTCGAAGAGTAATCAGTTGCAAGGAAACCTTGGATCTTGAGGCGTTTGCTGATCACCAGCGCAAAGTTGGAGGGTCCCGGAACGGGTGCCGTGGCGTTGTATTGCGAGATCAGGCCGCAAACCACCACGCGACCAAAGGTGTTCATGAGGTAGAGCGCGCTTTCCAGGATTTCACCACCGACGTTCTCGAAATAAATATCCACTCCGTTCGCACACGCGGCCTTCAACTGTTTCTTGTAGTTGTCGTCTTTGTAGTTCACGGCAGCGTCGAAAGCGAGTTCCTCTCGTAGCCAACTGCACTTCTCGTCGGTTCCGGCGATGCCGACGACACGAAGTCCCTTGATCTTGCCGATCTGGCCGACGAGTGATCCGACCGAACCTGCGGCGCCGGAGATCAGGAGAGTTTCGCCGCTCTTGGGCTGCCCCACTTCCAAAAGTCCACCGTAGGCGGTTAACCCAGCCAGTCCAAACAGTCCAAGGTAAGCCGAAAAGGGAACTCCGCTCTCGGGCAACTTCGTCACAGCTTCACCATTCGAAAGCAGATACTCTTGCCAGCCGAACATCCCTTGGACTCGGTCACCGGCGGCAAATTTTGGATGATTTGATTTCTCCACGATTCCGATAGCCAAGCCGCGCATGATTTCGCCAACCTGCACGGGCGGAACGTAGGACGGACGGTCAATCAGCCACCCCCGCATCGCTGGATCGAGCGAGAGATATACGCTGCGAATTAGAAGCTGGGCCTCCCCGGGCACCGGCATGGGCTGGGACACAAGCTCGAAGTTCTCAGCTTTAATCAGCCCCGTGGGCCGCGATTTGAGCCGCCATTGGCGGTTTACCTGGGTAGCAGCAGCCATAGCGGAGGTGTCAGACCGTGTAGCGCGCGGCAGCCAGAAGCCGGCCGGCAATATTGCGCCGCAGTGCAACCCCTTCGAGCGGATCGTAGTTGGCAAAGCCGCGTAGAGTCGCCATATTCTCCCGCAGGACGTGATCAGCCGAGCAGGCGCCGATGACATTTCGCGCCGAGACTTCTACTCGATCCATGGCCTCGCGCAAAAACACGGCGCACATGTCGGCGGCATTGGCCCCTTTGCCCGAGGCTGCAAGTTTGCGACTTCGAAGCAAGCTCGACTCCATCGCGAAAACTTCCATGACGATGTCGGAAATGTTCATCACGATCTCCTGCTGTTTTTCCAACTCGGCTCCGTATTTGTGGTAAGCAATCCCGATCATGAACAATGCAATCTTCTTCGCGCTCTGCACAAGCCGAGCTTCTTCATCAGCATCCGCAGAGCCGGTTGTCACCTTCACGGTCTCGTTCAGTACGGCTTGAACCGCCGGAATGAGCGCCAATTGGCCACGGGCGGCGCGTTTCAGCAGCATTCCGGTTATGAGGAGTCGGTTGATTTCGTTGGTGCCTTCGAAGATGCGGTTGATCCGCGAATCACGGTAAGCCCGTTCCACCGCATAGTCTTGATGGTAGCCATAGCCGCCGTGGATTTGCACGCCTTCATCGACCACGTAATCCAGCATTTCGGAGGCATACACCTTAATCATCGAGCACTCGGCGGCGTACTCTTCAACCGCTTTCAGCTCGGTCTGTGAATCCGCGTGCTTGTCTTTATTGTGATCATGATCATGAGCGGACTGCGCCAATTGGCTCTCGATGAGTCCCACCACACGCCACACCATGGATTCCACCGCGAACGTGCGAATCGCCATCTCCGCCAGCTTATGCTGGATGGCGCCGAACTCGGCGATCGCCGATCCGAATGCTTTGCGTTCTTTGGCGTATTTCAAGCAGATGGCAAGCACGTTCTTTGCTCCACCTACGGCGCCAGGGCCGAGTTTCAACCGGCCGATGTTCAGGATATTGAACGCAATGATGTGCCCGCGCCCAATTTCGCCAAGCAGGTTTTCGACCGGAACCTTGACGTTGTCAAAAAACACCGCCGTGGTCGAGCTGCCCTTGATGCCCATCTTGTGTTCTTCGGCGCCGCTGGTCACGCCGGGAAAGCTGCGCTCCACCAGGAACGCGGTGAACTTCTCGCCGCCTACTTTAGCGAATACGGTAAAGAGGTCGGCCGCGCCTCCGTTGGTGATCCACATCTTCTGTCCGTTGAGGACGTAGTATTTGCCGTCTGCACTGAGATCCGCGCGGGTACGCACGGCGAGAGCATCGGAGCCGGCCAGCGGTTCGGTTAGCGCGTAAGCGGCCAACAGCTCGACCTTGGCCAGTTGGGGAAGATATCTCCGCTTCTGTTCTTCGTTGCCAAAGAAAAGAACGGGCAGCGTACCGATCCCGGTATGGGAGGAGTGCCAGGACCCGTAAGAAGAGTCCCGGGCCAGATGCTCACCGGCGATCATTACAGACGGCAGGTCCATTTCCATGCCGCCAAATTCCTCGGGGATCGGGATGGCCGCCAGTCCCAATTCGGCCGCTTTGCGAAGCACGCTTAGTGCGACCCCCGGAGTCTGCTGGCGGATCGCATCGAGATGAGGTTCCACCTCATTCGTCCAGAATTGGTCGACCATGCGGGCTATGGCAAGGTGTTCTTCGTTCAGATCTTCGGCCGTGAAGATTTCATTGGGCGAGCGGTCCTCAATGAGGAACGCTCCGCCTTTCACTTGGGTAGGAGTTGCCGCGGCAGTTGTCATCATCTTCCCCCGGGTCGAACGATTGCGACGCCACACGCGCAAATCTGTAAACCGCAAAGCTGATATTCCGTGTTGCGAGGTCGCAACTCGCGAACCAGCCGAATCACACGCAGGTCCCGAATCGATAAAATCACGCTCTCAAATTGTGTTAGTCTATATCAGATATGAGTCACTAACGTCAATATGCAACCCAAATATTGAACACCGCAGCGTCGAACTCGCCATGGGATCGCGATTTGGGAGAACAGTCGATCGAATCTCGACTGTTAAAATCGATCCGGAATATTGAGCACTCAACCTGTAGCGTGTCCTGCAACCCTGATCAGGAGACATACGACTATGGTTCGTGTAGAAGTCGCCGCACGGCGAAGAAGCCGGAATCACAGAAGCTCGGTGAAGCGAAATGCGCCAGCGCAGAACCACCCAGCGCAGAACCACGAAGCGCACCACGAGATCCCAGGGCTTCGGGAGCGCAAGAAGGCGCGGCTTCGTCAGCAGATTATCGACACAGCCATCCGTTTGTTCCGCAAACAGGGTTACGAGAAAACTCGCGTCGACGACATCGTCAAAGTTCTCGAAATCAGCCAGCCGACTTTCTTCCGCTATTTCCCGAGCAAGGACGCTGTTTTACGGGATGTGGGTAAGCTCGGCTTCGAATGCATAGCGGAGCGGCTCAAATCAGAACTTTCCACCAAGGCTGATACCGCCGAGCGCTTGCATCGCATGTATCACGCCATGGCGCTCGAAGTGGAAGCCGACCGGCCTCTATGGAAAGCGGTGGTGCTGTCGGGTGCGATGGATCCGGTACGTTCTCCGGAGGTGCGCGGAGTCGAGGGAGTTGCGGTCAGCCGGCTGCGGGAAATTCTGGCACAGGGTCAGGAACGTGGTGAAATCACGAGCGCGTTCCCGGTCGTGCATCTCGCGGAATTCATGGAGGCCCTTTACCACACCGTGGTCCGCCAGTGGACCGTCGACCTGACAGGACCCCACAAACTCACTGAACGCGTGGATAGCGCCGTTGAGTTTTTCCTGCGCGGTGTTAAGCCGTAATTGGTTCATGGACCAGGCTCTCGCCGTTCTTGCAAGGCTGAAGATAAATGAAAGCCGCCATCCTGCACGATTTCAAGAAGCCGCTCTCGATCGAAGAAGTGGAACGCCCTCATCCCGAAGCAGATGAAGTTTTGATCCAGGTGGAAGCCTGTGGCGCCTGCCATTCCGACGTGCACGTGGCTGATGGAGATTGGACACAGCTGGCGGGAATCGTGAAGAGACCGCTGATTCTCGGCCACGAAATTGCCGGTCACGTAGTGGAGAAAGGCCCGGCAGTACACGATTTGCAAATCGGCGATCGCGTCGGCGTGCCCTGGATTTACTGGACCTGCGGCGAGTGCGAATTCTGCCGCGAAGGCAACGAAAACCTGTGCAGCCGGCAGAAGATCACAGGAGTCACCGTTGACGGTGGCTACGCCGAATTTGTGAAGGCGCCGGCAACTCACGCGCTGAAAATTCCAGATGGTCTTTCTGCGCTCGAAGCCGCCCCGCTTTTTTGTGCTGGACTCACAGTTTATCGCGCCCTAAAGGGTGCCGGGATTGTCCCCGGCCAGCGCCTGGCTGTTTTCGGCATCGGTGGCCTGGGACACCTTGCCGTGCAGTTCGGACGGGCCTTTGGCGCGGAGGTGACCGCGATCGACATCTCCGAGGAGAAGGTGGAACTCGCCCGAACCCTTGGTGCAGCTGACGCGCTCAATGCGGCCACGACTGATGTGGTTAAGCAGCTGCGCCGCAAAGGTGGAATCCACGTATCACTTGTTACCTCCGCCGCAAAGGCGGCTTATGACGCAGCTTTTTCCTGCCTCCGGCCCTCCGGTACTCTGCTCGTCGTGGGCTTGCCCGCTGAAAACATTTGTTTCCCGCCCATTCTGATGGCAGCACGAGAAGTCCGGATCCATGCGTCAACGGTCGGTACTCGGCAAGACTTACGGGAAGTACTCGCCATGGCTGCCGCCGGGAAGATACGCTGCCATGTGGTTAAGCGGCCGCTTGCTGAAGCCAACGAGGCGCTGGATCTGTTGCGCAAAGGCGAAGTCTCCGGCCGAATTGTCCTGACTCCCTAAGGGTGCCGGGAATCCGACGAGGTCGGAATTTCGTCCCGCGCATTGCCGCCGTTCCCAAAACAACTATTGCCTTGCCGCCACTGAATTATCGTGGCCCGCGATAACATGCCCGCCATACCGCCTCGGGAGTATCGACGTTGGTAGTGGGCTGTTTTGAAATTTTTAGGAAACTTATCGCGTCTTCAGAAGATAGATCAGGAAAATCCCTGCTAATAGTGCGCCGATGACAATTGGGTGATCTTTGCAGAAGCGAATTCGACGAGCTGAGAACCAAGTCATCATAGACTTAGGAAATTTATTTGGCCTATTCATCCTACCCCGATGCTTTAGGCAATCCAAAACCTCGACGTTTCACTTCTTGACGTTAGTGACTCTTATGTGATACTAACTCTCACAATCTGCGGTTTCGTTGGACACGATTTGAATTTTTGATCGAGGACGAAATGGCAACTGGATCGCAATTGACGGCTTTTAGGGTTGTCGCGGCACCGGGCGTGCTTTCGGGAGTTGCTCAGCATTGGGAGTACTTTGAACCATTGGGCGATGGTCTCACACATCGGTAAGGAGAATCCTATGAAGTCACTAGCATGTGCTTTTGTGTGCTTGCTGCTGGCAACCAGTCTGGCCCAGGCGCAGGGCGTCGGCTCCTCGGGAGACATTACTGGAACCGTAACCGACTCGGCGGGGGCGGTTTTGCCTAGAGTTACTGTCAGTGTGGTTGACACGCAGACTGGCGCGAAGCGCACGGTCGTGACCGATGGCGCGGGTCAGTACCGGGTAGCTGGACTCTCCCCCTCGACCTATGAAGTGAGTGCGGCGCTATCCGGTTTTGCGACCGACCTTCGCAAGAGCGTGCCGGTCGCCGTGGGGCAGACCGTGATTTCGGACTTCCGCATGAAACCGTCGCAGGTGGCGACAGTAATTGAGGTGACGAGCGAGCCGCCAGTAGTGGAAACGGAAAGAGGAAGTCAGGCGGATAGAATCACCCAGGACTACATCGCCGACCTGCCCATTGATCGCCGCGATTACCTTACCTTTACCTTGCTTGCGCCCGGCGTTTCCGACTCCTCCAGACTGGCTGGGGACCAGGATTTCCGGGTGAAACAGACACCGCAAAGCGGTCTCTCATTCTACGGAAGCAATGGCAGAGGAAATAATATTACCGTCGATGGGGGTGAGACCGGAGACGACGCTGGTGGCGTGCGTCTCACGGTGAGTCAGGACGCGGTGCAGGAGTTTCAGATTAACCGCAGCAACTATTCGGCCGACCTGGGATCAGCCACAGGCGCTTCCATCAACATTGTGACCAAGTCTGCTGCGAACAACGTGCACGGCACGGTGTACGGCTTTTTCCGCAATGATGCCATGGACGCCCAGAATCCATTTTCATTCAGCCAGGCGTTACCGGTGGGTGCGACGTTTAATCCCGCCAGCCCGGATTCCGTAGGTTCGCCCATCAAGGACACTCTGAGCCGCCAACAATTCGGCGGCGCCGTGGGCTTCCCCATTAAGAAAGACAAGACATTTCTGTTCGTGGCTTTTGAGGGGTTGCGGCAGAATGCACAGAACGCAGTTCCTATTCTGACGAATACGGATGTTTTTCGTCCTTCGACGTCTCAGAACGCAGTGATTGCGGGGCTGACTGGGGGCAGTGTGGTGCCTTGCCTGAGCGGGCCGGTGGGCGCAGCCGTTGCCGTGCAACTGGGCTTGCCGGCCCCAAGTCCAACAACGAACCTGCCTGCGGCGGTATGTGCGCAAATCCTGACCGGGGCTCTAACCGTGAACCCGGCCATCAGCCCTGTGGACGCCTATCTTGTGAACCAGTTCGAGACCGATGGAGGGGTCTTTCCTTACGACTCGCACCAATACCTCGCATCTGGCCGCTTGGATCACCGATTCAACACGAACAACCAGCTTTCGCTTACTTACAGATATGGACATGACCTGGAGGAATCTCCCGACGTGCAATCGCTGACCGCCTTTTCGGCGGGCAGTTCGATCCATAACTATGACAACAACCTCCAGGGCGCCTGGTATCACCAGTTCAGTCCGCGCACAGAAAACGAGGCCCGCGTGCAATGGGATTACAACAGCTTTCGAGTGATCCCCAACGCACCAGGCGAGGTGGGACTCCAGATTCCCGGGTTTATCAATAATCTGGGAACGAATATTTTTCTTCCCAACAAAACAATTCTGCGCCGATACGAATTCGCAGATAATTTCACGGTCATCCGCGGCCATCACACGATAGGGTTCGGCGGCTCGGAAATACTTCGCGGGAATCACACTGAGTCGCACACGTTTTTCCCTGGACGTTTTGTGTTCGGATCGCTCCCCGGCGATCTGCTGACCCCTCTGCTTCCCAGTCTGACTTCTTTGCAGTCGGCATCGTTCGGCCTTCCGGAGGTTTTCCAGCAGGGCTTTGGCAATCCGACCTACCCTTATTACACCCGACCGCTGACTTCGGTGTACGGGCAGGACTCATGGGCGGTTACGCCAAGTTTCACCCTCAACTACGGCCTGCGCTACGAACTGGATTCTCAATTCGCTCCTTTGACTACGTATAAGAAGGATTTTGCGCCGCGGGTTTCTTTCGCGTGGGATCCTTTGAAAGACCACAAGACGGTGATCCGCGGAGGGTACGGAATCTTCTACGGGCCAGTTGATGCGCAGATTCCCGACGTGGACTTGAGCCTGGGAGTCGTGAACCAGAATAAATCCGCGGTCGAAAACAGCACGTCAGCGGCGCAGGTGGCAAACCTGACCGCGATCTGCGGGTTCTCGCAGTTTGGGCATCCGATTATTCCCGGCAGTGGCTCCAGCCCCTGCAACCGGGAAATTTCTATTTATGTAGACCCGATCGGTGGAGTTCCAGCTTTAGGATTGGCGGGAGCGCCGACTATTTTCGCGGGGTTGTTTGCGCAAGGATCGATTCAATGCACGACACCCGCTCCTGGAAATGCCGCATGTATCACTCCTGCTGCGGTCGCTCCGTTTGGCATCGATGTCACGAACAGCGGTCCCGTCGGTCCGCTGCAAGTAGTTTTCGCGAATCAACCAGGTTATCGGCCCCCGATCGCGCAGCAGGTGTCGTTCGGAATTGAGCGTGAGATCACGCCGGGATTCTCCGTTTCTGTCAGCGGTATTTATTCTCATACCCAAAGACTGCCGGTTGCAATCGATACCAATCTGCTGCCCGCGCCGTTTACAACTTTAACTCTCGCCAACGGCCATAGTGTTTCTTATCGCAATTGGAATACGACGGCAGCAGGAGCCGATCCGCTGGGAGGCGCCGAACCCGGTGGCCTGCCCTGTGATAATCCAAGCAATCAATGTTTCGTGAATCCGCTAGTGGTGCAGAATAACGCTTACAGCTCCGAGGCGTACGGTTTGTACGAGGGCGGCATTTTGGAAGTCAAGAAGCGCTTCAGCGATCACTTCACCTTGTTCGGAAATTACACCTACAGCAAGGCCTTTGACACGTCGACCGATTTCAATAGTGACTATGGGCCGCAGGATCCAACCAACATCAACATAGACCGTAGTCTCTCCGAATTTGATGAGCGGCACAAAGTTGTGATTGCGGGCGTGTTCGACAGCCCGTGGAAACAAAATATCTTGTCAGGGTTCCAACTGTCGCCAATCTTCAGCTATCACAGCGGACACCCTTTTAATCTGCTCGCAGGGGGAGAAGTCAACGGCGACAATCACACAACGAATGAACGGCCGATCGGAGCGCCGCGCGACACCGGTCTCGGCCCTGATTATTACGACTTCGACGCCCGGTTGACCTGGCAGCACAAAGTGGGCGAGCGAGTGAATGTTCTGTTCACTGCGGAGGGATTCAACCTCGCCAACCGAACGAACTTCGCCAGCGTAAACAACGAAGTAAGCCCGCTGTTTGGTCTTACGCCGGGGTTCACAACTTTTAACGTGCACGGAATTCGCCCCGGTGATGCATTGGCAGGTGGGGGGACCGACACGCCGAGTACTCCGCTGTCTTTCACCTCGGCGTTCCCCAAGCGGCAGATCCAACTTGGCATTCGCTTGAGCTTCTAGAGTCGAGAGGTTGGGTCTTGTTCGAGCATTGGGGAGAAACCGCCCGCCAGCGGTCTCGAACAGGTTTTGTCTCATTCCGAGGGCTCGATGGCATTCGTCGAAAATCTGGGAGCAAGGATCTACTGGGACGAACAAGGCAGTGGCGCCCCGGTCTTGCTGATCATGGGGCTCGGCTATACCTCAGATATGTGGTATCGCATTCGACCTGCCCTGGCAGCGCACTATCGAACCATCGCGCTGGACAACCGTGGCGTGGGCAGGAGCGAGGTGCCATCAGGTCCGTATCCGATCGCGTTGATGGCATCCGATGCGGCGGCGGTTCTCGACGACGCCGGAATCGAGAGCGCCCATGTGTTCGGCGTGTCGCTGGGTGGCATCATTGCGCAGGAGTTTGCGCTGCAATACCCGGAGAAGGTGCGCTCGCTGATTCTAGGGTGCACCGCGGCGGGCGGGCCCACGGCGGTGCGCGCCGAACCGGAAGCGATTCAGATGTTGATGAGGCGGGAGAAGATGGGCCGGGAGCAAGCTGCGGAAGCCGCTGTGCCGTTTGTCTACGATCCGGCGACCCCGCGGGAACGGATTGATGAAGACTTGGCGATTCGCAGGCCATGGTTTCCAAGCGCAGAGGGATACGCGGCGCAGTTGCAAGGAGTCCTCGGCTGGGAGGCCTACAACCGCCTCAGCCAAATCGCCGCCCCCACCCTGGTGATCCATGGAGAGTCTGACCGATTGGTCGCGCCGGGCAATGCCAAATTAATCGCGGAACGCATTCCAGGCGCAAAGCTCGTGATGATTCCGCATGCCAGCCATCTCTTCTTAACTGACCAGACGGAAATTTCCCATCGCGCGATCATGGATTTTCTAGCGATTCACAGCGTTGTCAGCGAGCCGGAGAAAGCCTCATGCTGAAGCAGGTCGCCAATACTACGCAGGAGCCCTCGAGGAATGTAAAGCAGCTTTTCGATCTAACCGGACGCGTTGCAATCGTCACCGGAGGGTCAATCGGACTGGGCCGCCAAATGGCGGAGGGTCTGGCGGAAATGGGCGCCGACTTGGTGTTGTGCGCTCGCAAGAAGGAACGCTGCCAACAGGCCGCCGAAGAATTGCAGCAACTCGGCGTCAAAGCCATTGCCCTTGGCTGTGATGTCAAGAACCCGGAAAGTATTCAGGAGATGGTGGAAGCCACCCTCTCCCAGTTCGGGCGAATCGATGTGCTCATCAATAATGCGGGAATATCCTGGGGCGCTCCCGTCGAGGAGATGCGGCTCGAGGATTGGAACAAGGTCATCGAGACGAACCTGACTGGAACTTTCCTGTGCGCCCAAGCGGTCGGCAAAGTCATGATCCGCCAAGGCAGGGGTGAGAATGGCGCGTCCAAGAACAGCGCGGGAAAAATTATTAACGTTGCATCAGTGGCTGGACTTGGTGGGGCTCCGGCGGAACTTCCAGCCATTGGCTATCACGCCAGTAAGGGTGGAGTCATCAGCTTTACTAAAGACTTGGCCTGCAAATGGGCAAGTCACAACATTCAGGTAAATGCAATTGCTCCCGGCTGGTTTCCCACACACATGTCAAATCGCGTCCTGGAGCACCATGAGGAGCTTTTTCTCTCCCACATTCCGTTGCGGCGTTTTGGCACTGAACATGACTTGAAAGGAGCTGCTGTGTTTCTCGCTTCTGCCGCCTCGAACTATGTCACCGGTCACGTGCTGGTGGTGGATGGAGGTCAGTCAGCCTGGTAGGACTCGCCTCATCATGAATATTCCTCTCACTCCAA
>Ga0210400_10003853_pt1 | contig 13150 bp, 13 predicted proteins | sample IncBWH26MmetaG_FD_155456 | JGI IMG/M metagenome (GOLD analysis project Ga0210400, IMG submission 155456) | Forest soil microbial communities from Barre Woods Harvard Forest LTER site, Petersham, Massachusetts, United States - Inc-BW-H-26-M | ecosystem: Environmental > Terrestrial > Soil >...
GTGAAGAACTGGTTGCCGCCGTTACCTAGTTGGATTGTTTTTCCGCAGTCGCTGGTGGCAACCGTGTAGTTAGCGGTTTGCGTGTTGAGTACGTTAGCATCGACACCCGCCGGGAGTTGAGTAGCGGCTAGTGTCCCTCCTACGGCAGCAAAATTCAGCGTTGCGTAGGTGCCATCACCTCTGAAAAACGCGGTCGTATTATTTGGCCATGACGGCAGCGCGCCATTTAAGCTTGCGGTCGCAGTGTTTATCAGCGCGGTTAATTGCGCCTGCGATAACGCGGTCGGTACTGCAGTTATGCCCGCAATGTTTCCGAGGACGGTGTTGTTTCCGATACTAGGAAGTTGCGCTAGAGTAACTTGAGCGCAATCCTTTAGCAGGGAACCAGACGTGTTGTTCCAGCAAGCCAGATCGCCCGACACGGAAGAACCCGGACCCACGATTCCGCCTACCGTATACGGGAAGGCGTAATTGGTGCCGTTTATGGTGAACGTTAAACTCTGTGCCGAAGCGGTGCCGAAGTTTTGTAGGCTTAAGGTGGCGCCTCCCGCGGTGGTGACTCCAAAACATAGTGCCTGCCAACCTGAAGCCGTTACAAGGTCGCTGTTCAAGCAGAAACTAGGCCCCGAAGCCGTAATGCCAAGACTTGATATTCTGCCTTGGGCCGCAGTTCCGCCGTCCCCGACGACGCCATTTGTGATCCAGTACGGCAAGTGCCCTGGTGTGACTGAACCGCTCTGAATGACCGCCTGTTGCGCCTCCGCTATTGCGGGGTGAACTAATAGCAGGAACGCAAGAAGGAGCTTTTTCATGTGAGGTCAGTTCCTATAAGGTAGATATCGGCCACTGCATTAACCCCCTGCGCCGTCGTCAATGCAAACCAGATCGCGAGCTGCCCGCCGATAGCGCCTAGGTTCGTCGACGAGAATCGCGTATTGGCTCCGAATGACGCTAGCGTAACGGCCAGTAGTCCGGCCGGCGTGGTGAGCGCCGAGTATGATTGCGCGGCCGACACAACGGGAGTTCCACCCTTGCTGCCCGCGGGGTAGAAACCGCCGACCGCGGTGGTCAAGCTTATGGAAGCGTTCGTAACGATGATGGACGTGAGCTGAAACGCCACGAAGTTGAGCGGGATAAGAATCGGTTGGTCGGTCGTGATATTGAAATTGGCGCCCCGCAGGCTCGCCAGCACGCGCTGCGCTGCCGGCGTTGCCCCGCCATCCTGGACCACGCCGTCCGTCACCCACGTTACGAGATGCCCTGGGGTGACATTGCCGCTTTGAAGAAGCGCGCCCATTCTACTCTACCTTTCCGTCGTATCCCGCGCTCGTGGGTCTGCCGCGCCTTCGCTAATTCCCCCGTAGAGCCGGGCCGAGCACAAGACCGAGGGCTAGGGCGAGCAGGGGCCAGAGGATGAGAAGGTGCGCTAGTGTCTGCAATTTGTCCACCAACAGGGGTTGGATTGAATAAAATCAAGAGCGCCTTGCGCCTTAGACGGCACAGGTGCTTGGTATGTACTTTCCCAAAGCCCCCAAGCCTCGCCTCGAAATCCACTTGCACCAATCCCCTCGAAATAGTTAAAAACACCATTTAGTCCTCTAGTTCGCAAACCGTTCATCAACTGTAATGTAGACGTATAAGCCCGCGAATCTCTCGAAGCTGCTATGTAAAGATTAGACCAAATGTCTCCAGTAGACGGCGCTACAAAACCCCAACCGCCTTCGTATAGAACGAGTCCAACCGAATTATTAGTCGCGGTTGTAAGATTATTGCCGATGAACCCCAACACATCTGGAATTGTTTGACCAGAGCAACTTACTCCAGGACCGCACACAATACGCCAGCTCGCTGTCACCGCGCCGAGTGCGGTAGCGTTGGTGAATGCCAGCAAGTACGGCTGCCCAACTGACGCCGTAAGCGAACTTGCCGCCGGAGCCGTAGCATTAGAATCAAGCTGGAGTGGCGCTGGTGTGCAGCCGTCTACGGCCAGCGTAGGATTGGCGCCGTTCGTCTGATTGAAAGTGGCGACCGTTAAATACCCGTTGGAATTTACGGGTGCCGGACATCCTGTTCCCGCTCCATCGGCAAGCGTATAAGCGGTGCTTGTACCGCCGGTAGCGCTTGCGCCTGCCCCGGTTGGAATTATCGATCCGTCAGTAAGCTGCTTAAATAAACAAGTTACGCCTTGATCTGTTTGCGTAGCGCTCCCACAAAGGCTGCTGCTTGCCGTCCATGCACTCGGAGCCGTAAAGCCATAATACGGTGCGGTAGCAAGCACATCAACATGCGATGCAATTGTCCCAGACCAAGTTCCGCCTCCTAAAACAGGTGATGTTTGCGGCAATATCGACTGATTATACCCAACGTCATTGCCTGCCCATCCGCCTAGCACGCGGATAACACGACTTGCATTTTGCCCGAAAACAGATTTCCATATTGCCTGGTCGGCGACAGTTCTTTGGAGTCCGTAGTAAACCTCTTTTTGAAAATTATTGACTGCGTTTGGAAACGCTGCTGCCCCAAGAGATACCAGCTGCATAGTTACTGCAGAAGAAAACACTCCATTCCACAATTCATTGCCGTACTCGACATACACGTGAATATTTTGATTTAAGTTTGCCGCGAAGAGTGTCGCCATGTTGCTGATGTAAGTCGCGTTAGTCAGAACCGGCTCATTGATCCAACAATCAGCATTTAACTCGTTGCAAAGGGCGATTATAACCTCGTAAGGCCATCCAGTAGGCGAAGGGGCAAAGCTGGGACAACAACCCTCACCTATGTTCCAAAAAGCGTAGTTTAGTTGCGCGCGATCTGACCAATTAACATTCGCGTTGTTTATGATATTTATAGCATCCATAAAGCGTAAGGTGCTGAAATTCCTGTGTTTTGATACGTAGCTTGGATCGAACTTTTCACCCGCGTCAAGCGCAGCTGCGTTGCTGGATAAAACCAACGCTATGTTATTTATATAGTTCCCATCGTGAGTTGCTGTTATTGCAACAGTAATTCCACTAGCGGTTGGCGTGGCCACATTAAAAGTACACGGGCTTGTAGTACACGTCGCAGATGGATCGCCACCTATAACAATAGTATTGGTGCCATCAGTAGCACACGCTCCCGCAGAACAAGTCCAAGTAAGGCGATAATTACCGGCTGGGTAGAAATATGGCGATGGCGATGAAAAATAAATACTCACGCACACATTAGTAAATGTATGTGTTGGGCCTCCAGTCAGAGTGGTAGGATAGCCATTTGAATCCAAAAAATTGGAATATAATAAAGATTCTTCATTTGTGTCAGTCTTGCAGTTAGAAGTCGTAGCTGTTTGCCAATTGCCACCCATCTTAAAAGCGTTTAAAAACGGATAGCTTCCAGTTGCAGTGTTGACATTGACTCCTAGTGGAGACGAAGCGTTGGCCCATTGATTACCGTGAGAAATAGCATAGGCAGGGATTGAAGTCATAATAACTATCACTGATGCGACAGTCTTCAACGTATTAATAAAGCGCATTTTACCACTTCCCAAATCCAGCAGGCGCTGTTTGCGCAAATGCAGTAGCGCCAAAGTTCGCAACCAACTGATCTCCGCTAACAAACGTGGTAAACATCGGAAATAAAGGCGTTCCTAGTGGGGAAATACTCAATCCGCCCACGCCTGTAGCTGGATTGGCTGTGCCACTATTGTTCCAGTTTCCCGCATCTGTTCGGAACCACACCAAGTTGGCGCCAATATCAAGAGCTATGCTGCATGTACTTGTGACAGAGCATGATTGTATGCTTGCGACAGATGCGCCCTGAAAATATACCGCGCCACTTGGCGTCCATCCATACGAATTATTATCAGTAATGCCGATTTGATAGTTTGTAAGTCCAGCCGAAGCAGTTCCAAACCCAATAACGTCAGCAGCACTGGCGCCGTTAACGTTCCAAACAATTTCCCAATAAAACTTTCCGCTTAAATGACTAATATTCGCTTTGCCAGAATTATTGGCATTTGCTCCGGTGTACGTAGCAGTCAGATTTCCGTTAGAAAGCGAGATTCCAGCGCCGATTGCTGAAGGGTTCCATGTTGTCGCGGCAACACCAGATGTATTTGAACAAAACCCCGCCGAACATCCATTGAACTGCGCTCTCGGCTGCTGCAATCCAAGCCTAGCAAGGCACAGGGTCAAAAACGCCGCAAGAGCAATGCGCCAGATCATGTGAGGTCGTTCCCCATGACGTAAATGTCGCACGCAGCGGCGCTTCCGGTGCCGGTCGTCAGCGATAGATAAACCGTGTTGATGGTCTGCCGCGTCGTCGCGATATTTGCCGCAAGCGTCAATCCAAGCACCACCGACACACCTGTCAGCGCAGTGTAGACCTGTCCAGCCGCAACCAGTGCCGTGCCCCCCTTACTGGTCGCCGGGTAAACCCCACCTGCGACCAGTGTGAATGTGCCCGAGCAGTTTGTCGCGATGATCGAGGTCGGCACCCAGGCCGTGACGCCGGCCGGTATCGTGCAAGCTTGATCGGTCGTGATGTTGAAGTTGGCAGCGCGGATAGAGCAGAGGACGCGAGTTGCGCCAGCGGCCGTATTGTTGACCGTGACCGCGCCGCCGCTGCCGAACTGTGCGAGCGCTGGCGAGAGCGCGAGCCAAGAAGCGAATATAGCTACTGCGAGTTTTTTCATCGCCCTCACCACCGCGTACAAGAAAACTTGTGCCCGTTCGTAGCGGCCACGACCGAAAGCGCGGTGTTCATTCCAAAGCCAAGCGGCGCTGTGAATGACGACAGGCTAGCAAACGTTGTCGCAGATGCCGGGGCTAACGGATATGACCCAACGTCGCTCGCCAAGGCCGTAGTGGTGAATGAAATCCACAGCACTTCCGACGTATCAATGTTAGCAATCGTGAAGCCATGCAGCGTAGATTGCGCCGTAAAGGCGTTGACTGCTGTGCCGCCCGTGACAACAGTGCCGCCGCACGCGACTGGCGTGACGTTAGGGGTGCTCTGAGCCTGCGCGATGCCGATGATGTTGCACGGGCTGCTCGTGCAAGCAGGGATTTGGGCTTGCACCGACGTGTTGATCGCCGCGAGGTCTGTATGCTCCTGAATCGCGCCGCCGGACAGCACCACAAGGTTCGATGCCGAGCCGGTTTGGTCGATGCAGGCTCCCCAGGTATTACTGCCCACGACCACAACGGCGGGACTGCTCGCCGGAATGATAAGCTCGTTCGCAGTCGCGGTGGCGCTACCAATGCCGAGTGTACAGCTAACAGTAGTCGTTCCAGTGTTCTGGAATAGAACTGCGAAGCCAGACGGCAGCGCGACGCTGGCGGACGAGGCTGTTGCAGTTAATGTTGCGAAGCTCAGATTCGGAACGAACCCCGGCGCGATCGCGGCCGTACCGCCACCTCCCCCGCTACTCCCACCGCTGCCTGACGTTGAAAGCGGGTTACTAGCCGAGCAAGGTGCCCACTGCGGGTTGGTAGGCCCTTGATAGCAGAATAACTGAGCGTCAGCGGCCTGCGCGGGCTGCGGCGGTGTCCAGAGCGAGAGGAACCCTAGAAGGGTAAATAAAATAAAACGCATCACATCCTCCGCACAATGGCGTTCGCCGCCAAGACAAAGACGGCGTAAATGGTCGCGGACACGATCTGGAAGGTGTTGGGGTTCGGCACGATGCTGTAGAACAGCACGAAGACCGAGCCGACCGTCAGCAAGCAGAACAAGTTGCTTAGGGCGATCAGGGTACGCTTGGAGAGGGCTTGCAGGGAGAGCAGAAGGATGTCGGTGGCCCGATCAGATGTCCCCGGAGCTATGCTGGAGGCCGCTGGTTCCTCGTCGTCTTGCACCAGTTCGAACGATCGTCTTGCTTCCGCCATTCGGTTTCTCCTCTGCCCCGCTGTCGCGGGGTGAACCCCCCGCCACCGCCTCGCTGAAGTCCAAGAACGACGGCCCCATAGGGGCTTGCCCCGCGTCATCGGGGGCCTTGTTTTTCAGCGTCAGTCCATAGTAGGTGTTTAGTATCTTGAGGGCTTCAAGGCGATCTTGGAATGGCGTTCCTTCCTTGAGAGCTTCGGCGACGATAACGGAAGCCAGGTTCTTGATGTCGGTTTCGAACATTTAGGGGCCTGCTCCCGGCGCGTTCGGCACCTGTTCCAACGATTCGGCAGCCCCTGCTCCCACGGTTCCTCCCATCCCCGTGGGATCTTGCCCCCCGCCAGCGGGGGCTTGCGTCAGGGCCGACTGTATAAGCGGAATCTGCATCGAAACCCAATAAGGCTCAAACACTTGAATCGCCTTCACCATCTCCTTCTCGTCGTTGATGCTCTTGACTAGCGCCTTAAATAGCTTGGGGTCGGTCATCGCTTCCCCCAGGATGCGAATGGCATCATCAGGCTTGAGGGCCGCTGCCCATTTCTTAAACGCCTGCGAGCCGATCGAGGCGATCTGAATGGATGACCCGCCATGCCCGCCAAACAGATGGGTGAACACCTTGGCGCCCGTGATTCGCGCCATGATGTCGTTCAGAGCTAATGTCGCCGCCTTTTCGGAAACGCCCGGGATCTTGGGGTTGAGACGATGCAACTCGTTCTTGCGGGCAGTTTCAGCGATGCGCTTGAAGCGCGACGCTACTCCCGGCCGAGCGGTTTCCAGCGCCTTAATTACGCCCTCATTCTGCTCGAACCAATCGTGCACCTTTTTGCCATTAACGTGCTGCAGTTCAGGCGTAGCGTGGTCTTGATCTATGGCATCCTTGATCATGCGATCGAACGTCATCTGCACTAGCCCGTCCGTCGCCTTGCCCGTGCTGTCGCCTTCAGTCAAGTCCAACAACTTACGGGTTTCTTTGAACTGCTCGCTGCTGTGAAGGGCATTACCGAATAGCCGTCCAGGGTCCTTTAAAAACAGACTGGTAGCATGCTGCTTTAACTGGGTGGAATTGAGCGTTTCAGCCTTGGCGGCAGCGACGGACTCTCCTTGCGACTTGATGGCGTCCTCCACCTCGCGACGCAGTTTCTCGAACCCTTTGGACGCGAGCGGCCCGGTGTTGTTGTGCAACCACTGCTGCGCACGACTCTTATTGAACTGCCCGCTCGGCATGGCGGCGGTGTAGAAGTCTTGACGTAAATAATTCTCCAGGAACGCGGGGGCATTACCTTCACCCGCTTTTTGAGCGACCGCCCGCATGAACGCCCCGAACGCATCGATGCCGCCGGGACCTTGGCTAAGAACATGGTCAATGGTCTCCCCCGGAGTTACGCGCGGATAGCCGGGCTCGTCATGCCCCAAAATATTGCCTACAGGACCGCGGCTGAATGTCTGGTGAAATTCCTTGGTAGCGGCGTTGGCTTCTTTGAGCGCTTCTCCGCCCGGTGCCGCTTCCTTGACCTTCTGCAAAGCCTTCGAGATGCGCGTGAGATAGGCAAGTCGAACCCGATCGGGAGCGAAATCGGACGTAACCTTTCTAATCTCTTGGTGTATCTCACTATCGAGATCGATGGCGTCCTGTAGCTTCGAGCCGGGGCCGAAACGCGGCGACTCCACCTCTTTGGTGGATGGCGTTCCGAACGGGTCTTCTTCCGCCAGAGGCTCTTTCTCGAAAAACCGATCCACCACGTCACCAGGGAAGCGCGCGTCGCTCTCGCCCGGCCGCTCCTTATGCTCCTTTCGGATGGAGTTCAATTCATCATACACCGGGTTCATAGACACCGGCACTGCTTTGTCCACCTTCGCCCACTTTGCCTCAGTGACCGCGTGCATATCGTTGCGCGCTTCAAGCAGATACTGCCGCGCAAGCGTACTCTGCAAGTTCTTGAACTTTGCCGCATCCACCTCGCTGGGGATAGAGCTGCCCACCGCCGTTTCGAACGCACGATTGGCTTCTTCCACGGCCTGCTGAGCACGACGATGCACGAGTTGCGACCACTGAGCCTGCTTGGCCCGCAGATACGTCGCCGTATCCGGGAAGTTGGCACGGCTAAACTGCTTGTCCGCCATAATGGCGTCTTCTGTGGTTTTATATTGCTGGTCGTACAATCCTGCCAGATCGCGATCCTTGTCTCGCACTGTGCGCACCAGTGCGATCAAGCCAGGGTCTTCGGTCTGGATATCCACCGGCACTTCTGCTCCCGGCGATAGCTCAGGCTGCTTGTCAAGCTTCTCCACCGCCTTCGGAAGATCAGTCGCAGCCTCCGATATATTGCGTGCCACGCGAGGCTCAGCGGTATAGAACGACTTCACCCAATCCTTAGCCGAGCGGACCCCTGCGAACGCCGCTTTAACGGCCGACAATCGCAGCGATCCCGCCACTGCCCCGATGGTTTTTCCTTCATCACCCGGAATGACTTCCTCGCCAATGAATGCGCCCGACCCAATGGAAGCCGCCGGCACGGCCTCATGGTAGAACACGTTCCATGCTTTGCGAGCCAAAGAGGTGCCTACGCTTTGAACCTCCTTGGCCACACCAAAAGCGGCGAACGGTAGGTTCGCCCCAAAAAACTCGCCAACATCGCCGCCGAGATTGCTAGCCCAATCCTTCACACCCTCCTCTTCAGCGGTAGAAGTAGGCAGCCCCGCAGACTGCGCTATATTTTTTATACTTTGACTCGATCCTGCGTATATCGGAGCGGTAGTTCCTCTGAGCTTATCCGCCTCGGCTTTGATGCTAGCCGCCCCATACGCGATTGGCTTAACAAACGGCAAATTCGCGATAAGAGGATAGTTTTTAATAAATTCGCTCGCTGAATTGATCGTGTCGATCGGCAGCCCAAGAGTTTCAGAAAGGCCCCGCGTAACACCGTGCCCGCTGAACTTCGCCCAATTACTTAAGTGATCGGCAACTTGCGGGTTCTGCTGCAGGGTATCATCGATCGATAAATCGTTCTTGACTTTGGTGTACGGATTGGGCTCGTACCCCGCTGACGCGGGGCTAGCCGCTGGTTGAACTTGCCTGTCAGCAGAGGCAGGAGCTTGCCCCGCATCTTCTGCAGGGTCGAGCTTCAAAGCTGAATACGGATTGTCCGCCATTACGGCCCGCCGCCTGAACTATGGGCGTCGTTCCACTCTTTTTCCTTCTGAGCGATGACGGCCGCCAGCGCCTTTTTGTCTTGGGGAGTCAGTTGGCGAGAACGACTACGCAATGCTTGTATCTGATCCAGAGAAAGCGCGGTCGGATCCTTGCGCAAAATCTGCACCGGATCGCGTTTCGCTTGGCTTTCTGGAAAAATGCCAACCTTGTTAAACCGATCAAGGCTTTCCCCATCCAGCGGCTTGCCTTCTCGCTCCATGAGGTTAATTTCAGATTGGAGGTTGCTTCCGAACGACTGCAAGGAATCCGCAATGAGCTTGCTGTTGAAACCACTCGATTGATAGACCTTGGGAATACGATCCAACACACGGCCAATCGTTTTTGCGTTGGTCTTACCGCTTCCCGCGTAGCTTACAAGGGCGGCTTCGGCTTTGCGATGCGCAGCCTCCCAAATCGCGGCCGGGTCATTCGTGGTGGCGTATTCGGCTGCCAAAGTGGACAGCTTGCCAGTTGTCAATCCCGTCACGTCACCCATCTCGTAGAGCGTGTTCAGCGCATCCATCAGGTCGGGGCCGTTAACGACCGTCGCAACTTCCGCCTTGGTAAAGTTCTTTCCGCCCGTTACAGACTCAAGCCGGGATTGTGCTCGTGCTTCCCGCAGACTTACCCCGGTCTCTTTCACTATTTCCTTAGCGCGGTCTTCTATAATACCGGACTTGGTAGAACTCGCCTGCGCAGCCTTCCACTCCCGCTCCGCCTCCAGTTTTGCTTGCGAAACGGTGTAGTTGGGATCGTCCTTATGCGCCTCCATAAGCTCGGGCACCCGCGCGAGCGCGTAATCGCCGGGACTGCCGGCGCTCGCACCTCGAATGCCTGCGATGGCGAATCGTTTATGGATATCTTCCAAACCCTTGTTGTACTGCTCCAGTTCCTGCTCGTTCGTAGGCGGCTTGGTGGTCGCCGTATAGTTCGCCACAGCCGTCTGCTCGGCGGTCGTAGCCTGCTTGCCGAAAGCCTGGTTCCACGCCGCCAATATCTGCTGCGGATTGCCGCTCGCCACGCGCGCATCAGTGCTGAACGCCTTGAGCCTCAAATTTCGATCCATGCTTTCGTCAGTAACTTTTCGCAACTCATCAACCGCTTTACCCCGGCTATCCATCAGTTTTATTACGTCTTCGTCCATCCCGTTTTCCGCCAGGAATTTCACCTTGTTGTCCTGGTACTTGGTCGCGGCAAGGCCGAGTTGCAATTTGCCCGCCGTTGCATCGGTTTCCATGAGCTTAACTGCGTCCTCGTACTCTTGGCGCATCATATCGTGCCGCTTGAGTGCGAGTTCAGTGTTATCCTTCCACGCAGTATAGGCGTGCTTATAGGCTTCCTCGTCCCCTGCCCGGATAGCATCCATAGCGGCGGCCGAACCCTGCAAGGCGTTGATCATGGGGCGGTGCGTGAAGGCGGCGCCGATCATGGCGAACACGCTCCCAACCGAGCCGAAGGCTTTCACCGGATCAGTCGAAAATTTTTGCCTTTGCTGATCCTCATTCCACGATGGGATGTCGTGCGAGGTTGCGGCTTCAGCATTGAAAGCATGGTGCGCGCGAACACGAGACTCTTCAACGTTGGCGGAAGTTGATGCTATGATAGATTTGTCATCCGCGGCTTTTACATCGGCGATATTGCCCAACCCTTTGGACAACTTGCTGATGTCGCCCGCGCCTGTGTCGGACGGAGCGAAAATGGGGTCGGCTTGCCCCGCCAGCGGCGGGGTCGGCTGTCCGTCCACCTCAACGCCCGTGATCGTCTCACCCTGAAGGCCAGCCATTATTAAACCAAATAGTTTTTCGCTTGGACAGATTCAGCGCCGAACTCTTTGCTGCGGTTTATTTCTATGTACTTAAACCGGCTTATAACAACACATAGCAATATCAATACCCAGAGTGAACTATAGTGGGCATCCAAAAATTCTACGATTGTCATTTCAAACCCTCCCTGTTATAAGAATACCGTAAACGTGGTGAGAACACTATCGCAGCAAAATGTTCTCCGTAAGCCGATGCGATAGCGGGCCACGGTTACACCGCTGCTATCGCCAGTTCCGGCGCCAAGGATGCCAAAGACGACCCGATCTTGCCCCAATCCATGCTGCCCAGCGACTTGGCGAACCCCATGATGGCGTTGGTGGTGTCAGCCTGCTGCTGGGCGTCGATAGCCGCCAGCTTCTCCTGGATGCCCACCTCCATCCCGAGCGCCTGGTTGCCCTCCGTAATGAGGCTGTTGCCGGCTTCGAACAGCTGCTTCTCCAGCGCTCCCTTCTCCACCTCGGTCTGCAGACCGATCGAGTTCAGGTCCTGATTCAGCCCGCTGTTACCCAAGGGACTGGTATTCTGCCCGCGGGAGGCCGCCCCCTGGATGGTGGAAGCCCTGGCGGCGTTCTTGGCCAGCTCCAGTTGAGCCTGCTGGGCCGGCGGGAGCGTTCCCTGCTCCAGGTAGCTCTGCAGCTCCTGCCCGTGCTGGGTCAACGCCGTGCCCTCCTGGCCGAGCTGGGTGGCCTCCCCGGTGAGCGCCTGCACCGGGGCGGAGGTAGGGTCGCCCTTGAGAAAGTCGTAGGCCCCCACCCCAAGAGCAAGGGCGGGACCGGCCACGTTACCGATGTTGCCCAGCATACTGCCCGAGCCGCCGGTAGCGGGCGTGGAGGCGATATTGCCGTCCAGGGAAGGCGTCTGGTTGCCGCCGGTCGGATCGGTCAGATTGAAGTTGGGGTCGAAGGGCGGCATAGCTTCCTCCTTGTCCCGCTATCGCGGGACTACACGCGGGCGAACACCTGCTTGCGTTCGAACAGTCGGCCGAGCTTCTCCTTGATGAGATCGTGCGGCACGTCCGTCATCTCCTCCACGATGATAGTCACCACCCCCTGGTTCTTGGCCCACTGCAGGATGTGGTCGTAGAAGTCAGCCGCGCCCTCCGCGTGCCCCTCCTCCGCGAACACGAAGCGCTCCCGCACCACCGGGAGCCCCGCCAGGGTCTCCTCCCGCACCGTCTGGGCGAGCGCGCAGCCGTGCTCCTGGTACAGGAAGAGATGCTCGTTCGAGTAGATGACGCTCTTGAGCCACTGCATGAGCTGCGCTTCGCTCAAGGAGGGCCGAGCCTTCTGCAGCCGCCGCAGGATCCAGCCGCCGTGCTTGGACAAATCCGCGATCTCAAAGCGGCGGGTGACGGGCGGGGGAGCGACGGCGTTGCCGAGAACAGGGGCCGCGTTAGGCATCTTGGTGGTTTGTCCCGCGATCGCGGGATTCGCTGCGGCCATTTACGAAACTCCCAACAGAGAACTGGCGGCTTGGTGCTCAACGTAGTGCTGGCTGATCCACTGCGCCAAAGCCGTTATATCAGCCCAATCGACCTCACTCAAGGCATAGCTGGGGAGGCCAAGCGCCTTATCCATCTGCTGGTGCATGTCCGCATGAAGGTTGAGGAAGTTGTTCAAGCTGACGGGATCGTTCGGATCGAACGGCTCAAGGGGGTACTCCACCAGCTTGACCCCTTTGGTCTCGAAGATGCGGCGGGCGATATCCCGGTGGGATGAAACGTTGGCGAACGCCCACTGCTGCATCTCGACAGGAGTTCGGGGAACGGCGCTGAGTTGGGCGAGGGGCATTTCAACCTCTATAGCCGACTAGTTCTTCCTGTAGCGCCACGCTTACCAAGCTTAGATCGGCCGCGTTCGTGGTAATGGTCAAGCCCATCATGACGCCCTGCTGCCCGACCGCTTCAGGCGGTATTTCGAAATATCCCGCTGATGTGGGAATGATCGTGTAGGAGGCGCTCGTTATGCTGTTCTCGTTGTCGATATTCACCGTGAATGTAGGGCTTGTGTTCGCGTAGACGTAGGCTATGCCAAACAGCCGCGTGGCCGCCTTGACGTGCGTGTAGCCGCCGGGGCCGTCCCACAAGCGGGACTGCACCGCTTTCTGAAATCCAGATGAGGGCTGGGCAAACAACGGATAGATGCTATTGCCGTCCGTCCCGTAAGCGGTCAGCACGGAGTTGATCTCGGATGTAGCGATGAAAGTGAGCGCCACATCCTGCAACGAGGTCCACCACACTTTGCCGTCCCACATGAACAGTTTTCTGTTCTGC
>Ga0210400_10003854_pt1 | contig 13146 bp, 7 predicted proteins | sample IncBWH26MmetaG_FD_155456 | JGI IMG/M metagenome (GOLD analysis project Ga0210400, IMG submission 155456) | Forest soil microbial communities from Barre Woods Harvard Forest LTER site, Petersham, Massachusetts, United States - Inc-BW-H-26-M | ecosystem: Environmental > Terrestrial > Soil >...
AAGCTCTTTACAATATCGACGTTCTGCAGCGGCGACTGGTCCATGAAGGTGTATTCCTTGATCGCACCGACCAGGTCAGAGATGCGGGACGCACTGCTCTCGATTTCACTCAACAGGCTTGCCACCTCGAGCGATGCGGCGATCCTCACCAGAGCTGCGCGGGCAGTGTCTGCATCCAAGGTCGCGAACAACGATTCGAGTACTTCCGGCCTGGCGTTTCTTCGGGCAAGATCCGCCGCCAGTTGCCACAAGTCGTTTTGCCCGCGACTGCGCAACAAGGAATCAATCTTTTCTTCCAGAATACTGACTGTCAGCGTATCCGCCAGAGGGGCGTCCCGTTCAACAAGCGAAGTTTCCAGTTTTTCGATCTCCGCTTTCTGTGTGGAGGTAAGCTCCCGCGCTCCCAATTCATGACTCGCATCCTTGATTCGCTTCAGGATACCGCGTAGCTGGCTGACGGCCCGCTTGGCGGCGGAGGCGGGATTATTAAGCTCATGAGCAAGGCCTGCCGAAAGCTTCCCCAGGGCAGCCAATCGGTCCCGTTGTTGTTCGATCCGCGTGGTTTCACGGATTCTGTCCGACATCAGGCCCACAAGGCGTTTGGCCAGCTCCGGCATTCTCTGTACAAGATCCGGGAAAAGCGAAGCAGGAAAACGCAGGACGCGACCGTCAGTCACTGCTCGACCGGTCAGGGGAAACTGCTTTATCCTGGAAAAGGGAAGCGCCCCAGTGACATCCCCCGGCTTTGTCGAGATTGTGACTGGTTGGCCACCCAGTTCACCCTGAGCCTGGAGTTGTCCCTCAAGCACTACAAACATCGCGTCTGCCGGATCTCCCTGGCGCAAGTATGTCTGTCCCGCCTGAAGAGACAGCTCTTGCGATTGGCCGATGAACCAGGCGATCTGATCGTCAGGCAAATCCGCGAATGCTGGAACACGAAGTAACTGCGATTTATCGACCATGCTATACCTTGCTCAAATACTGATGAATGAACTGCACAGCCACAGATCCCTCGCCAACTCCCGAAGCGACCCGTTTCACGGAACCATGGCGCACATCTCCAACGGCAAAAAGACCAGGAATGTTGGTTTCCAGCAGGAAGGGATCTCGCTCCAGAGTCCACCCCTTCGGGCTCTTGCCTTCCCAGACGAGATCTGGACCGGTCAGAATGAAGCCGCGATTGTCTCTCTCGACTACATCCGCCAACCAGTCAGTTCTCGGCAGCGCCCCGATAAAGATGAACATTGCATTTGCCGGAACACGCTCGACCTTATTTGTGTCCGAGCAAAGAACTGAAATCTCTTCCAGGTGCGTCTCACCGTGCACCTCGGCCACACTGGCATGTGCCCACAGCTGAATGTTCGGTGTCTCTTTGATCTGGTCAATCAGATATTGGGACATGGAGCTGGCCAGAGAATTCCCGCGCACAAGAATGACAACGCGGTCCGCATACTTGGCAAAGTTCATTGCCGCCTGCCCGCCGGAATTGGCGCCGCCCACAATGTAGACAATCTCACCTTTGCAGGAAAGCGCTTCCGTGGAGCCGCCACCATAGTAGACGCCTGCTCCCTGTAGCCGGTCGATCCCCGGCGCTTCAAGGCGTCTCCACTGCACTCCGGTTGCGATCATCAGGGCGTGGCACGAAAGTTCGCTCCCGTCCGCCAACCTGACGATGCGATAGGACCCCTCCGTTCGCACACCAACGGCCTCTTGCGGCGACAGAATTTCCACTCCAAAGCGCTGCGCTTGCACAACAGCGCGCCGGGCCAAATCGCCACCACTGAGCCCATTTGGAAAACCAAGATAGTTTTCAATGCGTGAGCTCATTCCTGCCTGGCCACCCGGCGCTTCCCGTTCAATCATCACCGTGTGCAAACCTTCAGACGCACCGTAAACAGCAGCAGCCAGACCAGCCGGCCCTCCGCCCACGATTGCCAAATCGTAAAAACTAGTCTGCGCCCGCGTGCGGAGCCCGACCTTTTGGGCAACTTCCGCCGGCGCGCTTTCTAATAGCTTTGTTCCGTCGGGAAAGAGCACGACCGGCAGGTTGGTTGCTTCCGGGCCTAAGGCCTCCAGAAGGCGCTTGGTTTCCGGATCGTTGGCGGAAAGTTCAATGTCAATCCACTGATACGGAACCCGATTGCGGGCCAAGAAGTCTCGCAACTCATACGACCGGGGAGACCAGCGGGTACCCAGCACCTGAATGCCCTGGAATGCCGGGCGATAAGAAGCCCGCCAATCATCCAGCAAGTCATCCAACTGCGGATAAAGGTGCTCTTCCGGGGGGTCCCAAGGCTTCAAGAAAAAGTAATTGATATTCACTTCGTTGATGGCGCTGATGGCAGCGTTTGTATCAGCGTACGCGGTGAGCAATGCCCGCTTGGCTTGAGGGAAGACCTGCATGGCCTCCCTCAGAAATCCCACACCATCGATCTTGGGCATCCGCTGATCGGCAAGAAGCAAAGCCACGCTGTCATTGCGCACCTTCAACTGTTTCACCAGGTCGAGGGCCGCTTCAGGAGAGTCGCTCACGAGGACGCGGTAATCAGCGCCGTAATGCGAACGCAGGTCGCGTTCAACGGCTCGCAAAACATCGGAATCGTCATCTACACTCAATAAAATCGGTTTAGCCATGCCTCGTCTTAGTTTAGAGCAAATTGCTGCGAACTTCTTGTTTTGCGGAGAATGGCCGAAGGTTCGTCGATAAGAACTCTAGAGCGGATTCAGAGTTGGTGTACCCCGTTTACGACACTGACAGTTCCCCCGAAAGGAAGCATTTATGAAGGCTTGGCGCTTGGAGCAACTTGGAGGAGACCTTAGCTTGAAGGATGTACCCATGCCGCAGGTGCGCCCTGGCAGCGTGCTGATACGGATCGAGGCGTCATCGCTGATGTCGTACCTAAAGCCTTATGTCCAAGGCAAGCTGGCCATCTACAACCCACCTCGTGGCGAGTTCACTATCGGAACCAATGGGGTCGGTGTCGTGGATACGGTTGGTCGCGATGTTTGGCACCTTAAGCCGGGACAGCGCGTGGTGCTCTCTTCGCATTTCGTCGCACGGGAGAATGTCGAAGATCCAGCGCAGATCCTCATTGGCCTCACCTCGGGCGCAGGCGCGGAACCAGCTCTGGCAGACTGGCCGGACGGAACCCTCGCCGAGTACGCTCTGATGCCCGTTGAGGCGGTTACGCCCGCTGAGGGGCTGGACAATATCGACGCCGCTCAGCTTGCAGCCGTCACTCGCTGTATCGTCCCGTACGGTGGCCTGCTTCGAGGCCGGCTCGCGCCGGGTGAGACACTCATCGTGAACGGAGCAACGGGTTCCTACGGCAGCGCCGCTGTGTTGCTCGGGATCGCGATAGGTGCGGCTCGCGTGATTGCCGCCGGCCGCAATCCGGTGGCGTTGGAAGCGGTAGCGCGCGCTGGCGGGTCGCGAGTTTCATCGGTGGCACTGACGGGCGACGTGCAGGCGGACGCGGGGGCGCTCCGGGCAGCTTGCGGAGGTGGGGCGCACATGGCGTTCGACATGGTGGGACAGGCTAAGGATCCTAACTCGACACTTGCGGCGCTTCACAGCCTGCATCGCGGCGGCAGGCTTGTACTGATGGGAAGCATGACGACCGAGCTGCCTGTCCCTTACACCATGCTTATGTTGAACAGCTGGGAGATTATCGGCCAATTCATGTATCCGGCGGGCGCTTATCGGCGGTTGCTCAGCTTGTTGCGCAGCGGGCTACTCGACATCGGCCAGATCCGCCCGCGTGTGTACCCGCTTGCTGCTCTGCCGGAAGCGATGGAAGCCGCGGCCACGGCAGGCAATCTAGAATATGTCGTGGTGCAGCCGTAGCCACTCAAAATAGATCGTTTGAATCACTAATAGCTTACTGGAAAGTAAGTGACATTAGGGATCAAGCCGCCATCGACACACATGCGCCTTGATCAATTCCAGTGAATGCAGCGGTGACACCGGCCTTCTTGTGCCTCAGTGCAGCCGAGAGCACAAATTTGTGCAATCTGTTGCAGCTCACCGTACCCAATGGGAGCTGAACTGGCCTTGGAACAATTGCAAACCGTTAAACCTGAAGGTTTTACACGATAACAAGCCTGAGCTGCTGCTGTTGAGTGTTGGCAGCAGGCTTGCTGCTGCTCGCTTAGGGCATTGCAACTTCAGCAGATCCGTTCTCGTCGGCTCAGTTCTTGCTTTGGACTAATCTCCCGATTCCCAATAAAAGGCAGGTAATCAAGAATGAGACGCATACAAACCCTCGCGACATTGCCATTCGTACAGGTGGTGGTGTTAGGCATCTGTGTCAGTTCTTTTGCCCAACAACAGCGCACGAATATGGCCGCTCAAGGTCCCATAATCAACAGTTTCAATTGCGAAGATCGATATTCGCTTTGTACCGAGCGCCAGGACAACCAGAGCTATGATCCGGCGTATAAGGGTAGGTACATTGGTCACGACGAGCCTTCGCTGCTCTTCTACTCGAATGTGCCAGGCTCTGGCAATTACAACCGCTATACAATCACGCTGCCGAAAGACCCCGCAACCTTTCCCACTGACGCTCATCGAGACGGGTCAGGACTTCCCACCGTCTGGAATTTTCAATTGCATCCGGCGTTTTGGTTCGGGATGGCATTGTGCGACACCGAGTCGTATCCTGAGTTCACGCATTCTTGCAAGCCCGACACCGATGCAAACATCTTTGACAGCGGTGACCCGGACTCGCCCAAATACATTGGGCACCATCCCGGAACCGCATTCCTGGAGTTGCAGTTTTATCCGCCCGGTTGGGTAAATGGCTACACGCAGACGCAGTATGCGGCAGCCGTCGCGATGTTTAGCTTCAACCTGAAGCCTCTAGGCCCAAGCGGACCCATTCCTAACAACAACGCTTGTCTCCGAACTGTAGGGATTGAACCAGCGAACCTGGCACTGATCACGGTGGACGGCAAATCCCAAGCACCGGCTGACCCACTCAACCACGACCCGGCCAAGCAGTCGGTGATCCCCGGCGAGACCTTTCTTATGTCTCCAGGAGATACACTGGTTGTGACCCTGTTCGACACACCGGCAGGCCTTCGTGTCACCGTCCAGGATCTGACCAGCGGCCAAACCGGCAGCATGACTGCCAGCCAGGCTAACGGCTTTGCGCAGGTCATCTTCGACCCAGGTGCAGCTACTTGTCAGTCGAGACCGTATGCCTTCCATCCCATGTACGCTACTTCCAGCCCCCACACGCGAGTACCCTGGGCGGCACACACCTACAACGTTGCTTTCTCCGACGAGATCGGCCATTTCAACTACTGCGATGTTCAGAACAATTCGATTTTCCCGGGTATCGGGGCCTGCTTGCAGAGTCCTGTAGAAGATGAAATCATCGCCGGCCGGCATGAGCCAGACGATTTTTTCTGCGTAGACACAGCTAGTTCCATTGTGTTCGGATCCCTTCAACCATTTGGTGGGTGTCTAGATTCAGACGGTGATTTTGATGGAGTGCCTTATCACCACGCTTGGGCTGGCAGTGGTGAGGACCCGTGGCAGTTCTCGGCCGTTCCCGATCCAATTCGTTTCACCAGTGCAAAGTTTCTGCCATCCCACGGGGGTGAGCATTTAAGAGGTTACAGTCGCGTCGCCTTCGAAGCGGATATGCCCGCGATAGAAACGCCTGTGGGATGCAGCACCCGCACCGGAGTCGGATGCACTAATCCACCACCCGGATCGCTCTTCTATCCCATTTACACAACTACTCAGAGGAATGATCAGTGCTGGTGGCAATTCGGAGGAGCCGGCATCCCGGGAACCACCAATACCTTTGGTGGAAACTCAACCACCGAGTTTGGAGAACTGTTGGGTTCGATTTATATCGCCGGAACGAGCAGCAATCCCGGGTCGATCGTTCTCCATGAGAACTTCCGTCGGATTCTGCCCAATAACCCGTGCTCTGAGAATGATAACGTCGAGGAAAGGGCGGAGGAGGATTGATGATGATTCTGGATGTATCGGATAAATAGTATGATCGGGATCACCGGCGTGGGCTGGCATACGTTCCGCCACAGTGCTTTCTAACTTCGGAATCCGGGTTGAAAGTATCCGGTTCTGCGCCTGGGGTCTTCCACTCCGTCATCAGGAAATATTATGGAGTTTTAAGAAATAGTGTAACCGCGGGACAACACTCCAAAAATGCGCGATCTTCCGAAAAACAGATGCTACGGCGCCACATTTCCTCGTTTCTGGGAGAAACTCCAAAAAAAATTGCGGCCTAACCCGAGACCTTGAACCGATGCGTTGAAAACATTGGGGTTATGGGTGACGAACTGCTTTTTTGTAACACCTCAAGGCGGATTTGTAAGACCTTGAAGACCATTTGTATGACCTTGAGCACGGATTGTAAGACCTTGAAGGCCGTCTGTAAGACCTTGAGCCCAGCATGTAAGACCTTGATTGAATACTCGCTTTGCCCGCCGCTTCGCAAAAAAACGGGAAGGATGCACACCTGACTCGTGGACTCGAACCGACCGCAAATTCGCAATTTCCAAAGAATTTACCCCCAAATGCAGGACATGAAATTCGTTACCTACTTCGAACTGAGACGTTGAGACAGACCGCATTTTTATTGGCTCGGAAGCACATTGAAGGAGCATTCAGCCGTCAGCATTCAGCCCGTTTAACTGATCCGACAACCCTTGCGTTAATTACCCTGCTTTTAACTGAGACCTTGAGACAACCCGCAATTTTGCTGGCTTGGAGGCACCCTGAACATCCCACCTTCGCAACGAAGGATGTCTTGGGACTGGACAAGAAATGCGAAGGGTGGGGCACCCGACTACGTACACACGACCGAGCGGATTCGTACCCCTTCGGCATGCTGGACACACGAAGGCTAACCGGAGAAAGAGACCACGAAAGTTAACGTCCCCGCGGATGACACGGATTGTCGAGAGAGACCTTCCCCTTCGGCAAGCTCAGGATCAGGGTTTCGCCTGCCGGCTCTCCCCCTTGACAGACTCAGGGGCGCGCCAGCAAAACGGCTCAATTTGATTATATAGACATTACTAAGGCGGCAACCGAGAGAATTTACCCCTAAATGTTTGGCGGGAGTGGACTATAGCAGTTTAAGTAATACTGTATCCTCAATATCCTTAATATCCTTCCCCGCCCTTGCCACAGGGCTAAACAATCTGCAGAAAAAGTCCTTTTCGTGCTTCCCATGGGGCCTGCAGGGGCTAAAAGCCTAATGTCACTTACTTTTGCCTCGTGTGCTTGGGTGGAAAAAACTTTTCCGCAAGCTGTTTGGCCCTGTGTTCCAATCGAGATTGCTTCAAGTCCTTCAAAAAGGCCAGCTGCACCTATTTTCTAAATGCGAGAGCAGGAAGTTCAAAAATTGTTTTGACCCTCCAGAGGCTCGTGAGCAGCCAGCAGCGTGATTCTCGTGGACCTGAAGAGCAGCGGAGCAGTTCCTTCGCTGCCGCTCAGGATGACACTGATCCTCTCTGTACATGGTAACCTTCGCCACAGGTTTGTCTCGCCCCATTTTGTTTAAAGCCGTCGCCCAAAGCGTAGATGTGGCAAAGTAAGTGACGTTAGGGTTCAGCCCCAATTTATTTGAAAAAAACCTCGAATTCCAAGACCAACGCCCAATACGAAGCCAAAAGCGGTCACGAGGCATCCGTAAAAGTCGGGTGCAAGACTCAGGCAGAAGGTCGCACCATCGGCCTCATTTTTGGCTGTGCTAGACTACTGCGCGATGCAGGCACCGCTATTACTATATTCTAGGTGGATAATGTTTGAAAATATCTTCTCAAGTTTGTCGCGAGACGAGGGTCTTGAGGTAGCGTATTACGTAACGCGGCTACTGACTCATCGTCGATTTTTGGCCCTGACAAGTCCGGATTCAATCATTCGGAAAGGCTCATCCAAGCAACAAACTGAATCAGTACGAATGGCCATAGGCGCAATCTTGGACCAGATAAAAGATAAAGAGAAAACGAGTATCGAGGGCTTAGACGACAGCTCAGTAAACTATTATCTTAAGAAGCTCGAAGACCTTATCAATGATCGCTCCAAGGAAGAACTCAACTACGGAATCTTAGACGGTAAGAAGCTGCTGAGAAATCTTAGAGAGCACCACGGCTAGTCCAGGCAAAAATATTCGCTGGGGCGGGGTTGCATGCGCTCATCGCATTTCCTAAAAAATAGAAATATCTAGTGTGCGGCCACCGGCACTTTCGCATCGACAAATGCTACCGCCTCTTCTAAAAGCTCCTGCACCAGGTCCGGCGAGGCTGCTTCGGAATAGATGCGCATGAGCGGCTCCGTGCCTGAGGAACGCAGCAGGACCCAGGCTTCTGCGCCGTTGCCGTGGGTGGGGGCGTCGAGGAAGAACTTGATGCCATCCAGGTTCTCTTTACGCAGGATCTTGTAGCGGCCAAGTTTTTTAACATCGTCGCTGGCGGCGCTGGCGATAGCCGCGTCCTTCACCTCGTTGGCAATATGGAGATCGCGGCGGGCATAGTAGTGGGGGCCGTATTCTTTTTGCAGGCTCTCCACCAGCTGTCCCAGGCTCTTGCCTTCATCGGCCATTACGTTGGCCAGCAGCAAGGCGTTGAGAAGGCCATCGCGCTCAGGCAGATGACGCTGGATGCCGATTCCTCCGGACTCTTCTCCGCCAATCAGGATCTGGCGCTCCAACATCAGGTCGCAGATGTATTTGAATCCAATGCCGCACTCAATCAGCTTGCGGCCATGCTTGGCGGCGATGCGGTCGAGCATCCGGGTGGTGTTGAAGGCGCGGACCACGTCGCCGGGCCAGTCGTTGTGGCGGGTGAGCAGCCACTGCAGCAGGATGGAATAGATTTTGTGGGAATCCACAAAGCTGCCATCTTCGGCGGCCGCGCCAATGCGGTCGGCGTCGCCATCGGTCACAAAGCCGGCATGGCATTTTTCCCGCACCACGGTCTCCTGCAGCATGCGCACATGCGGCTCAATAGGCTCCGGGTTGATCCCGGGGAAGAGTGGATTGACTTCATTGCGGATCTGCACATGCTGAATGCCGCGTTGCTGGAAGATCCCGGAGAGCACGTTGCGTCCGGAGCCGTACATGCAATCGATGGCAAACTTAAAGTTGGCTTTGGCGATCTTCTCCAGGTCGGCAAACCTGGTGATAGCGCCAATGTATGGAGTATTGAGGTCGACTTCCTGAATATCGGCGGGGGAGCCTTTGGGCATGGCCCCGGCGCGGACCTCATCCTCAATCTGCTTGATAATCGCAGGCGTGGCCGATCCTCCATAGGTGGCCTTGAACTTCACGCCATTCCAACTCCAGGGATTGTGGCTGGAGGTAATCATCACGCCGCCGGCAGCACCGAGATGCTTGACCGCATACGAAAGGGCCGGGGTGGGGGTGTAATCGTTGGAAAGCTTGACGGGAATACCGGCCAGCGCGACGATCTCAGCAACCGCTTCCGCAAAACGACGCGATCCAAAGCGCGTGTCATAGCCAATCACCAGTCCGCGCTTTGGCTCCTCGTTTTTCAATACGTAGGAGGCGATGGCGCCAGCCACGCGGCGTACATTTTCAAACGTGTAGTCATCGGCGATGACTCCGCGCCAACCGTCTGTGCCGAATTTGATTTCTTGGGGCATTGTTAGCTGCTAGCTGCTGGCTTCTAGCTGCTAGCTAAACCTTTCTCGGCCGGGAGCTTTTTCTTGAGTCACCGGCTCTCTTGCGCCAGGGCTAAAGCCCTCTATGTTGGTGCTCCCAACGCAGCTCCTTCGGCTGCCTCAGGACAGGCTCTAAAGGGCCGTTCTTCCACCGGATGCCAGCACGGCTTCCTTTGCTTGTCTCAGGACAGCCTAGAAAACCGCTCTTCCACCAGGTTCGACCAAACTGTTTCTCGGTCTGAGTATTTGATTTTTTTGGCTAGCATCTAGTAGCTAGCAGCCAGTAGCTAACCAGCAGCCATTCTCTCACACCAGATCCGTCCGCTTCTTATCATTCAAATATTTCACGATCTTGCCCACATCCTGGGAATGTTCCCGGGTGGTGATCAGAATGGCGTCTTCGGTTTCCACTACCACGAGATTATTGACGCCCACGGCTGCGACGAATTTCTGCGGAGCATAGATGTAGTTGCCGGAGGCGTTCCACAGGTAAGCGTCTCCGCACTCCACGACGTTGCGCCCATCGGTCTTGGTCAAAGCATCAGCGTGGTGTTCATAGAGGGCCGCCCAGGAGCCCAGATCATTCCAGCCAAAATCGGCATGCAGGCACAGAACATTCGAAGAGTGTTCGCCTTTGGCCGAGCGCGGCTCCAGCACGGCGTAATCGATGCTGATGTTTTCGCACTTGGGATAAAGCTTTTCAAACTTCTTGTCGAATTCCGGCGTTCCCCAGGCCGCCGCGATCTGTTCGAGATAAGGAGTGGTCTCGGAAAGGTGCTCCCGCAAGGCATTGGTGAGCGTGCGGGCGCTCCACACAAAAATACCGCTGTTCCAGTAATAATTGCCGGCGCTGACGAATTCCTCCGCGCGCTGAAGGTTGGGCTTTTCAGTAAAGCGCTTTACGCGGAACAACTTGCCTTCTAACTTGTCTCCGGTCTCAATGTACCCGTATCCGGTTTCCGGACGGGTTGGCTGAATGCCCATGGCCACAATGTTCTCTCCCTTGCCGGCGATCTCGACGGCGCGGAGAAGCAGTTTCTGGAATTTGGCTTCATTGCCAATGACGTGGTCCGCGGGGAACATACCGATAATGGAAGTGGGATCGAGTTTCTCCAGAAGGAATGCCGCCAATCCGATGGCGGGAGCGGTGTTACGGGGCTGAGACTCGACGATTACCTGTTTGGCCGGGAGGCTGGGCAACTGGCGACGTATCTCCGCCGCCACAAACTCGTTGGTGATGACCCAATAATCCTTTTCGGCAGCCACCGGGGCCAGCCGCTCAACGGTCTTTTGGATCATCGTCTGCTTTCCGTCGAGAGCCAATACCTGCTTGGCGGATCTGCGACGGCTACGGGGCCAGAACCGAGTCCCGCTGCCTCCGGCGAGGATCACCGGATAAAATTTTTGTTTTCTCAAAACCTAGGCTCCTTCATCGTGCAAGTCCTCTCCGAAATCCGTGGTAGATGTGGTGCGTCATTGAAAATCAACTCACGTCAAGGTGAGCTAGAGTGCAATATCGGAGCACAAGGTCCCTCGTGCCTACTCGCGCGCTGAAGAAAGCGCGCGCTCCTGACGGCCCTCGGGATGACGTTACTTTAAGTAGTGTTCTCATTAGTTGCATGATTGGCAACGCACCACATTCGATTGTTTCAGATTTTGTTTAATCTGGAACTCAAACTTTGACCTTATAGCGCGTTGAAGGCTCCGACGGTTGTTTCCGACAGTACCGTTCTAGGATGTGCTACTTCTTCCGCAGGCAGTGAGGCGCACAGGAATTCCAATTCCCACTGCGGCGTCACAACGAACTTTTCTACTGATGCTGGAACCACAACCGCCTCCCCACTGCTGAAGGTCACCGGCCCGGTTCCTTCAGCTTTTATTACGCCACAACCGCCAACCGCCACCAGGCACCATGCGCCGCCCATCAAGTGCCTGGGTCGCCGAAACTCCCAGGCCTTCGACAAGTTGAATCTGTCCACAATAAAGCATGGAGAGGTAATCAGATTGACCTGGGTCTTGCCGTTCTCCGATTGTGGCTCGCCCCTGATTACTTTGCCGGCGTGCGTTCGCTCCCTGGTGGCCTCCAAGCCTTCTTGAACATGGAGTTCACGCGGACGGCCATAATCATACAGTCGATAAGTCGTATCAGAGTTCTGCTGAACCTCGACAATGATCACGCCCGGCCCAATGGTGTGAACAGTGCCGGCCTCCACATAGATCAGGTCGCCCTGGCGGACATTGATCCAGTTCAATAGCTGCTCCATCCTGATCTCCTGGATGGCGTTTTCAACATCGGCCTTTGTGGTTCCGGGCTTCAGGCCTAAACCTACCTGTGCTCCTGGCGCGGCCTGAAGTATGTACCAACACTCGGTCTTCCCGCAGGGCTCTCCCTTGCGGGCCGCCTCCACATTGTCGGGATGCACCTGGACCGACAGCTTGTCTTTGGGAAAGAGAAACTTGATCAGCAACGGAAAACGAGAAGAGACAGGGCCGAAACCTCCCAGGAGTGCCGGACCAGCTTCGCTGCAAAGCTCTCCAAGGGTACGGCCGGCAAGGGGACCATTGGCAACTTTGCATGTGTCGGCGGTGAGCCATGCTTCTCCCACCGGATTGCCGAGAATCTCCTCAGAGTAGATGGGAGCCAGGCTGCGGGCTCCCCAAACTCTCTCATGAAACGCCGGACGTAAAAGCAGTGGATAAAGGTCAGCCATGAAATGAAGGGCGTCGTGCTACTCACGACTTAGACTCACAAACAGGTTTAGGCGTTGTCCAAAGGAGCTAACCCGTACTGTGCCAGTGAGTTAAAAATTGTTGTGACTTGTCTTCCGCAGTTTTTAAAGAGTCTCTTGTCACCGAAATCATTACCCTGGGACTGAACAGTCTGCGAAAGAAAGCAGGGTTTGCAGTAACTAACTTCGACCGCAATCGGCTCGACGCAGAAACCCAACGTGCCGCCCCTCCGGGGCTCTGGTTCATACCCCTAGCTTACCCAGGCCTTCCGGCCTGGGCTACTCTGTTTCGCCCTGTCGGGCTGGATCTTAGTTGACCCACGATTATTGCTCACGTTCATGAACAAATCATGTTCCGGGACTCTGGCCTTGTCCCCTGCCCTAACTGGGTCTTGGAAAGGCGTGCCCTTCAATAAGCTAAGAAATGGTCCGCGGCCAAGTCAGATCAGCTTCGCAAACCAATCCTTCATGCGCGCCAGTCCTTTGTCAATTTCCTGGGGCGAGGTGGCGTATGACAGACGGATGTGCTCTCTTGTGCCAAATGCCTCGCCGGGGACGGTGACTACATGAGCTTCATGCAGCAGACGCGTGGCGACGTCCGCCGCGGAGTTGATTCCTTTCCTGCCAAAGTAAGACGACACATTCGGATAGACGTAAAAAGCGCCTTCCGGACGGACGCATGTGATGCCGGGGATCGTGCTCAACGCCGCCAGAATCCGGTCGCGCAGTTGGATATACCCGGCATCACATGCG
>Ga0210400_10003855_pt1 | contig 13146 bp, 7 predicted proteins | sample IncBWH26MmetaG_FD_155456 | JGI IMG/M metagenome (GOLD analysis project Ga0210400, IMG submission 155456) | Forest soil microbial communities from Barre Woods Harvard Forest LTER site, Petersham, Massachusetts, United States - Inc-BW-H-26-M | ecosystem: Environmental > Terrestrial > Soil >...
CCCGGCAACAACGGCGGCGCGAACTGGGGCAGCTCGGGCGTCGATCCCACCAAGGGGATGATCTACATCGTGTCGAAGGAACTGCCGATGGGGCTGACGCTTCAGCTTCCGGGACAAGGCCGCGGCGGGCCACGCGCGGGTAAAACCGGTCCTGACGGCAAGGCATTGCCTCCGCCGCCTCCCCCGCCACAGCACGATTTCACGCCGTACAACGCCCCGTACAATTTCATGATGCAACCCAGCAACGGGCTTTCGGCGATCGGGCCGCCCTGGTCGCAACTCACCGCGATTGATCTGAACACCGGCAATATAAAGTGGCAGGTGCCGAACGGCGGAGTGGTTGGCGTGCCGCAGGAACCGCCGACAGGCGCGCACTTCCCGCGCGGGGGAGTCGTCGTCACCGCCGGCGGCGTGATCTTCGTCGCGACTTCATCCGACCGCAAATTCCGCGCCTATGATCAGGACAACGGTAAGGCGATCTGGGAATATAACTTGCCGGCGGGTTCCGACGGCGTACCCGCTGTCTATGAGCTCGGCGGCCGCGAGTATGTGGTGATACCTGTGGGTGGGGCGGGGCAGACTCCTCCGCGCGCCGCGAGCGCCAAAGAGCTTCCGCCGGGTCCGGGCGGATACCTGGCCTTCGCGCTGCCGAAGAAGTGACCCTCCCCTACTGCTCCAGTTCGGAGGGCGAATGAAAATTCCAATCGTGGCGGGGGTCTGCTTTGCGATGGTTTTGGCGGCCGCCGACGAGCGCGTTTTCGCGCCGTTCGAGGACGTCAGGCCCGTATTGGAGGCACTGCACGACGAGCTCCCCGCGGCCCTGAGCAACTCTCTGAACAAACCAGACCAATCCCGCTGGAATTCCTGGACCCGCCGTCAAGATACCGAGATTCGGGCCCGCCTGCAGCAGGGAGAAGTCGATTCGATGGTCAACCTGCTGCTATTTGGAACCTCCTTCACCAAACGTCCGCGCATTCAATTTGAATCGCTGGCCGAAGCAACCAGGAGCGGCGTACTGCGATGGCGAGTGGAGGATCTGTTGCAGGGCCTTCGATCGCCCGGAGACAACGAACGCCTGGCTTTCCTGCGGAATGTGGTCCGGCGGCAAGGCCTGGACCCGGATGCGGATGACGGTAAGACCGGACTGTTCATCTATCAGAACCTGCAACGCGTGCTCCAGGAGAATAACAAGTACGCACAGCGGATCGGACCGGGCGCGCGCGGCGAGGCCGCAGCCTTCCGGGACCGCGGCGTTTCACTGGACGCCACCATCCTGCCGAACTTCGTAGTCGAGCAAGCGCTTCGTGATTTGAAAAGCCGCGGCCTTTTGGGTGACAGGACCGGCCAGAGAGGCGTGGCCAGGGTGGCCGTGATCGGACCGGGACTGGATTTCACGGATAAGCAATCGGGCTACGACTACTATCCGCAGCAGACCCTTCAACCCTTCGCGGTGTACGATTCGCTGGGGCGGCTGGGGCTAGCGAGACCAGCGGGCGTGAGCATCACGGTCTTCGATATCAGCAGCCGGGTGCTGGAGCACGTCGAGCATGCACGCGAGCGGGCGCAAAAGGGGCGCAACTACACGATTCAATTGCCTCGCGATTCGAAGCAATCCTGGACACCGGCGGCGATCGAATACTGGCGGTCATTTGGCGATCACGCCGGAAAGCCAGTGACGGCGATCCGGCCACCCGCTGCGCTCGCGGGACTCGAAACACGGGCGGTGGAGATCAAGCCTGCCGTCGTCCTCTCCTGCGAGCCGGTTGATCTGAACATCGTCCTGGAACGGATAAATCTGCCGGCGGCGGAACGCTTTGACCTGATTGTGGCGACCAACGTGTTCGTTTATTACGACAGACTGGAGCAGACGCTCGCCCTCCAGAACGTGAGTACGCTGCTGAAATCCGGCGGGATCCTGTTATCGAACGACAATCTGCCTGAACTCTCCCAGGTGCCGATGCGGCGGCTGGGTGAGACGGCCATGCGGTATACGGATAAACTCGGTGATTCCGTGATCTGGTATCAGAGGGAATAAACGAAAGGGCCGGACATTTTGCCCGGCCCTCGTCAATCAATACGGTAAGTGTTCTTCTAGAACTGCAGGCGTCCGACGAACAGACCCGTGCGGGAATTAGCCGTGCCGCTGATCGGAACGACGGACCCGAAGCCTCCCGTGATCGCTCCTTTGTATACGCCCGGAGTGGTTTGCGTCGTGATGAGCGACGAGAAGGCTGAAGTAGCGCTTGGTTGGGGGAGCTGCGTGCGATTGAAGGCGTTCGAGAACTCCACTCGAACGTTGAGCGTCACGCGCTCTTTAAACCGGAAACTCCGGCCGAGGTTGAGATTCTCGGTCGGGTAGCGGAAGCCGCGATAGTAGCGGAGACTGCTGAAATCGTTGGCCCACTGGCCGTCGGGCACGTTGGTCCATGCTTTGGGGTTGAGCACCACGGTCTTGGTGGGGTCGAAGCAGTGGCAGTTGATGTCGATAGGATCCGTATGATGCACTCCGTTGTAATCGGTCCAGTCGACTGACCAAGGATTCATCGGCTTGCCGGTTGTGGGATCGATCTGCAATTGCGCCGGTCCAGGCCCGCGGCCCAAATACTGGCTGATTGGAACGGCGCCTGAAGAAGCAGGGCGGCCCAGTATCGGGGCGCTCTGGTAATTCAAGTAGGAGCCGACCGACCAATCGCCCAGGACGTTGGAAACGATCTTGTTGGACAAGAACGAATTGCCACCTTTGACGCGCGGGGTCCGGTATTCGGCGGACAGGCGGAACTGGTTAGGCAAGTCGTTGGCCGAAAGATTCTTGCCCAAGCTCCGGTTGAAGATGTCCGGAGAAGTCATCAGATCGAGGTTCTTGGAGTAGGTATAGTTGGTGCTCACCGTCAGTCCATGCGAGACGCGTTTGGTTAGATTGAGTTGCAGACTGTCGTACCAGGTGCTACCCAGAGGCGCGTTGGTCGGACTGATTCCAGCCCCTCCGTTCACGGTGTACTGCGGGTAAGGGAGGAGTGACTGGAGGACCGTCTGATTTCCTGGGAAATTGCTGTAGGGCAGGACTACGCCCCGCGCTGCCAGCGTCGAACGCTGCGCCGCACTCAAATTCTGGATCTGGGGAGTGAGCAACGCCGCGTCCGCGGGATTTCCGACCGTGAACCCGTACTTCGCCAGATCCGAAACCGAGAGGGCGTTCAGGGCGGTCAGAGCGCCCGCGGGCCACCACACTCCGCGATTTCCCACATAAGAGGCCTCCACAACCAGGTCTCTGTTGATTTCGCGTTGCAGGCTGAAGCTGTATTGAAGCTGGCGTGCCGGACGGTCGGAATTCGGGTCCAGATAGCCGGGCGCCGCGACCACGGCTCCAATGCCCTGGCCCGCGTTGGGAGTGAGGTTCGGGAATACAGGATGGAGGGTGGAAGGAATCCCGCCCTGCAATTGGCCCACCCACTGGCCGAATCCCGGCGTGCTGGTCGTATCGGTGTTCGCGGCGACTGCGCCTCCCACGGCGACCGTGGCGGCGTAGACGATCCCGATGCCGCCGCGCAATACCGTCTTAGAGTTGAGCTGGTAGGCCAAGCCCAGTCGCGGACCGATGGCGAAGGGATAATTGGTCGCGAAGTGGCAGTTGCAGGTCTTCTCAAAAATCTGCGCGCCCGGATGGCCGCCCGCGGAAGGGTTGGGGGTAGTCGGACTGAAATTGGGAATGAGTCCGTTCTCCTCGCGTCCGTAGGTCGCGTAATCCCAGCGCACGCCGTAATCCACCGTGAGCTTGCGAGTGACTTTCCAGGTATCCTGCAGGAACAGCCCCAATTGCTTCTTGGCTCCGGTCACACTGCCGGGCTGAGCGATGAAGAAATTGGTAACATCGCCCCGCAGGAATGAGGCGAAGCCGAAACCGTACACGCCGGTGGTACTCCCGGCCACACCGTCCAGCGCGGTTTGCATGGTGGAGTTCGGGCCAAAGGTATACTGGCCCGTCGTGCCGGTGTAGGCGGTAGACGGATAGCGCTCCTGGCGCCACTCCCCGCCGGCCTTATAGGTGTGATTCCCTTTGACCCAGGTCGCATTGGCGACGCCGGAAGGACGGCGCTCTTTGGAAGGGCCTTGGACGAAGGGTCCCAGGCTGTTCATGCCACCCGTGCCCGTGGTCGCCGCGCCCAGGAATCCCTGGTTGGTCACGACGAAACGTGGGAACTGCCGGTTGATGATAGCTCCTGTCAGCCCGAGACCGCCGGTGCAGGTCTGCGACAGCAGACCCCCGAAGGTCGGGGTGTTGGTGCAGGTTTGAGCAGCCGAGGCGTTATAGCTGGTTGTGGCGGGCGCGTCGTCGTTAAACTCCTGCTGGTACCAGCCTGCGCCGATGTGCAACAGCAGCGTGGGGCTCAGGGTATAGTCCCAGTTCAGACGATAGGTTTTGGTGTAAATGAAGCTGGCGCGCGCACCTGTAATCGGCGACGGGAAACCCTCCGCGTTGCCGTTGGTGGCGGTGTAGGGCGCATCCATGAGGGTGCCACCGCCGTAGAACGACACGTGATGCTTGCTTCCAATGGACTGATCCCCCTTCACCGAGGGGATCTTGGATCGGGTCTGGCTGAGGAAGGGGTTCTGGTAGTTCAGTCCGGCTTGACCGCTGGCGAAGTTAGGTCCAACGGGTTTCGGAACCAGGTTCAGGATTCTCAGCGCCACCGGATCGAACGAGCTCGAAGGAATCTGGTTGGCGGTGGCGTACGGATTGCGAACGATGTACTGGGTACCGACGTTGCAGTCGGGTTTCAGTCCGTTGGGCGTAGTTGCGGGGCAGATGACGGTTTGAGTGCTGCTGGGATCGAAGATCGTTCCGGAGGGGAAGCTCCGTCCCAGGGGATCTACGTAGGGATGGCCACTGATCTGGAAGGGGAGAGGGCCAGCCGCATTGCCGTTGCCGGTGATGACCTGAGCAAAGTTCCCATTGCGGTAGGCATCGGTGGGAACTGTGGGCGTCCCGCCCGAGGCGACCGGAATGGTTTGCACCAACACGTCCTCGCGAAATTCTTCAAAGCTGAAGAACAGGAAGGTCTTGTTTCTCCCGTCGTACACTTTCGGAATCCACAGCGGACCACCGATGGTGCCGTTGTAGTCGTGCCGTTTGGTGGGCGACCTCAGTCCGGTGTAGGGCTGGTATGCATTGAGAATTTCATTCGCTGCGAAGTCCGTGGCAGTTCCATGGAGCTGATTGGTGCCGGACTTCATGGTCATATTGACCACCGCGCCGGCGGCACCGTATTCCGCGGCGTAGTTGCTGGTTTGCACGGCCACTTCCTGAACGGCATCCACGCTGGTTTGCCCGATGGCCGTATACCCGGCCAGAAAGCCCTGATCGCCAGAAGTCTGGCCTTCGACACGGATCTGAAGCGATTTCATCGCGCCGAAAACCGAGTCCGGCATACCGTTCACTACAAATCCGCCGTTGGCGGCGTACTGAACTCCGGGCATCAGACGCGCCAGGGCCAACGGATCGCGAGCCCCGAAGGTGTTGGCGCTAAACGTTCCGCCGGTGGAGAGAATCGGAAGTTCCGCCAGCTCAGTGGCGGTGACGTTGTGGGTCAGGTCGCCCGATTCGGTTTTCAGCAGCGAAGCCTCTGCTGTGACCGTAACCGACTCGGTCTGAGCGCCGACCTCTAGCGGAATGTCAATACGCATGATCTGGGTCGCGGCAAGATCCAGGCCCGACCGATTGTACGTCTTGAAGCCAGTAACCGTGACCTTCAGGTCGTAAGTTCCGACCGGCAATTGGGATGCCGTGTAGTTGCCGGTAGCGGTGGATACGGTCCTGACCACTTGGCCGGTGGCCGTATTCCGAACCTCGACCGCGGCATTCCCCACGACCGCGCCGCTGGGATCGGCTACTGTTCCAGTGATCGTGCCCAAAGCGCCCTGACCAAAAATCGCGGACGCAGATAGCAATAAGCAGACTACGAGCGCACAAAACCTCATGTGTAAAAATCTCCCCTCAGAACTACCCCTGTACTCGAAAAATCGAATACCAGCATAGTCTACTCCAAGTTCCAAGGGGAAGGCAATAGGGGTTGCATGCAGGATTTGATTAGAGGCCGTTGCCCGTCTGTTATGAAGGCCGTAGAGAGCGTTTGTTACGATGGATTCATTACAAAATGGTGACCCGCCCCTATCTCCGCGGCGTCTGGATCTGCGTGGCGCTTTTCAGTCTGCACCCGGCGTTATGGGGCGAGTGTTCGGCGGGTTTGGCAGCGCTGTCCAAACAGGACTATGCCGCCGCCCTGAAGCAGTTCACCGCCTCGGCGGGTCCCGGCGACGGGTGCTCTCAGTTCAACCTCGGCGTCATCTACGAGCAGGCTCTGGGAGTTCCCCAGGATTATAAGGAAGCCCTCAAATGGTACCGGCTCGCCGCTGACGGGGGTTACGCGGAAGCTCAACGCAGCCTGGCCTCCATGTACGCCGACAATGAGGGCGTTCCTCGCGACTACAACGAGGCTCTCAAGTGGTTCCGTCTGGCGGCCGATCAGGGCGTCCCGGACGCTCAGTACAACCTCGGGCTGATGTACCACGATGGCAAGGGCGTTCCTCGCGACTACAACGAGGCCTTGAAGTGGTTCCGTCTTGCCGCCGACAAGGGTTACGCGCAAGCCCAGTACAACCTCGGCGTCATTTACCACGAGGGCCAGGGGGTTCCGCGCGACTACCAAGAGGCGCTCCAATGGCTGCGTCTCGCCGCCGCTCAGGGGGACGCGCAGGCCCAGGCCAACCTCGGCGTCATGTACGTCGATGGTCAAGGCGTTCCTCAAGACTACAGCGAAGCTCTGAAATGGCTTCGTCTCGCCGCCGCCCAAGGAGACCCGGAGGCTCAGTACGGACTCGGGGACATGTACGATCAGGGTCACGGTGTTCCGCAGGACGACAAAGAGGCTCTCAAGTGGTACCGTCTGGCTGCCGACAAGGGATTCGCAGCAGCTCAGTACAACCTCGGCGTCATGTACCACGACGGCCAAGGCGTTCCGCGCGATAACAAAGAGGCGATCAAGTGGTACCGTCTCGCGGCCGACCAGGGGGACGCGCAGGCCCGGCAGGTCCTGCCGTCACTGTATAAAGACTCCGTTGAATGGCTTCGGCTCGCCGCAGCCCAGGGCCTGGCGGTGGCTCAGAATGGTCTCGGCGTGGTCTATGCTCAGGGGTTGGGTGTTCCGGAGGATATCAAGGAGGCCGCAAAATGGTGGCGGCTGGCTGCCAACCAAGGCGACGCAGATGCGCAGGCCAGCCTGGGCTACCTGTATGAGTCGGGTAGCGGCGTAATGCAAGACTACGTCCAAGCCTACCTGTGGTACAGCCTGGTAATCGACGCCTACGCCACCAATACCAGCGCACTCGAAGGTCGTCAAGCAGTCTTGAAGAAACTGACGCCCGCGCAGCTCGCCGAGGCACAAGCGCTGGCGCGGAGTTGGAAGCCGAAGTAAGGGCTTAGCTATTTCCCGTCCACGGAAAACGCGAGCAGCACGTTGCCGGGCATGCCGCCGGCGGTGGGATAACCCGAATTAACAAACAGCATGCCGCCGCCGACGGCCGCGCCGGGACCGTCGATCGCACCCCCGTGCCCGGCAACGCCGTTCACGGTCTCATAGGCTTGCGCGGTGTCGAAATCCCACACGATTTTGCCGTCCGCCGACGAGAAAGCGCGCAGGTGACCGTCTACCGATCCGGAAAATGCCACGCCGGGAATCGCAGTCACCGCGGCCGATTGCGCGGGGCTGCAGCGCGCCCGATTTCCGCATGGCTCAGGCGCTGTATACCAAACCCGCTCGCCGTTATCCAGGCGCAAAGCGAACATGCCGCCGCCTTGCCTCGGATCGGCGTCGGTCGCGGTGCTATAGGTGAGCATGATTCGTCCGATGTCGGACACAGCCACGTAGACGTTGTTCTGGTCCGCCGCCGAACCCCACTGGACGCCGCCCATCGTACCGCCCTTGCCTACTCGTGTCTGCCACAAAACTTCGCCCTGATTGTCGGGATCAACGGCGTAGACCACGCCCGATTTCTGCCCGGCGATCAGCGCCCGTTTTCCGTTTGGTAACGCCACTAAAATCGGGGATGATCCGAAATCGAAATCCGGGCCGTTGGATTCGGCGCAGTTGGTCTTGTCCGGCAGCCGGCATGCAGAGGTGTAGGCATCGCGCGGGGTCATCTGCCGAGACCACAGGATTTTGCCCGAGCTGAGGTCAAGAGCCACGAATGCGTCGCTCAACCGCGTAGCCGGATCGGTGTAGTTGTTGCCGGTGGTGACGTAGACCGCATTGCGGCGGGCGTCAATGGCGGGCGTGCTCCACACTGAGACGCCCGAGGGCGCCCAGAGCTGTGCGCCGGCTTTGTTCTTCGTCGTGCGCTTGGGCTCGTCGACCAGGTACGTCTTCCAGACTTGTTTGCCGGTCAATGCGTCCAGCGCGACCACGCTTCCACGGAAGCGGCAGCACTCGTACTGGGGATCCGCGCCGGACGCTTCCTCGCCGCTGCGGATGCCGATGTAGATCCGTCCGTTGTAAAACACCGGAGAGCTGGTGATCCCCGCGACGGGAAACGCATCTGCCTTGGTCTTCCAGATCAGCTTCCCGGTAGCCGCATCGACGCCGTAGACGTTGGCTTTTCCATCACCGAAGAAGGCGACGTTGCTTGTCCCCGCGCGGGCCAGCGTGACCGCGCTGCGAACTCCCGACTCGGCCTCAAAGAACCAGTGGACACAACCGGTCTTAGCGTCGAGCGAATACACTTTGCCGCCCGCGCTGCCGACGAAAACGCGTCCTCCTGAAAGAGTTGGTTGCGAATACGCTTGAATATCGCCGGGGAACGCGAAGGCCCATTTCACCTTGAGCCGGGGAACGTCGCCGGCGTTAATTCCGGCAGCGTTCTGAAACCGGGTGTTGCTGGTGTTGACGCCCCATCCGGTCCACGCAGCCCCATCCGGAGCAAAAGCGGCAGAGGCGCCCGGGCACATTGCGGCGGCCGGAGGCGTAGTCACCAGCGGCTGTCCGATCGGTTTGCCGCTCAAGAATTCCGCGATGGCGCGGCGATCCGCCGTGGTCAGGCGGACCGCCATGCTGATCATTGGTCCAGTTTCCATGGCCGCCAAAACATTATCAGCGGACATAGAACGGAGCGCATCGCGGCTGGGCGCGCGAGCGTTGCCGCCGTTGTGACACGATGCGCAGGTGCGGTCGTAGAGCGATGAACCATCTTGCGCCGAGAGCAGTCCCGCGCCAATGATCGCGCCAAGCGCCAGCGAACGCATTAATTGATCGCGAAACAGTAAAGCTTGCCCGCGCCGCCCGTCGCCACCAGGTTCTGCTGGCTGCATCCCTGGCTGGGATGAACCGAGTTCCAGGAGGCGTTCCCGCCGCCCATGCGGTCGAAGTGGCCGAGCTGCGCCGTCCCCATTCCGCTGCTGGTCCAGTTATTGCACGTGTGGTCGGCGGCATCCGTGTATGCGCGTCCGTCCGGCTGCGATCCCGTGAGGATGTCGTGCTCGTTCGGAGTATCGCCGATGCCGTTGAGAATCTCACCTTTTTCGCTCAGGGCCGAGGTTTTGGTAATCCGGTTGCCCATGCGAGCGATTTCGAGCGTGTCGCCGTGCAGTTCGGCGACATTGGCCGCGATCACCTGGTTTTTGGCGTTAGCCCAGGGCCCCGTCCCGATGCGATCGCGCGCGTTAACCGCGCCCGCACCCTGAGTGCTAAGGTACGCGTGCCAGGTGCTGCTACCGCGTCCTACGCCTGCCGCGAGCATCTGGCAGTACGCGTCCGCGCCGGCCAAACCGCCCAGGTCGGCGCCGTTTCCCTTGCCCACGCTGGTGACGAAGAAACTCATCGGCGGGGGTGGCGCCTTAGCCTTGCCGTCGCCTTTGCCCTTACCGTCTTTGGCCTGACCGAATGCAATCGAGGCGCTCAGTAATAACGCAGCCGAGCCCAAAATGAATCGAGTGTTACGCATAGTGTTCTCCTTATTCCAGTGAAAATGCCAATAAGACGTTTCCGAAATTATTTCCGCTGACTGCGTATCCGGATCCTATGAATAACATCCCGTTCACGATGGTGGGTCCGATGGAACCAATCGCGCCTCCGTGTGCGGGAACCTTGTTGACCGTATCGAAATCCCGAGCCGTATTGTATTCCCAGATGATTTTCCCGTCGGCGGTGGAAAGTGCGTGCAGCACGCCGTCCGATCCCGCCACGAAGGCGACTCCGGGAATCGCGCTCACGGCCGCCGCGTTGTTCACACGCGTGCCTTCTTTCGCCAGGGGCGTGTACCAGATTTTCTCGCCGGTGGTGAGCTTCAGAGCCGACATACCACCGGAATTGAGCCCGTAATATACATTGCGATCGTCCGCCGCGCCGCCCCATACGATCCCGCCCAAACGCGCAAATCCGGTGGCCCCCGGAGGCGGTGGCGGAGCCGCATTGGTCATCCACAGGAGTGCGCCCTTCTTATCCGGATCCAGGGCGAAGACTCGCCCGTCCTTGGCTGCCGTCAACAGGATCCGCTTGCCATCCGGCATCGTCTTCAGGATCGGAGAGTTGCCGATGTCCAGATCCGGTCCCGGATTCACGGGGCAGTTATCGGATTTGTTCGCGCCTCCGCAGCCGCCCATGAAAGCGTCGTTTTCCTGGATCTGGTGATGCCACAGCTCCTTGCCGGTTTTCAGATCCAGCGCCATGACGGCATCGCTGGTTTTCGCCGCCGGTTCGGTTTCCGCGTCGCCCGTGCCGAAATAAATCGCGTTGAGCTTGGTGTCGATGGTCGGGGAATTCCACACCGACCCGCCCGCGGGCGCGTAAAGCTGCACGCCCTTGGAGTTCTTCCGAACCGGCTTGGGATCATCCATTACGTAGGTTTTCCAGAGCCGCTCGCCGTTGCTGGCGTCGAACGCAACCACGCTGCCGCGCGATGTGCAACACGCGTAATCCGGATTTCCCGCCTGAAATTCTTCCGACGACGATACGGGCACATACACCTTCCCGTCATGGAAGATGGGAGCGGCCGTGATGCGTGCAATGAAGTGATCGTCCGCCCTGGTCGACCAGATCTGCTGGCCAGTCTGCGCATCCAGGCCGTATACATATGTCCGAAAATCACCAAAAAAGACGCCGTACTTCGTCGAGCCCTTGCCCTTCACCGGTCCCACGCTGAGCGCGCCTCGAACTGCGGCTTTAGTCTGGAACGACCAGTACACGCAGCCGGTTTTGGCGTCCAGCGAATAGACGTAGCCGGTGTCGGTGCCGAGGAACACGCGGCCGGAAACGATGGTCGGCTGATTATATTGCGACAAGCCCGTGGGAACGCCGAACGCCCACTTGAGTTTCAGGTTAGGCACCTGAGTGGCGGTCAATCCCGCATTCTTGGCTGACTGGAAACGCGCATTGCTCGGGTCCACGCCCCAGCCATTCCACGCGGGTCCTGCAGATGGATCTGCGATGGGAGGATTCGTCGCGCAACGGTTCGGCATGCTCGCCGCGGCGCCTTGGTTCAGGCTGTCGAGCGGCCGAGCGGCCATGAACGTCGCAAGCATGCGACGCTGATCTTCGCTCAACGCATCCCCCTGCGTCTTCATGGATCCGGTGGTCAGCGCCGCGTAAATGCGCTCCGGCGTCATCTGCCGGATCTGCTCGGGCGACTGTGCGCCCGGGACCGCCGCGTTGCCGTGGCAGCCCATGCAGCGGGTCTGGAACGCGGCCCATCCGGATTCAGTTCCCGCCGATCCGGCCTGCTTGCCTTTGCCCGGCACGGGCGCCTGTGCTTGTACTGCGCTTGCGGCGGTCAGAAGGGCCGCGACGTAAAGGATCCGTCTCATGTTCAAATTCCTCGATTATTTTACTGCGGCCAGCCCTTCGCTTATCTCTATATAGGTTCCCCAGGGATCTGTGATCACGCACACTGCCAAGTCCATGCCCTTAGCTCTGGCGAAACCCTTGCCGTCCAATTTGATTCCCGCGCCATCGAGTCTTTTGCAGACGTCTTCCACATTCTTGACTTCGAGTCCGATGCGATCGAACGCGCGGCCCTTGGTCGGCGCGACCGGGGATTTGGCTTCGACAAATAGGATGCGATGGCCTGGGATATCGGCGAGCGTCTCTTTTCCGTCCTTGACCAGCCTGGCTCCAAACCACTTTTCGTACCATACCTGGGCATCCTTGACGTTCGAAACGTCCATCTGGATCATGTCGGAGGCGACCGGCGTTGGGAGCGCGCGGTCTTCGGTGAGGCGAACCTTGATCGCGTCCGGCGTGAGGAGGAATGCCTGTTTCGCGGTTGCCCCAGGCATCGGCTTGAAACCCGCAGCGTCCATTTTGGCGAGAGTCTCCTTGAGGTTTTTCACCTTGTATCCGACGTACTCGACTGAGGAACCCTCGGTGCCGCCCTTGTTGTCGCCCATGCGCATCAAATAGAGGACGCCAGGGAGCTTGGTTAGCTTCAATGTCCCGAGCTGCGCCGGCTCGCCGCCAAGCGCGCTCCAGAATCGGTTGGCCCCTTCCAGGTCCTTGACGAACATGATGTCGTGGCCGGCCGAGACGCCGGCAGCGTTAGGAGCGGGGAGCTGAGCGAGCATCGGCAGCGCGCCCAGGCAAAGGAGAGGCAGAAGGCTGGTTTTCATACTCCCGCAAGCATATCACTCCCGTTAGGGACTGGTAGCGGCTTGCCTCAACCGAGGCTTTTCCGTACTCTGAAGGCGTCAGGAACCCAATGGGCTGCTTCAAACTGATCCTGTTGACACTGATCCCAGTGACGTTGGTTGCGCAGAACGACCAGCTCTCGGAGGCAGCTAGGAAGCTGCTGAGGAAACCGCGGGTGGGTAACGCGCAAGTGACGCGCTCGGATGGCCGGCAGGACGATGGCCGCATCGTGCGAGTGACGGACCAGTTCGTTACGTTTGAGACGAGTATTAAACCACCGAGCTGTGAGAATATCGAGCTGTCAAAGATCGTAGCCGTGCGTTGGCTTGGCACCACAAATAACCGTCCATCGTCGGAGTATGGTGCCATAGTCCTGCTTGGGGCCGTTCTCGCTCCTCAGTTTGCGGGATATGCGATCGCAGACCCGTTCCGGCGGATATCGCCCCCTCTACAACCGCTACGCGGAACCTGGGAGGCG
>Ga0210400_10003857_pt1 | contig 13145 bp, 12 predicted proteins | sample IncBWH26MmetaG_FD_155456 | JGI IMG/M metagenome (GOLD analysis project Ga0210400, IMG submission 155456) | Forest soil microbial communities from Barre Woods Harvard Forest LTER site, Petersham, Massachusetts, United States - Inc-BW-H-26-M | ecosystem: Environmental > Terrestrial > Soil >...
GAAAGTCACCACTGGCTTTTCGGATTTTTCGTGTTGGGCTACATATTTTACCTTCACGATAAAGCCCTTCACGCCAGATTCGACGCGCTTGAAAAGCGGGTGGACGAAATCAGGAAACGTCTGGCCGTTGAGTTTTGATGGAGCAGAACTGAAGCTGCGGCCGGAAGGGGCCGCGATCCCGTGGGCGCATCCGTGATTGATGCGGCACGGCTGCCGCGACAATCCCCTGAACTGGCACAACACGATATCGGTCCACTGCACTCGGCGAGTTCTGTCGGGGAGCGGACGTTGTTAACCCGCCGTTAGGGTTAACGGTCTATTGCTGGGCGCATTCGGCTCGATCAAATCGCCTGCTACCGAGAGTCAAAGTGCCATGCGTCTAAAATCCAGTCTTGTCCGGCTTCTTGCGTCCGCAGCCGTGACGGCGATTTTGGCCGCTGGGCTCGGCGGTTGTCAGACCACGTCCGATATCACGGGATCGCTGTCGTCGAACGCCGAAGCCAGCCCCGATTCCGATCCGCGCCGCGCCGTGGAAATCTACGGTGAGCGCTACCGCGCCGATCCCAAAAATGCCGATGTCGCCCTGGCCTATGGCCAGGCGCTGCGTGCCACCGGGCAGCGCAGCCAGGCCGCCGCCGTGCTCGAACAGGCCACCATCGCCCACCCCGGCAACAAGGCGCTGCTCGCCGGTTATGGCCGGGCGCTCGCCGATAACGGTAGCTTCCAGCAGGCGTTCGACGTTCTCAGCCGGGCCCACTCGCCCGATAACCCCGACTGGCGCATTCTTTCGGTGCAGGGAACGGCGCTCGATCAGCTTGGCCGTCACGACGAAGCGCGCCGCTATTATGCGAGTGCGCTGAAGATCGTGCCCGATGAGCCGTCGGTGCTGTCCAATCTCGGTCTTTCCTATGTTCTTTCCGGTGATTTGCCGAAGGCGGAAGAGGTGCTGCGTCAGGCCTATGGCAGCACCAGAGCCGATGCGCGGGTGCGGCAGAATCTCGGCCTGGTGGTCGGCCTCCAGGGCCGCTTTGCCGAGGCCGAAACCATAGTGAGGGCCGATCTGCCGGCGGATGAGGCGACTGCAAACGTCGCTTATCTGAAGCAGATGCTGAGCCGCAAGGACAATCCGCGCGCCGGCGCCGCAAGGGTGCCGGTGGCGTCTCTCAACCGTCCGGACTGATTCAATCATCAAAGATGCTCATCACCCGCGAAGGCGGGTGCTCCAGCAATCGCGGGTGCTTACTGATCGCCCGGCTTGAAGCCGGGCGACGACAATCCCATAGAACAAGCGGGTGCCGTTCGCGTCCGGCCACCCGCCGGCGTCAATGCATCGCGGCAACCTTGATGCCGGTTGGCCCCAGGATGACGACGAACAGCACCGGCAGGAAAAACAGAATCATCGGCACCGTCAGTTTCGGCGGCAACGCCGCGGCCTTCTTCTCGGCCTCGTTCATTCGCATGTCGCGGTTTTCCTGCGCCATGACGCGCAGGCTCTGGCCAAGCGGCGTTCCGTAGCGTTCCGATTGCTGCAACGCCAGGCAGACCGACTTGACGCCCTCGAGGCCGGTGCGTTTCGCCAGATTTTCGTAAGCCACCTTGCGGTCCTGAAGATAGGAAAGCTCGGCTGTGGTCAGCGTGAATTCTTCCGACAGCGCCACCGATTGCGTTCCGATCTCGGTGCTGACCTTGCGGAACGCGGTTTCGATCGACATGCCGGACTCGATGCAGATCAGCAGCAGATCGAGGGCATCGGGAAAGGCCCGCTTGATCGAGAGCTGTCGTTTTGCAATCGCATTCTTTAGGAACAGCATCGGCGCCTGCAAACCGAGATAGGCCGCGCCGACGCACATGCCGATCTTGATCGGCACCGTCTTTTGCATCTGCGAAATCACAAAAACATACAGCACCGCCGCGAGGAAAAGCAGGACAGGCGTCACCAGCCGGAAGAACAGGAATGTGATGTAGGGCGCCTGTCCGCGATAGCCCGCCATGACGAGTTTTTCGCGCGCGGCTTCCTGCGCCAGCCATTTGCCGAGGTTGAAGTCTTCCACGACCCTGGAGATGAGCTGTTTCGGCGTCTGACGCAGCGATACCTTCTCGGTCTTGGTGAGACGATCGCGCTCCCGCGCCCGGATCCGCTCGCGTTCGCTGGCCACCGCCTTCATGCGCTTTTCCAGGCCTTCGCTTGCAAACAACGGCATGATCAATGTGTATGCCGTTGCGCCCACGGCGATGGCCGCGAGCAGCATGGTCATGAAATGCGCGTCGTGGATTTTATCGACTAGAAACCCGATCATGCTGCACCGTCAGAAGTCAAAGTTGATCATCTTCTTCATCACCATGATGCCGATGGACATCCAGACCGCACAGCCGACCAGCATCAATTGACCGGTCGGATGAGTCCACAGCAACGAGATGTAATCCGGGGTCGAGAGGTAGACGAGCAGCATGACGATGGGCGGCAGCGAGCCGATGATGCCCGCGGAAGCCTTGGCTTCCATCGACATGGCTTGAATCTTCTCGGACATTTTCTTGCGATCGCGCAGCACCTTGGACAGATTGCCCAAGGCCTCGGAGAGATTGCCGCCGGACTTCTGCTGGATCGCGATGACGATCCCGAAGAAGTTCGCTTCCGGAACCGGCATCCGTTCAAACAGGCGCCCGCAGGCTTCGCCAAGCGGCATGCCGATCGCCTGGGTTTCGATGATCGCCAGGAATTCGCTCTTGAGCGGTTCCGGCGCATCGGCTGCGACCACCTTGATGGAGTCAAACAGCGGCAGGCCCGCCTTGATGCCGCGAACAATCACGTCAACGGCATCCGGCAGCGCGCGGAGAAAGTTCTTTTCCCGTCGTTTCTTGAGAAAGCTGAGCAGCCAGCGCGGCAGGCCGAAACCGGCGGCAAACGCCAGGCCGATGGCTGAAAGCAGTCCACTCCCGAACACCATCGCCATCACAAAACAAACGGTTGCCAGAACGCCGGAGGCGATCATGAATTTCTGAGGTGACCAGCTCACGCCCGCTTGCGTGAGACGGGTGCCGAGCGAGACCTTCTTGTCCTTCTGGCGGCGCGCTTCGATTTCCTTCAGCGATCCTTCGACCTGTTCGCGGCGCGAGCGCTGGCTCTTGTCGGCCTGACGAGCCGATGTTTGTTCCGGCTTGGCGATGATGGCGCGGCGATTTTCCGCCTTCTTCTGCCCCGACAGCAAGGGATAAACAAAGACCCATGCCAGGCCGCCGATGGCGGCGGCGGCGAGAAAGGCCTGTGCGAGTGCTTGCATTTTCATGGCGTGCTCAGACTTCCGTGATCACTTCAGCGGCGTCGAGGGCCGCGGCGAGCCGCTTCTCTTCGCCGTAATACCGCGCGCGGTCCCAGAAACGAGGCCGCCCGATGCCGGTTGAACGGTGCCGGCCGACGATGTTCCCGTTGGCGTCCTCGCCGATCATGTCATACAGGAACAGGTCCTGGGTGATGATGGTGTCGCCCTCCATGCCCATCACTTCGGTGATGTGCGTGATGCGCCGGGAGCCGTCGCGCAGACGGGCGGCCTGGATGATGACGTCGATCGAGGCGCAGATCATCTCGCGAATGGTCCGCGATGGCAGCGAGAATCCGCCCATCGTGATCATCGATTCGCAGCGTGACAGGGCTTCGCGGGGATTGTTGGCGTGCAGCGTTCCCATCGATCCGTCGTGACCGGTGTTCATGGCTTGCAGAAGGTCGAACGCTTCCGGTCCGCGGACTTCGCCGACGATGATACGTTCCGGCCGCATACGCAGACAGTTCCGGACCAACTCGCGCATGGTGATCTGACCCTCGCCCTCGATGTTGGGCGGGCGGGTTTCCAGCCGCACCACATGCGGCTGCTGCAATTGAAGCTCGGCGGCGTCTTCGCAGGTGATGATGCGTTCGTCGTCGTCGATGTAATTGGTCAGGCAGTTGAGCAGCGTGGTCTTGCCGGAGCCGGTACCGCCTGAAATCAGCACGTTGGCGCGGCAACGTCCGATGATCTGCAGAATGCTCGCGCCGTCCGGCGAGATCGCGCCAAATTTAACCAACTGATCGAGTGTCAGCTTGTCCTTTTTGAACTTGCGGATCGTCAATGCGGGACCGTCAAGCGCCAGCGGCGGAACAATGGCGTTGACACGCGAGCCGTCGGCAAGACGCGCGTCGCAGATTGGCGAGGATTCATCGACGCGCCGGCCGACCTGGCTGACGATGCGCTGGCAGATGTTCAGCAGTTGCTGATTGTCGCGGAAACGAATTCCGGTGCGCTGGATACGGCCGGCGACTTCGATGAACACCGTGCCGGCGCCGTTGACCATGATGTCCGAGATGTCGTCGCGCGACAAAAGCGGTTCAAGCGGACCATATCCAAGAACGTCGTTGCAGATATCGTCGAGCAGTTCTTCCTGCTCGGCTATCGACATCACGATGTTCTTGATCGCGATGATCTCGTTGACGATGTCGCGGATTTCCTCGCGCGCCGATTCGCCGTCAAGCTTGGCGAGTTGGGCAAGATCGATCGCCTCGATCAGGGCGCCGAAGATCGTCGCCTTGACCTGATAATATGTGTCGGAGCGACGCGCCTCCATGGCCGGCGCAGACGGCGCCGATTTGGCCGGCGACAGCGGCGGCGAAGGAACGGTGGGCGGAGATACACTGCGCGAAACAGCAGGCGCGCCGGAAGATGCTTCCGGCACGGCTGCGGCGGGCTTTAACGCCCGCGGATCGGCATCTGTTCCGCTACGCTTACCAAACACGACGATACTCCAGGCGGGTAGGCTATTTTCCCCGCAACTTATCAATCAGGGGCGACAGGAGCGAACCCCGCGGCTTTTTGGCTTCGCTGCGGCCTGTCAACCGCTGCGCGATCTGCAGAAACATCTCGGTGGTCCGATGGTTGGCGGAGATTTCCGCGATCATCTGGCCGTTGTTGGCTGCCGAGCCGAATATCTGCGGCTCGAACGGAATGGCGGCAATCGGCGGACCTTCGATGGCCTTGGTGAATTCGGCGGCGTTGATTTCCGGCCGTTTCGGGACGCCGACCTGATTGAGACAATACAGCGGGGTTCGGTCGTTGGGCCGCGATGCCTTCAGCAGGTCGAAAATGTTTTTGGTGTTGCGCAGGTTGGCGAGGTCGGGCGCTGCGACGATCAGAATATCGTCTGCGCCAACCAGCGCGCGTTTGGTCCATCCCGACCATTGATGGGGAATGTCGAGCACGATACATGGCATCGTGGTGCGGAGCGTATCGAAGATAGAATCGAAGGCCTCGGCACCGAAATCGTAGACCCGCTCAAGCGTGGCCGGAGCTGCCAGCAGGCTGAGATGATCGGTGCATTTCGATAACAGGCGGTCGATGAATGCGGTATCGATCCGATCAGGCGAAAATACCGCATCGGCGATGCCTTGCGGTGGATCCTGATTGTAATCGAGACCGGCGGTGCCGAATGCGAGGTCGAGATCAGCCACCACCGAATCCAGTGCGAGATCGCGCGCGATGGCCCAGGCCACGTTATGCGCGATGGTGGATGCGCCGACGCCGCCTTTTGCTCCGACGACGGCGATGATCCGTCCGACGGCCTTCGCTTCCGACGACGAAAACAGGCCGCAAATCGAGCGCACGACATCAATGGCGGTGACCGGCGAAATCACATAGTCACTGACGCCGCGGCGCACCAGTTCGCGATAGAGCGTGACGTCATTGACACGGCCGATCACGACGACGCGCGTTCCGGGATCGCACACGGTCGCCAGTTGGTCGAGGCCCGTCAGGATATCGTTGCGGCCTTCGGTCTCGAGAATGATCACGTTCGGGGTCGGCGCGGTGCGATAGGCCTCGGTAGCGGCTGCCATGCCGCCCATTTGAATCTTGAGATGCGCCTTGTCGAGGCGGCGGTCTTCGCCGGCCGACTGCACTGCGGCAGCAGTCTCGACCGTCTCGCAGAAGGCCTGCACGGACACACGTGGAGCAGGGGCGATATGCTCGTCCGCGGGCGCTGTGGCGTCCGGCTGCTCTCCGGTATTTTGGCGGGCGTAGTTGATCATTTGCCTGCTTCGCTGAGTTTAGCCTTGTCGGCGTCGGGATAGGTAGTCGCGGTCGGGTTGCCCTTGCGATATTTCTCAAAGCCTTCGGTGCGCCGCATCGTATAGGCGGGGGTTTCGGTCCGTGGCTGCACGAGGTCCGACGGATTGTCGACCATCGCCGCCATGTTGCGCTGATAGGCACACCCGAAATTGTAATACGGCTTGTTTTCGAAATAGCCTTTGTCCTTGATCGAGGGTCCCAGATCTTCCGGCCACAGTCCGCAGGGCCCGGCAACCGCCGAGATTTTCGGATAATTCAATCGTATCGTTGCCATCTGGCGCGGATCATCCGGATGGTAGCTCCGGACGACGAGGCCGTGCGACGGCACGCCGGCCGCTGCGAGCAGCGCCTGGATTTCGTGGATCGAATCCGCGGCCGCCCGTGCATTGGGCGTGCCGACCGGCATATCGGCGACGATCGCGCCGGTTCCTTCCTGAAGCCAGAGCTGCGCCAGTCCCATCACGTCGGCGCGCTGTGGACCGGAAAGACCGCCGCGTGCATGCCCGATAAAGATGACGACGGACCGGTCGGCTTCCTGAATCGCGATCGGATGACGCAAGCGATAGTCGTCAGGAACGCTCGCGCGCGCCGTCGTCACATCGTCGGTATGCGTGCAGGCGCCGAGCACCACGGCAAGACCAACAAGCGCCCCCGCGATGCGGAAGACGCGTTTGCGATCGGCGGGTAATTTGGCTGTCATCGTTTTCGTCCTCGTCCCGCCTCAGTCCGTAATAAAGCCGTAGGTGCCGTGATAATTCCGTGCCGGCTCGGTGCGGCCTGGAACGCCATAGATGCGATTGAGGCTGCCGAGCAGATCCGCTTGCGGATCGGCGGAGGCGGCAAACCCGTCATCCGGACGCGACAGGTCCTTCTGCGCGACGGCCCGAACGATATAAGGCGTCACGATGACCATCAGCTCGGTCTGGTTGTTGATGTAGTCCCGGCTGCGGAACAGCGCGCCCAGTACGGGCAGTTGCGAAAGACCGGGCAGTCCGTTGATCGCCTGTTTGGTCTGGTCCTGGATCAGGCCGGCCATCGCCATCGCCCCACCGGAGGGGATTTCAAGCGTGGTTTCCGCGCGCCGAGTCTTGATCGAGGGAATCGTCGTTCCACCCTGACCGCCGCTCAAAGCATTGTCGGTCGAGACTTCCGACACCTCGGTCATTACCCGCAGGCTGATCCGTCCCTCGGTCAGCACCACCGGCGTGAAGTTGAGCGAGATGCCGAATTTCTTGAAACTGACCGTCTGGACGCATTGTCCGATGGCGCCCGCCGTCGTCGTTTGGCAGGTTACGCCGGTTGGAATTGGAAATTCGCCGCCTGAAATAAATGTCGCGGACTCACCTGAAATTGCGGTCAGGTTCGGTTCCGCCAGCGTCCGGACCACGCCGGCGCTTTCCATCGCGCGCAGCGTTGCCTGGACCGACGGGGTGGAGCCGAACGACCCTGTGATAGCGTTGGTGGGGACGAGCGCCGCGTTGTTTGCGGTGAACGGGTTAGTGTTGTTGAAGGTTACGACCGAGGTGCCGTAGTTGAGGCTGCCGCTGAGGTCGACCCCCATCTGCTTCATGATTGATCGCGCGACTTCGGCGACCGTCACCTTCAGCATCACCTGGTCGCGGCCGCGGACGACGATGGAATTGACGACTTTGTCGGCGCCGCCCGCCAGCCGTGCGGCGAGATCGCCCGCCTGCTGGGCCTCGATCGGGCTCGCAACCGAGCCGGACAGCATCACGCTGTCGGCGACGCCTTCGATCTGGATATCGGCATTCGGCATCGTCTGCTTCAGCGCGGCGCGCAGGCCGTTGAGATCTCTTTTTACGGCAATATCATAGGCGGCGATTTGCTGGCCGGACGAATCGAAGAACACGATGTTGGTCTGGCCGACCGCGGCGCCGATAATGTAGGCACGCTGCGCGGAACGTACGACGGCATTGGCAATCTTCGGATCGGCGACCAGCACATCCTTGATGTCACGCGGCAAATCGACCACGATCGATTTGCCGACGCCGAGCGCAAGAAAACGCGCGTTCATCTGCCCGTCGGCGGCAACCGGCACCGCCGTGGCGCGAGTGTCGCCCGCGACGGCCGGGACCATGGCCGGGTTGAGCGTCATCGCCGCCGCAGCCGAAAACGACAGCGCGCGGACCGCGAAAGTCCGCATCAACCGCTGATTTCTTCCGCATTTCATGATCGTGCGTCCTCTGGTCACGTCGGTGTCGTGGTCAGGCCCAAGACGCCGTCGCGAGCCGCATTGATGCTGTCATTTGGGGGAGGCGTGTTGTCGGATCCATCAGCGGGATATTTGGCCATGCCGCCGGCACCGACAACGATGGTCAGGGCGACAATGCATCCGGTATTCATACGCTTCACTTTCCACATTACGCTGCGACGCTTCCGTCGCCGTGATGCGAGTTGACCAGCTATTCGTCAAAGCATGGTTAATGAGGCGTATCTAAATCGCCTTAACGGCGAGTTTACTTCGGGGCCGATCAGCGGATGGCGAAGTGCGTCAAGTCGACGGCCCTGATCCATTCCGTCTCCGGGTAGATCATCAATGCGCCGATGGCGAGCGCGATGCCGTAGGGAATGCCGCTTTCCTTGGCATGCAGCCTGAGCAGCCAGGTCTGGCCGGCCAGCGCGTACGGCAGCGGCCATTGGCGGAACTGGAGCAGCAACAGAGTCAGGACGCCGCCGAACAGCGACGCATAGACCAGATAATTCATCAGATGGCCAAAGCCGAACCAAAGCGCCGCGCCGGCCGCCACCTTGGCATCTCCGCCGCCGACCCAACCCATGGCAAAGCACCCAAAAGCCAGCGCCAGTACGCAGGCCCCGGCCCCCAGATGCAGGAGGATATCGTAAAGTCCCATGCCGCTCAGGAGGGCGAGTGCCAGGAAGCCCGCCATCAGCGCCAGTGACACCCGGTTCGAGATCGTCATGGTGAACAGGTCGCTCGCCGCCGCGAACGCCATCAGGGCCGGAAATAGCAGGAGGCGCGCAATGTCGAGAATCATGGGTTTACGCCGCCCGTGCTGCTGACGCGAGATCGGAGGATTGCCCCACTCTAGCGTTCATAGGTGAACAATCGGGAAATGGTCCTGCGTATCAACAAACCGCGGCAATCCGGCAAAGCAAAACGAGGATCGCCAACGCCAGTGCCACACAGACCACCTCTGCCGAGGCGTTGCGTCGCCTGTCAGCCTGCAAAGATGCAGATGTGGCCGCGTCGGAGGCGATAGGGAAGTTACGCATATTTACGCCAAATCATCCTGCGGGAACAAAAAAGGCCTCGGATTGCCGAGGCCTTCAATGCTTGCCGACAGACGCCGCTTATTTCAGCGAGGTGTTGACCGTGCTGAACTTGGCGCTCAGGTTGGAACCGAGACCGTTAACGACAGCGATGATCGCGAGCGAGATGCCGGCGGCAATCAGGCCGTATTCGATGGCGGTCGCACCGGACTGGTCCTTCACGAAACGCGCAATCAGGTTCTTCATAGGTAACTCCATGTGTACACGTGGCTGGTCGAACTAAATTTGGTCTCGCCGGCGTTCTCAGCACCGTGACCATGGCCTCACCCTAAGGTCGGACAAATTTCAGTGCAGTTAATTCGATCGCGCAAACCTGCCCCGAACTGGCTGTTGTTGAGCAGAGTAAATTTGGAATTAAGGCCATTGATTGAATACGAATCGTGTCTCCGGCCATGTTGGCCGTGATCGATCTTGTCGTGATCACGCGAAGATCAGCAGACGCGAGAGCGTCGGACGATCTGCTTTTACGGCTCCTTAAGTGCCGGGAGATATCCCTGATATCCCTGATCAGATGAGGCGACCATGTCCAATTTACCCCTCGAAGTCGTCGAGATGCTCGGCCAGACGATCGCCAAGGTGGTCCCCATCACGATCGTGCTGGCGCTGGTGTTCTCGGTGCTGACCCATTTCTGGGCCTGCAATCCCGGCACGCCCTGGTGGCGCAAGCGTGAACTCGTCACCGACGTCTGTTACTGGTTCTTCGTTCCATTATTCGCGCGCGTGCTGCGGATCGGGCTGCTTGTGCTCGGCGCCGGCGTGGTCTTCAAGATATATAGCGCCGACGACCTGATCGCCTTTTATGACAATGGCCATGGCCCACTGTCCGAGCTGCCGCTTTGGTTCCAGGGGCTGTTGTTTCTGGTTCTGTCCGATTTCATGATGTACTGGGAGCACCGGTTGTTTCACGGCGGCGCATTCTGGAAATATCACGCGATCCATCATTCATCCGAAGAGCTGGACTGGATTTCTGCGGCGCGCTTCCATCCGGTAAACCTGTTCCTGGGAACGATTGCGGTTGATGTCATCCTGCTGATGGCGGGTATCTCGCCGAACATCATGCTCTGGGTCGGACCGTTCACGACATTCCATTCGGCGTTCGTCCACGCCAACCTCAACTGGACGCTTGGGCCATTCAAATACGTGCTCGCAACGCCGGTCTTCCACCGCTGGCATCACACGTCGCTCGAGCAGGGTGGCAATACCAACTTCGCCGGAACATTTCCGATCTGGGATATCCTCTTTGGAACCTTCCGGATGCCGGAAAACGCGCTTCCCGAGAATTATGGCGTCGACGATGCAACCATCCCGTCGGAAATCGGCGGTCAATTGGCACACCCTTTTCGTCACATGTGACGCCCGGAAGTTTGCTCGATGAGTGCAAACGCCGAAGCCATCCATCAGGAGAGAGCCTTCGGTCTTGGCCGGGTCCCGGCCTGGTTCTGGTCGGGCGTTGGCGCGTATCTGCTCCTGTTGATCAACGGCAGCAGGCTTTTAAACGACTCTGATACCTACTGGCATGTCGCCGTGGGAAGATGGATCCTCGATCATCAAACCTTCCCGCGCGTCGATATCTATTCCTTTACGAAAGCCGGGGAGCCGTGGATTTCCACCTCGTGGCTCGCGCAAATTCTGTACGCCGAAACCTATGAACTGGCCGGCTGGGCCGGGCCGGTCATTCTTGCCGCGGCCAGTATCGCCGTAACATTCGCACTCCTCGCGTTCATTCTCGGCCGTCGCATGCCCCCGATTTACGCAGCTATCATTGTGCTGGTGGTGCTGGCGGTTTCGGCGCCTCACCTGCTTGCACGCCCCCATGTGCTTGCGCTGCCGGTTATGCTGACCTGGGTCAACGGCCTCGTGTCGGCGAGTGAGAGCCGCAAAGCGCCGTCTTTCCGGCTGTTGCCGTTGATCGCGCTGTGGGCAAACCTTCACGGAGGATTCGTCCTCGGGCTTGCGATGGTTGCGCCGTTCGCATGCGACGCCTTATGGAATGCGGAGAGTTCGCAACGGCAATCATTGGCGTTGCGATGGGTTGGTTTTGGCATCTGCGCGGTTGTCGCGTGTTGTGTAACGCCCTACGGATGGCAATCAATTCTTGCCTCGCGGACGATTCTCCAGCTCGGAGACTTGCTGCATCTTATCTCCGAATGGATGCCGGCGGACTTTGGCAGCTTCAGCGTGTTCGAAGCGTGTGTGCTGGCGCTGATTGGTGGCGCGCTTTATAACGGCGTGAAGCTTTCGCCGCCGCGGATTGTTCTTGTACTGGGCCTGTTTCACCTGGCCCTTTCACATGTGCGAAATATCGAGATATTTGCCTTGCTGCTGCCGCTGGTGGTGCTCGCGCCTCTGTCGTTGCAATTCGGGCTACAAGTAACCCGGCTTGAGAAAACCTTTCCGGCTGCTTTAGCTGCGATGCTGGCCGCCATTCTTGGCCTCTCAACATGGGCATTCGCGGCTGACAATAAACTTGCGCCTACCGCGATTCAGTCGCCGGCGGCCGCCGTGGACGTACTGAAAGACCACAACTCCAAACGTGTTCTCAACGATCTTCAGTTTGGAGGATATCTCATCTCACGCGAACTGCCGGTATTCATCGACGGGCGGGCTGAATTGTATGGCGAAAAGTTCGAAATGGCTTATTACAATGCACTCCAGCTAAAAAACGTGGATCTGTTTATCGGCTTGCTCAAAAGCTACGATATCGATTCCGTGCTGTTGACGCCCTCGACGCCCGCGGCGAGTCTGCTTGACCATCTCGATGGCTGGCGGCGCGCCTACGCGGACCAGACCGCGGTGGTGTATATTCGCGTGCCGGGTGACCGCCCGGCCAGATTCGGCGGTTTGCCGCAACTTGTTCACTGATACGTTTGCAGTTCGTTCATTAATTAACGTCAGATTTGTCCCGTCAGGCGTCAGTGCCGCCCGTGTATCGGCGGGACTTGGTAAAGCGTTTTCGAGCGAAGTGGACACCGGTTCGCGTGGAGAAAACGCGTCAAAACAAGAGATTGGAGCCTCGGTTCTGAGTTCAATCAGAACCGATAAGGCTCCAGGCTTTTGCAGTCGGTAGAGTAGCGTAGAGAGTAAAGCGTATGAAGACCGCGCGCCTTGTCGTTCTGGGCATCGCCATCCTTGCGGGGGGCGTTGCCGCCTACCTTGCAAGTGGCTCCGACACCAAGTCCGTGGTAGCCGAGGCGCCCCCGCCATTGCCGACGGTCGACGTCCTGGTCGCGAAGTCGGATATCGGACTCGGGCAGGCCGTCGGCGCGGACGACATGCAATGGCAGACCTGGCCGGCCGCGACCGCGAGCAACAACTTCATCCGTCGCAGCGATCGCCCGGAAGCGACCACCCAGATTGCCGGATCGATTGCGCGCTACCCGTTCACTGCGGGCGAACCGATCCGCGAAGTAAAACTGGTCAAGGCCAACGGTTCCGGATTCATGGCGGCGGTATTGCCCGGCGGCATGCGCGCGGTTTCCACTGAAATTTCGCCCGAAAGCGGTGCCGGCGGCTTCATCCTGCCGAACGACCGCGTGGATGTGATTCTGTCGAGGCGCGAGAAAAATCCGGATCGCACAAATTCCACCGATGTGGTCATCTCTGAAATCGTTTTGAGCAACATCCGCGTCCTCGCCATCGATCAGGCGCCCCGGGAAAAGGACGGCCAGAATTCGGTTGTTGGCAAGACGGCGACGCTTGAATTGAAACCCGCGCAGGCCGAGCTTCTCGCCCGGGCTCGCCAGA
>Ga0210400_10003858_pt1 | contig 13139 bp, 13 predicted proteins | sample IncBWH26MmetaG_FD_155456 | JGI IMG/M metagenome (GOLD analysis project Ga0210400, IMG submission 155456) | Forest soil microbial communities from Barre Woods Harvard Forest LTER site, Petersham, Massachusetts, United States - Inc-BW-H-26-M | ecosystem: Environmental > Terrestrial > Soil >...
GCGTCTGAGCGTTGCCGCGCTCGCGATCCTGCTGCTGTTCCTACAACTGCATACCTTCAATGGCTTGGCCGCGGGCACCTCGCTTCTGGTGCTGATGGCCGGCCTGAAGCTGCTCGAAACGGATACGCAGCGCGACATCTACGTCATCACACTCATCATTTTTTTCGTGAGCCTCGCGGCCCTGCTCGAGGGCCAGTCGTTTTGGTTGCTCGCCTACCTCATCGGCGTCTGTTGGCTGACGACGGCAACCCTGCTGCGGCTGACCACGACCTTGCCGCTACCCGGTTGGCGTCGCTGCCTGCGCTATTCGGGCCGCATCCTGTTCCAGGCGCTGCCGCTCGCGATGGTGTTCTGGCTGCTATTTCCGCGCTTCGCCGGACCGCTGTGGCATCTGCCGGACGATCGCCACAGCGCCGCTTCGGGATTGAGCGATACCATGAGTCCCGGCGACATCGATCAGCTCGCCCTGTCCGACGAAGTGGCGTTTCGTGTGCGCTTCGCGGCAGCCGTACCGCCGCCGAACGAGCGTTACTGGCGCGGACCGGTATTGCATGACTTCGACGGTCGCATGTGGGGGCACAGTTATTCGAGCCCACTCAACGCGCCGCCCTTGCAGCCGCAAGGCCCGGCGTTTCGCTACACGGTGAGCCTCGAGCCGCACCAGCACAATTGGATATTCACTCTGGATTGGCCGTCGCAGTGGAACTTGCCCGGGGGCTTGCTCACGGCCGATTACACCCTGGTGCAGCCGGGCCCCGTGTCGCGCCCGCTCGATGTCGAGGCCATCTCGTACACGCGTGTGCAGTCGATGGCGCCGCTGAGCGCATCGTTGCGGCGCCGGGACACCAAGCCTGTGCCGGGCCGCAATCCACGTTCGGTGCAACTCGCGCAAACCCTGCGCAGCCAGCATCCGGACGACATGGACTACGTGCGCGCGGTCCTGGCACTGTTCACGGAGCAACCTTTTTATTACACGCTCACGCCTCCGCAGCTGCCGCGCGATTCGGTGGACGCCTTTCTGTTCGACACGAGACGCGGATTTTGCGAGCACTACGCCTCGGCATTCGCGATGCTCATGCGCGCCGCGGGGATACCCTCGCACGTCGTGACCGGCTATCAAGGTGGAACGTTCAATCGCTTCGCCGATTATTGGATTGTGCGGCAAAGCGACGCGCACGCCTGGGATGAAGTTTGGATCGAGGGGCGCGGCTGGATTAGGGTCGATCCCACGGCGGCGATTGATCCCGCTCGCGTCGAGCAGGGGCTGAACGACGCGCTGAGCGCCGATGAACCGTTGGTCAGCCGCTGGCAGCGCAGTTCTCCCTGGCTTGCCGACGCGCGGCTGCGCCTCGACGCGCTGCGTCAGCTGTGGCGCGAGCGTATCCTTTTTTTTGATCAGGACGCTCAGCAACAATTGCTCGAGTGGCTCAGGATTCCCGAGCCGGACGGCCAGAAGCTGGTGCTGGTGCTGACCGCCGCCTTATTCCTGGTCCTGTGCTGGCTGACGTGGCAGGTGCGCCGGGAACTGGATCCGGTGCGCAAAGAGCCGCTGGTGCGTGCCTATGCGCGCCTGTGCGCAAAATTGGCGGCGCTCGGTATGTCGCGGCTCGCCCACGAAGGCGCGGAAGACTATGCCGCGCGCGTCGCTCTGCGGCGCCCGGATCTCGGTGACGCCGTCACTGCGCTGTGCCAACATTATTCCAGCCTGCGCTACGCGGCCGCTTCGGCCGGCATCAGCGTCGGTCAATTCGATGCCGCGGTGCGCGCCTTCCGGCCCAAAGCAAAGCCGGCGCGCGGCCGAGCCGCTACGCCGCAAGATTCTCGCGTGTCTTGAGGAATTCTATTTCCGGCCATCGTTCCTCGGTCAACCCCAGATTGACGCGCGTGGGTGCCAGGTACACGAGTTCGCCGGCGTGGTCGATGGCGAGATTGTCATAGGCCTTTTCGCGAAATTCGCGCAGCCGCTTCTCGTCGCCCAGGTTCACCCATCTCGCGACGGCGACGTTGATCGGCTCGAACACGCACTGCACGCTGTACTCGTCCTGCAAACGAAATGCGACCACTTCGAATTGCAGTTGACCGATGGCGCCGAGAATCAAATCATTGTTGCGCAGCGGCTTGAATAGCTGGGTCGCACCCTCCTCGCAGAGCTGCGACAGGCCTTTTTGCAAAGCCTTCATGCGCAGCGGATCCTTCAGAACCGCGCGGCGAAACATTTCGGGGGCAAAATTCGGCACGCCCGTGAAGGTCAGCGCTTCACCCTCGGTAAAGGTGTCGCCGATATTGATGGTGCCATGGTTGTGCAGCCCGATGATGTCGCCGGCGTACGCCTCCTCCGCTTGGCTGCGGTCCGCAGCCAGGAATGTCAATGCATCGGCTATGCGAATGTCCTTGTCGAGCCGCACGTGGTGCAGTCGCATTCCGCGTACGTAGCGTCCGGAACACAGGCGCATGAATGCGATGCGGTCGCGATGGCCAGGATCCATGTTGGCCTGGATCTTGAACACGAAGCCCGTGAGCTTTGGCTCGTCCGCCTCGACCACGCGCTGCAGGGTGGGCCGCGGCAATGGCGCCGGCGAATGTTCGACGAAGGCCGACAGCAGCTCCCTGACCCCGAAATTGTTGACCGCCGAGCCGAAGAATACCGGCGTTTGTTTCGCGGCACGATAGCGCTCAAGATCGAAGCGGGGACTCGCGCCCCGCACCAGCTCCACTTCGTCGAGGAACTCCCGGTATCGGGGGCCCAGGAATTCTCGCGCCTCGGCGCTGGCAAGGCCCTCGATGGTCTCGTGGGTTCCGACGCGGCCCTTCTCCACCGCGACGTACACGTAGATCTTGTCCTCCAGCAGATGATAGACGCCGAGCAAATCGCGCCCCATGCCGATCGGCCACGTGATGGGCGCGCACTGAATCTTCAATACGCTTTCGATTTCATCGAGCAATTCAATCGGCGCCCGGCCGTCCCGATCCAATTTATTGACGAATGTCATGATGGGTGTGTCGCGCAAACGGCAAACGTCCATGAGCTTGATGGTGCGTTCCTCGACGCCCTTCGCGCAGTCGATCACCATCAGGGCGGAGTCAACCGCGGTCAGCGTGCGGTAGGTATCTTCGGAAAAGTCTTCGTGACCCGGAGTATCGAGCAGATTGACGATGCAGTTCTGATACGGAAACTGCATTACCGAGGAGGTCACGGAAATTCCGCGCTGTTGCTCCAAACGCATCCAATCCGAAGTCGCGTGGCGGGTCGCCTTGCGGCCCTTGACGGTGCCGGCCATTTGAATGGCTCCGCCGAACAGCAGCAACTTCTCGGTCAGGGTGGTCTTGCCGGCATCGGGGTGCGAGATGATGGCAAACGTTCTTCTACGCTTGATTTGATTGGATATTTCCGCGTCTGTCACCAACAAATTCCTCGGGGGATAGGACGAGACCCACCTATCGTCTCAAAGACGAGAGATTACGCGAAGTTCGCCCCGCCCGCCGTGCGCCGTTGGCGCAGCGGCCGCCTTGGGTGGCAGGATCGCGATTGGGATGGGCGCTCAGTTAACGGTGGACTGGGCCGAGCGCCGCCGCCGCGCACGCTGAGCGTATTGCAGGGGCATCCGGAACTCCTTCGGGAACATTTCGATGCGCTGGGCGCTGTCCGGGCGGTCGAGACGAATGAGCGCAAGGCCGTTGGGCTTCACAGGCTGCAGCACGATGCGCGAGGACGAGATGGGACTGCCGTGCTCGTACCTGCAGAAAATATGCGCGCCGGAAAAATAATCGTCGCCCACATCGTCGATGGCGATGATGCGCTCGTACGGAATCACGCCCAGAAAGTTCACACGCGCCTTGTGCTTCTCGTCGAGCGCATTCCAGAATTTTCGCGCTCTGTCGTATTCGGCCGTCTCGTACATCTTGCGGTGCCATTTTCCGCCGGCATGCAGATGAGATTGGCGAAAGCCGTTGGCATCCGCGGCGTCCCAGGTGGGTCCCGCGTCCGTGAACGCCATGAATGACGCCCACTCGACCACCAGTCCGCGGTGGCTCAGCGTGTCGAACGGGCACAGGCGCCAGTGCAGCTCGGAAAATGCCGAGCCCCGCGGAATTCGCGGGTAGATGTCGCCAAACGCATTTCTGATCAGCAGCAGTTGGGTCGGGTCTGTCTCCACCAGCTGTTGCAACCGTTTCTTGATCGCAATCTGACTGCGCAGCTCCGTCCGTTTGGTCCGCTGCCGTATGACCGACGAGAATCCGAAATACGCGAACAGCAAATGGTCGCTTTCCGGCTGATGCAGCAGGTCCTCGAGTTCGCTCCTGCCCCATAAATGCCCGGCGCGGACACCTTTTTCCCGGCAATGTTCCCGAAATTTTTCGTGCGCCGATTTGGAGAATTCGCTTGCGGCGGCAAAGATCAGGCCGTGCAGGGGCTCGCCCGAAGTCACATTGATCTTGCTCAGATACTCGCTGAGCTGGGCCGATGTCATCGAGCGGTCCCGCTTGCACTGGATCAGCCAGGGCCGATCCGGTCTGACCGCGGAGGTATCCTGGCCCGAGGCCTCATTTGCGGGCTCGGAATCATCGGGGGCGGACGCGATTTCAAGTCCACGGGCGTCAAAGCCGTCGTCGCCGCTTCCCTGCCCCACGGCCTCCAATAAGCGCCACGGTTTAAATCCATAAAACAGCTGCCGAACCAGATCCTCGAATCGCTTTGGTTCCAACTCCTCGAAATGCAGCGGACCTAAGTTCCTCGTTACTTTCGCCATAAGCTATCGATCACCGTCGCTTCCTTGCTGTTGTGTCAATGATACGTAAGACATGTAGACCGCGCACAGGCGTTTTGAAGTTGCGGCCACCATGGTTTGGGGTGTGGCGGCCTATTTCAAGTCCGGCAGCAGCACACGCCGCAATACCGCGGCATCTTCGCGGCCGACGGCCGCCTGATAGTAGCCGCGCCGAACCCCGACCTGCTCGAATCCCATCGAGTGATACAGGCGGGCCGCGGTCGTGTTGGAAGGTCTGACCTCTAGGAAAGCTTCGTGCATGCCGGAGGCGCGCGCGCGGTCGAGGAGATAGACGAGCACCTTGCGCGCAAAGCCGCGCCCGCGGTAGTCGTCGCGGATGCATACGTTCAGGATATGCGCCTCGCCCGCGCCTACCGACATGATTCCGTAGCCCCCCAGATCGCCGCCGATATCGACCACGCGACACACGTAGCCCACCCGCAAACAGTCGCGAAAGATGCCCTCGCTCCAGGGGAACTGGTAGGCAGCGCGCTCGATGGCCACGATCATGGGAACGTCGAGTTCATGCATGGGCCGGATTTCGACCGAGGCAAACCCGAGCTCTTGTTTGACGCTAGACACGCGCGCACACCTCGCGGGCGAATTTCAAATCCGCCCACGCCTTGCGCTTGTCGGTCGGCGTGCGCAACAGATACGCCGGATGGTAGGTCACAACCAACGGCACTTGGGAAAGTCCGAAATGATGCACTTGCTGACGCAGCCTGCCTAAGGTCACGTCGGTATGCAACAGGTTCTGTGCCGCGATGCGACCCACCGCCAGCATGATCTTGGGTTTCAACAGTGCGATTTGCTGTTCCAAGTATGGCAGGCACTGTGCGGCTTCGCTCGAAGCGGGATCGCGGTTGCCGGGGGGCCTGCATTTCAAGATGTTCGCAATGTAGACCTGTTCGCGCGCGAGTCCGATCGCACGCAACATGGAGTTCAACAACTGACCGGCTCGTCCCACGAAAGGCTCACCCTGGCGGTCTTCCTCGGCGCCCGGCGCCTCGCCGACCACCAACCATTGCGCATGCGGATCGCCAACGCCGAAGACGGTCTGCGTTCGGGTACTGCACAGCGCGCAGCGAGTGCAAGCGGCGACGCGGCTCTTGAGTTCGGGCCAATCGATGCCGGCTTCCCGCGCCGCCGGCGTTTGGCCGTCGGTGGGCACGCGCAAAACAGTCGTTTTGAGCGCTTCGCGCAGAACAGTCGTATTGGGCGCTTCGCGCAGGGCAGTGACGGGGGCTGGCGTCGCACCGCGCGCCGTCCAGGTCTCCAAGCCCAGAGCCGTGAGGTAGTCGTGGCGCAGTGCCGGATTCATGCGTGCGGGGCGGGATTGAGGGGAGCGGCGCGCGAGCGGCGCCGCAATTTGCGGTAAGCCCACACCGTGGGAGCTGACAAGGCATAGCACCCGAAAATCAACAGCAGCGTGATCGCCGCATGCAGGAAAATGAATACGAACGCGAGCGGCACCAAGACGATGTAGGTGAACCGTACCTTGGCATTGGGATTGACATGCTTGAAGCTGTTGAATGCGAAACGGCTGATCATGAGCGCGCCGGCGATCGCAGTGACGATGAAGGCCAGAATCAAACCCGGCAAGCCGATGCTGCGATCGCTCGCCAGCCACACCAGGGCCGCGACCACCGCCGCGGCCGAGGGGCTGGGCAATCCCTCGAAATAACGCTTGTCCTGATTCGCCGACCGTGAATTGAAGCGCGCCAGGCGCAACGCAGCAGCGGCCGCGTAGAAGAAGCAGACCAGCCAACCTAATCTGCGCCACAGCATTCCGTACTCGGCGATGCGGGCAACGCCCCACTGATAAGTGACGATGGCCGGAGCGACGCCGAACGACACCATGTCGGAGAGGCTGTCGTACTCTTTGCCGAATACACTTTCCGTATGGGTCCAGCGCGCTACCCGCCCATCCAAACCGTCGAAGAACATGGCCACGAATACAGCGGCGCCGGCGAGTTCGAATCTCAGATCGATGGCGGCCACGATGGCGTAAAAGCCGGCGAACAACGCCCCGGTCGTGAGCAGATTCGGCAGCCAGTAGACTCCTCGCGGTCGTACTGTGGGGTCGTCGTCACTCATGGGCCGCGATGATACCAGGGCCCCTGCCTGAAGAAGCGCTGTATCCCTGTAGCAGTTAACTATTTAACTAAAACAAATATAGACTCCGCCGCATGGCAAGTTAAGATGCGCGGCTATGCGCTCATCCCAGAACCCGATTTCCACCCTCAAAGAAGTGCCAGCCGATGCGGAAGTGATCAGCCATCGGCTCATGCTGCGCACCGGCATGATCCGCCGCCTCGCGGCGGGGCTGTACGTTTGGCTACCGCTGGGTCTGCGCACCCTGCGCAAGGTGGAACGCATCGTGCGCGAAGAAATGGATCGTGCGGGCGCCCTCGAACTCAGCATGCCGACCGTACAGCCGGCGGAATTGTGGAAGGAATCCGGACGCTGGACCAAGTACGGGCCGGAACTGCTGCGTTTCAAGGATCGCCATGACCGCGAATTCGCCTACGGCCCGACACACGAAGAAGTGATCACCGACATCGCGCGGCGCGAACTGCGCAGCTATAAGCAACTGCCGGTGAATTTCTATCAGATTCAAAGCAAATTCCGTGATGAAATTCGCCCGCGCTTCGGCGTCATGCGCGCCCGCGAATTCTTGATGAAGGATGCCTATTCCTTTCATGTCGACCAGGCAAGCCTCGCGGAAGGCTATCGCCTCATGTACGAGGCATACTCACGGATATTCACGCGTATCGGTCTGAAATTTCGCGCGGTGCAAGCGGACAGCGGCGCCATCGGCGGCAACGCGTCCCAGGAATTCCACGTGCTGGCAGACTCGGGCGAGGACGCCATCGCGTTCTCAAACGCGGACGATTACGCAGCCAATCTCGAGATGGCAGCCACCATTGCGCCCAGCGCGCCGCGAGCTGCGCCCCGCGAACCCCTCACCAAAATATCCACTCCGAATGCGCGCACCATCGCCGAGCTTTCGGCACAGCTCGGGGTCGGAGCCGCGAGCTGCGTCAAGACCCTGCTGGTCGACGGCGTCGAGGGCGACGTGGTGGCACTGGTGATCCGCGGTGATCACGAATTGAACGCGGTGAAGTCGCAAAAAATGCCCGGCGTGGCCGCCCCGCTGCGCATGGCAAGCGCGGAGCGCGTGCGCAAGGCCACGGGCTGCGAGCCCGGCTTCATCGGGCCGATCGGCTATTCCGGCAAGATTTACGTCGATCATGCCGCGGCTCACCTGGCCGATTTCGTCTGCGGCGCCAACGAGAAGGACATGCACTTCCGGGGCGTCAATTGGGGGCGCGATCTGGCGGAGCCGCAGTCGGTCGACATTCGCAATGCGCAGCGTGGCGACCCGAGTCCGAGCGGCCGGGGCACCCTGGAGATCGCGCGCGGCATCGAGGTGGGTCATATCTTTCAGCTCGGACAACTGTACAGCGAGGCCATGCATGCCAGCGTGCTCGACGAGCAAGGCAAAGCTCTGACGATGTTCATGGGTTGTTATGGCATTGGCGTCACCCGTATCGTAGCCGCAGCCATCGAACAAAATCACGACGCCAATGGCATCCTGTGGCCCCAAGCAATCGCGCCATTTCAAGTCGTTCTGGTGCCGATCAACTATCAGAAGTCGACGCTCGTCCAGCAAACCGCCGATGCTCTGTACGAGCAATTCACCGCTGCGGGCATCGACGTGCTGCTCGACGATCGGGACGCGCGGCCGGGAGTCAAATTCGCCGATTCGGAGCTGATGGGAATTCCGCATCGCATCGTCATTGGCGAGCGCGGCCTGGCAGCCGGCAATCTCGAATATCGGCATCGCAGCGCAGCCGAATCGACGGAGATTCCCGCCGCCGATGCGATCGACTACGTTCGCCGGAGGTCACACGCCTGAGGATGCCGATGCGGTGCCGGATGCACACCAAGCTCGCCTGCGCCAAGCTCGCCTGCGCCAAGCTCGCCTGCGCGCTGCTCGCCCTCGCGTGCGGCTGTGTCCTACCGAGCGGCGCCGATGCCGACCAGCAGCGCGATCCCGAACTCAAGGTGCTGCTGCAGAAGATCATCGGCAGTTCCGATTGTTTTGCCGATAAATTCGAATCCGAGGTCTGGTTCAAGACCATGGAGCCCCGGCTTGCGCGTCTGGTGCCCACGCACGAAGCGCGCGTCGAGATCCTCAATCATGTGTACTGCGAGTCGAAGCGCGATCCCTCGCTGCCGTTGCCGCCCGACCTGGTGCTCGCCCTGATCGAGGTGGAGAGCCGCTTCGATCGCTGGGCGGTGTCGCCCGCCGGCGCGGTCGGTCTCATGCAAGTGATGCCGTTCTGGCCGCGCGAACTGGGCGTGCAGAATCAGCTGGTGCGGGTCGAGTCGAATATTCGCATGGGCTGCGAGATTTTGCGGTTCTACCTGCGCGCGGAGGATCACAACTGGTCGCGCGCGCTGGCTCGCTACAACGGCAGCCTCGGCCGCACCACCTACCCGGCGCTGGTGATGCAACGCTGGCAGCGGGTATGGCGCTATTGAAGCTGGCAGGGGGGGGTATGACGCTATTAAAGAAGCCGACGTTTTGGCGTTTTGGTGGCTCCTAAAACGTCGTCCTCAAAAAATATCAAAACCCTCTGGCACCGGTGTCGCCGCGTCGCTTGGCGGCATTTCGCGCACTTCGTCGACTCGCGCATGCACCGGCCCGCGCTGCAACCACACCCGCAGCTGCTCGATCGCCGCCGCCCCGCCGCGCGCCAAGACCTCGACCGAGCCGTCAGGCAGGTTGCGCGCGACGCCCCGAATACTCAGTTTGTTGGCTTCGAGCCGGGTGCTGTGCCGAAAATACACGCCCTGAACCTTCCCCAAGACGAGAAATCGACGAGTGACCTCCTCCATCGCGCGGCACTCAGTGCGGCTGGGTCACGGGCGCATCGGTGTGCTGCGCATTGGCGTCGGCGAGGGCGGCGGCAGCATGGCGCTTGGCTTCCATTGCCGCGATCCGGGCACGGGTGAACTCTTGTGCCTGCAGGTGCGATTCGGCACGCGTGATGTCGGCCTGGGCGGCGGAGAAATCCGGGGATGTCGATTGGGTCGCGCCTGCCGCCTGGGCGGCTGCGATGGCCTGCCGCGCGTCGCTCATTTCCTGCACGGGAGCACCAGCGCACCCGGCGAGACAGGCAACACCGATAAACACAGCGAGGAAATGCAGCATAGGGTGCTCCGACACTAGCAACAGGCGCCAGAGCCGTCAAACCAGGCGCCGTTATACAATGCGCGGCGAACCTCAACGGATCCGTTGCGCCGACGCAGCAGACGCACTCAATTGTCGACGATTTCCCGGAAGACTACCGATGAATGAAATTCTGGTTCTGTATTATTCACGCCAAGGCAGCACGGCCGCGCTGGCCCGGCAAATCTGCCGAGGCGTTGAAACCGTGAGTGGCATGCAGGCCAGGCTACGCACGGTTGCGCCGGTGGCCGTGACCACGGAACGGCCTGATCCCGCGGTACCGAACGATGGCCCTCCCTATGCGAGCCACGACGATCTGCTGCAATGCTGCGGCCTCATCCTCGGAAGTCCCACGCGCTTCGGCAACATGGCTGCGCCGGTAAAATTCTTCCTCGACGGCACGAGCGCACTTTGGGTCTCCGGTGCGCTCGTGGGCAAACCGGCCGCGGTGTTCACGTCCACCCAGACCCTGCATGGGGGCCAGGAGGCGACACTGCTGTCGATGATGATTCCGCTTCTGCATCACGGCATGTACTTGGTCGGTCTACCGTACAGCGAGCGTGGCCTGACCGATACGCGCAGCGGCGGGACACCCTATGGCGCAAGCCATGTCGCCGTCCTCAGCGGTCGCGGTGAATTGTCCGAGAGCGAGAGCGAACTCGCGCGTGCCCTGGGCCGGCGCGTTGCGGAGCTTGCGGATCGGCTTGCGGCGGCCGATCGGCTGCGCAGCGCCGGATGAGTCTCGCCACCGTGCGTTCGCTCACGATTTGGCTGTGGGCCGCCGTGATGTTGAGCCTGCTTGCATGGATCCTGGCAGGGTATCCATGGCCGATCTGCTTGCTCGCCGCCCTGCCGTTGCTGGCGCCGCTGAGCGGCCTGGTGCGAGGCCGCCGCCACACCTACGCCTGGGCCACGCTATTCGCCATTCCGTATCTGGCGTTTGCCCTGACCGAGCTGCTCGTCAACCCGGCCGCGCGTTGGGTTGCCGCCCTGAGCTTGCTGCTGGTGTTCGGCTGGTTCTGCACTATGATTCTGTTCCTGCGGGTTTCTCGAGCGCAGCACGAATGAAGGGGATGGTGAGCCGGCGCTGAGCAGCGAGTGATGCCTCGTCGAGTTGGTCGAGAAGTTCGAATAGCGAGCGCAGATCGCGTGGCATGCGCTTCAACAAATATTCAGAAGTCTCCTGCGGCAGCTGCAATCCACGCTGCGCGGCGCGCAGCCGCAACGCCTCGATGCGGTCCTGGTCATCGAGCTCGCGCAGTTGATACACGAGGCAGGCTGCCGCGCGCGAGCGCCAGTCCTCGAGGCGCCAATCGGGCTGGCGGGGCGGCGCCCTGGCGGCGAAAATCAGCCGAGTGCGGAGTTCAGCCGCTTCGTTGAACACACCGAAGAGCGCCCTCTCCCACGCCAAATCACCCGCCACGGCATCGGCGTCGTCAATGCAGAGGACCGCGCTGCGCTCGAAACCCGCCAGTGCCTCGGGCGGCAATGCGAGCGAACGGGCCAGCGGAAAATAGGCTGCTGACTCAGGCGCCGCCGCGCACATGGCCTGCAGCAAATGAGTCTTGCCCGATCCGGCCGCACCCCAAAGCCACAGCGGCGCCGCACTCGGCGCACGCAGTGCCGCGACGATCTCGGCGTTGGGCCCCGGCCAAAAACTGTCGAATACCGCGTCCGCGCGCAGCCGGATTCCGAGGGCAAGCTGTTTCACGTGCGTCGGTCGCCGGCGCGCGCCGCCGCGCGTGGTTTTGCCAGGCTCAGCGCCCGCCGCCCATAGATCATCACGTAGTCCATGCCGCTGACCATCACCGTCACGAACACCATGGCGCCCAGTGCCGTGACCATCCACACCGGCGGTATCGAGAGCTCTTCTTTGCCGACGACCGCCATGATGTAGGCCGCCTGACACAGGGTGTTGAATTTACTTACAACCGAGGGGCGCACGCTGAGGGCGCCGAAGCAAATCCGGTAGAGCAGCGCGCCGCTCACGATGATCACGTCTCGTGCCACGGCCGCCACCATCAACCAGAGCGGCACGAGCCTCATATACGCAAGCGTGATGAAAACCGTCACCAGCAACAATTTGTCGGCCAGCGGATCGAGTACCGCACCCAGCTCGCTCTGCCAGCCGTTGCGCTTGGCGAGATAGCCGTCGGCCGCATCGGAGACCGCAGCGACACCGAACAAGGCCATGGTGGTCACGAGCTGATGATGCATCAGCGCCACGGCAATGGGTGCGACCAGCAGAATCCTGATCGAGCTGATGACGTTCGGTATGTGGCGCGCAGACCAGGACACTTTGATTAGCGGCGGATCTGGAAACGCAGAATCCCGCCGTCGCCCGATGCCAGCGGCTGCAAACGCCCGTTCAAGGCGAGTGTACGCTGCAAGGATTCGGCGCCGCCGCGCGTCGCCAAACGAAACCTGATGGTGTCGCCCGTCAAGGCGACCACGCCCACATGCGATACGAAGGTCAGCGATTCGAGATAGCTCTGAATGCTCGCGTATTCGCGCAGGTCGCCGACTCCGGTGACCTCCATGTCGATCGGCACGAGATTGCCGCTGGCGGCGAATAACCCCGCATACAGATCCGCGGTGCGATTGACTCCCTCGACGGACCCGGCGTATTCGCTGCTGCGATCCTGAAACACGTGAATCCAGCGCACGCTGGCGGCCTCGCCGGTGCCGCTGGCCCGCCCAATGAGAGTTCCCTCCCCACCCAAGCGCCGGCCGATGTCCGCCAGGGTCGAGGGCGCAGCGCCGTTCACGCCGGCATAGTCGAGGTGATTTCGTTGCAGATCGAGGGCGCTCGGCCAGAGCAATGGCACGCCGCGCAAGGCCGCCGCCTCATCGATTGCCGTCTTCATGTCCGAGGTGTCGTCGGCGGTGATGACCGATCCCGACTGGGGGCCGATCTGTGCCGTCAGCCAGACGAAGGTCGTCGGCCGCTCGTGGCCCCACAAGGGCTGGCCGTTCTGTGTGAGCCAACGCTCGATGGCGGGACCGTCGAAGGAAACCCACACTTGCCCGTCCGGAGCTCCACGGTACTGCTGCACGTAGCGGCGCGCGTTGCTGATCAGGGGCGCCAGACCCGGGTCATCCTCGGCGGAGCGTCGGCCCGTGACGCGAAT
>Ga0210400_10003859_pt1 | contig 13138 bp, 13 predicted proteins | sample IncBWH26MmetaG_FD_155456 | JGI IMG/M metagenome (GOLD analysis project Ga0210400, IMG submission 155456) | Forest soil microbial communities from Barre Woods Harvard Forest LTER site, Petersham, Massachusetts, United States - Inc-BW-H-26-M | ecosystem: Environmental > Terrestrial > Soil >...
ATGGAAATGCGGATGCAGGCATTAAGAGCGGGCGCGCTGGAATTCCTAGCAAAACCGTTCGATGATGAAGCCCTGCTTGAGAGTGTGCGGGCAGCTCTGGAGAGTTGAGCCCGATAACGAAGCGTGGAACTGTCGGATGCTGACGGCGCTATCCGCATATCGACACGCTCCGGACAGTTCAGTTTTCTTTTGCTTGACTATGACGCGGGAAGGTTCCGTGCCGCTAGGCGTAAGCAGGGCAGCCATCCTGATTTAGACTGCCCACCACAGTCCTCAATTGACCTTTGAGTCATTTCCTCCCATTGGAAAAGAAAGTGCATCCCTCTCCCGCGAATCGGCTCCCGACAGGGCCACCTTCGAACCAGGCAGAGGTGGTAGTCATGCTTCCCAGCCGTCAGTTATTAATTTTGGTTTGCCGCCTCTTTGTTTTTGCTGTTGTCATCAACTTCGGAATCCCAGCAGCCTACTCGCAAAGCGAGATCGCCGATGTTCACATTGAAACCCCTGGTTCAGCCGAGGCTCGGGGGCAGACTCACGAATCTCCACCTCGACACGATACGCGCGCAAGCCGAGTTGGTGCTGGTGCCCGTGACTGTCACGCGCCATTTTGCGGGTCTTTCCGGCTCTGGCGCTTCACGCACAAGACTCGCAGTTTCATAACGCACCTCATTCCAGTGTTCATTTGAAGAACCCGTATGCAGCGCAGCAGGCGGCCGTCGCAGCAGGGGCAAGGCTCTACACCATGAACTGCACTCTTGTCATGGAAACCCACGGGCAAGGAATGAAGCGATGCGTGCCGTGTCCCAAGGACCCACGCAATCGGCGTCGGACGGGGAGGTCTTCTGGTTATTACAACCGGAGCTATCGACAAGGGGATGCCGTCCTGGAGCACGTTATCCGAACGGCAACGATGGCAGCTTGTCACCTATCTGAAGTCGCTCAAGAATTCTCATGGCGCGCAGAGAGTAGTTCTGCATCGGAGTAGCAGGACAGCTCAGCGAAAACTATCGAGGCAATCGTGAACAAGAACCAAGAATTAACCAGCAAGAGCAAGCTGGCGCAAACGTGCGGACAGTCAACATAGCGACATTGCTGTCGGCATTTGTACTCCGGGTCGTGTTCAGAAAACGCGTTTGCACCTAGTCGGCTGAAACTGCGAGTTATAGAGTCAGAATCGTCAAGAAGTGGTTTGGAAAGCTATTTGCTTGTACAACAGCATCACGCCCAAGAAGCGACCGTGAGAGGAAAGCATGATAATTGACAGGTTCCAGCTCTCTTCTCACGTCGCTTCTCCCCAGTACCTTGCGATTTCCCAACGCCGTTTTCGGCCGTTGTGCTCGTGCGGTTGTGATGGCTGAGTATGCGGGTAGGTTTTGCGCATCAGTACCCATCAGTGTGATTTTTTGCGATTCAACATTAAGGGAGGCCTTGTGAAATATCTGACGAGAGAGCAGGTAAGACTCGGGTTCATCGGCATGGGAAACATGGGAAGCCGCATCGCACAACGCTTGCTCGGTCACGGATACCAACTGTCCGTATATGACAAGGATCTGGTTAAAGCGGAAACCATCAGGCCACAGGGGGGCACCGTTGCGAAGGACATTTCCGAACTGACGGGCAGTGTCGACGTGGTTCTCTCCTGCTTGACCAACGATGAGGCAGTTCGCACTGTGTATGCGGGGGCGGAGGGAGTTTTTGCCGGCGCACGGCCGGGAACCGTCGTGCTTGAAATGAGCACGATCTCCCCGGATACCTCACGCGAGCTGCACAGCCTTGGTGCCAGAAGTAGTATTCAGCTGTTGGACGTCGCCATCTCGGGCAGCACTCCCGCCGCCGAGCAAGGCACCTTGACGCTGCTTGCGGGCGGCGACGCAGACTTGTTCCGCGCCGCGGAGCCAATATTCCAGACGGTGGCGAAACGGTATTTTTTTCTGGGAGGCGCCGGCTCCGGAACCGCGATGAAGCTGGTCGTCAATACACTGTTGGGAGTTGGCATGCAGGCTATTGCGGAGGCGGTTGTCCTTGGGGAGAAAATGGGTCTCAATCGTGAGCGCTTGCTCGAAGTCTTATCGGAAACAGCGGTGGTCGCTCCGGCGCACTTGGGAAAACTCGCGAGTGCAGCGCTCAACGATTATCGTCCACAGTTTCCTCTGCGACTGATGAACAAGGATTTTGCATTGATTCTGAGTGCGGCGGCAAGAGAACATGTCTCTATGCCTGCGACTGAAGCCGCGTTTTATGTTAATTCCGAAGAATTGGCCGGCAACGATGACCGGGATTTCTCCGCCGTGTTGCGGCGGATGGAAGAAGCAGCCGGTTTCGAGGTTACTCCCTCGGCCCGGGTAACAGGGTGACTTTGGCAGCCCACCGCTCTGCATGATACTGAGCGCGCTCTCAGTATGTGGCGGCAGCTTGACACAAGTGTCAACCCGTGGTCAGAACACCCGATGTTTTTCACCTTTGCCTCACCTAATCGACCAACACACCCAAGGCGATGACCAACATTGCCCCCCACAACTTCCTTCGGCGACGCATGGCTGCTCGGCAGTAAGCGCGATCCTCCTGACCTCAAAAGCCAGAAGCCGAAGGCGCATGAACGACCGCTGGTAGTAGTGCCGTTGTAACGGTAGGATCCTTGGTCGTGCTGCCACTAAGCCAACTGGGAGGGGGAGCCAAAGAAAGTGATCTTTGCCTCGCCGAGGTTTTGTGGCAGCATGCACGAACCGCAGGAAAAGCCTCTAGTCACAAAGGTCAGTCTTGTGCAAACCGATCATCAGTTCCCGCTGGAGACAGGTTTCTCATCCCATCTGGTTAGGCCAACTGTCCCCTATCCCTTAGAATCAGGCGTGACCGCCCACGACTACTTCGAGGCACCGAAATGAAAATGGTTCACGCGCTGATTGGCACATGGCGAGTGGTCGGGTTCGCCGATCTCGATAAGGATGGCAAGTGGCAGCATCGGTTTGGTGAACATCCACGTGGATACTTCGTTTACGACGTAACCGGGCACGTGCACATTCAGATCATGAAGGTTCCGCCGCTGGCCCCTTTTCCGGAAGCGAAGCTCGATGAGGGCAAGCCGCCCTCACCCGAGCATGCCCTCGAAGCTTACACCGCCTATGTCGCATACTTCGGCACCTACACTGTAGACGATGAGAAACGCGAAGTGACACATCATGTCGAGGGCAGCTTGGCGCCGGATTTTACCGCCACTCACCAGCCGCGTCCATTCAAACTGGAAGGCGATCGGCTGGAGATCGGGGATGGCAAAACTTGGCGGCGCGTGCTGGAACGTGTGCGCTGATCTTGCGGATCGCTTCGTACTTTCAACAGATCCTGAAGGGTGATCGTTCCATTGATTTGCTGTGTCGTGCTGGTCAGAAGATCGTCACCGTGTGGCGCGGCAAGTAGAGAGTGTCACGAGGCTCTCACCTATTGCAAGTTCTGACGCGTCCATCCGACCTTGCGAGACCGTGGCCGTCAGGGTACAACTTCAAATACCAACCCATCGTTACTGCTAGTTCCGTAAGCGGTTGTGCCATACAGAGCACCTGCCTTGTCGGCAATCAGACCAGCGACCGGCCCAGCCCCATCGCTGCACCCGGTGAGGCTGCAGAAATTATAAAGGACGGTCTCCTTCCACGATTTCCTGGAAAGAGTTAATTTGAAAACAATTCCGCCGCCGTTCCCTTTTCCCCCCGACCCACCTTCTTGTGTGGTGCCGTATATGTTTCCCGCCTTGTCCAACAACACCGGTGAAACAGGATAAGCTCCATCGGTAAGAACAAATGTTCTGAGTACGGTCTCCTTCCAGTTCCCATTCTTGATTGGCGTCAGTTTGAACACGGTACCGTAGTCGCGCGATCCGCCATATTCTGTTGTGCCATAGATATTGCCTTGCCCATCGAGTACCACGGGCGCCAGAGGGTTAAAACCATCTTTGCCGTCGAACAAGAAACTGTGCAGCAGAGCAAAGGTCCATCGCTTACCCTTAGGCTTCAGTCTAAAAACGCAGCCCCGCCCGTAGACGCCACCCCTTTGCGTCGTGCCATAGAGATTGTTGTCCACATCAAATACTAACCCGGCATAAGGTTGCCCCCCATCACTGCTGTTGGGTTGGAAGGTGTGAATCACTGACTGCGTCCAGCCGCTTGATGACGGCGACAATTCAAAAACTGTCCCACACGCACAAGCCTTGCTACCGCCAAATGCCGTGGTGCCGTATAGATTGCCCGAGCCATCAAAAACCACGCCGCCGTATGGGTTGCTGCCATCTATACCACCGGTGAAACTATAGATCACCTTCTCTGTCCAACCGCTGGAAGTTGGTGAGAGCTCAAACACCGTTCCACATTCTCTCTGAGTACATCCCGGACCTACTCCTGTAGACGTTGTCCCAAAAAGATTGCCGGCTGTGTGGAAGATAACGCCAGCAGGGGGCACCGAGCCATCACTGCAGTTGGTTGCAGAACAGAAGCTGTAGAGGACAGTCTCAGTCCATCCACCGCCGGAACTAGGGGTCAGCTCGAAGACCGTTCCGTACCCGTGCGCGCCGCCACTCGAGGTTGTGCCGAAGAGATTGCCGGATGCGTCAAAAACGAGGCCCGCATAAGGATGGCTGCCATCGGCGCCGCTGAAAGAGTACAACACTCTCTCCGTGCTGGCCGAGGCGGCGCAGACCAGAAGCAAAGTCGTAACCGCGCCGGTTGCGACTATCATTCGAATCGAGAATAACCTTTTCTCGCGCATGGCGCGCGTTTCCTCCCTGAACTGAATACTGAGAGCAGCGTTTCCATTTATTTAATTCCGGTGCCGCCCAGTTCCACTATCGCTGACGGCGGACCGCCGTAAGCGAACTCCGCAACTGCCTGCGCTTTCATCCGTCCATTGGAAAAAGGGCTAAACGTAACCCGGATGGTGCATTTCGCTCCCGCTGGCAAATCGGAACCGCAATTGTTTGTCTCAAAAAATGAGGCGTTGGTTGGCCCTTTTATATAAATCCGGTTCACCTGAACGTCGGAATTGGAAGTATTCAACAGCGTGACCAACTGGGGCTTACTTTGGAAACCCACCCGAACGTCGCCGAAATCCAGTTTCAAAGGCGAGACCTGAATGACCGTGCCCTCACCAGACAAGGGCACAGACTCAGGACCACCCTTATCAGATATCTGAACCGCTGCGGTTTCCGGTTGGCCGTCCTGGGTAGGGGAAAAGGTCACGTGAATTTTGCAACTCGAAAGCGACGGCAGGCTTGCAGGACAGCTGTTGGTCTGCGAAAAGTCGCCGGCGTTTTGGCCCATGATGCTGATGCCCGAGATCGGCAGGGCCGAGACGCCCGTATTGGTCAAGGTTATTGTCTTGGGTGGATTCTTGCCTCCAATCAGTGCAGTACCAAAATTGAGAAAGCCCGGCATGAGAACACCCGGACTCTGCAGCAGAGACACATCAGTTGCTCCCTGAGAGTTGAAATCGGTGACCATGTCCGTCTTTCCATCGTTGTTGAAATCTCCAAGAACAACAGGGGCTGAGCCGAGGTCTGCAGAGACGGGATAGAGCAGGGGAGATTGAAAAGTACCATCGCCGTTTCCCTTGAATAGCACCAGGTTATTGCCGTCGCTAAGAGCCGCGAAACCCACCAGATCCAGCTTGCCATCGGCGTTCATGTCAGCCACAGCCATAAAATTGAAAAATTCATGTGCGCCAGTGAGCTTCCAGGCAGTTTTGGAATTTTGGAATGTGCCGTCGCCATTTCCCAAAAACTCTTGCACGTATCGGGCAGCGAAGCACAGCAGGTCCAGTTTGCCGTCGCCGTTCAGGTCAGCCGCAAAAATCTGCGATGGCCAATCATCAATAAAATACTCATTGTCGACCACAAACGTTCCGTCCCCATTGCCGAGCATAACGGTGATTTCAAAAGAGCCATACTCAAGAATAGCCAGGTCAAGCTGGCCATCTCCATTAAAGTCGCCAGCCACGAACTGGGTTGGATAGTCGCCCCCGGTGGAAGTATTGATAGGTGGCTGAAAGGTTCCGTCACCGTTTCCGAGATAGACGGAAAGCTCATTCTCCCGGGGATTAGTAACCGCCAGATCCAGTTTGCCGTCTCCGTTGAAATCCGCCACGCCCAACTGGGGTTCGCTGTCGAGCGTGCTGTAGTCCTGCTCATGACGGAAAGTTCCATCGCCGTTGCCCAGAAGCACGGAAATTGACGAATTTCTAGTTACGTAAGCAATATCCAGCTTGCCGTCGCCGTTGAAGTCTGCGGCCACCATCCCATATGAGACCGTCGAATTTAATGAAGTCGGGACCGGAGGTTTGAAGGTTCCGTCGCCCCTGCCCAGCGAAACCAACACTTCGCTTCCGTAAGAATTCGAGCCAGCTATGTCTAACTTTCCGTCGCCATTGAAGTCTCCGGCAACACCAATGAAGATGGGACTCTTCTGGTTGAATTGGTGCGTCACCATCGTCATGGCTGGGGCTGGCAACGCGACCTCAAAACTAACTACATTGGATATGCCCCCGCCCGGGGCTGGATTGACCACAGTAACGGCGGCGCTCTGCGGCTTGGCGATGTCCGCAGCAGAAATCGTTGCTGTTAATTGGGATTGGCTAACAAATGTGGTCGAGCGGCCGCTCCGGTTCCAATTCACCACCGCTCCGGAGACAAATCCTGTGCCATTCACCGTTAGCGTGAAACCTTTTCCACCAGGCAGCGTGCTTGCGGGTACGAGCGGCTGATTTACTAAGGGGACCGGATTCGTTACTGCCAGGACAGAGGTGCAGGAAAGCAACAAAATGAGTATTGATCGATAGGCTTGCATGGGTTCATCTCCGTACGACAGCCGGAGCCGCCGCATTACATTCACTGGATTCCGGCACCGGTTAATCGCACCGGCGGTGGATCGCCATACCCGTCGGACAGTCTCGTTTCCATGCTCGCTCTCTGCTTGCCAAGGTAAGTAGGGCTGAACGTGACATTGATAGAGCACTGGCCCTGCGGTGGCACACTGGAACCGCAGGTGTTGGTCTGAGAAAAGGCACTGCTGTCCCTTCCCAGGAAATTGAACTGGTCGATATTCACCGTCGAGCTCGATGTATTCGTAAACTGAACCGCTTGGGGCAGGCTATGCTGTCCGACATGAACACTGCCAAAATTAAGACTCAACGGCGACAACCGCACTACTGTACCCCTTCCGAAGAGGTTGATAGATCGCCCACCGCCAGGGCTATTGTCCGTGATCTGAACCTGAGCGCTCTCTATATTGGTGGGTGCTGATGGGGCGAAAGTCGTTTTGATCTTGCACCTAGCCTGCGAAGCAAGTGTCGAAGGACAGTCATTCGTCTGCGAAAAGTCGGAAGCGTAATATCCCGACGCTATTCTGATATGAAAGATTTTCAGCGGCGCCATTCCGCTATTCGTCAAAGTAACGGTCTTAGGATCACTCTTTGAACCGACCAGAAGTGCGCCAAACGCAACCGTCGAGGGCGAAACTACAACCGAACTTTGAAGATAAGCGCTGTTGAATTTGTCATAACGCGCGGTCGTCGTCAAGATTGCGTCCAACCGGCCGTCGTTGTTGAAATCGCCGGCAACCGGGGATTCTCCGAGTTGCACCTGGTGCTTGAGTTGTGTGCCGAACTTGCGGCCACCAAGGTTCGGCACAATGTCAAGAAATCCTCCTGAGAACGCGAAACAACCCCGGCTTACCGTTGCCGATCATATCCGCAACTGTCATCCAGAGAAAATTCACATTACGCATATCGGTCCGGGCAACGGTTACCGGAGCTTGAAAATCCCCATTGCCCTTTCCGTAGAGGACTTGCAGTTGGTCGGAATTCACGACGGCCAAATCCAGTTTGCCATCGCCGTCCAGGTCGGCTGCGACCATTCCGGCATCGACCGTCGCGAAAACATCCTTGAAGAAACTAAAGCTTCCGTCCCCCTGGCCGAACATGATCGTGATCTCGGCGGAGCCAGCCTCGTTGACCGCCAGATCCAGATTGCCGTCGCGGTTAAAGTCCCCAGCCACCAAAAGGCCAGGGGACACCCCTCCAGTGGGATAGTCAACCTTAGGCTGGAAAGTACCATCGCCATTACCTAAGAAAACCGCAATCGCGTTGTCGGCTGCGCTGGAAACTGCCAGGTCCAGCTTGCCATCACCATTGAAATCTGCGATGACAATCCCCCCAGGAAACAGGCCCGTAAAATAATCCTTCTGGGGTTGAAAGGTGCCGTCCCCCTTGCCCAGGAAAATAGCGATGGTATTTTCAGAGTTGATCATCGCCAGATCGAGCTTGCCGTCGCCATTGAAATCGCCGGTGAACTGAGAGGTTCCAAACCGTCGGACCCGGGGTTGGATGGGAGTTCGTATAGGAGCGCGGAATGTTCCGTTACCGTTCCCCGGCGCAATCAGAATCTCATTTCCAGCGTAGTTCATTCCAGCGATGTCCAGTTTGCCATCGCCGTTGAAGTCGCCCACGCAGTCCGAATAAATGAGGTCCTTGCCGATATTGAATGCTCTTTCAGAAAACGCTACCGACGGGGCTGGCAGCCTCACTTCAAACTCGATGCTGTTCGACGTGCCGCCACCCGGAACCGGATTAACCACCGCGATTGACGCCGTCCGCGGTTTGGAAATGTCTGAAGCAAGAACGCTCGCTTTGAGTTCTGAATTGCTAACGAAGGTCGTGGACCGCGCGCTTCCGTTCCACTTCACTACCGACCCGGGGGTAAATCCAGTTCCAAATACATCGAGAATAAAAGCCTTGCTGCCCGGCTTGACGCTGTCAGGAAGCAGAGGCTGATTTATGAAGGGAACGGGATTGGTCTGCGCGGACGATATGCCGAAGCAAATCAACAGAATCACAACGAGAGCGGCAGGCCGCATGGCTTTGCCTCCACAGAAATCGTCTTGGTCCGAAGTCGAGTCGGGATGCTGGGGGGAAACACCTCAAAACAGTCAGGACATTCTTAATAGAGTCATCGCCTCCTGTCAACTCGGAAGGCTCATGACCGCAAGAGTGTGCATATTAGTGATTCCCGGTTGATGATCGTTGCTTTCAGTGAGGTTCCTCAAGAAACCTCCTTGACGAGGATTTCTGTGAGGTGATAACGTTCCAGCCGGGCCGAGTTCCCTGACGCGAATCTGGTGCGACATCCGGAGTGGAAGGCTCAGGTTAGAGGCTCCTCGCGGAATTTCATCTAAGGAGATCGTCCATGCTCCCGCGAAACACGCTATCCGAAAAGGAAACTCAGGAGATTGTACCGGCCCGTCTTTCATCCCAGCTGGAGAAAAACCTGCTGGCCTATGCTATCGCCGCGAGCGCGGCCAGCGTGGGCGTTCTCGCCTCGACGCAACCCGCTGAGGCAAAGATCGTTTGCACTCTAACTCACCAGAAAATCTCGGGTCAATTCAATCTTGATGTGAATCACGACGGAGTCGTTGATTTTACTTTCTACGCAGGCTACGGAGACCATAATTCCGGCGCGTTTATCGACCCCGTTTACCAGGGGAACCAAGTGTGGGGAATTGGACGGTATGCTTCTGCTTTGTTTGCTGGAGCGCGGATTGGACCCTCCGGAAAATTTCAAAAGAGTCACGACATCATGGCTAGTGTCGGCTTCACCGCGTGCGGATCGTCGTGGAGCTTGGGACCCTGGAGAAACGTAAAAGACCGCTATCTAGGCGTGAAGTTCTTTTCGGTCAATGGTGATATTCATTACGGCTGGGTGCGGCTGAGCGTCACGATGCGCCCAAAAGTCATAGCAACGTTGACCGGCTACGCTTACGAGACTATTCCCAACAAGCCTATCATCGCGGGCAAGACTCACGGTCCGCATAACAGCAGCGTCGAGGGAACGGATGCAGCCGTCAGCAAGCAGACTACTGAACCCGTGACGCTGGGAGCACTGGCACTGGGAGCACGGGGGCTGTTCCACTGGCGACGCGAGGACTCCCCAGCCGGCATGCTTTAAACACGCGAAGAGTCCACGACTCCGCCCGACTGTTGCCCTGGCGAAGTTGAACTCCTTACAACCGGGACAAAGACTGGGTGCTGGTTCAGTCCGGAAAAGTTGGGCCCACCAACCATACTTGACTTGCCGACAGCACACTGCGACCGGCTGTTCGGGCCGCTGCCGACAAAGCGCCGAGCCGAAGGCCGCGTGGTAAAATCCTTAATGGCCCCGCGTGAACTCATGCCGGGCACGTCGGTTGTTGGAAGTATTTGAAAATATACGTAGGCGCGTAGCTCAGTTGGTTAGAGCGCTACCTTGACACGGTAGAGGTCAGGAGTTCGAGTCTCCTCGTGCCTACCATTTCTTTCAATCACCTGCTGAAACCCTTCTCCAAAAATCTGGGTCCATTAGGGTCCAATAAGCGCTCCGACTCCAAGACATTCTTGCGCACTCCGACTAAGCCGCAGAAAATTTGGAGGATTCGCTTGGTCTTCGTTGCGGCTTGCAAGTATTGGTTGGTGACCGAATGGTGAGGTGGCGCTCCCGCCAAAATGCTCCCCACTGAATGCCGAAACGTGTCCGAGCCGACCCCCGCGATTCCAAGCGTCGTAAAGGACATGCGGCTTTCTTTTCCGCCTGTTATTTTACCCACTCGCAGGATGAAATGCTGACGGCGAGGGCGGCGAGTCGCTCGTCGCCGCCCCTGAATTCACAATTCGAACACACCTACTTCGCATGCGCAATGAAACCGTGACTGGTGCCATCCGACGGCGAATAGCGTCCCACGATCTGCAAACTGCCGTTGAGCCCGTCCGCACGAGTGCTGCAAGGGCTAACGCCGCAATCATTGGTCTCCTGAAATGGGTAAAATTTTCCCTGGTGGAAGAGCACGCCCTTTCCCAGGCCATTCGAGTCGAAATAGGTACCGTCAATATCGCCCTTGTTGCTGACTGCGTGAATGACGGTCCCCACGGTTCCGGCTCCGGAGTAGGCAAAACTCTTGTAAGTTTTTCCATTGTTGCTGGTCGTGAAAGAGACGTAACTGCCGGCAGAATTGATTCCATACACGCCAATCACGCCAGAATTGTTAACTGACCATGCGGCGGTATAGCCTGCGGCACCGGGCACGTCGAGGGTCTTGTATTTCTTGCCGGTCAGCACAAACCCGTGCGTCGCGCCCGTGGAATCCACGTACGAACCGACGACTACTCCTTTTGCATTGATCCCATTTGCTTCGGTCGAAGTCGCTCCTGGCGGAGAAATGGTGGTGAAATTCCCGTTTGCGTAGCGGCAACCGTGTCCAGGGAGTGGCCGCCTGATTCAAGGACCACACTCTTGCGCCAGGTACCAGCCGCTCCCGGGACCACAGTGACCGCATTGAGCAGCTCCAGTGCTCGGCGGTCCAGGTTAAACCCGCACACATATTCGATGGACTGAACGCGGGCGATCACTTTCTCGGATTTCCGACCTTAACGTTACCGGAAACCGCCGCCACCCTGGGGTCGGAAAAATGGCGGACTAGATTCGTGATGGTGCTCGGACAGAAGAGCGTATCGGCATCCAGCGTCACCAGGAATTCGTGACTCGCCTCTGCGTATTTGTGAATGCTGGCGTGGATGTTATTCACAAGCCTCCGCCGCGCGGCCGGGTGGGAAATACTTCCTGCGATTGCCACCCGTCATCGCGAAAGTTAGTTACCACGGCTAGCACGGGTAGCTTCGCCTGTCGCGACCACTCCACGATGGAAATTTCCGTATGGTCTTGCAGATCGCCAGCGCCATTTTGCAGGATCCACCCGGCAAGTACGTGAGTCAGGTGGGCGGAATTCGCCTTGAGCGAAAACAGGCTGTTCTCATCCCATGGAACGTAAAAACCAAAGACAACGGGGGGGAGGGCAGAAACTCTTGCAGGCATCGAACCACGATGCGGAACGTTGGCGGTAGGGAGGGCGGCCTTGTCCTCGGCATAGGCTGTTTTCACGAGCGTGCCTTGCGCTCCTAGCTGATCGTTGCGTTCATCCTGCCGCAACCGTTCAGCGTCGTCGATTTTGATCGCTGGAAAACGTGGGTCATGAAATAGGCCGGCAACAAAAAGGCTGGCGCCAGCGATGCCGATGAATGCAACCACGGCCAGCGTTGCCAAGCACAGCCTCCAGCGTTTCCCAGACCGATCAAAGAAAACCGGCTTCGGGCGATCTGAGACGTGAGTCGAAATGTGCTGGAGTCTGCTCATGGCCCTTCTCTACTTGAAGATTTTCACGTTGGAAACATTGGGGGTTTGGCGCTTGTTGGCAAAATTCCAAACCAGTAATTTCACACTGCCTTACTTGGTATAGCGGGAAGTGGGGTCCGAAACTGACATCGCCGCTGGAAATTGTTTTTCTGCACAGATCCCGGGCAACCCGAGAGTTGCAGAGGCCAGTGAGTCCCGAATAGGCCGACCAAGGCGGCTTGGCTCACGAAGGATGCCACTTTATCTGCAACATAAGTGCATTTCTTGTGTCGTTGCAGAAAGCATCGATCAAAGACTTCAAAAGGATGGAATGCGTCCTGCCACTGTGATACTTTTCGGCATTGGGGGAGCAGGAATCATGACGTATTCTCAGGACCTGGCAAAGGTGGGGGTCACCCAACTGCTCCGAGCCTGGGGTGAGGGGGACGAGGCTGCGCTCGAGCAGTTAGCTCCTTTGGTGGAAAGCGAACTGCACCGCTTAGCGCAAAAGTATATGCGCCGGGAAGGCCCCGGCCAGACCCTGCAGACCACGGCGTTAGTGAACGAGGTCTACCTTCGACTCATCGACACCCAGCAAGTGAGTTGGCAGAACCGCGCTCATTTTTTTGCCGTCTCGGCGCGAATCATGCGTCGCATCCTGACAGATTTTGCCCGCTCCCGGCATTACTTGAAAAGAGGCGGGGGAGCGCATCACATATCGTGGGATGAGGCTCTCGCTGTTTCTCAGGAACCGGACGCGGACGTTGTGGCCCTCGACGACGCACTAAACCAATTGGCTCTGCTGGACCAGAGAAAGGCGCAAGTAGTGGAATTGCGTTTTTTTGGCGGGCTGAGCGTCGAGGAGACGGCAGAAGTTCTGAAAGTTTCTCAGCAAACCGTCATGCGCGACTGGAAGTTTGCGAAGTCATGGCTTATGCGTGCACTTAGCGAACCAGAATCCAATGACTG
>Ga0210400_10003860_pt1 | contig 13138 bp, 11 predicted proteins | sample IncBWH26MmetaG_FD_155456 | JGI IMG/M metagenome (GOLD analysis project Ga0210400, IMG submission 155456) | Forest soil microbial communities from Barre Woods Harvard Forest LTER site, Petersham, Massachusetts, United States - Inc-BW-H-26-M | ecosystem: Environmental > Terrestrial > Soil >...
CCGCGTTACGCAATCGCTCCGTCGGAGAATTGTCGACAACCACTACTGCGGCACCAATGGTTGACTCTAGGACGGAACGAATGGCTCTCTGGAGCTGAATTTCGTTCGTCTCAAACGTGACCAGCGTCACGGTCACGCTGTGACGAGAGCTAGGTGTTCTATCACTCATGAAGTGTGAAATTCGCCTACATATTCTGCTGTCTTGAGGGCACTTCCAGGGGGTTTTTTTATAGACTGCAACGAGACAGTACTGTCTTACGCGACGTGATAGCGTTTCACTCTTAATAAACCCGGGAACGGAAAACAACCTCTGCAATCGCCACCGATGATCCAAAGCTCTCAACGCATCCGCGCCGTAAAACACCTTGTGATCCGAGTCCCTGCGAAATCCTCGAATACCCGGCACTGCGATGACGAGTCCACTATCGAGGAAGTAATCGACGTTGTTTTCATGCTAGAAGTATCTGAAACAGCTCACCCCAGTCGTTAGCAAAGGGTTGCCGTATTGGCTGGGCCTGAATCTTGCAAAAAGTGAGCGTCCCATCGAGGGCCTGTTCCATGAGGTTCGCCAGTTCAATTGAATCGGTGGGCGAGAAAAATACAACGTCGTTTGAGCTCCCAACTGTTTCGCGCGCATAAGGAAGATCCGCTACAAGCATAGGCTTGCCCGTTGCCTTGAATTCCGTGATTGGCAATCCCCAAGTCTCCAGTTTTGACGGAAAAATTAGGCAATTTGATTTGGCGTATTGAGCAAAGACATCCTCCCGGCACAAACGCCCTAAAAATCGCACCGAAGTGAGGTCACAAAATTCGTCGCGTAACTGCTTCGAATAACGATTTTCCGACCCATCAAGAGTAAGTAGCACCTCGAAATGCCGGCCCTTTTCCTCCAGAGTCCTTGCTGCCGTGAGCACGACTTCGATGTTTTTGAAGACCCGTGGAAAGCAGGGATAAATGAATCGAAAGGTTGAAGACTTACTGTCGCGATCCGTGAAAGCCGAGTTGTTCGATTTCGGATGGGCAACGATCACGTTCCTCAGTCCGTACCGTTCCTCAAATTCACGACGGAGCCACTCCTGCTGGACGATGACGTAATCGTTTGCCTGGATGTTCAGTCGATATAAGAGTGCATAAAACTTGTTGAAAAGGGCAAACTTCGGCTCGAGGATAGCCTCACGCATACTTAAGTCATAAAATGGGCTCGGATTGTGACAATAGACCGCCTGGCGCTCGGCGCTCACACGAGGGGTTATGTCGTGAAGGCTGAGCCAAAGAAAGGGCTTGAGTTCCCGCGATATTCGATTGCAAGTTGCGAATTCAAACCTCAGCCGGTTAACCCACGATGTTTTGCACCGGGGGAACTCTAGATATTCGATACCATTCACGCCAATCAGCTCACGATCGTGTACGAGGGCGATAACGTCGTATGCGTCGCTATAATTGGCGGACAAAAATGAGAGCGACTCTCGGAGAATCGAAAGTGGTCCGAAATCGGAGAAATTTACCGCTGAGACGACTACGACTGGCTTTTGACGGGTTCCCATTGTTGCGAATCAAAATTAAAGCGCTTGATGACCCGAGCAGGACTTCCAACCGCTATCGAATAGGCTGGAATGTTGCGATTAACGACTGACATAGTCCCAATCACCGCCCCTGCGCCGATATGCACGCCCGGCAGAATCGATACAAACTCGCCGATCCAAACATCCTCATCGATGACGACTGGTGCGATCTGAAGCCTACGGTCCAGCGGGTGAATGACGGGAGAATCGTGCTGCCCATTTGCTCCGTAGGATCCGTGGTTATGGTCGGAAATAAAAACTTTGCTGGCAATCAGAACATTCTTCCCGATTTTAACTGATTGCGCCGCTGCAATATGCACATGGTCGTTCACTTGAACATTGTCATCAATGTCGATATACGGCTGCCTGTCCTGTTGACGCTGAGGCAGGACTTCCATACGTAAGCCGCGCCCGCTCGTGAAGTTCGACCCAATGCGAATCCATCTACGTCCCCTGATATCGTTTGGCCAGCGTATGAGACGTGCCTTGGGAAACTCCGCCTTCGTTAGAACAATCTCACACGCGAGACGTAAGAATCCTATCGGGCCGTAACTTCTCAAAACGGCGGCCAGACCTTGTCTAGACAGCATTCGGGAACGCTCGCGAGCCAGTCACACGCAACGCTTCGTCGTGCACATGGCGCAGGGCGTACACACTTATCTTTGCCACACAGAAGCACACCCCGACCGGGATGAAGGTATCGAAAGCTGACGAGACAAAAAGGGGAGACTCCAATGGTAAATAGAAAATGAGTACCGCAAAGCATAACAGCGACGCTGTAGCGATTGGAGTGTGCACCTTCGACTCAAAGTACCATCGTCGCACCCGAGCGACGATATACCCAATCGTGGCTGCATATAGAGTGCCTCCTAAGATTCCAAAGTATACGTGGCCTCGGACAAAAAATAATGTGTTCGGACCCATGATCGTCGCGAGAGTATAGTTACCTAGCGAATAGTTCACCATCTGATATCCTAAAGGATCTTGATAAGGAGTAAGGCGCAGTGCCCCCAATATCGGATTGAGCTCTGACAAGAGAAAATCTTTGACGCCGAGATTCGCGAAATGATGCATGATCTCCGGTTTGTAGTAGTAGATCACAACATCCCCGTAGAACAGCACTCGTTTCATCAACCCTGCAAGTCCATCAACGAGACTGCCGTTCTCACGAATGAGAACGATCATAACTATCGCAAAAGCAGAGACTCCCAGCACCCTGGAGAATCTAATCCACTTTCGACCCATCCCCTCACGGGCCGTCGTATACCCAATAATGTACAGGAACGACAGCAGTCCTCCTTTCGATCCTCCGAGAGCAGTGATGAGAACGGAGAGGAAAAAAACGAACTTAAACATTCGCCGGTGCTCCCCATGAATAGCCAACAACAAAGCGGAGGCCGGCACCCATACCCCGATCCCAAAATTAAACCGCTTTGCAAACCCGAGGCCTCCCATAAAGCTGGTGACCTTCGATTCAGAAGGATTGGCAGAGAGCAGCGGAAAGCCAACTGTGGCACCAACGTAAAGATTGGCACCAGCCCAGGCTAATAACAACAATACCGTTACGATTTCAGCAACTTGCATGTCCCTGGCTGTAAATGTCATAGCTTGGGCGGGCGCCTGCGCACGAAAGCAAATACGGAAGCCAAGCCAGAAAGAGATTTGAGCCGCGAAGAATTGGAGCAACATGAGCGGCTCCGACACAAAAAAGACCGCAAGTACGCACGAACATACTTGCGTGAGGACAAAAATATTCAACGGATCGAGCAGAGAAAACACGAACCGACGGTAGAAGAGAACGTACAAGGCGCTGAACACCGCTGCAGCGAGGACTACCGGCCAGAGATCTATTCCGATTGCTTGCATTAACAAGACAAGAATCTCCGGTCCCGGAAACGATAAGCCAATCTTGCCGAATAGACGAAAGCATATAGATGGATTAACGCCTTACCAATCCCCCGGCCATTGCTGAGCAGCAAAGCCCTGACATTTTCACGATGCCGCCACAACTTCGCTTCGACATCCTCCACTGAAAACGACGCCAGGTCGTGCCTCAGTCGCGAATCGAAGACAAATAGCTCGCGATTGGTCGCAGCATACTTCTGCATGAAATCATTGTCAGTACCGTAGAAGCGAAGTCGCTCATCATATCCGTCAAATTGCTTGAGTAAGTACGAAGCGCGAATAACCATGCCACTGTTTATGGCAGTTCGAAAATGGGAACGGATTCGACCCGTTAGAACCCGGATCCAGCGCCTTCCGATTCCATAGTAGAGATTGGCCGGGCTCACAATCACACCATTGCCTTCAACGATGGGCAACAGCAAATTGATATCTGGGTTCTCTGCACCTGCACGAAATGCCGAATTAAGGTAATCGGATTCCACAATGGTGTCTTGATCTAGAAGTACTAAATATTCAGGCCTATTCTCACTATTAATCACGTGCTGACGGATAATCTGGTTGTATATCTTCGAAAGGGAAACATTCTCAGGAGTGTGGCGATACTCGACAGAAACAAATCTGGTACTCAGCCAATCCAGACTCGCGTCTGGAGCAGCATCTGGGCTGTTATCCCACACGGTAAAAGACGCCGACTCACGTCTTAGACAGGTGGCGAGGGATTGCAAGCTCTCCGAGTCTTCCGGTAGTCTTTTGTAAAGAACAACCAATATGTGGAACGTCATCCATACATCCTGGCCTCAAAATTTTTGAAGCCGATACCTTGCGCCGCGGATCTTACAAAGCATCCACGCTACAACCATAGAGAGAGCGCCACAGTTCTTTCGGATAATGCTAAAGAATTCGGCGGATCCCTTTCGGTTAGACACGCCATCAGAGCTGTGCAGCGCTACGACGTTGTCGAAACACAGGACGCGAGCCCCAGAGATAAGCATTCGTTGATTCAAATCGAAATCTGCAAGGACACGATAGGAAAGATCGTACCCGGGAAAAGATTCCCGCCGATAGAATGTTCCTTGGTGATGAAGCGTGTTTGAGAAGCGAATCGCTTTGCCGGCCCGTGGTACAAACTCACTCCTCCCATCCACACTGACCCGAAACGCGGCAATGTCGACACCTTCATTCAGAGCTCTACATAGCTCATCGACTGGCACATTGAGAAGGCGGTCGCCAACATTCAGGTGGTAGATGAACATCCCTTGTGCGAGTGCAACACCCTTTGTCATTGCATGATAGATCCCGCCATCCGGTTCGCTTGACCAGTAATCCAGATCGGCTTCTCTCGCTCGCAACAGCTCGAGAGTTCCATCCGTTGAGCCTCCATCAATAACCAGAATTTCGCAGTAGCAACGACCCTCGTTCGTCAGAACACTGTTGAGTGTCGCTTCAATTTGAGTTGCAGCATTGAGTACGACGGTGATTATGCTGACTAAGGGGCGGTTCTCTCGTTTAGAGCAGACGGCGCTTGGCCACAAACGGAATGACTCGCTCGAATATGGAATCAACATCTATCACCGAGCAGCTGAGAAAAACTGACCCAGAATATTCCAAGGGTTACAAAACAAAAGCGACAGCGACTGTTATCAGCTTTTCCATCGCGACTTGCGCGAACCACACAATCACAAACAACATTCTGGTTAGGTGATAAAGACTTCCTCATGATGGACCCGAAACGCCGCCGCAGCAGCCTCATCGTAAGCAGCCTGTGTCTCCATTAGCGATGGGAAATGTATCGCGGTATCAGAACGACGAGCTTAATAGCGCTCCGTCTGCAACCCGGATCCGTATAAACGACTACCGGAGAGCGATAACTCCTCAAATAGGCCAAACATTTCTCTACAGTACGTGTCGCTCCACTTTAGAGTCGACACGGTCGCAAATGCTTGTGAACATGTGTCAGCAAACCGCTCTTGGGTTTTCGCAATTGCCTCGATGCCGCTTGCAATGCTCTCGGGCTTCTCGGCATCTACCAAGTGCACCCCTGGGCGATTAGCGAGCACTTCCACAGCTCCAGCACTCCGCGAAAGTACGACCGGCAATGACATCGACATCGCTTCGAACACCGCCAGCCCCCAACTCTGGTCGATATTCGCGAAGAGGAAAAGATCGGATTGCAGAAGAATTTGTTTCAGATCTCCATCGTCCACTGCGCCAGCTATGCGAAGTTCCACTCCTTCGGCACAGGCCAACGATCGAATCCTATCCGCATACTCGGGACAATATTGAGTAGAACCCACTAACGTCAGCCGAGTTGAAATGCCGCGGTTCCTAAGCACCCCCATGGCTCGGACCAAAGACTCATAGTTTCTGTAAGGGAAAAACACACCGGTGGAAACCAATGCAATTGGTTGATGCAGTTTGCGCTCGATCGCATTAGCAGCAAGCTGATCGACCCCGCAGTAAAAAACTCGGGATTCTGCACCCATGCAGTCACGAATTCGATCCTTGTTCTTGGTTACATTCACGGTTAGCTGATCAGCGATCTTCGCAAGCCACCGGTGAAGTTGGCGATGTATTCTATGTGTCCATTTTGGCTTTAAATTGCGAAAAGGGCCTAAATGAAAAGCAGGATGCAAATCGTTGATTTGCCAAACGAGTTTCGCTTTCGGCAACCATAGTCTTGCTAACAACAGAACCCAATCGCATCCCAGATCATGCACGTTGATGATATCGGTATCCCGGTCCATATTCGCGAGGATTCGGAGTGCTGCCGTGATGCTGCTGGCAATTCGGAAAAATAGAGCTCCTGATCGCCGACTTACCAGTCGAACTGGCAAGCTTTGAAATTCTTCGTAGCAGCCCGAGGAAGAGTATTCGAACGTGAAGATTTGGACGTCAACTCCACGACGAATCAAATCTTGCGCAAGCCGGAGTACTTGCTTCTGAGTACCACCGCGAACTTGCAAATCGGAAACAACCAAGGCTACCTTCATGCAGGAATGGGCTCCTGTGCCGAAACGGCTTGGAACCAGGCCTCTAGAATAGGCTGTTCGGTCGCAGGCACAACTCCCTTGGAGATCAAAGTCTTCCAATAGACGAAAGCCGTCTCCGCCACGGTCCGCTCCGCCCCCTTTTCCCACTCGGTATCGAGTATGCGGACGATTTCATCATTTCCCACATAGCCCGGTACTTCGTCGCGAAAGTCCCGCATTAAGTCGTGTTCATTCCGAAGCTGCCTAACAGTAGCAGCATGGAACGACACCCGCTTGTTATGTGCCCACAAGGCAGCCTGCGCCACAAAGGAGCGCCAAATGTCAGTCATCCGAAAACTTACATGACAAGGCAGATATAGCAATGGAAAGGCTTCCTTGAAGAATGCAGTGTTTTGCGAATTAAATGGGCACCAGGCACCAGCCTGCGGCACCACTGGTGCGCGATGATTGAAATCAATCGCATCCTTGTAAAGCAACCGATAGATCGCATCGACATCTGGATCGCCATCCGCTAGAAACTGTTGAACCGGACAATCGAATTCGGCAGCATTGCCGAGTGGCGGAGCTGAATATACCGCCGTCAACGACAATCCACGTGGCCATATCAAAGCATCTGTAAAATAGCGATAGACGTTCACCCAGCCCTTTCCTTCGATGGGCTGTGCAAGTAGAGTCTGGCGTAGGCCGTATCCGAATTGTTCACCGGGAATGTTGTCGTCGTCCGTTTCCAAAACCAGCTCTGCTCCATTACGGATGGCGTAAAGATAACCAAGATTTTTTCGCGAGTAGTGACGAACTGGAATTAACTTGGCGATATTTCCAAAGAGGCTATATTGATCTTCGACCGAAAGATATGTAATGTTCGGAGCAGTCCAGCCTTTCGGTGTCTTGGTGTCGCCGATGACCACTGCGCTCCAACCTTTGGTGCAGAGCGAAGAGATAGCCTCAATGGCGACAGTAGGAAGCTGCACCGTAGTTATGACAATCCAGCGATTTGATTTCATAGCTCTGGTTACTCTGTTATTTCTAGGTGGTTTCGACCACACTGGCAAGACATTCTTCGGCTCCTTCAATGCGGCGGAGCAGCCCGGGAACAACTATAGCTGTCGGAATTGCTACTGCCACGGCGTAGGTCACGCTCGTGGTCCAGGGTAAGACCACAATGCCAAACGCTTTTACTGCTAAAATCTTTACTGCTACGCACACAATACCAAAACAGAGGGCGACGATGACCTGGAACCTGACAACAGCGGCCCCATTCAGGAACATCGCCACAACGTTGCCAGCAACATCGAAAAGGGTCCATACACCTAAGCCAATTAGAAGCGCCAGGCTCGCAGTCACTTTACCGCTAACCCAGATTCTTAGAATGGCAGGTCCAAAGAAGACAAGCGCTACAACACCTAGTAGCGCTGCGAACAGCGCGAGTTTCAACGAGTGGAAAAGAGTCGACCGAACCCAGCTCGCGTCGCCCCGGGAAATTGCCTCAGCGTATGCCGGCCAGAGAGGAGCTGTCAGCATCGAGAGCATGATGGAAATCATCATGAACATGCGTTGCGGAACTGCGTATTGCGTAGCCGCCTCTGGGCCCAGAACTCGCACAATAATGAAATTATCCGAAGAGAATGCGAGTGCCACGACAAGCTGAAGCACGAAAAACAACGCGCCCAAGCGGCTAATACTTGAAATTGCGTGGCGCGACACGAACTTCATTTTTGGCACGAGGTCGCGCCTCATCAAGCCGAAAAAAACGAAGCCGTTCAGCATCGCTAGAATGGCGGGTGATCCGGCAATCGCAAACAACAACCATGGCAGCCCGCGTCGCCAATGAATCGCCAGTAGGACCCCCAGCAATCCAACCAAACTGCCCCCCAGCTGCCACATGTAGCTACGAAATCCCTCCTGCAATCCCATTTGCGCTCGCTGCACCAGTCCAGCAGGAATGTTCAGGATAAAGAACACAGCTACGACGAATAGAGCCGGACCAGCCTCTATCTTCGCCGTGGAAGAGTGAACTTTGAACATTGAAGCCCAATCTACATGCGGATAGACCGCAGTAAACGCAATCAGGAGAATAAATGCAATTCCAACGAGAGCCGCTAAGCCGCTAGCAATCGCTGCCTGTATACCCTTTACATCATTTTTCCCATGGGCCTCGGCAACCGCATTCATAACGCCGTTGCCGATACCGAAATCCGCGAAACTCATGATTGCCAAGACAGAACTAATTGCCATCCACAGACCAAAACGCTCTGCCCCAAGATACGAAAGAGTAATCGGGACTGTAACCAAGGAAGTGCCCACTGACACTATGCGTGCTGCCGCAGCCGTCACTCCCGTTAAAGTCACCCGCCGATGCCGCTCGATTGCACGCGCATCGGAACACTCGGGATCAAACTGCCGAATGCGAAAGGGCTCCGTTAATCTAGCTAACGTAATACCCATACTAAATGGTGGCCAAGTCAGCGAGAGATGATTGTCGCGAATACTCTTGGTAAACTTCTTTCAAGCCTTGCTCCAAAGTGATCCGTGGACGCCAGCCCAGCTCTGTGATTCTCGTGATATCGAGAAGTTTTCTAGGCGTACCGTCAGGCTTTGTCGGATCATAGGTTATGCCTCCCTGAAATCCGACGGCGCAACGAATCATCTCTGCCAGTTCCGAAATGGTGCAGTCTTCCCCGAAGCCGATATTAACTAACGGTGCTGACGAGTCCGAATAGACAATGCAATCAAGCACTCCAGTCGGAAGCATCATGAGGAAGAGACAAGCCTGTGCCATGTCATCGCTATGCAGGAACTCGCGACGGACGCGCCCGCTGCCCCAAACTGTTGCCGCCGAGGCATTTAGTTCCTTCGCGTCGTGAAATTTGCGAATGAGTGCCGGCAGAACATGCGATGCATTCAAATCGTAGTTGTCATTCGGCCCGTAGAGGTTGGTTGGCATCGCAGCGATAAAGCGAGTGCCGTATTGGCGATTGTAAGACCAGCACATCTCAATGCCAGCGATTTTAGCGATAGCATACGCGCGATTCGTGAACTCAAGCGGCCCGCTCAGTAGGTACTCTTCCTTGATTGGCTGAGGGCAATCGCGCGGATAGATGCAACTCGATCCCAAGAACAAAAGCCGCTTTACACCGGAGCGATAGCATTCATGAATCACATTGTTCTGGATAGCGAGATTTTCCCGGACGAAATCTGCAGGCTTTTCGGAGTTAGCCAGGATGCCGCCCACCTTTGCTGCAGCGAGAAACACGTAGTCCGGCTTGCTCTCCGCGAAAAAACTGCGCACAGCCGAGGCGTCTGTGAGGTCGAGTTCCACATGAGTCCGAGTGATTAGATTCGATGCTCCGGCAGTGCGCAAAGCCCGTACGATTGCCGATCCCGCTAACCCCCGATGCCCCGCAACATAAATTCTGCTGCTCAGTAATTCATCGCTATTCATGATAGTCATAAGCCTTGTAGCCGTTTCGTCTGACCAGAGCATCTCTTTCTGCGGAGATGAGATCCTCCTGCATCATCTCTCGAACCAACTCTTGGAAACTCGTGCGCGGTCTCCAACCGAGTTTTTGACGAGCTTTGCTGGCGTCGCCAAGCAATGTCTCGACTTCCGCAGGGCGAAAATAACGGGGGTCCACCGCCACGATGACTTTGCCGGTGCGATCTATGCCCTTCTGATCCACACCGCTGCCAATCCAATCGATCCCGATCCCAACCTCGGCAGCTGCAACCTCGACAAAGTCGCGAACGCTGTGCTGCTCACCAGTGGCGATTACGAAATCCTCAGGCTCTTCCTGTTGTAGCATTAGCCACTGCATCTCTACGTAATCGCGAGCGTGTCCCCAATCACGAAGCGCGTTAAGGTTGCCGAGGTAAAGGCAATCCTGAAGCCCGAGCTTAATCCGCGCCAATGCCCTGGTGATCTTTCTCGTCACAAAAGTTTCACCGCGAACCGGCGACTCGTGATTGAAGAGAATCCCATTGCACGCGTACATCCCGTACGCTTCCCTATAATTGACTGTAATCCAGTAAGCGTACAGTTTCGCGACCGCATAAGGAGATCTAGGATAGAAAGGTGTTTGTTCGGTTTGGGGAATTTCCCTTACTAATCCATATAGTTCAGAACTTGAAGCCTGATAGAAACGTGTCTTCATTTCCATTCCGAGAATGCGAATAGCTTCAAGAACGCGCAAAGAACCGATTGCATCAACATTCGCAGTGTATTCGGGTTGTTCAAAGGAAACCGCGACATGGCTCTGAGCCCCGAGGTTATACACTTCGTCCGGTTGGACCTTTTGTATGATGTGAATCAGACTGCAAGAGTCCGTCAGGTCACCATAATGAAGAACGAAGTTACGTTCGCCGACATGTGGATCTTCGTAGAGGTGATCGATTCTGTCGGTGTTGAAAAGCGAGGTACGGCGTTTTACGCCGTGTACTTCGTAATTCTTTTTCAACAGAAACTCAGAGAGATATGCTCCATCCTGTCCCGTAATTCCTGTGATTAGTGCTTTTTTCTTCACTTATTCTTCCTTCGTCAAAGGATCGACATGGGTGGCCGCTTTTCCCATTCCGTAACCCATTGAAAGATTGTGTCTTATCAGTTTATGGTTGACCAATCCGTAAACTTGTGCTATCGTTGCTTGTGTTATTTCAAACAAGCTGCGGTGTTCCCGCCCGCCACTCCAACCCTAACTCCCGTCCCTTCAATAGCTTGCCGCCTCTTTGTCGTCTCTTTGCCGCTCTTAAAAAAGTCAACCCCTTTGGAATCAAGCAAATCCAGCCTCTTTTTCCAAAACACCCGGGGTGGGGGGTATCTCCGCGCTCTATCTCGCCACTCGCCACTCGCCACTCGTCACTTTCCGTCCGCCACTCGCCACTTCCCGGAGCGCCGCGAGTCTCGCCGCCTGCGCCGGGTCTCGTTTTACGGCTTTGAGCGCCTCCTGCAGCAGCGCATATCCCATGCTGCCGAAGAAGGCAACCAAGGCTGACACGATGACAATCAACACCCGCTTCGGCGACGACTTCCTATCCGGCTCGACGGCCGGATCGACCACCTGGATGATGGCGGCTTCCTTGGCTTCGTCGAGCTTCGCCGCTTCAAACTGCTTGGCCATCAGCTCGAAGATTGTTTCGCGGTATTTGGCTTCGCGGAACCGCGTTTTGTACTCCAGCAGCGTCGCCGGCATCTTGCCCGTGGAAAGGATCGGATCGCCATCGCTCGTGGCCTGGTGCTGTTCGAGGTTGGCGAGCTGCTCGCGCCATGCCGCCACCTGCCGTTCTCGCAGGATGACGTCCGGGTTCTGGTCCGTGGCAAACGAGCGCATGCCCTGCAGCTCCACTTCGCTCGCCGCGATCTGCGCGCGCAGAGTCCCCACCGCCTCGATAACCGCCCGCGCCTGCGCGTCCAGATGGATCATGCCGGTCTTCTGCTCGGTATTCTTCAGGGCCAGCTCGGCTGTGGCCAAGTCGCCTTTGGCCTGCTCCACCTGCTGCTCGAAGAACAGGCGCCGCTGCGAAGCCTCGCTGACCGCCAGGTGCTGCGTGAGCTTGCGAAGCTGCTCCACGTACGAGTTGGCCAGGGCCGCCGCCCGCTGCGGACTTTTGTCCTCCACAGAAATTTCAATCAGGCCTTCCTTGCTGGACACGATATCGCTGGCCTTTTCCAGCTCTTTGCGCGTATCCGAAATTTTCTTTTCGCGATACACGCCAGAAAGCGCAAACTGCGCAATCAACGCATCTTCCACGGTGCGGCTCTTCAGCATCCCGATATAAATGTCGTTAGGATTCTTCAGCCCCAGATCCTTCCCCGCAACCGCCGCCAAAGGCCCTAACCCGCTGCCGGCCAACTGAGTCATAAGCATCGCCGCGCTGGACTGCGCTTGCTGCGGCGGCAGAACCTTCGTGGTCGCGGTGTAGCGATTCGGGATAAGAAAGGAAATAACCGCAGCCAGCACCGCCCCACCCACCGTCGCCCCAGCGATAAGCCGCTTGCGCCGCGCCAGCGCAATCAGCAGATCCAGCAGATCAATCTCGTCTTCGCGCACAGCGCGCGCGTGAGAAGAGCCCGCCTGAGAAAAGCTCGCCTCCGCAGCGTTCATACTATCCGCGCGCGAGCCTTCGCGAGCGCCAGCCGCCGATGCTTCGCGAGCGCCAGCCGCCGCGACTCCGCTAGCACCAGCCGACGAGACTTCGCCTGATGCTGCTCGCTGGTCCGCCTGGGCGCCATTTACATCGGCAATCCCCCCCGGCGCTATTTGCTTCGTGTCCAAATCGCTTCCTCAGTTCGCCGCGGAAAAGGCCATTTCCCGGCAGCTCGCTATCTAAGTGGTCGCTAGACAGCTTCGCCCCGTCACTTACAGGGTCGCATGTGACCTAACCCGAGCTAATTCTTATACTTGCAGCTCTTTTGCCGCTCAGACCGCTCGCCCACTGGCGGCCGCTGAACAAGCTCTAAAACTTTTGTGTGCGGAGACAGTGCCATCCCCTCCGCGAATCTCTACGACCCCCGCCCGAGCACTTGGGGTTGTTGTAGCCGGCGGTTCGCGTCCATTTGCGGATCACATGACGGTGTCGCGCACAGGCCCGCTTTTCCTGCTCTTCCTGTCCAATGATTCGGAATCGGGCTTGCTGCGAAGGACGCCGAGGATGCCTTCTTCCGAGGGCTCTACGTCATGTGAATGA
>Ga0210400_10003861_pt1 | contig 13135 bp, 10 predicted proteins | sample IncBWH26MmetaG_FD_155456 | JGI IMG/M metagenome (GOLD analysis project Ga0210400, IMG submission 155456) | Forest soil microbial communities from Barre Woods Harvard Forest LTER site, Petersham, Massachusetts, United States - Inc-BW-H-26-M | ecosystem: Environmental > Terrestrial > Soil >...
GGAGGTTTTCCAGAAGCGGCCCTCAACTTGGCGGGTTCGGCTAAACTACTTGCGTTGACCAAAGCTTTCTCATACTCTAAAGGCGATGGAAATACAGCTCACCCCTGACCAGAAAGCATTTGTCCGCCAAGCTATTGAAAACGGACGGCTTCACCGCGAGGAGGATGCGGTACAAGAGGCCCTTGCCCTCTGGGAAGAGCGCGAGCGCACCCGTGCCGAAATTCTCGCCGCAGTCGATGAAGCGGAAGCTTCCCTTAGCCATGGTGGTGGGCGCACTATCACCCAGCAATCCATGCGCGATCTTGCCGGAGAAGTGAAACAGCGCGGTCGCGCGCGTCTCGAAGCTGAGCAACCGCCTGTCCGCTAATGGCGCACCGTCTTGCCCCGGAAGCTGAAACCGACCTCGACGACATTTGGTATTACATCGCCAAGGAAAGCAGCAGCATTGAGACCGCAGATCGCCTCATTGATTCCATCACGGGCCAGGTTCTTTCTCCTCACTACCTATCCCCACGTCGGGCGTCGCCGCGATGAAGACTTGCGCCCTGGGCTGCGCAGTTTTCCAGTGGGCGAATACGTCATCATCTACCGCGTTGCGGGTGACGACGTGCTGATTCTCCGTGTTATACGCGGTAGCCGCGACATTGCAGCCTTATTAAGGCTGATGCTTTTGAGTATCGGGGTTTCGCGAGGAATGGGCGACAAGCAATGTAGATCTCATGGTCATTGGAAAGTGGGGTTAGCAGACCTCATCCCCTCTCTTGGAAAAGTTGAGAAGCGTTGGGCGGGAAATCAACGTGACAAACTATTCACTTGATGAATTCCGCACAAAAGCATCTCAAGGAAATCATTTTCTAGCCACTGTGCTCAACGAAAATCGTGAATAAGGACCTAAAGCAGTTCACCGGCAACACCATGGCCCAGATCGCCGCCGCACAAAAGAAAGACCCGCTGGACGCCCTCTTCGACTTCATCCTGGCCGGTCAAGGCCAGACCGGCGCTCTGTACTTCATCGCCAGCGAAGAAGACCTGCAATACGGTCTGAAACAATCCTGGCCAGCATCGGCCTGGATGTCGGCGAGATGCCTGAACAGACCACCCTTCGAACCTCACACCCACCGTCGCGCTTTCGGCGACATGCCGCGTTTTCTGGGTGCACTACGTCCGCAACCTGCATCTGCTACGCTGGAGCAGGGCATCCGCAATATCAACTCGCTGCCGGCCCAGCGCGAGCACTTGACCAATCGCGGTCTGCTCAAAGAAGCTTCTTCGCCGATGCCACGATCTTTGTTCCCCCGACCATCATCGACAAAGCCACCTACACCGAACCGGCGCAGCTTTCACAGGGTATGAAATACGTTTTCGGTGAATGGCCAGTTCGAATTCGAAGGCGGACACTTGACCGGAGTGAATGCAGGACAGGGTTTGCGGCAGAGTGGAGTAAACTGATATGCGTAAAGCTTGGGCACCTACTTTGCAGAGACCAAGACTTGGACGATTTTATGCAGATTGCTGCTAAGGCGGATAAATGAGTGAATTAAAAGAGATAAAAATAGACCCGGAAGGGCTGGGACATGCACTAGCAGATGGACAGTGGGCTGTGCCTAAATACCAGCGGGCCTACAAATGGGAAGATAAGCAGGTTAGCGAATTCCTCTACGATATCGAAAATGCGATTCAAGACAAACAATTAGAGTATTTTGTTGGATCCATTGTTGTCGCGCAAGTGTCGCCAGAAAAATCAGAGATTGTCGATGGGCAACAGAGACTCGCCACGGCTTCAATCTTGCTAGCTGGAATTCGGGATTATTTCATCTTGGACAAGAATGACAAGGAAACCGCCGATATTATCCAAGACCGGTATCTCTTTAAAAAGGATCTAAAAACAAAAGAATCTTTGCCAAAACTGCAGCTTAGCGACACCGACCATGAGTTCTTTCTCAAGCGCATCATTGATGCTCCAAGCTCAGCGCGTAAGAAATGTAAGCCGGGGCGTGAATCCCATAAGCGCCTGCTTGAAGCGCAGCAGATAACACGGTCATACATCCTGGACATCACAAGAAATATCAAGAATCCCGAAGATAAGTTATTCGAGCGAATCGCATACTTGGCAGACAAGACGCGCGTAATCTGGGTTCGAGTACCAGACCACCAGAACGCGTTTACAATTTTCGAAACACTCAATGATCGTGGATTGGACTTAGCGATAGCGGATCTGCTAAAGAACTTTCTTTTTCATAAAGCTCAAGGCAGAATTACAGAAGTCCAACAGCGTTGGATCGAGATGTTCAGCATGATCGAGACCGCTGCAAATGAAGAGACTGTCAAAGATTATCTAAGACACCATTGGTCATCTAATCATGGTTTAACTCGTGAGCGCGAACTCTACAAAAGTATTAAGGATAAAATAACGACCAAGAATCTCGCATTCACGTATGCAGAGAACCTACGGCAAGAGGCGAGACTATTTGCTGCTATTCGCAACAGCAGCCACGAGTTTTGGAACACTTATGGCACAGCGACACGACAGCACATCTACACGGTCAATGATGTTCTAGGGATGGAGCGCATTACACCGCTTCTCCTGGCAATTCTCTTCAGTTTCGCAAAGAAAGAGGTTGAAAAAGCGTTGAAGGTGATTGTCTGCTCGGGGGTTCGACTTATTATAGCAGGTGGTGTCGCTGGTGCTTTGGAGAGGCGATATTCCGATACAGCGGTTAAAATTCGCCAAAAATCTGTGACGACTACAAAGCAGCTGTTCACAGAGTTGAAAGATCTAGTACCAAGTGATGCGGAATTTGAAAAGGAGTTCGGTAATGCTAGGGTATCAAAAGGATCTTTGGCGCGATACTATTTGAATGTTCTAGAACGTCAGGCAATAGGTGAGGCAGAGCCGGAATTGGTTCCCAACACAAACGAAGCTGAAATAAATCTGGAGCATGTCCTGCCTCAGAATCCGACTGATGGCACATGGGCGAAATTCGACCTGGATGCTCGGTCTGCGTTTACCAATCGGATTGGTAATCTTGCGCTCATGAAGATGTCCGAGAACTCAGAAGCTGGCGTAGAGGAGTACGCTGACAAGAAGAAGCGCTATGCGAAGTCAAACTATACACTCACGAAAGGGATTGCTGGCTACTCTAATTGGACCTCAACCGAAATAGAGGCTCGGCAAAAGCAGCTTGCGATTTTAGCCGTTGCCGCGTGGCCACTGAAATAGTAAATGACAGTTCCTAAACCGTTAATTGAAGAATTGCGTCGTGCCGCTAAAGCGGCAGAGATGCTGACATGTCTGGAAGCGGCCAGGTTAACAGGCTATAGCCCAGATCACATTTCGCTCATGTTGAGACAAAAAAAATTAAGAGGAGAGAAGAGAGGGCGCGATTGGCAGCTTGATGCCAAAAGTTTATATGAGCATGTCCAAGAAAATCCTGGGCCAGGACGTAAAGGCAATTGACAATATATCGTCTAGGCGATATATATCACGTATGCAAATGAATGGATTTTATGAGTTTCCGACTCTCACTGCGGAATATGTCGGCCCCTATGGGATGTTGTTTCGCGCGGACGCACTGGAGTTGTTAATGCATATGAAGGACAGCTCCGTAAGCCTGGCTTTCGCTGATCCTCCCTTTAACTTGGGGAAAGACTATCAGAATCCCAAGTTTGGTGATGAAATGGGCGCGGAGTTTTACAAAGGATGGTGCCGAACTTGGATATTAGAGCTCATACGAGTTTTAAAACCCGGTGGCTCACTATTTATTTATCATCTGCCCAAATGGCTAATTGAGTTTGGCGCTTGGCTAAATACAATTCATTCGGTCCAGTACAAGAGCTGGATTGCGTTGAAGATGAAGAGTGGGTTTCCGATGAAGGGCCGTATCCATCCAGCTCATTACGGTGTTCTTCACTATGTAAAGCTAGGGAAGCCAGCGACATTTAATATCGTACGGACCAAATCGCCCACTTGTCGCCATTGCGACGAACTGATCCGTGATTACGGAGGGTACAAGGATAAATACAAACGGTTTGAACGAGATGGAGACCTTTGGGTGCAAATAAGCGATTTTTGGGAGGATACTAGGCCCGCGCGTCAAGAAAAGATCCGAGCAAAATTTGTAAATGAGTTGCCGGTCCAAATCCCTGAGCGAGCTATTCTTCTTGCAACAAAGCCGGGAGACATTGTTTTGGATTGCTTTGCCGGAGGAGGAAGTACGCTTCATGCCGCCCAGCTTCATAAGCGGTATTGGATTGGATGCGATGTTGAAAAGCCGACTGCTTCACTAAAAAGAATCGCAACGTTTTTCGGAGATTCAGAGTGCATTGCTCCGGTCCCGCGGCTTCAACAATGTTTTCCAAGTAAATTTCTTCAGGGTGTGATGCAGAAGGCAAGACAGAAAAAGCGACGCCCCATTAAGCTTGTTGGAAAATTACAAAAGGGCAATGTTTCTGCAGACAGGTATGCGAGCAAGAGTCGCGTGCTATAGTCTCTCTATCGATCCAATCCACACCCGAACAGGAACGGATTATCCAAGAGGAAACTTGGGTCGCTATTTCGTAACTGTCGATGAAGTCCTGGGTCATGCTTTTGGCCGCATTGCGAGAAAAAACTCTTTTTTGAAATCTAAACCAATGAAGCCCTACAAACATTTTGCCCAATTCATCATGGAATCCCTTCTAGCCATTCTGTACTGGTGACCCCGAGTCAACCAAGTTAACCCAACTTCCGCAGTTATATGAATAAAGTCTTTGTTTGCAACACGGGAGTCTTAATTTTTCCACTACATCTCGCGTATTTCGAGTGAGGATGGTAGGCACAGGCCCAGGTGATGAAGCAGGATAGCCTGGTGTTCCGTGGGTTGGCTGATGCAGCGCTTGCGGATTTCAATCCCGCTTCGGGTGGGGAGCACAACATCCACCAGCGCGATTTTGGATAGCTCTTCCAGCACTTGACGGGGTTCGTGACCCAAGCCGGCGCGCTGACAGAGTTGGGCCAAGGTTTTCCATAACACGTAAGCCAGAAAACATACCAGGATATGAGCCTCGACTCGTTCCTGCGTCTGATGCCAGATCGGGCGGATAAGCAGATCGGACTTGTGAATGCGAAAGGCCGCTTCGGCTTGGGTGAGTTGGATGTAAGCCCTCCACAAGTCTTCGGCGCTCCAATCGGTCACATTGCTGCGTAATAGATAACAGCCTTGGGAGAGCCGGGCCCAGTCCTGCCGGGCTTCGACTTTGCTCCAGCGCAGCAAGGCGCGCCCTTGGGCATCGGTTTCCACCTGGACTACAAACAAGGAGGCCGCGCGGCTGTTCTTGCCTAACAGTCGGCCCACGCGCTGGGCAATCTTGAGGGGATTGAGTTTGCGCTTCTGACAGCTCTTTTCCATCTTGCGTAATCCCTCTTCGATACGCTGCTCAAAGCGCTGCTGCATGGCCTGCTCTTTTTGCTGGCGTTGGGCACTACGACAGAGAATGAATACCTCCTTTCCCGTGGGATCGGGACAGAGCCGTACTTGCAAACCTTCCCGTACTTGTTCCCAGTCTGGGGCCAATAACTCCGGCTCAAATTTCTTCAGCAGACTCTTGGGAGTGCCCACGATGTAGCGTCGCCCGTCCTGCTGCAGATACTCTACATTCTTGGCACTCGCCATGCCCCGGTCCATCACCCAGATTCGCTGGGCCTTTCCATACTTGGCTTCCATGGTGGCGATGACTTCTTGCAAGGTGGTCGAATCATGGCGATTGCCGGCGAACAACTGGTAGCCTAATGGCACTCCCTCGCGGGTCACCACCAAAGCGATATTGACCTGCTTGCAATCGGACCGGTGATCGCGGGAATAGCCTCGCTTGGCCTGCGGATTGTCCAAGGCAGTTCCTTCAAAGTAGGTGCTGGTGACGTCATACAGCAGCAAGTCGTATTCCAGTTGGAATAACTCGCCCAAGCGTTGCTTCAGGTGCTTTTCCAGTCTCTCTTTGTGGGGCAGAAGTTGATCCAGCGCCCGATACAATCGATCTTCATTCACCTTCTCCGACGGCACTCCCAACAACTCCGGCAAAGCACTGGATTCATAAAAGTTTTCGGCCAGGTGCAGTTCGCTGGAAGGATCGCACAGTCGTCCCAACACCAGAATGATGGCCATCACCGGCCAGGGAATCTGTTCCCGTCCGCTGGGCATGACCTGCCCCAGAAACTTGTCCAGACCTAGTTGCCGCCATAACTGTACTCCCAGCCATGGACCACCGAACTGCCGGTGCCTTTCCACCCGTACCCGTTGCAGATCGATCTCGACCCATTCGGCTTTCCCCGCTGCTTTCTCGAACAACTTCTGTTGTCCAGCGGCCTCCCCTCCCTGGGCTGGCTGCTGCACTCCCTCCCGTTCCGGTTCTTGCAGATCCCCCAACCAAGCGACCACTCGCTGTCGAGGTCCGCGTTCACTCCGATAACTCTCCACCAGCGCCCAATACGCATGACGCTTGCCGTCCTTGCGGCGATAGCAGCGGCGCACAAACATGCCGCCATCCTACGGTTCTATTCTTGTTTTGCAAGATGGTTGGTCGTCACTACAACGCGTTTTGGATGCCTCTGTGCTTACTCCGGAAATGGCAAAGACCAACGGCTGTTGAAAAGAAAGGCAGACTCGCCACTTTCTTGGCTTTCATGTACCAATCTCGTCATCAAAAAATCTTCCCTATGCCCTCAACTGCGGAAGTTGGGTTAACCCATTTGTGCTAATTTGTGGCGCATTATTCTCGCTGAGATTCTGTCGAAACCCGATACAACAATATCCGAAAAAACTGGTTGTTGCCGATGTTGAATTCCCCCAGACCGCATCAGTGTGGAAGCTTTGCTCTGGAGCGATAGTCTATCGTGAATCTAGTTTCAGACTTGGCATTAATCCACGCCAAGACCGATTCATATTCCGCGATTCTGCCTGGCCACCCTTTTATGGGTACCTCGGGGAGGCAGACTTCGACATTCACCCTACGATGCTGGGGAAGAATTTCTACAAATGCGAGAACCCCGTGTTTGTCGAACCGACTTATCGAAATATCGCGACGATCATCTTGTAGAGAATCAACATACATCAAGACGGAAGCGTAAGGCAAGCTTTCAAATGCAATTGGAGGAATACCGGAGATCAGAAGGACATTTCTGCATCTGGGATCATGGAACATCATGCCTAAAGCTGCTATTACACATGCCGTCAAAGCGATTTCAGAGCTAAATTTCTTGGCCCTAGGTACATTCTGGGAACGGCAGCTATTGATCAAGCGCAGGCCGGATATCAAGCTGTGGCTAGCTACCCTCCCGTCAAAATAGGCTTTCTGAACGGCTTCATCGAAAATATCTGCACCTTTCTTGGCGATGGTCGGGGGAATCCACTTCCTTACGGTGCGGTTGTAGAGGTCGTGAAGATCCTGGCGGGGCGCTGCATACTTGCTATTCCAGAGATCGCGGATCTGCTCCTTAATTTGATCAGGTATCTCTTTCTCGTCGCTGGAGTCGTCTTCAATGCCAAAAGTGAACCGAAAGTTTGCCCAGAATTTTTCCGCTGTATAGCCCGGGTCATGGAACATACACGTCAAAAACCAAAGTATCTCCCACGGGTTCGGTATCGATTTCTCTGTTTCGCTTTCAATGAACCTGTCAACTTCGGCTATAATTTTGCGGCCACCAGAGAGTTGCCCGAGAATAATAAATCCCAAAAACAGATTGTTGAACGTATGAAAAAAATGGTCTCTTGCACGCGTAGCGCGCGACATCTCGAAACTGCGCAGTGTCTCGAGTTGTTCGACGGGCAAAAAAAAGCGCTTATCCAGTTTGGCAAAACTTCTTGCAAAATCAAGCAGTATCTGTACTTCTCGCTCGTTTGCAATGGCTGCTCTGCGGGTTGCGCGTTCATAGTCTGCGGCAAACCGCTTGAATAATGTTTGCAGTTTGGGGCTGAAGTTTGTGTTGGCAGCTAATTGCTCATACAGCCACTTTGGAATATGGCCAGTCTCCTTAGTTGTTTCGTGACACCGCAAGGGCGCAGTGTAAGGATGGTCGAATACGAGATGAACAGACCGTTCTGCTTCAAACGCGAGGGCGCAACCCAAGCTCAGAGCCTTTTCGGCAATCGCAGCAGCTGCATACTGCGCTGGGAGATGTGTTGGAGGCAGTTCTTCCGTTGCTTCCAATATCAGGTCGCGAGCGAGGATTAAGACGTAGACTCTCGAAGGGCCATGTTTCTTGAGATCACCTATCACGCGTTCCAGGTAGGTCGGAAAATCAGGAGACGCGAGAATATGAACTAGGATAATGTCAGTATCTCGAGTGACACAAAACGAGGGCTGCCATTTGAGGTCCTTCGGAATCCGGCCGTCACTGATCAAGACTTCAACGCTAGTTAGCCATGGCTGGCCACCGTGGGCGAGCTTGCGAAGGACCTGAGACTTGAGTCGTGGGGACACCTGTCGCACGCTCATTTGAGACTTTCCTTCAGGCGCTTTGACTCATGAATAAGACCCGCAAAAGCTAAGCCGAGTTGCTGTTTTAGTTGTCTGCGTTGTACTTCTCTTTTTGTACTGTCATCGATATAGCTCGCCTGATAAAACTTCAGCGTCTCCGTGAGTGATTTCACCAAGCCAATGAGTTTTTGAGGTCTGGGCGGTTTTTCAGCCAGAATCATGGGCAAGTGAGTCTGAATTTGGGAGAAGGCGTCGTCGTAGAGAAAATCATCTTTCTCCACCAAGTGTGTGAAAATCCTTATAGCGACTCTTTTTTGCGGTTGATCCAATTGGTTTTGAAACAATGGTGTAACTGCGCGGATTTGATCGCGGCCGGTTATTAAGCCGACTTGTATTCCGTGCAGCGTTTTATGGAAGAGAGCTGTTCTTACATCGTTGGCCTTTTTGTCCAATGATCTACCGTGATTGTAGAAAGTGTCAAGACATTTGACTGAGGGTTCGATAATGCTGGCTTCGATCGCAAGGACATAGGAATAAATGTCCCGGTCTGGCTGACTGGTGTCGAAGGCATAAATGCGCTTCTTGAGATTTTTGGGCCACGCAAGCACATGAACGCGGTCCCTTGCGGTTCCAGAGTTCATCCATGTTTCTCGTGCAATCTTTTTTGTCCATTCAGTTTTCTCCTCGATCTTGATCCCATTTTCGAGCTCCGGGTACATCTCGGCCAGGGACTTGCATTGGGCTAATGGGCCCCATTGTTCTCTTGTCATGTGAAGGTGGAACATGAATTTACGGAGGTTCTCATTAGTATCGACCGATCCGAGAACATGTGCTGGCACTTTAGAAAGTCTGAGCTGCTTGGCCGCGAGATATCTGCGTTCTCCGTCTACTAACTGATATTTCTCATTTGACAGCTTACGCACAACGAGTGGAACGAGAATCCCTACCTCGTCGATGGATGAAACTAGCCGCTCGAAGCTAGCATCTATCTTGACTTGCCCGCGCGGGTTGTCTGGGCTTGGCTCAATTGCGTCGAGCGCAATAGGCTGCACTTGGCTTGCAAACTCGTGGGTATTCATAGGTTCCTCAATTCACCTCTTGACGAAAGTCCTGCGTCAGTTCTCCCATTCAGCAGCTACACAAGCCAAGAAACGGGCTCGTGATTTCAGTTGTGAAACCGACAAGTGGCCACGTTTCGAACGACTATAACCATTTCGGAGCCACCGCACATTAAATCCAGCGAACTCCGCTCTCCATGCGACTATTCCAGTGTAATCATGTACGCATTCACAGCTGCGGACTTCCTCAATTCCAACATTGAAGAGTACTTCGGGCAGATTGCTTTTGGCAACTCGAGGTGTGCCACTCGAGGTGTGCCATGCGAGTTTGGCGTGTATGCACCAACTTGGCCTTTTGGATACTCTCGGCGTAAACGCCTGTTTACAATAGTGACGAGTCCAGTAAGGAGGATGCCATGAACGACTCAGCCCCTCCTTTATCGAATGCGAGCAAGTCCATGCCGGCTTGGCGGTGAACGATATTGCCACAGCCCTCGAGTTCTATACGAAACGGTTAGGTTTCGCGACAGGCTTCACCTGGGGCGATCCGCCGGACGTTTGCGGGTGTGAACCTTGGCAAGGTGCAGATGTTTCTGCGGAAGGGCGAGCCAGATCCGAAGGGTTGCGTGGTGTATTTCCTGGTTGGCGATGCTGATCAGTTATACGAGTTTCACCGCGCCCAGGGCGTTGAAGTCGCCGAACCGATTGGAGACAGGCCGTACGGAATCCGCGACTACGTCGTGCGGGACCTGCATGGGTATTACCTTTCCTTCGGACATCACCTGTTCAACGCCGGCCCGCCCATCAAAATCGAGCGAGTGGACGTTCCTGTGCGTCTGGAGAAGCGTCTCGCTGCTCTTCTGCTTGACCTGGCCAAACACAAGCGCATGAGCGTGAACAGTTGCCTTGAGGAGATGCTGCTGCATACGAACGATGGTGTTGGACCGCACACACAAACAACCCTCAAGCACATCCAGGAGTTGAAGAAGAAGCACGGAATCGACTACGACTCGCACGGCAGCTACCGGTTTGTTGAAGAGTAGCTCATGAAGACAAGTATCAGGACACGAGTTCATTCGTGACGCTCGAGTTGCCACATTTGATTTAAGACTCATGGGTTGCGAGGAGTCCCGAAAGGGACGCGTGAAAGTAGCTCCAATACGGTTCACTTAAGGCTCTATGAACCTTCTCGATTAACAGGCTTGTTGGATTGCGACAAGAGGAATCTTATGTCGTCCCTCCGGGACTTTCATTTATCTTCTAATTTCCCCAGCACTTACCCTGCGCTTCGCTCGAGGGCAGGCTGTGCTGGGCTCAATAATTTCGCCCTCGAATTTTGAAACACAGGCCCAAGCACTTCGTTACAACAACGCTCTCCGCTCCGACCAGGAGGAGTTATCCCATATTAGGATAACGGGAATTGATGTGCGGCACATTTTCGTTGTACTTTCAGCGTACCGTGTTCCGAGCACATCCAACATAACGAACATTAAGGCAACGTGGCGTTCGCAAATCATGGCCGAAATCCGACAAAATACACTCATAACGCGGCCCTGTTTGGACAAGAATCCTTACCCCGGGTGATAGCCATGTCGACTCCCAGGGTTCCGATCCCTGAGCCGAACATAATTATGACGGTCCGCGACTATCACCCGGGGTTCACATTCACCGTGTTAACGATGAAGTGGTTGGCGGTTCTTGGTTATTGGACGAAAGATGCGCCGTCCAGCGACGTGAAGCACTGGGCATTGGTGACCGTACCGCCCTCGGCCTGGATATCCACTGTGCCAGTGGGCGTAATATGGAGCCGCCCATTGGTGGCGCTGCACAGATCGACGGGGACGTAGACATCGGTTGCCGGCCTAAACCCCACGGGCAGCAGGAACGGTTGTCCATTTCCGGAGGCAATTGCGCCTTTGAAGTGGACGATCCCATCGAGGTTTTGGACCGCCGCGTTACTGGTGCTGAACGGGGCGTTAGTCCAGCCGTTGATCAGCGTGAGCGGCGTAAAAGCCTTATCTGACGGGGCGAAGGTCGCGCCGTCGAGCGAGGTGAAGCACTGGGCATTGCTGACCGTACCGCCCTCGGCCTGGATGTCCACCGTGCCAGTGGGCGTAATATGGAGCCGCCCATTGGTGGCGCCGCACAGATCGACGGGGACGTAGACATCGGTTGCCGGCCTAGACCCCACCGGGAGCAGGAACGGTTGTCCAGTTCCGGAGGCAATGGCGCCTTTGAGGTGGACGATCCCATCGATGTTTTGGACCGCCGCGTTACTGGTGCTGAACGGGGCGTTGGTCCAGCGGTTGATCAGCGTAAGCGGCGTAAAACCGGTATCTGCCGGGGCGAAGGACGCGCCATCGAGCGACGTGAAGCACTGGGCATTGCTGAACGCACCGCCCTTGGCCTGGATGTCCACGGCGCCACTGGGCGTAATATGGAGCCGCCCTTTGGTGGCGCCGCACAGATCGACGGGGACGTAGACATCGGTTGCCGGCCTGAACCCCACAGGCAGCACGAACGGTTGCGCATTGCTTCCAGAGGCAATGGCGCCCCTGAAATGCACGATGCCCGCGAGTTCATCGACTGTGGCAACGTTGGTGCTGAATGGGGCGTTGGTCCAGCCATTGATGAGCGTCAACGGCGTAGAAGTGGGCTGTAGCTTAACCGTGTAGAGTGGAAGGAAGTTGCCGCCCGTGTATGACGATGTGGGCTGGGCTTTCAACACAAAGCCGACACCCTCGCGCACCTGCACCGTCACCGAGTAGGTGTACGTCACCCCATTTTCAACCAGGGGCTGGGCGAGTCTTTGAAACTGGCCAACAGCGTTGCCCAGAGAATCGAATATGGCCACATTTTGAAATTGATCGCCGGGATTTATGTAAATGTTGAAGCCGCACATCGGGCACTTCAGCCACCACAAAGGGTCATAGATGGGAAAGCAGAGCTCGGGGTGGGTCTGGCATATATTGGCGAAGACGGGCGACTTGTTGCCGGCATTGGTATTGGTCTGAAAGAAAAAAGGATCGATGGATGGAGACACCTGCACAGTGTGCGAAGCGTCGGTGAAGAGCTTATGCGACGCCCAATCGACCTCACGCTGGTACTGTACGCCGGGGAGGAAGTTGGCCTGGTCAGGGAAGTTGCTGGCAGAGAACATGCCGACGAAGTTGGTCCCAGCGGCCAACAGCGAAGCGTAGTCGCCGATGTAGGGAAAGAACGTGGCCGCCGGGGTCGAAGCATCCTGGCTGGCGAAAAGAGTGCCCGGCATGGCAAAGGTTGTCGCGTCCAGATCATTGGTGAGAGCGAGACGGTTTTCCCATCTCCCGTTGACAACAGTCTGGTAGAAAAGCCCCGCGACTCCAATCGCATTGATCGCAATTTCAGGATTCATCGCGTTGCTGATGGTCAAAAGATCACCGGACCAATTCTGGCCGTGGTCGATGGACCGCTGCACGTGGATAGTTTCACTGTTGAGTCCGTTCGCGTCACCCCAGGCGACGTAAACGCGGCCACTGTTATTAGGATCCACGGCGATCGAGACGTTGCTGGCGCCCAGACGGTTCTGCCCCATCGTGCCCGAGGCGAGGGTAAGGCCGGGGGTGACAAAGCGGCCTGGGACGGCA
>Ga0210400_10003862_pt1 | contig 13134 bp, 15 predicted proteins | sample IncBWH26MmetaG_FD_155456 | JGI IMG/M metagenome (GOLD analysis project Ga0210400, IMG submission 155456) | Forest soil microbial communities from Barre Woods Harvard Forest LTER site, Petersham, Massachusetts, United States - Inc-BW-H-26-M | ecosystem: Environmental > Terrestrial > Soil >...
CTGCAAACTCCGAGTAGTCGGGCAAAAATATCTGCCGGGTTACCAGTTCATAACGCATGGGATATTTCAAAAAAGCATCAACGGCTTGATGATCGGGCTGTGCAGGATTAATCAACTCATTGTGATATATATTGCCAGCCATCTGATATAACGCAGGATCGCCTTGAACAGAAACAATATGAATATTATTAAAATAAACATGCTTCTTAATTCTGTTTCTCTCTCCATTAAGCTCAATGCAACGAATCCAAGTATCAGTTTGAAAATTGTATTCAATACAACTTGCATCATCAGACACATCAAGTGAGCCAAAGTTATAATAGTGACCGGCCGAGGCTCTGTAAAAAATTGTGTTCTCATATTGATACAAAAATCCATCCACCTCGCTTGTTAGAAAAGGATTTAATGCATCAGTATGAGTTGAATTTTCCAATAACACATTAATGGCTTGCGTCGATATAGGCTTAGGAGCCTGTCCATTACTCGTCATAAAAGTAATAAGACCATTTTGGTTTTTAGCAAGCCAGGTCATCATTCCAAAATCAACCGACAAAGAATTAGGATCGGCAATCCCATAATCAAAGTCATAAGAGGAATTAAGCTTCCAGGGAAATTCTGTGGTCACGCCCGCGACTGTGATAGTAGTTAAAATATTGGCCCACACATCCGTTGTAAAATCGCAAAGAATGTAAAGCTGATTGTGAAGCACAGCAAATTGTCTAATAATACCCGATGCACGGTTAAACAAAGGGGCATCATTGATAGTAAAACAGGCACTTGCACCTCCAGTCACATTGATTGTACTTAATCCATAATTTGGAGTATCGGCCGTGCTCACTACGAAGCGGTTACCGAACGAGGCAACGTAGAGGGGATTTACGGGCCGATTGGTGTCGGTAACCACTTCAGCTGTAACAGAACTTCCATTTTCAGTAATTAAGAAAATGTTAGTGCCATCGGTCATCATATTGTAAACAATAGTTCCCACAGGCAAAGTGGCAAACCATACCGGTGCTCCTAATGCCACATTAATAGGTAAAATTTTTCGATTATAAAAACGGTCGAATTGAAAGACTACAGTCTCATCAATCACATATAAATAATCAATAGACTTGAAAAAAGCCACAGGCTCTGCATTGAATACCAAACGATTTTGATTTAAAAAATTAATATGTTGGCGTCCCATAGCCGGATAAAGAGCCACGTTTTTTTTGCCAGAATCAGCCTGAATTCTGTAAAAATTCGCACAATCCATCGCACCAAACTGAGGGAAACGCTGCACATCGTAATAACAAAATATTGGAAGCTCTTCTATGTGTGCACTGTTCGGATTATCGGCCATAACTATATTCCTGCCCTAACTCGCCATGCACCATTGAGTAAACTTTGTTCATCTCCTGCTATCGATAAGTTTACTTCACTGGCTGCTTCCATGTTGTCTTTAAGTTCTCGATATTCAGCCTCTAAATCAGGAGTCCACGCCGAGGCGCGTCCTTTAAATTTAGAAACATACTTGGCAACCGCATAAATCAAATACAAGTAATAGTATTCAGGAATAGAGCTCAAATCATCATTTGAAGTAAGCGGCACCATCTGAAATTTACCGCGACAATAAAATTGATAGAATTGGCTCGGTGCTGGATACAGTCGTGCTTGAACAACGTCAGTATCGGGAAAAGTAATGATGAACCTAGGCAAACCTTGCAAAGGCTCATATTTCCAAGCGGCTAAATATTCATCACGACTTTTATCAATAAGCGGATAAGTGACCCCACTTAATACAAGCCACGCACTATCCAAATTAGCAAGTCGACCTTGTTTAATAATAGCGACTGTTGGGTCTGGTATGGATTGAGTAAACGTGAGATTGGATGCTCCAGTAATCGTTGCATTAGACGAAATGGTTACCGTATTTCCGACAATAGAAATAATGGTGGTCATTGGAATAATACCAGTCCCTGAAACGCCATCCCCTACTGCATAGATTGCGCCATTAGCCACGGTAAACACTGGAGAAACAGCGGTTAACGTGACAATTTCTTGCTGTGTTGTGACGTCGCCTACGTAATCAGGATCGGTAAATAATATACTTTGTACTGGCAAATTAATGGGAACAGTTACCGTTTGCGCAATGGTGAGCATGAGACCTGAATTGGCATAAGATTGCAACAGTTGATTTAAAACCATGATGGCAAGCTTCTCATCATCACCATGAAGTGGCACTGTCGGATTTGAGGCAGTAATCAGCCGATACATTTGAAACACAAATTGTCCCACGGTGAAAGCCATAATGTTCTCTATTTTGATTTCTGTTTAGGTACTGACTTTGTGCTTTTATTGTTATTTTTGTATGGAACACAGATGGGCTCAACGGGTGTGACTGGCTCATCCACTGGACTACTTACCTCCTCAATTGAGGCAAACCAAAGCCCTGTTTGCATGTGTCTTTCATATTCATCCCAAGAATTGACACATTTTTTCAAACCCTTTTGTCCATAGATAAAAACTCTGAAATTCTCTTTAGATACAATTCTTCCTAAGTAAACGGCAGGTGTTCCCTCCATCGTTACTCCTTTAAAAATGTCCCGCACGCATACAGCCATGCAGGACGGGTACAGTTAAGAACAAATACGAACCGCAAACTCTGGGTTTATCGCGACACCACAGATAACGTCAATACGATCGAGCTGCTCGTAGTTACGAATATCAGCACCTAACGAATAAGTCATCGCTAACTTATATAAGTCAGAGTATCGAGTAACCGCTTCAACACCACCACGTAATTCCTTAATTGGAGGAGCTGCAAAAACTACCGCTTGCGTGTGATAAGCAAGAGAGACGTTATGGCTTGCTCGTAACAACATCTGAGCTCCATTAGGAATGGCCGCTGAAATATTTTGTCTTGCTCCATCAACAATAATTGTTGGATTAACAGGAATCGTAGCAGTACTACCATCGGATGTGATGACTTGCGCCGTCACAACAAATTGAGCTACCTGTTCTAGAATAGGCTGATAAGTCAGTGGGTTAACCATGTAAACCCCAGACGCACTATCAACCTCAACAATGTCACCCACATTAAACACAACAGTTCCAGGAGATTGACCAAGTCCGGTAACAGCAATGGTGTTGCCGCCTGTAATAGGACCGTTAGTGACCGTTCCTGCGAGCAAGAATCCAGCAGGAGGACTTCCACCCGCTTGTCCAGCACCTGCAACTTGATAGCTTAAGAAGTTAGTCTTAAAGAAATCAAAACCTGACAAATGTCCAACAAAGCCATCAATTAAAGCACCGGTATTGACTGTGTCATTAAAAGTTGCAAATAAGTCATTAGACAGGTTTGCAGCAATTCGTGGTGGAACACCTGTATAACGCTTCCCATCTTCAGGAATTGCAAGCTGCGTCATGTAAGCATCTGCAGTTAATATGGTGTTGAAATCAACTGGAACTCCAGGTGTGCCCACTGCTTGATAGGTTTGGGTTTGGAACTCTGAGGCAATAAAATTTTCAACCAAGTTAGCCAAGCGTTTAGCACGAGGAGCATTGGCCATTTCCAAATAAGGCTCATCTCGAGCGCGATCGAATGTCAGGTTGAAGCCTGTGTATTCAATCATGGTTCTAAATTGCTTAGTAATGGATAATGGACGGATGATTTGAACCCGAGCTTCAGCCGTAGCAGAAGCACCTTCACCAGCCAAATAGCGCTCTTCCAAACGATAGTCGATAGTTTGTCCGGTTGCGAATCGTAAATTTTTGAAGTCTGCTTCTAGATTTCTGTTAGCAGTTCTAGCAAAAGATAAAGAGTTCCAGAAGCGTACAAATACGTCATCTAGAACATACTGGGTTTCTTGAAACAAGTTAGCCATTTTATGTACTCCCTGTACGAAAATGAATGAATAAATTAATGTAATTCCCATTCGTCTTCGCGGAGAGACATAAGTACGCGCGTGTATTTTGTGTGCAGTGACGGAATTCTGCTATTACTCGTCAATTTTTAGCATAGATTGGCTTTTATCAATTGTCAAATGACGCTATTATGAGCTGGGGCAATTGGCGCACGATTGGTGGTAGACTGGGCCACCAGGCTATGCCCCTTGATTATTCTTCCTCATCACCTTTATTTTTTCTTTTATTTTTTTTCTTAGATCTTGATATGATTCCTTTGAATGCACTACGCTTAAAAGAGTCTGCCTCATTAAATCCATTATCAGCAAAAAATTGCAGCGCTTTGTAAATGAGTTCAATTTTCTTATCAATCTTCTCAAATTCTTTTTGAATCTTACTTAAGTTATCAAGTGAAATTCCATCAACTGGACAATAATTTCTTGATTTAATTGCGACCAAAATTTCAGCAGAAATGCCAAAAGAATCCATTATTTGATGGTCGGGATATTTATTTTTTATGTAGAAATTAATTTTCCTGATTTCATCCAGTCCCGGTCTTTGACAAGGATCGGCATCCTTATAATCACTTCTCCATTGAGACTTAGGCACCGTTTTAGTTTTCTTTTCAGGCTCCCAATCATCTAGTGAAACAATACTATAACCGTCATCAATGTCAGTATCATCCAAAGAATCAAGATCGAATTCATAGAGCTCATCCATCACCTCACCCTTCCTCGCCCCTTCATTCTTTGCATTTTTTTAGCATCTGCTTTAGCAATTAAATCTTCAATGGTGGGTTGCGTTTTCTTTTTAGCAGCAGGCAACGAGGCATCTTCATTCGTTCTATCTAATGGTCTTGGAGCTCTCGTTGTTGGCTTGTTACGCTTCATACGCTCTTCAAGTTTTCCCATTTCAGTCATTTGAGCATATGGGTCACGAATCTTGGATATTCGCTCAAGCTCGCCTGGATTACGCTTAGCAGCTGCATATAAAAAAGCAGCAGGATCGGACATGGCGCGGGTAGCAAGCGTCATAGGATTTGATATCTCAAAGGGAAGAGCAGTAATAACCTCTTTGAAATCATCAAATTTATTCATTCCTTGCTTAAACTTAGTTTCAAATTCTTGAAGCTGCATGTGTTCTTGCTGCCTCATTTGAGCCGCTTCCTGCTCGCGACTCATCGAGCTGACTGTTTGCTTCACAAAGTGTGCTAATTGCTGCTGCCAATCACCTTCTGCATTATTATCGTATTCAAAATCAGAAGCTGCTTTTTGAACTTGATGACTTGCTCCTTGAGCGGCTAATTGCGCACGCAAATTCTCTATTTCTCGTTCACGCTGCTCTACTTCTCGCTGATATTGCTTCTCTTTGCGGTCAAGCCTGTCCTTCATCCCCTTACTCATGCGCTCTTTTTCATTGCCGTATTCATCATATTCAGCTGCCTGAGATTCTTCGCTACTTGGCTCTTCTATTTGCGCATGATGAGTTGATTCTTCCTCATAAGTCTCTTCAGATTTCTCGAAATCGACTTTTTCTACTTCTTCTATTTCTTCTATTTGTTCAGGCTCATCATTGTATTGATTTTCTGGTGTTTTTGGATGATGCGTGGTTTTTGCGCCTAGCAATAATTCATCAATGCTACTCGTAATCATAAGTTCCCTCTCAGCTCTACGTTATTAAATCCTATGCGTTAAAATCTTAATCAAATTATCAGCATGTGCGATGGCATGATCGCTTTCTGTCCTTTGAGTTTCTGCCATAAACCTCATTTTTCCTTCTTCTATATCCCCCATAACCGACAGCTCTTCGGCTCTTAGTTTTTGATGTTCAATCTCAAGCTCTACCTGCATTTGTTGTGCTTTCAGCGCGAGCTCTTGCTTTTTAATCTCCAATTGTTGTTGTTTAAATTGAGCATCCAGCTGCATTTGTTGCTGCTGCAATTGTGCTGCTTGCTCTTCCGGTGAAGGCCCTGATTGAGCCGGCATTTTCCCTGTTTTCCCGGCTTCCACAATTTGAGGCGGAACTCTAGTTTTTAAGCGATTCTTAATCTCAATCGTGTTAGAAAGGGGCAAATTATCAGCATACAAATCAGCAATCAGATTAAAAGCACTAGGATCGGCTTGAAGCACTTCACGAAGCGACATCAGCGCTTGCTCTTTTTGGCCCTCATAACTCGGACCCGGTTTCAGTCTTACTTCATAAGTACCTTTCGTAATATCATTTTCTACGTGCTCGCCATACTCATCAGATTGTTTGTTGATGGCAATGTTTTTCATGCCTTCATCGGGAGTCATCAGTGCAAGCACGCGCTCTGTGTCATAAACACGAGGAATCATTTCGTTAACAATAGCGCCACTAGTAGCAATTGCCCGATTAATCGAGTTAAAAAAGACATAAGTGGTATAGCTTCCTTGGCGAGTTCGTGCGTCAATAGCCTTGCCACTGGCTTCATCCCCATTGTTACCCATACGAGCAGGATAAAGTCCAGTGGACGTGTATAAGTCCTCTATCGCCAGCTGATATTGCTGAAAAAGAGACGCAGACAACTCAGGTGCTCGAACTTGCTCAGGCTTGGCACCACTGGGTGATTCATCATAAGTAATCATTCCCTGCGTTGAATTTGGGTCACGCCAATTCCTTTGCGTGTCTAAGCTTGAGACATTCTTTTTGCTCCCAATCCATTGATCGTATCTGCTGACTTTGATGATGTAGGCTGATTGAGTTCTTAGATAGTTAATGTAGCGCTGCGTGTCTTTGGCATCTCCAAAAAATGAGCGACAAATCTGTTTACCTGTCTTATCGTAATAAGAATTATTATCAACAAATACGAGCGGCAGCTGCTCACTAGGGAATTCAGTCGTATCAAGCACGTATTCACCAGCAATCTTGTAATGAATAATCTTATGACGCTTACTAGGCCGCTTGTCTTCAATGCGAACAATTTCATTATCCATCCAAAGGGTCATAAAATCAGGATTATTCAAATCGTCTAAATCATTATCAGGTTCAAGCTCAACCGATGAGCCAGTAACATCAAGTCCATTTTCTTGAGGAAGTATTTCTTGGTTGCCTGGCATACCAAATCCATTGCTTCCTTCAGGCATCATGGGGATTTCTGTCTGCATTTGCATCTCTGGATTTTGTTCCTCTTGCATGCTGCCCATTAACTCTTGGGAGATCTCCATCATGCGATTTTTTTCATTAATCTTTTTTGAGGATTCGATAAGCTCATCCATTTCCTCTTGATTTAACACATCTCCCGTTGAGAGCTTATAGAGCATGTCTTTTTCAAACTTACGCACAAAGTGATCGATGATGGTCACCGCTTCCGTGTCAGACCAGCTGAAAGGATCGTCTCCTTCGTCAGGCTGCACCGTAAGAGCAATCTCTTCCTTACTCGCTGCAATCTGCGTCTTTCCTATTTTTTCTTCTAAATCTCGACCATACACTTCACGAAACTTAACTCGTGTCATGCGCGATACAAAACCGCATAAAGTGCCATCAGTTTTATTAACTGACTCTGCTCCCACGTCCCAATAGCAGCGAGTGGCGTCTTTGAAGTGTCGGTACACAATGTCTAAATCGAAAGACTTTTGGTGGGAATATTCAGTATCAACAAGAATGGCGCCAAATCCACCAATCGCAGCCTGGCTTGCAGCAACTTGATAAACAGTGGCTGTGTTGTTCGAAAACATAATGTCTTTAGTAATGAGCTCACGCAAATGGGCAACATTTTCATCGCAATTTGTCATTGGAACGACGGACAGTTGAGGCGTATTTTGCTGCTGCTCACCAAGGAGCGAGTTAGCCATGGTGGCGAGTTTATTAGAGGTAAGAGGAACCTTTCGAAAGGTTTTAATCATGTCGTCCTCTTCATCAGCAGTCCACTGTTGACCCAGAACGAATGTGTGCATTAAGTGATATTCATCGATATTATGACGGAAAAACCCACGCCACTTTTCGCATGCGATGCGTGCTTGACGCGCGACCTTTTCATTTTGCTTGGCCATCGTACAATCCTTGTAGTAGTAGCGGTAAATAATCCTTACTTACCTTTTTAATGCTTTATTATTCTTAACTTCTAACTGCTTATTCGCTTCATCATATTAATCTACCATGCAGATGTTCAGGCAAACGATTCACTTTATATCCACCATCGCTCACATATTCCCCGCCATAAAATGTCAGCATTAAAGCATCAGATGTATCGGTAGACAAAAGACCCCGTCCCTTAGCATCCACTTTGCTTTCAATCTGTAACTTATCGCTCGAATCGTACTTATATCCAAGTCCAGTCAAATCAGTTTGAAGCTCATCACTATCGGGAATTTCAACGGGCAGAGTTCCAACAAGCCATTCTCGCATAGAATCCCAGAGCTCTGCTCTAACATTTTTGTACTTATCTGGCTCTGTCGATGGAAGAGAAACATTAACTCCTTCCACAATGTCACTATAGCCTAATTCATTCAGGCGATCAACGACACCACCGCCTATGCCAATTGAATCAATGGCAACACGCCTTGGATGCTCTTTTTCAATAATTCGCTTTACAATACCTGCCAACTCCATTGTATCGATGTTATAATACGTCTCGAGTCCATAGGCACGCCTTCCTCGCCTTCGAATAATTGCGGTTCTATCACCACCTTTTCTGGCAGGATCGACGCCAAGAACGAGATTCGATTCACTATCCACACGAGTCTTACGCGCTTTTTGCACAAATTCTACTTTAATAAAGGTGTCAGTAATCGAGCTTAAGAAAGCCTCATCATCCGTAAAGGGATATTCCTGACGAAACTTCCTGCATTTCTGCTCGTAATCGCCCTTGAAGTCTTGAAGTTTAATGCGGCGCCAATTGAGATGCCCAGACTTAAGCCCATTAGGGCCATAACGCTCTATCCACTCGCATTCCTCGTCAATGGGCACAAAACTTGCATCATCAATGCAATATTCATCCTGCCAATACCAGGGAACAAAGATAGCTTGATAGCGAGATGCTCCGTTCTTTGCTTCTTGCCAATCGGAATAAAAGTCATTATCAATACCGTTCGCTGTCGACTCTTTGATAACCTCCGTATCATTCATCTCAGCAACGGTTTGCAAAAGACCCAAGCTTATGCGAGCTGCGTCTTTGTAGAAGGCATATTCAGAAAGATGCAAATATTGATTAGTCATAGAGCGACCTATTTCAGCACTTCCTGCTGTTCCCACGCGATATCCTGAGCCCATTCTGTCATACATCAGCGTATTTTCGTTTTTCTTATCGGGAAGCGAGAATAGTTCAAAAGGCAAATTTTCGCTGTAGCGCTTAGTCATCTCGAAAATAGCACGCGTGGCATCTGAGAGATGCGTGAGAATAAACGCTTTCTTGCCGCGTTTGGTGACTATTTTATGGAAGTAGCGCGCCTGTACATATGTTGACACCCCTTGCTGACGGCCCTTCAATATGAGAGCTCGTATCTTTCCCGTTGCTTGATATTGTGCTTCCAGACGCTCATGAATGTATTGCTGAGCTCGATTGAACACAAAATTTCGTTCAGCACCTGATTTGTCATGAATAACAAGAAAATTTTTAGCAAAAAGAGGGAGCGATTTAAGTATAAGAAGTAGTTTTTCATCGCTCATATATTCTCCGAACAGAACTCACAATCACGAAACGATTGCTCTTCGCCTATAATAATGCGATATTTTTTTTCTCCAAAACAATATCCACACGTCTTTACAGCTTCAAAGCCCGTTCCAGAGCAGTGTTTACATTCTGTCATAAATTCGCTGGAATCTTCCCGGACTCTCTGTGTGCCATGGCCGCCACACTTCGTGCAGGTTACAGTTTTCAAGGGTTTTAAGATAAGAAATTCTTTTTCTTTATCATAGCAACAAGTTTCTAGGCTATCTAAAAATTCATCCTGAGACATAAGAAATCATCCTGATTAAATTCAAATTTATTATTTATCAATACACAGTTTTATGACATCGCAGTAAATGCATTTATAAGACAATAATGAATCAGTATCTTTTATAAGAATAAATTGATGATGGCAAGAATGTATAGTCTTTGGCGAGTCTTTGCATGTGCAGTAGGAAACCCATGGCGCATGGGACGTATCGCACCTTCTACAAATCCATGATGAGCGCTCTTCAATCATTAGTTATCGACTAAACTATCAATTAACTTTTCGACGATGCTTTCAGATATTGTCTTTTCCTGCTTATCCTCTTTATAATCATCACGGAACCGATTTTTCATAGTGAACATCCATGCGGTCGCGGAAAAGTTTTTGATATCCCCCTGAATGCCTTCTTGCCCTATATCTTCCCAATAGAATTGAGACGCATCGCGTCCTTTTTTTAGTGCACGTGCATATTCTGGGTGTTTGTCGCGCCACTCATAGATGGTCTCACGACAGACACCGAGCAAATGAGCCAAAGCAGCTATGCTCTTTCCAGTACTTAGAATCTGTACTGTTTTTTCACATAGTGCTTCATTATAGATTTGTTCGTACATTATAGTGTGGGCACCTTTTTTAATTATGGACCAGCTTGTTCATTGCGCTTATCACCTTCCATGCCGCCACCAGCTTCACCTGGCATGCAGTACTTAGGCTGTAATTTGTTCTGCTCTTCCACACGACGACCGTATTCAGAAGAAACGCCATTGTAATGCGTATTTCCTGATGCTTCATCGTCAGAAGTATAATCAATAACTCCGCTTCTGCTCATGCTTTGCTCCCATTATTAATCGATTAATAACTGTATCAACGAGGGGCAGGGATTGAACACCCGTACAGCCTTATAGACACACCCTCTCATAGCCACCACACGAGTGACCGTATCAAACATTGCTGCTTGATAAATAAACGATAGCACGAAAATTGTTAATAGCAAAATCACATCACAAAAATATTTTAATCATTTGTCATGATAAAGTTTGACATGTATGTCTAATTTTGACATAATCTTCCTTGTTAAAGCAATCACTGGAGATCAACAATGAAGGTACTTGACTTGGCTGTAAAATACGAAATAAAAATAGATGGGTCATTAACAAAAAACATCATGGAGGGAGCCTGATGAAGAATATGAGTGAGGTCACACTATCGGATTTAATGTCAGAAGATTTTGATGTATGGGTATCCAGAAATACTAAATTCGGATTTAATGTGGATATCGACTGCAAAGATGGCGAGCCACTGGCAAAAGAGAAAGGAATTCACCCTTATGCCGCTGATTCTTTAGCCGATTTTTGCCGGAGATATTTGAAATTTTATGATGTTGCTTGTCATCCAGTAGAATGAAAAGGAGAACCAAATGATTAAACGGATGAAATGCTGGTTAAGAGGTCACCAATTTATGATGAATTACAGCGCATTTCATAAAAGATTCAAACCTGCATGGTATGATACGTGTGCGTGTTGTAACCAACAAAGAGGAAGAATTGAATTATGAGTAACTATGACGCTCCACTGGCGATGATGGTGCTTATTGGCACCATCTATGGAAAAATAACTCGAATTATTTGCGATAATGAATCCACTGACAGTGAAAAGCTTATGATACTCATAGATCTTCAGCAAGAAATTAGAAAAGAAGTTATGAACATTCACAAGTCTACGTATCTTTGCGAAGATTCTTAGCCACTAATCCCTTGGGAGAAGAAGCGGGCTCAAAAATCACTTTATCTCCCTGCTTTAAAGACTTAAACCCTTCTCCAGAAATTTCTTTGTAATGCACAAAATAATCTTTCTTCTCACTTTGCACAAACCCATATCCCTTCTCATCCGAAAACCATGTAACTGTACCAATCATAATATCAACATCCATTTGTTAGTGTAAAAATCCTTTTAAAGGTGCCAAATCTTCGATTCCTGACGCGCTCTACCATCAACCCATAGGTCAATAGCCAGTGACTAGTATTTAGGTCTGTATGGCTCTGTTTTGCCGTTTGCGTAATCCGGCATCTTGTTCTTAATCCAAACTTCAACGGCAGTTTCTAGAGATGAGTCGTCTAGAAGACCATCTACCATATCTTTTTTGTCATCAGTGCTCAAGAGGCGTGTGCTGATGAGCTTAGGAGATGCTCCGAGTTTAATCCCGATTTTAAAGAGCCTTTTTTTGCATTGCTCGATTGTTTGTTGGTTCTCCATGAGTTTCTTCCTTCATTTTTTTTACCATAGCGCTAAATCCTTTTAGCCCTTCTCCATTCGATTCAGCCTTAACAATACCCTGAAACAATGAGGCATCGATGGCTTGTTGTTTTTCTTTTTTTGATTGATATCCAAGTTCAGTGTCACGGATTGATTGTGAAGTTATTCCGTGGAATCCATGAGGTATTAACCATTTTCTCTCATCTACTTTCTTCAAAAAAATATTGATTCTCTTGTTGATTGATGCGAACGATTTATCGTCGTTTTTTTCGTAAGCATAATAAATCCCTTGTTCAATAATTTCCTCGTCCACTTCAACATTCCTATTTCCGATAACTTTCTCGATATGGGTTTTAACAGAAAAAGAATCAGAAAAAACAGAAACAGAGTTGTTTGTTTTATTTATTTCTTTTGTAGAGATCTTTGTTTTATTTATATGTACCGCATTCGACCGAACCTCGGTAATTTGGCGATTCGGTGAAATCTTCAATTCTTCAGTACTGGCGCGGCTTGTAGAAGGTTTCACCGAATCGCCATTTTTGGCGTCTCGGTGAGTATCTGAAATGTGGATAACTTTGGCTTTTTTCTTATTTACTACCGTACCGCCAATTTTGACGGTCCCGTGACTCACAGCGTCCGGGTTGAACTTAGTTCCATTGAGAACAACTAAGTGACCTTTACCAAATGAACCTCCTGATTCCCGGTTCTGGCGATATTCAATTAAACCGACAGTGTTAAGCCAATGCATGTGACGTTCGTATGTACGCTCGGATATTTGAAAGTGTTGCATCAGGTGGTAACGGTTTGGCACCCATGTCGGGGAATGGCTTTCTAAGAAGACCCATAATAGAAAAGCTTGGGAATATTTCATTTCGATACGTTGGATTACATCGGTACAAATCATCACGTATGGTTTTTTTTCTTTCTCAAACGTCTCAAAATCATACTTTTCGATATGGATATATTTTACAGTCATGATATAATGTCCTCGCATAGTTGGTGCCGTTGTAAGCACATTGTTATAGGGATGTACCCGCTGATGAACTGGTAATTCATCTTTGGTATAGGGACTGGATGCCCTCAATTTCTATTTTTTGATTCTAAC